>Ga0209251_1001364_pt1 | contig 18968 bp, 13 predicted proteins | sample SaaInlV_100m_DNA_6_FD_184665 | JGI IMG/M metagenome (GOLD analysis project Ga0209251, IMG submission 184665) | Marine microbial communities from expanding oxygen minimum zones in the Saanich Inlet - Saanich Inlet SI073_LV_10m_DNA (SPAdes) (version 2) | ecosystem: Environmental > Aquatic > Marine... | reverse complement strand
GCGGCGCGGCGTCGTAGTGGGGGATGATCAGCCCGGAGTGAAAAGACGACCCCACACCGTGACCGGTGAAGTCTCGCACGACGCCATAGCCAAAGCGTGACGCGTACGCTTCGATGGCCCGTCCGATGACGTTGATGTGCCGCCCCGGGGCAACAGCCTTGATTCCTCGCCGCAGAGATTCTTCTGCGCGCTCGATTAGAAGTCTGGCTTCCTCGCTGGGTTCCCCGGCCACAAACATTTTGTTCAAATCACCGTGCATGCCCTCTTTGAACGCGGTGATATCGATATTGACGATGTCGCCGTCTTCTAGGACGGTGTTATCGGGGATGCCGTGACAAATGACCTCGTTGAGCGACGTGCAGCAAGACTTGGGATAGCCGCGATAACCCAGGGTCGAGGGATAGGCGTCAAAACTCAGGACATACTCGTGGGCGATCGCATCGAGTTCATTGGTGGTCACCCCGGGCTTCACCGCCGCGCCCGCTGCCTCAATAGCCCCGGCGGCGATAGCTCCAGCGCGCCGGATTCGCTCAATTTCTTCTTCGGTATACACGTCGTCTCCGAGGTGTTCCGCTGGTGCTTGCCGACCCACATATTCCGGGCGAGTGATACTGCCCGGTACACTTCGGGCAGGTCCGACAATGCCGGGAATCAATGATCCTTCAGCATTTTTGGGCACCACACCATTCTAATCGAGGGAGCACCTGTGGCCGACAAGATCCAGTGGTGGTACAACCACAAAACCGGCGAAGTAGAGCAGGGACGTCAATCGTTGGGTTCTGATCGCGATGGCCCCTTCGCCAGTGAAGCCGACGCACGACGAGCTCCAGAGATTGCGCGCGAGCGGGCTAAGGCGTGGGAAGAAGACGAAAGCAGCGACTAGTCGCCGTTGAAACTGTGCTCTGGTCCGGGGAACACTCCAGCATCGATATCCGATCGCCATTGACTCACCGCGTCGTGAAGAGTCGACTCCAGAGACGCGTACTGCTTGACGAAGCGAGGAACTCGCTTAGTGGAAAGACCCGCTAGGTCCGTCCACACCAGTATTTGGCCATCCGTGTCGGGGCCAGCGCCAATACCGATGGTCGGAATCCCGATGGCCTTGGTGACCTCGGCCGCCACATCGCTGGGCACCATTTCGATCACCACGGCGAATGCGCCGGCTTCTTCCACGGCTCGAGCATCGGCCAAGAGTTGTTCTTTGCCAGACCCGCGGCCCTGAACCACGTGCCCTCCGAGGCCATGCTCAGATTGGGGAGTAAAACCAATATGTGCCATCACGGGAATACCGGCAGAGACGATGCGCTCGATGTGGGGCCCGGAGCGGACACCACCCTCGAGCTTGACCGCGTGGACTCCCGATTCCTTCATGAAGCGAACGGCGGTGTGGAGTGCTTCGTCGGGACTAGCTTCGTAAGACCCAAAAGGCATATCCGCCACGACGAGGGCGCGCTGGGCTCCTCGCACGACTCCGCGGCACAGGGGAATAAGTTCCTCAATGGTCACGGGCACGGTGCTGTCGTAACCAAACACGACGTTGGCAGCAGAATCCCCAACCAACAGAAAATCCACACCAGCGCGGTCAAAAATCCCGGCGCTGAGGTAGTCATAGCTGGTCAACCCGGTAATCCGGATGCCTTCCGCCTTTGCCTTGGCAAAATGACGCACTCGAACGCGCTTGGTGGCCTCACTCATGGTGCAAGCCTACTCGCCCGGGTGCTGAGCACCCCGGTCAAAGGTCGTTAGTGAGCTGGTGATGGGAAGACGGCGATCGCGGCCAAAAGCCACACTGGAAATCCGAGGCCCAATAGCTCCCTGTCGTCGTTTCCATTCAGCCCGGGCCACAAGGCCGACAATTTCGGAGACCAGCTCCTCATCAAAGCCTTGGGCCACGATCTGCGGTAGGTCCAAACCTTGAACCACCAGCAGGTCCACGATTTCATCCAAGAGGTCGTATTCGGGCAGGCTGTCCTGGTCGCTCTGGTCTGGACGCAGCTCGGCACTGGGTGGCTTGTCGATGGATTCCTGGGGAATCGGGGGAGTCTCACCGTGGGCGAGTGCATGAGCGTTTCTCCAACGGGCTAGTTCCCACACCAGCGTTTTGGGCACATCTTTGATAGGAGCAAACCCGCCCACGGAGTCACCATAGATGGTGGAATATCCGACCGCGAGTTCAGATTTGTTGCCGGTGGTGAGAACCAAATGGCCTTCCTGATTCGATAGCGCCATTAACACGACGCCACGGGCTCGGGCTTGTACATTTTCTGCTGCTAGCCCGGTGAGACCCAGTTGGTTGTCAAAGGCTGCCACCAGTTCTGCAATGGGTTCTGTGCGGTAGTGCAGACCAATATTTCTCGCCAGCACCCCCGCGTCATCCTGGGAATGCCCGCTGGAGTGGACGCTAGGCATACTCACCCCGTAGACCCGATCGCCGCCCAGCGCATCGGCGGCAATCGCGGCACACACAGCGGAATCTATTCCGCCGGAGAGCCCCAAGATGACGCTGGGGAAACGATTCTTGTCAACATAGTCTCGCGTCCCGGTTACCAACGCGTCCCACAAGATTTCTAAATCGTTAGTGGGTGGCAGTGGGGTCACCGTGAGTGCTTGGGTGCCAGGCTCGCGAACCTCCAAGGTGACGAGGTCCGTGTGTTCTGGAAGCGCTGCGTGGGGGTCAGCGGCGTCAAGTTCAAGGTCGCACAGGATGAGCGATTCGTGAAAACGAGGGCCACTGGCTAGTCGTGTGCCCGAGGGATCAATAATCATGCTGTCACCATCGAAGACCAGGTCGTCTTGGCCACCCACGATATTGACGTAACACACGGTGGTGTTCATTTCCCGGGCCCTCGTTCTGACCAGGGGTTCCCGAACGGTGTCTTTGTCGCGCTCAAAAGGCGAGGCATTGGGGACCAATAGCGCGCCCAGGGGATAGGGCGTCAGGGAGGCAACGGGTCCGTCGCTTCGCCAGAGATCCTCACAAATCACCACGCCAAGATCGACTCCGCCCACGCGAAGAATTAAGCCGGTGTCTCCAGGAACGAAGGTGCGAAATTCGTCAAATACGGCGTAGTTGGGCAAATGGTGCTTCGCGTAACTAGCTGCCACGACACCGCTAAGGAGCACGCTGGCACGGTTTTGTGCGCGAGCTGGGGAATGTACCAAGGTGGGGTCATCGTCTACGTCATGGGGTCCACTGGGATGGCCCACGATTACCGCCATATCGCCCATGCCTTCGTCTAGCAGGGAGTGAGCGAAGGCATGAAGCGCTTGGTCAGAAAGGGCCAGGAAATTATCTCTCAGTGCTAGATCTTCGATCGGGTACCCGGTGAGCGCTAACTCGCCAGTGAGAAAGACCTGGACTCCCTGGTCATACGCCGCGCGTGCCATGGCGAGCAACGCGGTGATGTTGCCTAAGCGATCTCCCACGGTGGGATTTGTTTGGGCCATAGCCAAGCGAAGACGGGGCATACCGAGTAGCCTAATGGCTAGGAATTATGCCCATTTTGCTTGGTTGTGAGGGATGACTGTGGATAAACAACGCGACTTCGTGCTGCGCACCATTGAAGAGCGTGGCGTCAAGTTCATTCGGCTGTGGTTTACCGATGTGGTGGGCACGCTCAAGATGGTGGCCATTGCCCCCGCTGAGGTCGAGGGTGCTTTTACCGAAGGCTTGGGAATTGATGGTTCCTCCATCGAAGGTTTCACGCGCGCGTTCGAAGCTGACGTCTTAGCTCACCCAGACCCCACCACCTTTCAGATTCTTCCCTGGAGGGGAGAAATTGACCCCACCGCTCGCATGTTTTGCGACATCACGACCCCGGATGGTCAGCCAGCAGTGGTCGATCCCCGCTTTGTGCTCAAGCGCCAGCTAGAAAAAGCGGCGGACCTTGGGTTCACGTTTTATACCCACCCCGAAATCGAGTTTTATCTGCTCAAATCCAGTGCCCACGGCCCCTCGGGACCAGAGCCCGTAGATTCTGCCGGGTATTTCGACAACGTTCCAGGCGGTACTGCTCATGATTTCCGTCGTCGTGCCGTGCGCATGCTCGAGGATTTGGGTATTTCGGTGGAATTTAGTCACCATGAGGCAGGCCCTGGGCAAAACGAAATTGACCTTCGATACGCCGATGCGTTGACCACCGCCGATAACATCATGACCTTTAGAACCGTGGTCAAGGAAGTGGCGATCGAACAGGGCGTTTACGCAACGTTTATGCCCAAACCCCTCGCTGATCACCCAGGCTCGGGTATGCACACCCACTTCTCGCTTTTTGAAGGCGACACCAATGCCTTCTATGACGCGGGTGGAAAATATCAGCTCTCCGCAGTGGGCCGCTCCTTTGTCGCGGGCGTTCTCAAGCACGCACCGGAATTCACCGCGATTACGAACCAGTTTGTGAACTCCTACAAGCGTCTGTGGGGCGGCCACGAGGCCCCGAGTTACGTCACCTGGGGTCACAACAACCGCTCGGCCTTGATTAGAGTTCCGCTGTATAAGCCCGGTAAGGGTCAAAGCGCTCGGGTGGAATACCGCGGTATTGATTCTGCAGCCAACCCCTATTTGGCTTTTGCTGTGCTCTTGGCTGCCGGCCTCAAGGGCATCGCAGAAAACTACGAACTCCCCGCGGAGGCCGAAGACACGGTCTGGGAACTCAGCGCGGGCGAGCGTCTTGCTTTGGGCTATGAACCCTTACCGGCAAGTTTGGATCACGCGCTTACGTTGATGGAGGGCAGTGAATTGGTGGCGGAAACGCTCGGTGAGCGGGTGTTCAACTATGTCTTGCTCAATAAGAAGCGTGAATGGGAAGCCTACCGAGCTCAAGTCACCCCGTATGAGCTCTCTAGCAACCTCGAACTTCTCTAACCTGCCCAGTTATGACACGAGCGCCGTCAGCTCTGACTTCGCTGGTTAAAGCTGGATTTGCCAACCTCAGTGAGTCTCGTGGTCGTTTAGAGGACCTGGGTTACGAGGCATCGGATTTCTCCTCCGCTGCTGATCCAGATTTGGCACTTAAAACAATTCACGCGTTGGAGGAAAAATCCCCCCAAGCCTTAAGGGCGCTCTGGGCAAAGCCAACAGCTCGGCAACGCTTGGTGTTGTTGACTGGCGCCAGCTCTGGCCTGGGAGATTTCCTGCACCGCCACGTTGACCAGTGGACTGTCGTCTCGGGCCCGCTCAAGCGGCCCCTCGATGCCGAGCGCTATGGCGCTGTGCTCCAAACGGCACTCAAGGGTAAAGAAGGCGACGAAGCGGTGGTGGCCCTCCGGGTGGCCTATCGACGAGAGTTGTGTCGGATTGCGCTGTGGGATTCCTCCGCTGCGTCCCCGCTCGAGGTAGTCGATGTTGTCGCTCGGGCACTATCTGACCTAGCCGGCGCAGCGCTCGACAACGCACTGTATTTGGCTCGCCAAACCCACGATGTGCCGGCCGAGAAAGTTCCCTTGGCAATTATCGGCATGGGTAAGGCTGGGGCTCGGGAGCTTAATTACCTCAGCGATGTCGATGTCATCTATGTCACCGAGGTGCCCGAGGGCGAGGACCCGGATCGGGTGATGACCAGCGCTCACAACCTGGCACGCGATACTGCCCGCTATCTCACGGAGTTTGGTGTGGAGCCAGGACTGTGGGAAGTCGATGCGAACTTACGCCCCGAGGGTAAAGATGGCGCCTTGGTGCGCACGCTGGATTCTCATCTGAGTTACTACCAGCGCTGGGCTAAAGATTGGGAATTCCAAGCCCTGATCAAGGCCCGAGGGTTAGCCGGAGATAAGGATTTGGCTCGCCGCTACCGCGAAGCTGTGGAACCGCTGATTTGGGCTGCCTCCACCAGACCTGGATTTGTGGAACAAGTGCAGCGGATGCGCGAGCGCGTCAGCGCCCATATTCCGGCTGAGGAAGTGGATTATCAAATCAAGCTGGGCCCAGGGGGACTTCGCGATATCGAGTTCACCATTCAGCTCTTACAGCTTGTCCATGGCGCCCACGATAATCAGGTGAGAGATCTCGACACCCTGGGTGCTTTGACTTCTTTGACCCAGGCGGGATATGTCGGCAGAGCAGAAGCCGCTGAATTTGATCATGCGTATCGGACCTTGCGCGTTCTCGAACACCGAATTCAACTCCAAGCCCTGGCGAGAAGTCACCTGATGCCGCGCGAGGAAGAGGCGGTTCGAGTCCTCGCCCGAGCTACCAAGCTTGCTGATACTGCCACGGACTTAGTAACGCTGTGGCGGGGCGTTCAACGCCAGGTCCGGGGTCTTCATGAGCGAATTTTCTATCGCCCACTGCTTTCCGCTGTGGCAGATTTGGGTGAGGGGGCAGCGGAACTCACCAGTGACCAAGCTGCCTTGAGATTGCAGGCTTCTGGTTTTAGGGACCCCCGTGGCGCTTTGAACCACATCGCTGCTTTGACTGGGGGAGTCTCGCGCAGAGCCGCGATTCAAAAGAATTTGTTGCCTGTTTTATTGAGGTGGCTCGCCGAAGGAACGGATCCCGATGGCGGTCTGTTGGCTTTTCGGAAACTCAGTGATGATCTGGGTGAGGCTTATTGGTTCTTGCGCATGTTGCGAGATTCCTCAGGAGCTGCAAAGCGGCTCACCCGAGCGCTCTCCACGAGCGGATTTGTTGCCAAGCTCTTTGGTCGAGTTCCCGAGGGCGCAGCCTGGTTGGATAACGACGAGGACCTCATTCCTCGCGAGCGCAGTGCGCTGCGCGACGAGGTCCGCGCCACTCTCGAGCGTCACAAGGGTGACCAGGGGGCTGCGAAAAAAGCACTTCGCGGCATGCGTCGAAGGGAACTGTTGCGTATTGCGCTCTCGAGCATGGTGGGGGTGAGCGACAACGCCCGGGTCGCCGAGGCTCTCACCGGGTTGGCTTGTGAATTCTTAGCCGGCATTCTCAGCCTTGCTCGAGCACCTGAGGATGGAATTGAGTTTGCCATCATCGCCATGGGTCGCTTCGGCGGAGGCGAGTTGAGCTTTGGGTCTGATTTAGACGTGGTGTACGTGTTTCGGGATAACGGTGCTGGCGCCAACGCTTCCCAGGTGGCTGCCGAGATCGTGAAAAACATCACCTTGTTGAGTGAAGATGTGCTTTTTCCGGTGGATCTTGATGCGGGGCTTCGCCCCGAAGGCAAGAATGGTCCGCTGGTGCGCAGTCTGGAAGCTTTCTCCCAGTATTACCAGCGGTGGGCTTTGGGTTGGGAGGCACAAGCGCTATTGCGAGCCGCGAGTTGCGTGGGGGAGGAATCTCTTCACGATGATTTCCTGGAGATGGCTGCGCCCTATCGCTATCCCGTGAGCTTTAGTGACGACCAGGCGCGAGAAATTCGCCGGATCAAAGCCCGAGTGGAAGCAGAACGCCTTCCCCAGGGTGCTGATTCTTCCCGGCATCTCAAACTAGGCAGGGGTTCTCTCAGCGATGTTGAGTGGGCGATTCAGCTCCTCCAGTTACAACATGGTCACCAGTATCCGGATATTCGAACTCCCTCCACTCTCGTGGCGATGGAGCGGATGGTGGATCATGGCCTCTTAGAGCGACGCGACAGCGAAGAATTGGGTGAGGCCTGGATGTTGGCGTCCCAAATACGCAGTGCTCTGGCGCTATTTGGCGCTCACTCCACCGATGTGCTTCCCGCTGATCGAGTGGGGCTCGAAGGAGCGGCGCGTTTGATGGGCTATCCCTCGGGCAGCGCTAGTGAGCTTGAAGATCGGTACCTACGCGTCACACGACGTTCCCGAGTGGTATTTGAGCGCGTGTTCTATGGCAAGAGCGCCGGAGGTCTTGGCGGTTAAAGCACTGGCGGGCCCCATCCCACGATAGGACCCGCCAGAGTTTAGGAGCGTTTAGACGCCGTAGTACAGTTCGAATTCGAACGGGTGAGGACGCTGCGCCATAGGAGCAATTTCGTTCTCGCGCTTGAACTCGACCCAGGTGTCGATCAGGTCCTGGGTGAAGACACCGCCAGCGAGCAGGAAGTCGTGGTCGGCTTCGAGTGCTTGAAGTGCTTCTTCCAGGGAACCTGGAACCTGAGGGATGGACTTTGCTTCCTCGGGGGGAAGCTCGTAGAGGTCCTTATCCACGGGCTCGTGGGGCTCAATCTTGTTCTGGATTCCATCCAAACCGGCCATCATCTGTGCAGCAAAGGCGAGGTAAGGGTTTCCGGAGGCATCGGGGGCGCGGAATTCAATTCGCTTCGCCTTGGGGTTGCTTCCCGTAATCGGAATACGAATCGAGGCCGAGCGGTTACCAGCGGAGTACACCAGGTTGACCGGAGCTTCGAAGCCCTTGACCAAACGGTGGTAGCTGTTGATGCTGGGGTTGGTAAAGGCCAGAAGCGCGGGTGCGTGCTTGAGGATTCCACCGATGTACCAGCGAGCGAGGTCGCTGAGTCCGCCATAGCCTGCCTCGTCGTAGAACAATGGCACGCCATCGTTCCAGAGCGACTGGTGGGTGTGCATACCCGATCCGTTGTCACCGAAGAGAGGCTTGGGCATGAAGGTTGCCGTCTTGCCCCACTCCAAGGCAGTGTTCTTGACGATGTACTTGAATTTCAAGATGTCGTCAGCTGCTTTGACCATGGTGTTGAAGCGGTAGTTGATTTCAGCCTGGCCACCGGTTCCCACCTCGTGGTGTGAACGCTCGACGATGAGGCCTGCTTCTTCGAGCTTCAAGCAGATGTCGTCGCGCAGGTCAGCGAAGTGGTCGACGGGGCTGACGGGAAAGTAGCCACCCTTATACGGGGTCTTGTTGGCGAGGTTTCCGCCTTCTTCCCTGCGGCCTGAGTTCCAGGCGCCTTCAATCGAATCCACTTCATAGAAGCTGCGGTTTTGGCGCACGTCGTAACGAACGTCATCAAAGATGTAGAACTCTGCTTCGGGGGCAAAGAACGCCGTGTCCGCAATCCCGGTGGAGGCGAGGTACTTCTCAGCCTTGTGGGCCACCTGACGGGGGTCACGGCTGTAAATTTCGCCATTTCGGGGGTTGTAGATGTCAAACAGCATGATCAGCGTGAGCTCATCGCGGAACGCGTCGACATAGGCGGTCGTCACATCGGGAATGAGCTGAAGGTCTGACTCGTGGATCTGCTGGAAACCACGGATGGACGAACCATCGAAAAGTTGTCCGACGGTGAAGAATTCTTCATCCACCGAATGGGCGGGGATGTTGAAGTGCTGTTGCACGCCGGGTAGGTCGGTGAAGCGAATGTCAAGGAACTTGACGTCTTTTTCTTTGATGTACTTGAGTACTTCGGAAGAGTTTTTAAACATGCTCTTAACTCCTGATGTGTTCGTGGGATGGGTGCACCGAGGATTCGGTGCGGGCTCCACACTAAGTCAGGCCAATTTCTCCGCCATATCCAATATGTTTCCTTCGTGTTACAGCACTATCTACACTGGAGTCATGGCCACCGACTCCGATGACTACTGGCCAGGCAAAAAATTTGGCCTACCAGCTTCGGGGCCTCGCTCCACACCGACTTATTTGCGCCGTGTGGGTGGGCTCGCGATCGACTGGGCGGTGGCCGTGGGAATATCGGTGATCTTTTTTGACTATGACGGTCTCGCCACTCTGCTGGTGTTTGTGGCGCTCTCCGCGCTGGGCGGTCTCCTGGCTGCGGGTTCTCCCGGTCACCTCATCGCCCGCATTCGTATTGCGCCGGTCAAGGGTGGTGCGCTGGGGCTTTTTGCTCCGCTAGTTCGACCACTACTCGTGGCGCTGGTCATACCAGCGTTAATTACGGATGAGGACCAAAGAGGATTGCATGACCGTTTGGTCGGAACAATTCTGGTGGTGCGCTAGCGGACCTGCGTGTTAGCGGGGTTTCGGTGCGCGAACTTTGGTGGGATCCATTCCCTTGGGAATGGGCATCGAATTGCCTCGCTGTAGGGAGGTCAACCGGTGTGAGACGGCTAATACTTCTGCTTTGCGCAAAGAGTTCTTGAATTTACGAAGCGCCTTATTGAGTTGAGGCAGGGGAGTCGAGCCTTCGTCGGGGCCGACGTGCACAAAATGAACCGGAATGTCGGGCACCGCTCGTAAGACGGCGCGACGCTCATCCTCGAGCATCTTCTTGGTGCGCGAGCGTGCACCTTCTCCGATAAGAACCACACCAGGCTTGCCTACGGCGCGGTAGACCGCTTCTTGGGTCCTGGGGTTCACTGCTACCGGAAACTCGCTGGCTTGCCATGCGCGACGCAAAGCACTGCGCAACACTGCACCCACCGCACCGGGTTGGCCGGAAATCTTTTCGTAGGCGGTTTTTTCTGCCCGCTGACCCATCACAACCAGGGTGAGAAGCACCGCCAGCAAAACACCGGTGGTGATGTAGAGGATCAGCGAGAAAACGCTTCCCGCTGCAAGCCACAGCCCCACGAACACACCCGCAACAATGGGCAGGGTGAGGGTGAGCGCGAGAAGAGGAATGAGCGCCTTATCGGTCTCGCGAGTCAGATTAAAAATCTGCCACAGCTGCTTGAGCCGACCGGGTTCTTTATTTCCTGCTTTGTCCTTGGTAGCCATGTCTTCTTTAGCCTATGTGTTTGGGAGGTAAGAGGAAACTTCTAGATTCCTAGGTCTGCGTCGAACGCCCCAGCTTCTAGACGGTCCTTGACCATAGTGAGGAAGCGTGCGGCGTCAGCACCATCAACGATGCGGTGGTCGTAAGACAGTGCCAGATAGACCGTGTGGCGAATCGCAATCGAGTCATCACCGTTGTGAGTGACCACCACGGGCTTTTTCTGCACGATTCCCGTGCCCAAGATTGCTACCTGGGGAAGGAACACGATCGGAGTATCGAACAGCGCACCTCGTGAACCAGTGTTGGTCACCGTAAAGGTGCCACCGGCAAGTTCATCGGGGCTGAGCTGGTTCGTGCGGGTGCGCTCTGCCAAGTCCGAAATATCTTTCGAAATCCCGGCGAGGTTTTTCTCGCCTGCGTTTTTCAGCACAGGGGTGAGCAGACCACGCTCGGTGTCTACGGCGATCGAGATGTTTTCCGTTGCGGGGTAGACAATGCTTTCGCCTTCCACCACTGCGTTGATGATCGGGAACACCCGCAGAGCCTCGGCTGCTGCCTTGACAAAGAATGGCAGGAAGCTCAGCTTGGTCCCCGTCGAGCTCAAGAACTGATCCTTGACGACCTGGCGCAGTTCAGCGATCTCGGTGACATCGACCTCGACAACGGAGGTCAACTGGGCTGAGGCCTGCATAGATGCCACAGCGCGCTCAGCGATGACCTTGCGCAATCTGCTCATCGGTACGGTCGTACCCCGAAGCGCGGAGGGCTCCACCACAGTGGCTGCTGCGGGGGCTGCTGTCCCAGCGGAACCACCGGCAGCGGCAAGAATGTCTTCCTTGCGGATTCGACCTCCCACACCAGTGCCACTCACGTGGGCCAGGTCAACACCATGATCGTGGGCAAGTTTGCGCACAATCGGCGTCACATAGGGCATCGCCCGAGAGGCTGCGGGAACGGGCTGGGGGACGCTTGGTGCAGCTGCTGGCGCGGGAGCGGCTGCAGGAGCTGCAGGGGCGTCGGGTGCCGCAGGCGCTGCCACCGGAGGCGCAGGGGGCGCAGGCGGTGCAGGGGGTGCAGGTGGTGCGGCCACGGGGGCAGCTGGTGGTGCGACAGGCTCGGGAGCTGGGGGAGCAGGTGGGGCCGCTGGCTCTTGCGCTGCTGGCGCAGGAGCAGGGGCTGCCTCTGGTGCGGGCGTTGCCACAGGAGCAGCTGCGGCACTGCCATCGCCAATGCGGGCGAGAACGGCTCCTACCTCGACGGTCTCGTCTTCGGCGACGAGGATTTCTTCGATCACTCCGGCAATGGGAGAGGGAATTTCGGTGTCGACTTTATCCGTGGAGATCTCCACTAAAGGCTCGTCGACGGCGACAGTGTCACCGACCTTCTTCAGCCAGCGGGTAACTGTTCCTTCGGTAACGCTTTCTCCCAATGCTGGGAGGTTGACTTCTTGGCTCATCTCGAGTGTTCTCCTTGTGAGAGTGCTGTGTCGATGTAGACGCTGTGCTTACAGTGCGTGCAGGGGTTTACCTGCAATCGCCATAAACGCTTCGCCTAATGCTTCGTTTTGGGTGGGGTGGGCATGGAGCAGTGGTGCAACATCTTCAGGGTAGGCATCCCAGTTGACGGCAACTTGGGCTTCGCCGATCAGTTCGCCCACGCGGGCGCCAATCATGTGGACTCCCACAATAGGTCCATCGACCTGGCGAATCACCTTGATAGAGCCTGCAGTCTCCAGGATGTGGCTCTTGCCGTTTCCCGCAAGGTTGTAGTCATAGACAGCGATACCCGCTTCACCGAATTCGGCAGTGGCATCAGCCTCGGAGTAGCCCACAGAGGCCACCTCTGGCTCGGAGTAGGTGACTTTGGGGATGTTGCGGTCAGACACGACCATCGGGTTCAGGCCCGCGAGTTCTTCCGCTACGAAAATTCCGTGCTGGAAACCTCGGTGGGCGAGCTGAATACCGGGAACGATGTCACCCACGGCAAAAACACCGGGAATGTTCGTGCGCAAGCGCTCATCCGTGAGAACAAAGCCGCGGTCCATCGTGACGCCGACTTCTTCGAAACCCATGCCATCAGTCTTGGGACCACGTCCCACCGCAACCAGAAGAAGGTCTGCGGTTTCCGTGGTGCCGTCTTCGAGGGTGACCGTGACACTGGTGTCATCCTGGTTGGCGGACTGGAAGCGCACTCCCGTGTGGAAATTGATGCCACGCTTGCGATAGGCGCGCTCGAACTGCTTAGAAATCGATTCGTCTTCAGCGGGAACCAAACGAGGAAGACCCTCGACAATCGTGACCTCGGCACCGAAGGAACGCCAGACACTGGCGAATTCAACGCCAATGACGCCGCCACCGAGAACGATGACTTTCGAGGGAATCCAATCCAGAGCCAATGCCTGCTCGGAGGTAATGATTCGACCGCCGATGTCGAGTCCGGGAAGAGACCGGGGGTAGGAGCCGGTGGCCAAAATGACGTTCTTGCCCACCACGGTGTCCTCGCCCACGGCGATCGTGGTCGGGGAGATAAGTTTTCCGGTGCCCTCGATGGTGGTAATCCCTCGAGCCTTGATCAGGCCCTGGAGACCCTTGTGCTTGGAGGCAACAATCCCATCGCGATAGGTGTTGACGGCGGGAAGGTCTACCCCTTCCAGGGTGGCCTTAACACCAAACATCTCAGAATGGCGCGCAGAATCAGCAACCTCCGCCGCGTGGAGAAGCGCTTTGGTGGGGATACATCCCACGTGTAAACACGTTCCGCCGACTTTGTCTTTCTCAATGAGACCAACGCTCATTCCCAGTTGGCTAGCGCGCAAAGCCGCGGCATAACCGCCACTTCCTGCTCCCAAAACGACAAGGTCAAAAGTGTGTTCAGCCACTAGTGCAGGACTCCCTAGATTTGTATAGATGTCTGATTCTGATGTGATCCATCGACGCCGTGCGATGTCGAGGGATAAGCCTACTACCTGCTCATAAGTGCTGGTTTGTTACGGGCGCGACATCAACACATCGAGCACTGTGCGGGTGATCGCGCCCGTGGCGCCCTTGGGGGTGTAGCCCCATGCGCCTTGGGAATTCGCAGCGGGACCGGCAATGTCGAGGTGAGCCCAGGGGATGCCCTCGCCGACAAAATCTTTGAGGAAAAGGCCGCCGAGGAGCATGCCGCCCAGAACTTCACCAGGCTTCGCGTTGGCGATATCGGCAATGTCAGATTTCAACAACGTCCGAAGTTCGCGAGGTAGCGGCATCGGCCAGACCAGTTCGCCCACGTGGGCTGCGGACGCCACGATCTGGGCAACAGCATCATCGGTGCCCATCAGGCCGGCGTATCTCTCACCCAGGGCGATACGGGCGGCGCCGGTCAGCGTCGCGGCATCGATGATGAGATCGGGCTTGGTTGCGCTGGCTGCTTGTAAACCATCGGCCATGACCAGTCGGCCCTCAGCATCCGTGTTGAGAATCTCTACGGTCTTGCCGCCCAAAATCGTGATGACGTCATTGGGTCGTGAGGCGCTACCGCTGGGCATATTCTCGGCAAGACACAGATACGCAGTAATGGCGGCGGGGGAGCCGAGAGCTGCTGCTGCCAGTGTGGCTGCGGCCATCACCGCAGCACCGGTCATGTCGTACTTCATGCCGACCATCGCGTTAGGAGCCTTGAGGGAGAGCCCACCAGAGTCAAAGGTGATTCCTTTACCCACCAACGCCACATGCCGAGTTGGGCTGCCAGGCTGGTAGCGAAGAACCATCAGTCGGGGCGGGTTTTGGGAACCCTTACCCACAGCCGTGATACCCCCGTAACCCTGTTTCTCTAATTCCTTTTCCTCGAGCACCTCAATACTGACCTCGGTGCCCTTAGCCAGTGCGCTGACGTGCTCAACGAAGCTGGATGGGTTCAACATGTTCGGCGGCATGGTGACTAAGTCACGTACCTGCCAGACCGCTTCAGCGCCGCGTTGCGCCTGGGTGATCCGAGGTAGAGCCAGTGAGCCCACCACCGCAATCGTGGGTGGGGTCTTAGCCGGCGAAAGCCCCAGTTTTGTCACGCGATGGCATCCCAAGAGAGCCCCTTCGGCAATCGCCTGGGTGTGTTCTTCGTCCTTAGCCTCAATAGCGAACACGAGACGACCCGGGCCGTTGAGGGCTAGGGCAGCGCTGCCCGCTGCTTGGCGCAGCACATCAATCGTGAGGTCGTTTGAGCCCAACCCCGTGAGCACCACGCTGCTCGCGGCACATCCTTCGGGAGAGGGGATTCGCCAGGTGCTATCTGGTGCTCCATCGGCTTGGATGAGCCCTGCCTGTGTTGTCAACGCGGTCACAAGGTCTGAATCGAGGCCGGTGCTGACCACCTCGATAGTGTCATTGTTCTTCGCAAGCCCAACGACAAGAATGTCGTCTGCACCGAGAGTCTGAGCGTTATCAAGGAACTGAAGTTCTGGCAGTGTCATGTGCTTCATCGTAGGCGACCCCGGATATGAAATCGAGATAGTGCGACCTGTCTGGATAACGCTGTGGGCGAAGCTTCCGATTCCCCTGGGGTCCCTCCGGTACCCTGAATCTATGTTTAGCGATGAGTTGTTCAAAGAGGCCATGGAGTTATCCAGTGTGCCCAAGGGTTTGCCTCTCGTCACTGGACTGACCGGTTTTGCTGACGCTGGTGGGGCTGTGTCCCAGGTCAACAAATACGTTTTCGAGACGTTGGAAACTGAGCGAGTAGGGACGTTCAACAACGACATGTTGATCGACTACCGAGCTCGACGCCCCGTTTTTCAATTTGAAGAAACGTCGTTGACCTCGTATGAACCACCGAGATTGTCCCTGGACATGGTCAAAGACGAGTTGGGTTCGCCCTTTCTTTTTCTCTCGGGTTATGAACCAGATTTCCGCTGGGAGCACACCAGCGCGACCATTTTGGAACTTATCGACACCTTGGAGGTGTCGACCAGTAGTTGGGTTCACGCTATTCCGATGCCTGTGCCCCACACGAGATCTCTTGGCGTCACGGTCAGTGGCAATCGCTCAGAGATCATTGATTCCATGTCGGTGTGGCGGCCCACCACCGGCGTTCCCGGCACGATGATGCACCTGATCGAATATCGACTCCAGGAGCTGGAACACCCGACCGCCGGCTTCGTGGTGTTAGTGCCTCACTATTTGGCAGACACAGAATTCCCCGATGCCGCGGTAGCGGCCTTGCAAAGTGTGAGCTCTGCTACTGGTCTTATTTTCCCCACGGATGCGCTTCGAGAAGCGGGGAGAGAATTCCTGCAAGGCATTGCGGATCAGGTGGAAAACAACAACGAGCTTCAGAAGCTTGTCGAAACTCTCGAAACCCGGCACGACAGCTACATGGAAGATAACCCCATGCCCTCGCCTTTGATGGGAGCCGATGGGGACGTCCACACCGCTGACAGCATTGCCGCTGAGTTACAAAATTTCCTTGCCAAGCGAGACACGTCAGAATCCAGCGACGGGAGCGACTCCCTCTAGACACTCGGTTCGGGTCGCTTGTGAGCACAGTAAGCGGATGCGTGTCATAATGGTGGAGAAGGCCCTGGCAGGACTTGGTGTGGAAACTCACTAGGACTTGACAAGGGTTTTCTTACTGCCCGTTGAGTAGTGAAGCAGGTGGGTCATGGCGTCACGCACACCAGAACCAAAGTCGAGCGCTCCCGCGGGCAAAAAGCCTGAAAAAAAGAGTTTCGTTGGTCGCATCGGCGGCCTGTTTCAAAGAAATACAGAGCCTGAACCTCAGAAAGATCCAGTGACCCCACCCGCTAAGTCCTCTTCTTCGTCCGCCAAGACTTCCGCTAGCAAGACGCCTGCAAAGAGCGCTGCCAAGGCGCCTGCGAAGAAAACTCCCGCTGCGAAGAAGCCAGCAGTGAAAAAGCCAGCAGCTAAGTCGACTGCAGCGAAGACCGCGGCTGCAAAATCAACTACTGCGAAGCCCGCGGCACAGAAGCCTGCCGCCGCTAAAGCGCCTGCAAAGAAAGCGCCTGCAAAGAAAGAGCCCGCGAAGAAGGCTCCTGCCGCGAAAGCGTCGACCAAGGCCGCTGCTTCTAGCGAGGATGTCGAAGGGGTCGTAGTCGAGGGCGAAGAGGTCGCCCCTGACGTCGTTGCGGAAAAACTAGGGGCCGAAGTCATCGCTGGTTTGGCTGATCTCGGCAGCGATGATGACGAAGAAGAAGTAGAAAAAGAAGTTCTTCCTCAGGGGGCGTTAGTTCTCTCGAGCACGGATGACGATGACGCTCCGATTATTTCGACCACTATTACGGGCGCGACCGCGGACCCGGTGAAGGATTACCTTAAGCAAATCGGTAAGGTCGCTTTGCTTAATGCCGAGCAAGAGGTGGAACTTGCCCTGCGAATTGAAGCTGGTTTGTTCTCCGAGGAAAAACTCTCGGCGATGACGGCCTCGCAGAAGACCACCAAGCTTGCTCGTGAATTGCATGAGATTGCCAAAGACGGACAGCGCGCCAAGAACCACCTGCTGGGGGCAAACCTTCGACTCGTCGTCTCGCTAGCGAAGCGATACACCGGTCGCGGAATGCAATTCTTGGATCTCATCCAAGAAGGAAACTTGGGTCTTATCCGCGCCGTAGAGAAGTTTGACTACACCAAGGGCTTTAAGTTCTCTACCTACGCCACCTGGTGGATCCGTCAGGCGATTACTCGCGCCATGGCAGACCAAGCCCGGACCATTCGTATTCCTGTTCACATGGTGGAGGTCATCAATAAGTTGGCCCGTGTCCAGCGTCAGATGCTCCAAGACCTTGGTCGCGAACCCACGCCCGAAGAGCTCGCCCGCGAGCTCGATATGACCCCTGAGAAGGTGGTGGAGGTTCAGAAATACGGTCGTGAGCCCATTTCGCTGCACACTCCTCTGGGTGAAGACGGAGATAGCGAATTCGGTGACCTGATCGAAGACACCGAAGCCGTTGTGCCAGCCGATGCTGTGGGCTTCACGATGTTGCAGCGTCAGCTCGAGAGCCTTTTGGAATCGCTCTCGGAGCGCGAAGCGGGCGTTATTCGGATGCGTTTTGGTCTCGGCGATGGAATGCCGAAGACGCTCGACCAAATTGGTGACACCTTTGGCGTAACGCGCGAGCGCATACGACAAATAGAGTCCAAGACCATGGCCAAACTGCGCCACCCCTCGAGGTCACAAGCTCTGCGCGACTACCTCGAATAAATCCCATGGGTCAATTTCTTGCCTTCGCCCTTGCTCAGTGTGCTCGCTTTGCGACGAGGCTTCGAGGCGGAGGGTCAGCCTTTCCGGGATTAGTTCTCCTTCGAATGCGTCCCGACATTTTGGGTGCCACGTTGTCGAATCTGGCCCATGGAGTGATTTTCGTCTCGGGTTCCAACGGGAAATCGACGACCACGACCATGGTGGCCTCTGTCCTTCGCGCCCACGGGATGAGGGTTTTCACCAATCCAGCCGGGGGTAATTTGCCCCAGGGCTTGGCGTCTGCTTTGGTCGCCCAGGCGAGCCTGCGGGGGAGACTCCGAGCAGATATTGCCGTCTTAGAAGTTGATGAGGCCTATGGTGCTCAGATCGCTGCCCTGGTGAAACCGGATTGGGTGGTGCTTACCAACGTCCAGGTGGACCAACTCAATCGTTTTGGCGAACCAGAAAACGTCTATCGCATGCTTCATGATCTCTCAGCAGGGGCATCACACGGTGTTGTGCTCAATGCGGGGGATCCCAATCTGGCGATGATGGGGGCAAAACTTTCTCAGAGCGGGCAGCTCGTCCACACCATCGATGTCTCGGATCAAGCGCGCCTGAGCGCAAGCCATGGCTTAGTTCCCGCTGCGTTGTTTTTTGACCAGGAGGAGGACCCCGGCGCGAATATCAACCACAGCGCGCCGCGCGCACTTCTTCGCACTATGGAGGGGAGCGCGGCAACAATTGAGCTCTCGGGGAATTCGCTCACCCTTGAGCTTCCTGCACCCGGATTGCATTACGGGGTCGATGCGACCTTGGCTTTGGCCATGGCTGATGTGATGGTGGACGATGGCCTCCAGGCCGATCGAGTGGCCACTGCCATGGCAGGCGGTGCACCGGTTTTTGGTCGGGGGGAAGTCATCACGTATCGCGGTCGCCAGATTGCTCTGACCATGATGAAAAACCTTCCCAGCCTCCAGGTCAATCTTGATGCTCTGGAAGGGCCTCTGGAGCGCGTCTGGATTGCAGTCGATGAGGGGACCCCTGATCCATCGTGGATTTATGACGCCGACATCTCGGTGCTCGATCACGTCGATGTGCTCTCGGGTTCCAAAGCCCTGCAGTGGGCGCTTTTCCTGGAAACCCGGGGAATTCCCTATGGCCACATCGTGGAAGATACCGCTGAGGGTCTTCGACACGTGGTGGGATTAGCGGCTAGCACCGCCCAGCCCGTGCACGCCATTGTGAACTACGAACAGATGATGAGCATTCGGCGCC
>Ga0209251_1001358_pt1 | contig 19017 bp, 14 predicted proteins | sample SaaInlV_100m_DNA_6_FD_184665 | JGI IMG/M metagenome (GOLD analysis project Ga0209251, IMG submission 184665) | Marine microbial communities from expanding oxygen minimum zones in the Saanich Inlet - Saanich Inlet SI073_LV_10m_DNA (SPAdes) (version 2) | ecosystem: Environmental > Aquatic > Marine... | reverse complement strand
ATGCGGAAAACGCATTCCAAAAAGTCATTCCTTTCAATGTTTCTTCAAAGGACAAAGCTTCCTCTATTAAAAACCCATTAGCGGGTTCATTTTGAGAATTCATGCGATGAACAGCAGAGTGAATGGTATAGAACGGATTGGTGTATTCCACTGGAAAATCAGTACCAAGAGCAATCATGCCAAGTTGATTCTTAAGCGACTTGTAGGCGTAAGCTCCCTTCATTCTACTTGCTCCTATTTTTGACTCAATCCATCTTCGATCTGTTGTTGCGTGAGTAGGCTGAACCGATGGAAAAACACCATAATCCGCAAACTTGTACAGGTCCTTTAAATCCACGACTTGAGCGTGCTCAATCCTAAATCGATGATCTGGTTTGGTTTTGTAAACATTGGCGCACATATCAAGAATCATTGAAATGGCAGAGTCTCCAATTCCGTGAGAATTCAATTGATACCCCACGTCTAGACAAAATTCAGCAAGGTCATTCAACTCTTTCGAACTCATTAAAGACAACCCTCTATAATTAGGCTTGTCTGAATAATCTTCTTTGAGAAGAGCTCCACTCGATCCAAGTGCTCCATCTACATATGCTTTAAAGCTCCTTACTCGTAAATTCCTTGTTTGAAAAACTCCATTTTCCAAAGCGAATTTTTTGTTTTCCTGAGTTGGATTAAGCATGGCATATATGTTTAGACGAAGACTTTCATCTTCTACCATTTCCTTTAGAATACCAAGTTCATTAAAATCGACTCCTGCCTCATGAATACCAGTGATTCCAAAACCAAAAAGTTCCTTTTGAATTCCAAGGAGCTCCTTTTTTATTTCTTCAATTGAATAATCAGGAATATGAGGATCTAATAAAGCTATGGCAGCATCTATAAACATACCATTTGGTCTTCCATTAGTCATTAATACTTCGCCTCCTCTTATTTCGATCTCAACAGAGTCGATTTTTTCAATAAAGGCGTCATTGACCAATGCAGAATGGCCATCAATGCGAAAAAGACATACCGGTGTTTCTGGGAATTCCTCATTCAGTCGGGTATTGTTTGGTAGATCTGACAAACCCCATAAAGACTGGTCCCAACCCAAGCCAATTACCACTTCTCGCTTGGCTTTGTCTTGGTATTCACGAACCCGAATTAGCATGTCTTCTTCGGACTCACACCCCAACACATTTGCACCTAACTTGAGCTCTGCATATGAGAACAAGTGACCATGCGCATCAATAAAACCGGGATAAACTTCTTTTCCTTCGGCATCAATTGAATTCTCAAATCTATACTTATTTAAAATTTGACGATCAGGTCCCATTTCAATGATCTTACCGTCCCGAATAGCCATCGCTTCATAGGTTTGATTTTTCTCATCTAAACTGTGAATTTTGGCATTGAAAATAACAAGGTCAACAGACTCGCCCTTCATACAAGCATTAAGAACAAACACCACAAAGACAAAAAGAATATTTCTCATAACTGATTAAAATGGATAGCCAATACCGAAATGTAAAGTAGGCCAAAATGGTTTCGGAAGATAATAAATGGCCCTGGCTCTAGCGGATTCAGGAGTATCTCCTGGCAATATGAATCTATCTATTCCCTCTTGAATATAGGTCTCTCTATTCCCAAGATCTTGAAAAGTCCACCTTGCTCCCTGACTATACGCAGGATTATAAATTGGGAAACCTAAATCTAAACGAACAATAAAATAATCCAAGTCAATTCTCAATCCAATACCTGAGGCAATTGCCATTTCTTTTAATACATTTTGAATTTTGAATTGAGCATCTCTAGAATCTTCATTGTAGGTCCAAATGTTACCTATATCTGTAAAAAATGCACCCTTGAGAATGGGACCTAATGAAAAACGATACTCCAAAGATGCGCCAATTCGAACATCTCCAATTTGAGTTAATGTCCGGTTGGTATCTAAATGATATTTGTATGCTCCTGGACCCAAAGACCGAGCTCTCCAACCCCTGTTATCATTAGATCCTCCCGCATAAAAACTATAATCATATGGCAATGACGTGTTCATGTTTCCATAAGGCACCCCAGCACCTGCTTCTGCTTTAAAATGAAGTGAGGAGCTAGAATTCAGTTTTCCGGCTAAAACCAATCGATTATCCAACCTTACAAACTGTGCATAAGTTAAATCTAAAAATTGATATTGACCATTTAATGTATCCTGAGTCTTTCGCAAACTGTAAAGAATATTTCCTGCAGCATCAAAAGTTGCGTTGTAAGAAATGGCAGCGCCAAGAAAAGGTTTTTTTCCAGGCTTAAACTTCTTTTTGGCATTATTATATTCAAAAGCAATCTTTAAGTCTTGCCATATAAATTGATTGCTATAGGCATTGTTAAGAAAAACATCATTTAAATTATTCAATTGATTTTGAAAGTCAACACTCTTATTGATATTTACAAGTTTAATAACAGATGCCCCTGGTAAACCAAGCTGGAAAATTTGAGTTTTATCTACAAAAAACTTCCACATGTAATTAAGCTGAAAAACCTGTCTTTCGAAAATATCTCTTTTTTCAAAATTATACCCTGATGAAATCTGAGTTCTCGCCCGATGTCTTTTGGATAATGCTGCTGGAGGAAAAGGAGTCAGCCCAATTAGATCAAGTTTAACGCTAGGACCAAATTCAATGGTATTAAATGGGAATTTAGTATTCTCATCATTGTCATTAAACACCAAAGTCTGAGTTTCAAACCCTCCCCCCAAAGATATTGTTAGCTTTTCGGCACCTCTAAAGATATTCTTATTCACATAATTTATGGAAGCATTTGCTCCTAGCAAACCAAGAGATGTAGTAAATCGATTATCGAAAGCAATGGATTGTTTTTTTGATGGCGTTAAAAAATAATGAACATCCATTAAATAATGATTTAGACCACTATTATCTACTTCCTTAAAGATAGGTTTAATCGAACTAAAAAGCCCCAATTGTGACAAGCCCTTCAATGATCTTGATGCATAATCATCTTTGAAGAACTCATATTGCTCCAAATAATTATTTAATTCTAATATATCTGGCTTGATCCAAGGTTCGTCACCATTATAATTAACATGGATAATTCGGTTCGTATCAATTTGGTCTTTTCCTAATCCCTTTTTTTGTTTATTTCGGGGTAAATTACGATCCATAAACACAAGGTGTTCTTTGGTCAAAAAATACTGTCTGTAATCAAGGTTTTCAAAATCCTGACATTGGCAATAATCTGAAAAATGGCCATTGACATGTAATGTATCACTCAAATGAAAATACACCTTGTTTATTTTTGTGTACAAATACGGTCTAACAACAAGGCTATCACTATTGTCGCTAAACGGTACCATTTGCTCATTAAACTTCATGTTTAATGTGACACTCATTGTTTTATAAGATGTATCAGCTACAAAATCGATACTTGATGCTGAGTATTTATAGTAAGAATGATTCCTCATATCCTTTGAAAATTCCTGACGATAATTGTCCAGGACATCTATATCAAATGCCTGTTTAATTAAAGGATGGTGATCTTCACTGTCCAAACGATCATTCAGATAGGATTTGTGATTTCTAATCATCAAAGGATCTCCTGAATAAAAAACAGAATCAATTTTAAAAACAGATCCCAAAACAAGTTCATAGAGAACATCAGCCTTTCTGTTTGAGCTATCATAAACTACCGTGCTAATGAGTTTTGGAATATAATAACCGCGTTTTCTGAGGTAATTATTGATTTGCACACTTGCTTTATTAAAAGTCGTAGAGTCAAAAACCTTTGGGTCTTCTCCAAATTTATACTTCATTCGTTCCCTAAAAAGAAGATCATTGTTGACCGAGTCTTTAATTATTTTCTCGGTATAAAAATCTTTACCCTTTCGTTTTGCCCTTTCAATTCTCTTTTCATTGATTCTTGAATATTTATCCTTTTTCTTTTGAAGCTTTAACTTGAATTTTTGATTGACCTTTATGCGCTTCTCCGTAAGTTTAGCAGAATCAATAGCGTTATATACTCGAAGCTTCAATCTTAACCCTAAAATCCTTTGATTTGGCTTCAACTTCAATATATCAGTCAAATCATCCTTGAAGGGTACTTTTTCTTGAACAATAATTTTATTCGAGTTCATTAAAAAATATCCTTCAGGAACATTTTTTGTTATGTTGCATGATGTAACACATATAGAAATACATATCACACAAAACCAAAGTTTATTTATCTTCACCATTAGAACAGTACAAAAATAATTATAATCAGGTGGAAAAAATCTCAATTCAAAAGTTAAAGTGGATAAAAAGTCTACAATTGAAAAAGAACCGTGATAAAGAGGACTGTTTTATTGTTGAAGGAGACAAGATCGGAAAAGAATGTATGCGTTCAATACCTGATGATATTGGCCTCATTGGATGTATTGCTGAAGTCGAAAATCTTGTTCCCAAAAACCTTCGTGACAGGAGCTTCATTTTATCATCAAAAGAATTTGAAAGAGTGAGTCGGCTTAAAACACCAAACAAGCTGCTTATTGTAATAAAGAAACCCTCGATCATTTCATTTAATTCAGAGAAGAAGTTTCTTATTCTTGAAAACATTCAAGATCCTGGAAATTTGGGCACTATAATAAGAACGGCTGATTGGTTTGGAATAGAACAAATTGTTTGCTCACCAGAATGTGCTGATGTTTTCAATTCAAAAACACTTCAAGCTTCCATGGGAAGCTTTTTGAGGGTTACAGTCCATTACAAAGAACTTACTTCATTTCTTGAACATACAGAGTATAATGTAACAGGTGCTCTTCTTGATGGCGAGCCATTAAAAGACGATAGTATGAAAAAATCAAATGCGATTATGCTTGGCAATGAGGGGCAAGGAATATCTAAGTCTTTGGAAAAATTCTGCAATAATCCGGTCAAAATACCAGGCCATGGCGGAGCAGAATCTTTAAACGTTTCCGTTGCTGCTTCAATTCTTATGTACGAATGGACAAAAAAATGAAAATCATAGTACGTCTTTAAAAGAAAGACTGTATTTTTGCAACTTGCCAAATAGAATAGTTGAATGATTGATATTGATTTATATAAAGCCAAAAAGCTTTACCCTTTTCAAGAACAAACCGTTACCACCATCCTAAATGAACTCGACGATAATGGTGTTGATTTCAATCTATTATATCAGCTTCCTACTGGAGGAGGTAAAACCGTTATTTTTTCTGAAATTGCAAAACAATACATTGCAAGAACCAAAAAGAAAATCTTAATCTTAACCCATAGAATTGAGCTTTCTGTTCAAACTTCAAAGCAGCTTTCAGCCATAAGCGTTACCAATAAAATCATTAATTCTGAAGTTAAAGAACTTCCTAATCAGGATGAATACCAATGCTTCATTGCCATGGTCGAAACCTTACACAATCGACTTAATGATGACGGCAATTTCATTAAAGATGTTGGACTTGTTATCGTGGATGAAGCACATTACAATAGTTTTAGAAAGATATTTCAATATTATCTAAATTGTAATATTCTTGGGGTTACCGCAACACCATTAAGCAGCAACAAAGCACTCCCTCTTAAGGACAATTACAACAAACTTTTGGTGGGAGAATCTATTTCAGGGCTTATTGAAAAAGGATACCTATCAAATGCGGATACGTTTAGTTATGACGTCAATCTACACGGTTTGAAAATTGGAACCAACGGAGACTTCACCATTACCAGCTCAGATACGCTATACAGTAATTATTTTATGCAAGAGAAACTCATCTTTGCATATGAAGAAGTTTCCTTAGGACAAAAGACACTTATATTTAATGCTGGAATCGAAACCTCGATTAGGGTATACGAGTCATTTAAAAAGCTTAAATACAACATTCGCCATCTGGACTCTACCTTTAGTGATAAAGACCGAAAAGAAATTTTAGCTTGGTTCAAAACTACGCCTAATGCGATTTTAACATCAGTAGGAATCCTTACCACTGGGTTTGATGAACCAACAGTGAAAACAATAATTATAAATCGAGCAACTCGATCCCTTACTTTATATCATCAGATGATTGGTAGAGGATCTAGAAGACTTCCTGACAAAAATCAGTTCCAAGTAATTGATCTAGGAAACAATGTGAGGCGCTTTGGTCTTTGGCAAGATTATATCAATTGGCAGGATGCTTTTAAATTTCCTGATCGATTTTTAGAATCAAGAATTACAGAGATTGAAGACATGGAGTTCGAGGTAGATTATGAATTCCCTAAAGGATATGACAAATTCATGGATACTGAGAAATTGGAGTCCTTTAATATAAAAGAAAGGTATCATCTTCATATTGACAATGGGCAAAAAGGCAAAAAAGCAGTTGAAGAATCCTTGGAAAATCATTTTAGTGTCATTTTAGCTGCTGCAAAAGACATGGATCATGGATTCGAAATACTTAATTTTCTACAAGATCATATTGAACATCGCTTAAAGCATTACACAAAATGTATTTCAAAAAGTACTGATAATTATTTTAAGTACTTACTAGAAACCTATAACCGACAATTGTCTCAGAAAATCAGAACACATATAAATGCATCCTAATGTATTTTGCGAAAAATAGCTTAATTTTAAGGTTATGACTAAGCTTATTTTTATTGTTATTTTTATTTCGACATCCTTACTCTCATTCGGTCAAAAAGAAAAACTCAAAGCCTATATTGATGTTAAAGATTTTTATCACCCTGAGACGGGAAGCTATGCAGAAATCGAGCTTCAGTTTGCCATACAGTCAGCCTCTCTAAAAACGATAGGTGATTCGGCTTTTCAAGCATCCATTGCCATCTATTTTGATATCTTATCAAAAAACTCAATTATAAAATCCGACGCCTACATCCTCAATTCACCTCTCTACCAGATTAAGGATAGTTTGATTGAAGATTTCTATGAAATTAAAAGATACAGCTTAGAACCAGGTAAATACGAACTGAAAGTTCGGATTAAAGATTTAAATGCAGAAAATGCAGAAGACGTAAGTGGATCTCAAACATTTACCATAAACGATCCGAAAGGTGAAATCACCATTTCTAATATTCTTCCAGCTGAATACGTAATAAAGTCAGATGAAGAAAGTGTTTTTCAAAGGTCGGGACTTCATATCATTCCGATGTTTTCCAATTTCTTTTCTTCAAGAACCAATACGATACCTGTATACTGTGAATTGTATAATACCGGTGTGAATAATGATTCTATACTTGGATTAATGTATAGAATAATGAATTCAAAAAACTATGTCGAGATGGAGGAATACACGACAATCAGTCGCTTTATTACATCTCCGTTTATTCCCAAGTTTAAAGCAATTAATATTGAGCTACTTACCTCTGGAAGTTATTTATTAGAAATTTGTGTAGTAAATAAAGATTTCGAAATTTTGGCAAGTACTTCGTATGCGTTTGAAAGAGATAACGATATGACAGAAATTTTAAATTCAGAAAATATTATTTTGAATCCTGCCTTTCAGGAATCCATAGCTGAAGACAGTATCATATACTATTTAGAGAGTCTAATCCCTATTTCGAAACCGGCGGAAGTAAAAAACATAGTGTCCACAATAAAAACAAAAAACAAAGATAAATGCAGGAAACACATTCAAGCTTTTTGGGTAAAAACTTCACCAAGTAATAGTTATGAGGCATGGGTGAAATATAAAAAACAAGTTGATTTCGTTGAAAAGGTGTACGGAAACAATTTTCAAGAAGGATTCGAAACCGATCGCGGACGCGTATATTTACAATATGGTGCACCGAGCAATATTGTTGCCCGTGAAGCATCTCCAAGTGAATACCCATACGAAATATGGACGTTTAACAAGATTGGCGTTTTTAGCAACAAGCGTTTTGTTTTCTACAACCCGGATTTGGTAAATCGTGCATATCGACTTTTACATTCAGACATGATTGGGGAGCTTAAAAATAATTCATGGCCCCAAATACTTTCAAAAAGGAATACCGTAAACGGAAACATTGACAATCCCAATCAAAACAATGTGGACCATTGGGGAGGTAACTCAAATGAATATTTTCGACAATATTAATATCTGTGAACTTAGCAATCGTTATCTTAAATTATAATGGGAGAATTCATCTCGAAAATTATATTGAAAATATTATATCCCATTCAAAAGGGTATGACCTTATAATAGCCGATAATGCAAGTACTGATGATTCAGTGGCATACATAAAACAATTCAAAGAAATCCAACTCATAGAAATAAGCTCAAACTTAGGTTTTGCAGGAGGTTATAATGAGGCGTTAAATAGAATTAAAGGAACATATGACTATTACCTATTATTAAATAGCGATGTTGAAGTTTCAGAAAACTGGATTGCTCCGTTAGTTGCAGCCATGGATGATGAACAGGTAGCCGCCTGTCAACCCAAAATAAAGAGTCTTCAGCGAAAAGAGTTCTTTGAACATGCAGGAGCTTCAGGTGGATATGTCGATAAAAATTACTTCCCTTTTTGTAGAGGTAGAATATTCGGAGAGTTAGAGAAAGATGATGGACAATACGACGGTTCTCAATACATCACTTGGACCTCTGGTGCTGCCATGCTGATAAGGTCAGATCTTTTCCACCATGTTGATGGTTTCGATGCTGATTTCTTTGCTCATATGGAAGAAATAGACTTGTGCATAAGATTGGGGCATCAAGGTCATCAATTCAAAGTGGTTCCAAAAAGCGTTGTGTACCATCTTGGAGGAGGAACGCTCCCATACAATTCTCCGCAAAAGATTTATCTCAACTTTAGGAATAGCTTATTCATGATTGCTAAAAATCATAAGGGGATCTTGCTACCTATGCTTTTTAAAAGAATGCTTATCGATGCCATTGCCGCCTATAAATTCTTGTTTGAAGGCAAATTCCTGTTTTTTTGGAAAGTATTTCTTGCTCACATGGCTTTATACAAGAACCTTGGAACCCTACTTAAGAAAAGAGCTCAACTAAAGAAAGACCGTGCCCCTATACTTAAATATCACGGTAATATTTTAACTTCTTTTTTTATAGAAAGAAGAAAAACCTTTTCTAAACTCAATAAACGATTGATCAAATCATGAAAACACTTTTAAGCCTTTTCATTATTCTATGCTTGGCTATCCAAGGGAACGCTCAAGGCGTTAAAAGTCTTCAAAAGGCAAGTGATAAGGCTCAACGAATCATGAAGCCCAAAAATGAAATTCTGATTCAATCTCCTGTAAGCTTGGTAAATCCTTTCGTTGGAACCGGTGGTCATGGCCATACTTTTCCAGGAGCCACTGCTCCATTTGGTATGATCCAATTAAGTCCAGATACCCGACATGAGGGTTGGGATGGTTGTTCGGGCTATCATTATTCTGATTCTGTTATTTATGGGTTTAGCCATACCCATTTGAGCGGGACAGGCGTGCCTGACTACTGTGATCTTTTAATTGTTCCGCAAAGTGGCAAAAAAGCAAAAGTCGTTCCTGGATATGAAAATGAAAAAGGTTTCGGCTCAAGGTTTTCTCACAGTACTGAAAAAGCGTCACCGGGTTATTATGAGGTGTTTCTCGAGGATGATGGCATAAAAGCTCAAATGACAACAAGTGAACGGGCAGGAATTCATCAATACACGTTTACAAGAGAAAAAGACAAGAAATTCATCCTTATTGATTTTGACCACAGAGACGACCTCCTTTTTGCTGAATACATTCTTGATGGAAAAAAACATATCTCTGGGCAGAGAACTTCAAAGAGCTGGGCAGATGAACAACACTTCTATTTCGACCTTGAATTCTCTATCGAACCGTCGAAAATTATTCGAGTTAAAAACAAACATGGACACAAGCTATTGATCCAATTTCCAAAAGAAACCAAAACACTTTCTATAGCCATTGGCATTTCACAAGTAGATGAAGCAGGTGCCTTAAAAAACAGAACAACAGAACTCGATAACTTTAATTTTTCAAAAACGAAAGCCAACACCAATTCCCTATGGAATAAGGAGCTCTCTAAAATAAAAATCAGCAATGAAGACAAAAAGAAAGCTTCAATATTCTACACCGCACTCTACCATTGTTTTATCGCTCCTAACCTAGCCAGCGATGTTGATGGTCGATACCGTGGTCATGACCAAAAGATACACGAGCTTGATGAAGGAGAACATCACTATACCGTATTCTCACTTTGGGACACCTACAGGACCCTTCATCCACTCTTCACGCTGATACAACCGGAACGAACAGAAGAATTTATCCGAACCATGCTCCGCATGTATGATGAAGAAAAAGATCTCCCAGTATGGGAGTTGGCCGCTTGTGAAACAGAATGTATGATTGGTTATCATTCCGTATCTGTAATCGCCGATGCCTTTCTTAAGGGATACAATGATTTTGACACAACGAAAGCACTAAACGCTATGGTTTACACGAGTAAATTAGATGAGTGGGCCAAAAAAGAATATGCACTGCAAGGATTTATTAGCTCGGATCAAGAAGCAGAATCTGTATCTAAGACATTAGAGTATGCCTATGATGACTTTTGTATTGCTCAAATGGCTAAGAAAATGGAACGAATCGATATATTCGAAGAATTTGACAAACGTAGCTTAAACTTCGTGAACCTTTACGATCCATCTACAAAATTCATGAGAGCAAGACGCGGAGCACAGTGGTTCGGTCCATTCAATCCAATAGAGGTCAATTTCAATTATACAGAGGCCAATAGCTGGCAATACTCCTTATATGCACCTCATAACGTTCCGGTGCTTGCTGGTCTTATGGGCGGCAAGGATTCTTTAGAAACTTGGTTGGATCGACTGTTTGCAGCAGAATCTGACTTGATAGGTAGACACCAAGTAGACATTACAGGGCTAATTGGTCAATACGCGCATGGGAACGAACCATCTCATCACATGGCTTATTTATACAACTATACGAATGCATCAGAAAAAACTCAGTTATACGTGGATCAAATCCTAAATGAGCTGTACACCATTCAACCAGACGGCTTATCGGGTAACGAGGATTGTGGACAAATGAGTGCATGGTATGTGATGAGCACATTAGGCCTCTACCCTATTGCTCCCGGAAATACAAACTACCAAATAGGACGACCGCTCTTTAAAAAAGCAGAAATTAAATTACCCAAAAGGAAAAAACTTTCCATCGAAGCTCCCAATAATTCGGTATCAGCTAAATATGTCAACGAGGTTTCATTCAATACTTCAAAAGTAAATGACACGGAAATCGACCACAATCAAATCAAAAAAGGAGGATTGCTATTATTCGAAATGTCAGAGGAACCAATTTCGAAACAGCAATCAAACCATGAAAGTACAGATGGCCTTTTAAAAACGGACTTTGTACCAACCCCTTTTATTGCAACTGAACAGCGGATTTTTGAAGATTCGATTGTGATTAAAATTGGAAGCAACAAGATAAATAATCTAAAACAGAGGCTTTATTTCTCTATCAATAATGGATTGTGGCAAGATTATACTAAGCCCTTCACGATATATGAAACAAGCACAGTTTCAGTAAAATCATCTCGGTTTCCGAACATTTCAGATATACCTCACAATGTAAAAATCGCACCATACTGGAGCCCTGTTGTGAAGAGCCTCTTCAGCAAGAGAGATCCGAGTGTAAGCCTGAAACTTGAAACCCAATACGCAAATCAATATGCAGCATCAGGACCGAATACGTTGATTGACGGCGTTCGAGGAGGTGCAGACTTCAGAACAGGAGATTGGCAAGGGTATTTCGGAAAAGACCTTCACGCTATTGTGAGTTTCGATGAAGCTAGAGAATTATCCTCCATTGGTATATCTTGCATTAGAGACATTAAATCATGGATCTTTTACCCAGAAAGGATTGGAATGAGCTATTCACTCGATGGCATCAATTACACAAAACTTCCTGATTTAAATTATTCTGAGGCTACATCGAAAGATTACGAACCGAAAATAAAAGTTTGTATTCAGGAATTAAAGAAACCCACCAAAGTAAAATACATCAAGTACACTGTATACAATCCTGGGAAATGCCCAGAATGGCATCTAGGAAACGGAAACGATTCTTGGATTTTCCTTGATGAGTTAATCTTTGAATAGCACTAGCTCATCCCTCCATTTACATTGATTACTTGTCCTGTAATATAATCTGCTTTTTCGTTTAAAAGAAAAGATACCGAATGCGTAATATTTTCAGAATTCCCTAAAGTTTTTGCTGGGATGGATTCAAGAATATCAGAAAGAAATTGATCTGAAACTTCAGAAATCATGCCTTTATCCATATATCCTGGCGAGATACAATTGACGGTTACTCCTGAGGTGGCCAACTCAGAGGCCATTGTTCTAGTCAAACCAAGTAAGGCGCTTTTACTAGCTGAATATGCTGAAGTACCTACGACCCCTTTCTGAGCTACTATTGATGAAAAAAACACAATTCTACCAAACTTGTTTTTTCGCATTTCAGGTATAAATAATTGAGCCAACCTGAATGGTGTATTCAAATTCAAATCAAAAACTTTATCCCATTGTTCTTTATTGATCTTCCAGCTAATTTGTGAGCTTGAAATGCCAACACAGTTGATCACACTGTCTACTGCACCAATCTCTTCTTTGAGTGTGTCATAATCGACGTCATTTAAAAAATCTACTTCAACAACTTTTGTCTGATTAGAAAACTTTCTTGTCAGGGAATCTAATTTAGATTTGTTTTTATTACATAACATAATTACAAAAAAACCATCATTTAGTAGACTTCTTGAAATTTCAATACCTAAGCCCCCTGATGCACCACTCACTAGAACTCTCCTCATTGTATACCGATTTTACTATTTACTAAACGTCGCAATGGCCAAAAAGCAGCATTGTATTTCAAAATTAGATATTTCCTGTCTATTGCACCAAACTTTTTATTAAATAAGGCCAGTCCCTCATCATTGGATCCACCAAAATCCAATGATTTATATTCATTAGTATGATCTTTAATAACAGAATCAAAAATTGCCTGCATGGCTCCAATATTTCTACCCTTCGAATTTACAATGCCTTTGAGGTATAACAATTTTCCATCTTGACGAATAAAACAACAAATTGCTACCAATTCTCCATTAAGCCTAACCCCTCTCAAAATAGACGCGTTAATGGAATGAGCATTCATCATAAGATTACTTAAACGAAAATATGCCTCATCATCTATATGTGAAAACTGTTTTCCTTTGAGTTCACGAAACATTTTAATTAAAACCGCCGAATCCTGCTCGTCTGTTAATTCAGCTTTAGATTTAATGAAATCACGTAAGCTTCTTTTGACATTTTGAGAATACATTTTATAAACTGATTCATAATCCTGATTTAAAGGGAGTAATTGATGAATTGAGTGTTCTATAATGTGATTTTTGTCATTCACATTAACATCCATAGCTAAGCTAAAAAAAGACGTTTCATCCTTCAGTTTATTTAATAATTCTTGAAATTTACTTTCATCACCTAATACAGAACATTCTCTAATAAATAAGGGCTGTAAGCAATATTTAAGTCCGTACTTCCTAGAAATAAAAACAGGCAAACAGGCCTGATAATCATTCAAGACCAAAGCCTTCCAGTCAGGCATAACCGCATCTAAATACCACCTCGACATGAAGATGGAATTTTCACTTTTTTGAACAAGGGAATCCCATTTTACTTCAGAAATATCTTTTCTTGAAACAATTCTTATTTCTCGAGATCCTTCAGGCATACGATTTCATGTTTCTTTGATACTTTATTTAACAACTTATCTAAATAATTTAATGAGAATGGCGTACAAGCTTTAGGATGCCCTATTACTACTAGATTTTTATCACCTCGCTTAACTGCTTTATTTATGGCCTTTTCAATTTGTGTAACGAAATAACCGTCAGCACTCACGCACAACAAGTTTTTCTTCAATAAAAAATCTTTTTTAGAACCTCCACCTTTCGCAGGAAAACCATTTCCAATTGGTTTGTGTTTCGAGGGCTTCAATCTTCCAAGAACAAACAATCTCCAAAAAAACAAAGGGTGGTAAACTTGAGATGAAATCGGAAACTGCGTAAATACACCCTGGTCATTTTCAACACATACGTTATCTGAAAAACGCCAATGATCCTTATTAGGAACCTTTGTAAAATCGTAGTAATATGGCCGATTTGTATTTTTACCTCCAGGGAATACAGAAGATTCAATATTTAAGGCATTGCGTTTCATGGATTCTTGAATGTCTTTAAAAGGCTGAATACACCATCCCCCGGCCCGATAAGAAATAATCTCTTGATTGACATAGGATTGCAAGACCTTATAATATTCATCGAAAATCAATGAAACTCCCTCAGAATTAAAATCTGATAGCTTATATCGACTCAAGTCGAACTTCCATCCATCATTCCATTTGGCATCTTCCCAATGCGGGTGTATGTGCAAACCGGTTTCGTGGCCATCATTATCCCATCCCTTTAGTTGTTCTCGGAGTATCCTTAAATCTGAAGAGAACGCTTCAATCTCTCCCCCTCTGACAAGCATCCCTGTATCGACAAAGAATGTGAATTTTGAATTATATCGCTTGGAAATCTCCAACAGTCGATTGGTTGGCTCAATCATACAGCGATTTACTGATCCACTTTTGTGACCAAAAAACATTTCATAATCCCATGTAAATGCTATCTTCAAAACTAACCTTTAGGTGTATACATTGTGATCTTCTCGCTCTTGTACTTTTCAAGCATTAAATCTAACATTTTCTTTGCATCAAATAGATAGCTTTCTGCATTTCCAATTTTTACTTTTTCACAAACACCATGATCTATAAACATTGGAATCAAATCATTACACTTTCTTTTTTTAGAAAATACGGGATTGTGCGCTTTTGTAGAAACCGTATGAACTACGCCTTTCTCATCCTTAATCTTAACCCGAAAATCACTAGAAGCATAAACGGGGAAATGGAAATCAACACTGTCCTCTAAAATATGCAAGCTTGTGCCGGCATTATCCAGATCTACTCCCAAATAGAGAATTTTGCCATTAAGTTCAGTTAATCGATGAAAAGGAGAACGCTTAGTGTAAGGAGAGACTTCTCCAAAATGTCCTTCCGTTAGATATCTGGCATTTTTACCATAAGCACAAACCGGTTCTAAATAATTTAAGCTTCTTCGAACACCATCTCTTTTGCGAAAATTCTCCGTAATAGAACCTAAAACAGATGGAGTGTTCTTGACATCAAAGACCTCATCTTTTTTCACGAAATCGATTTGAAGCAAACCATTTGCGCTAGACGGCATTAATAAATCTCCCTCATGGCTAATAATCTCTAGCAACGAATCCACAACATCCACTGCCCCATTTTCGACAAATCCAATTTTACTTAAACTAGAATGCACTAATAAGGAATCTCCAGGCCTAATGCCTATCTCATAAAAACAATTATAAAGATCTTTCTTATTGAGGCCCTGTCCTCTTTGTTTCTGAAATGCAATCTTCCTATTGATTCTATTTTTCTTGTTCGATCTATAAAATTGAATCAAAAAGTCAGGCAATAAAAAACGAAAAATTGTTTTGATCTTGGACATAAAACCTTAACGATTGTAAGCTATCATTATTTTATGCTTTGCATAATAATGATTACAAAGGTAAATCTAATCGAATTTTAGCATAAGACTGAAAAAACCATTAATTTTATCCGGAAAAGCTTTTAAAAATGAGAATAATTAAACTTTTATTACTGTTTATTTCTATTTCAATAAATGGGATAAGTCAGATAGATCAATTAAATCAAAATCAAGTCATTAACATTGAGCAATTATCTCAAAATGAGTTGGATGAGTTGAATAGTCTATTGCAACTTTCTCCCGAGCAGAAAGAGCAAGTTTTTGATATTATACATGGTGTTCTTATCAAGAATAAGCAAGTTCAATCGATGAAACTGATCGAGGCGGATAAGAAAGATATTCTTGCACGAAATAATAACGCCAAAATAGATATGATCAAGAATGTTCTGATTGGAAAGCAAATGCCACTATACACACAGTATTTGGCTAATCAAGTCACCATAGAAGGGCTTAAGGACTGATAAAGTGGCACATTGGATTCATTAACCCAAATTGTTCTTGGAGCTTCTGTCGCTGAAGCAGTTGCAGGTAAAAAATTTGGCAATAAAGCGATTTTATGGGGTGCTATTGCAGGCACTATTCCAGACTTAGACGTTTTCTTTCGCTTCTTGTATCATCCAATAGAGGCTTCTTTGGTACATCGAGGCATTACACACTCTCTGCTATTTGCCATTTGTGTAAGCCCAATTTTAGCACACTTTATATCCAAACTCTACAAAAGTCAAAATGAATACAAAACCTGGCTTTATTTATTTTTTGGTGCGATTGTGACCCATCCTATTTTAGACATGTTCACCAATTATGGAACGCAATTTTTATGGCCTTTCCATTTCCGAATTTCATTTAATACGATTTTCGTCATGGACCCCTTGTACACGCTGCCTTTTTTGATTTGCGTACTTATTTCTATGTTTATTGGAAGAAATACGAGATTGCGAAGGCGCATCAATTACTTTGGCCTTGGCTACTCTAGCCTTTACTTAATTTGGGGTATTGTAATAAAGCTTTTCATTCTTTCTAACACCGAGCATTATTTTAAGGAAGCAGGAATAGAAAACACGAATAGAGTCATGGTGAAACCTATGCCTCTAACCTCTTTTTACTGGAACATTATAGGAGAAAGTGAAAATGAATTTGTACTTGGATACAAATCCATCTTTTATTCTTTTGATAAAAACGACGTCCAAATCATATCCAAAAGAAATCATATCCCAATAAATAAACTGAAATGGAAAGGACAAAATTACTCGAACGATTTGCGATTGTTTTGCAATGATTATGGATTCGTCACCAAAAAAGATTCTAGTCTATATTTCTTCGACCTGCGCTTTGGAGTTTCAACAATGCTTACTGATAAAAAAAATCGTGAGCCTTTCTTTGGATATATACTACAAACCAATAATGCCGGAGAAATAGTTAAAACCACGCCCTATCGACCAAGCAAGCTTTGGTCAGAAGTTGATTTCGATAACTATGTAAAAAGAATTTTTCATAAATAAAGGTTATTGACAACAATCGTGTTCAAAAATATATCTTGATTAATAATTCGGTCTAAATCTTGTAAGTATTTTTAAAAAAAATCTATTCATGACCTTTCAAAAACTAAGCGTATTATTGTTTTGCTTTATTGCCTTGAGTAATTGCGCTCAAGAAAATGACCAAAAATCTTCACCAATTAAATCTAATATAAGCGACAACGTGGAGTTTTCCACAACAAAAATGAGCGACACTACCCGGGAATCGTATGCCTTAAGTGATTATTTAAGTGAAAACGAAGAGCTTAACAAGTATGTTGATTCAGTAATGGGTACTCTCGACGAAAAAGCAATTATTGCTCAACTTATAATGCCTGCAGCTGGCAAGTATGGAAAACCCAAAACAACCATTGATGGATTAATTAAGGACAAACTAATTGGTGGTATTTTAATGCTTAATGGAACTAAAAAAGAATTCACTTCCTTAATTACTGAATTTAATAAAGACAACATAGCATATGGAAATCTTCCCTTCTTGTACAGCGCTGACGCCGAACCAAGCCTAGTGAATAGAAAGATAACTGGATCTACACCAGTAAAAAAAGCAAATGAAATTGATTCTATTCAAGGGGTTACCGATGTAGCAAATGCAATCTCTAAGGACTTGAATGACATTGGAATAAATTACAATTTCGCTCCTGTAGTAGATATGTCAAAAAATTCGACGGTTGGTTATCGAGGCTTTGGTAAAGACCCCATAAATATTATCCCATGGTCTGATGAGTTCATTAAAGTAACTCAGGAAAACAACATTATTGCTACGGCAAAACATTTTCCTGGTCATGGTTTAGTTTCTGGAGATACGCACAAATCCTTACAAGTAATTGACGGTGAATTGAAAGAGGTAATCAATTATCCTCTATTAATCGAAAATGGTGTTTTATCTATTATGGTTGCTCATATCGCGATAGAAAACAATCCAACTTATAGCACCAATGGGTTGCCTTCTACATGCTCCAAAAAAATTGTCTCGTCATTACTGCGTGACAGCCTTAATTTCAAAGGAATCATTGTCACTGATGCCATGGGAATGGGTGGAGTTGTAAAAGTACCCAACAGTTCTGTAAAAGCCATTGAAGCGGGATGCGATATATTATTAATGCCTGTAGATGCAAGAAAAGCACACCAAGAAATTTGGGATGAATTTAAAAACGGCAAGGAGGATTTCAGAAATTCAGTATTAGAATCTGCTAAACGGATCATTAGAATGAAAATCTGTCTGGGATTAATCTAAATACAAATCGATCAAACCTTCAGGAGCATTAACCTTTAGTTGCTTCGATTCCCGATCAACATGAACTATTAGTCCATCAAATAATGGTAAAAGAATCTCTTTATCATTAAAATCAATAATCAGTAATGGGTTTAATTTAAGATCGGCAACTCCTGTCACTTTTCCTATAGGTCCTTTTACAACATCCTCTATGCTATAGCCAATGATTTCATGATCATAAAAACTCGACTGATCCAATTCTTTGAGTTCTGTTTCGGGTAGATATACTTTTTTCTTTATTAACGACCTTGCATTCTGCTCCGTATCTACTCCTTGAAATTTGACCGCAGCAAAACCTTTATTCTTTAGCTTGAAAGACTCAATGAAGAAAGGCGTTAATATTCCTTCAACATCAACAAAAAGTGTCTCAGTATCGATATATTCTTCCGGATGTGTAACATCCAAAAATAAAGAAACTCCACCTTTATATCCGTGGAGTTTCGCAATTTGTCCTATGTAAATGGAATCTTTTAAATCCATAGCTGCTTATTCAGCAGATGGTGCTTCCTTTTTATCAGAATCTTCAGTTGTTTCTGCTGCTGGTGCTTCTTCAGTTGCAGCCTCTACTGGTGCTTCTTCAGTTGCAGCCTCTGCTGGTGCTT
>Ga0209251_1001354_pt1 | contig 19025 bp, 18 predicted proteins | sample SaaInlV_100m_DNA_6_FD_184665 | JGI IMG/M metagenome (GOLD analysis project Ga0209251, IMG submission 184665) | Marine microbial communities from expanding oxygen minimum zones in the Saanich Inlet - Saanich Inlet SI073_LV_10m_DNA (SPAdes) (version 2) | ecosystem: Environmental > Aquatic > Marine... | reverse complement strand
TCTATCGTGTGAGTCGTCAGTGTGTTTTTGAAAAAGGCCACTCCAATATCGCGGCTTATTTGCCCTAAAAAAACATCCATATTGCGAAAGCGGTAAGGTGCTAACCACAGGCGAATATGATTTCGTCGGCTCACTGACTGCCGTGCCTTTTGTAACCCTAAATCTTGTGAGCGACCATAGTGGTAGAGCGGACTGATCGGTGAGTAGAGATATTGGCTACCAAAGACAAACGAACGTGTGGTTTTGAGCGCCGATTTCATGTGATTAATCTCGGTGACGTGCCAGCCGCGACGAATGAGAGCGCTCATAATGGCTGAGCGATCGCCAATGAATACGATGTTGAGCGGGTCCCCAGGTACAGTGCCTTTCTGATTGGTCGTGCAGCAGGGTTCGTTCTGAAGAAGCGCTTGCAACTCTTCCGTTGCAGTCAAATTCTCAATGATCGGATAGACCTGATCTAAGTCGACGTACTCCATGCCGGTATTGAGACCGGGAATCTTGATGGTAAAAACGAAGTTGAATAATGCGGTGTCACTCAATAGATCAACATTGATGTTTTTAAACCCCTCATCGATGTTGGTGAAGATATAGCCGTCGACGGTGGCGCCAGGCGCAACAGGGTTCTTAAATTCAGCCAACTGAAAAAAGAGGTCCATCTTGCTGTCTACCTGTTTGGGGCCGGCATGCCGAAGAAAAGCTGCTTCGGCGGGAGATATATAAGCGTCGTCGACGGCGTTTCGCATCAGTGTAAGACGCTGTTGAGTGCGGTTTTCTACACTGATCCAGACGGGTTGCACCCGCGATTTGTACAGATTGGTCCCGAATAGCTGCTGGGTCTCTTCTTCTGATGGGACCGCGACGGTTACGGTGATGTTGTCGCGAGTCTCCGTTTCACTACGGCTCAAAAAAATGACGTCTTCAGGCGCAACTGGTTGCTGCCAAGCGGGGGTGCAGGAGGCCAGCGCTGAGGCAAGCACTGCGATTATCGTCAGGCGCTTCATGAAGAGGCGATAGAGGGTGGAGCGATAAAAAGCGAGGCGGTCAGAGCGCATGGGGATATGGTAAGGCATAACCTGATTCTGGGGACCACTTAATTGAATGCAAGACAGACGATGTTTTTTCGATCGCCTTAATGTTCATTATGTCTACCGCTACCTTGCACCGACAGATGCATTTTTTGTGTCGCCCTGTATGGTGCTATCAACGGAATAGGGTTACTGCAGAAAGGACTGCTGCGACATTTTTTTCATATTAAGGGGAATCGTTATGAAGCAATGGGTAATGGCATTTTTTTGTTGTGTTGCACCACTGGTCTTGGCTGATGGACACGGAGAACTGGGCCTTGAGAAGCGTCAGCCTGATGCCCCGATGACGGTGACTTCGGTCACATTGGGGCAGGAAACGACGGCGATCAGTGCGCAGGGTGATATGGAGGGATACGGCAAGGTCTATGTCACGTATCACCTGTCTTACAATGCAGATCGCAGCGGTGGCACGGTGGATGGGCAAGGTCGTGGATTTACCAAAGCGGGTATCGCCTCTGGGCGATTTCAAGGTTTCTGGGAGCTAGTCGATGGCGTGGTGGTTATGCGAAACGTGGTGAGTATCACCAACGGCACCATGAACCTGGATGTGATCGAATTTAATCCTCTTACCGAGGAACTGCTGGTCAAAGCGTATATTCTGAAATAACGCGATCACCAAAAAAACCCGGCATTTGCCGGGTTTTTTTGGTCGTTATAGGCACGGCCAGCGGCACGAACAGTGCCTTGTTAAGACCCGTTCAACGTTTGATCTGCGCCTTAATGTTATTCTCCGTCGCTTTGCCATACGGTGGCAGTATGCCGCCCAGTTTGCCCACATTAAATTTCACCGACTGGCTGTAAACTGACTTGGCGTGGCTAAAGGTCTTGAATCCCTCAATGCCATGATACGAGCCCATACCTGAGGGGCCAATGCCGCCAAAGGGCATGTCTTCCTGTGCGATGTGGAAGATTACGTCATTAATACAAACGCCTCCGGAAGTGGTGCGATGCAGGATCGCTTCCTCTTCGTTTTTATCACTGCCGAAGTAATAGGCAGCGAGGGGACGCGGCCCACTGTTAATGTGGTCAATCGTTTCCTCAAATTGCGAGTAAGTTCGGATCGGAAGCAGTGGACCAAAGATTTCTTCTTCCATGCACAGCGCCGCGTTCTCGGGTGCGATGACCAGCGTGGGGGGGATCTTATGGGTTCCCGCACTGAAATCTTCGTTGGCAGGATTAATGGGAATCACGCGGCAGCCACGTTGCTCGGCATCGGCAACATACGAACTCAGGCGAGTGTGGTGACGCTCATTCACGACAGAAGTGTATTGCTCATTGTTCAGCAGGCTGGGATACATGTTGGCCACGGTTGCGGTGGCAATGCGAATCACTTCTTCCAGTTGTTCTTCGGGGACCAAAAGATAATCCGGTGCCAAACAGATCTGCCCCGCGTTAAGGGTTTTACCGACCATGATGCGCTCAATGGCCTGTTCAAGATCGGCGCTGCGAGACAGCACAACAGGAGACTTACCACCGAGCTCTAAGGTAACTGGTACCAAATTACGCGCTGCTGCAGCCAGCACATGGCGCGCGATATTGGTCGCGCCAGTAAAGATCATGTGGTCAAAAGGGAGTGAAGTGAAAGCCTGTCCTACTTCAGGGCCGCCTGTGAAGGTAGTGACTTCAGTCGGGTCAAAGGCTTCAGCAATAATTTCCGCAACGACCTTCGACGTTTCAGGCGTAAATTCGGATGGCTTAATCATGGCGCGATTACCCGCGGCCAACGCACCGGCTAGGGGCTGAAAAATCATGGCGACAGGAAAGTTCCATGGCGCGACGATCCCTACGACCCCTTTGGGTTGGTAGTGAATCCTAGAGCGTCCTCCCAGCAAACCCAGAGGGAAGGTTGACGGCCGCTTCTCTGCTTTCATCCACTTTTTGAGATGCTTGCGGCAGTGCTTCATCGAGCCAATGGAGGCTGCGACATCGGTCATCAGGTTAATTTGGTGAGGTCTGCCGGCAAAGTCCTTGTCAATCGCGTCACTGATGCGGTCGGCATGGCGCACCAAGACATCAATGGCTCGGTTGATACGATCGATGCGCGTCTCGGCCGAGACGTATCCTTCTTGTAAATAGCTCGCTTGCTGCGCTTTGAGCGCGTCTTGCATTTTGATTTCAGTATCGGGACTGACAGCGACTTGTTGTGGGGCATTCATTTTTTTTTCCTCACGGGGCTTGCGGCCGCAAAGTATACACAGTTTGCCTTAGAGGAGGGCAGGTACGGCGCGCACTGAGTTGACGACAATGGCATGCAGGTTTGATTTTTAAAATACTGATTTTTCTGGTTTTTTAACTTTTACAGTGGTTTCTAGCGGCTTTTTATTTGATGGGTCGTCGCGCGATAAAAGGCGCCGCGGGGGTCGAGCACGTGAGTCTTCCACGGGCTCTCTTGTCGAGGGTGCTCAAGTGTCCGCGGCTTGGCGAGGCCGTAATGATGTGTGGCATCGCGAGGCATCTTGCCGAGAACGCAGAAACGCCCTTTATGACCATCTTCGGGCCGTCTCGCATACCACTTCCGATTAGCGCCCCAATCGCCGCTCGAGCTCAACATGGAAATGCCGTAGACGCTGTTCTTGCTCGCCCCATAGCTGCCCCTTAAAGGCTTTGCTGCGCATCCCTTCTTGCACTGAAGGGAGAAAGTCGGCGTCTTGATTGAGCACTAAGCCCAGACCGGGATCTTCGTTCAGCAGGAAGGTTTCTGTTTCGGGGCGCACGGCGCCTGTGGCGTCGGTGCCCTCGGGCAGGCCCATCCAGGCTGGGGGACAATAATCCGGATCGTTGACCGGGAAGAGCAGCGTCATGGTGTCGTACCAGAATCGCTCGGGATCGGTTTCATGAGGCATGAAGCGCATCAAAAAAATGGCCTCAGGATGGCAGCCGATTTGTACATTAGGGAAAATGCCGGTGGCCCAGCTATCGGAAAGTTGTCCATCAGCAAAGCGGTCGTAGCCTAAATTTAAGCGACTCGATCGATCCCGCTTGGCTTGCTGAATCGCAGCACGGACGTCTCCGGCACTGCCTTCAAAGGTGGCGGGGTCAACGCCAGATTCTTGCAGCATCCATTGGAGGCCCTCGTTGACCGTCGTTTGGTCGGCTTGTCGCGGACTGGGCTGCCCTAGCGGCACAATCATGCGGCTGGCGCCATGCGGGTAAAGATCGTATTGCACGTTAAGGTCGCCCATGACCCCCCGCGTTTCTGGGTGCACTGCGTGGAGGTGGTAGCTCTCATAAAAAGCCTCAACCCCTACTTTCCAGTTTGAGCCCCATTCGCTGCGTACATGTCGCACGACGCGCATTTTATCGATTTGGTAGTTCTCGAGGTACCCCTCGGGCAAGCCAATGACGTCTGCTAGAGCAGGTGGCTGGTCAGCCATGCTAATAAAAATGAGCCCTGCGTATTCTTGGCAGGCTGCCGCGGTTAAGCCCGGTCGATGACAGATCACGGCCTCTTGAAAGGTGTCTTCGTCGGTAATGGTGCGCAGCTCGCCGTTGTTGTGGAAGCTCCAGCTGTGAAAAGGGCAGACGAAGACCTTTTTGTTGCCGCGCTCCTCGGTGATGAGGCGAGCGCCTCGATGGGGACAAACGTTATAAAAAGCTTTGATCCCCTCCGCCGTTTTCGTGATGATCAGCGATTCGCTGCGCACTCGAAAAAGAAAATAATCACCGACATTAGGGAGGTCAGTGCTGACCCCTGCGATCAGCCAGCTGTCAGTCCAGATCTTTTCCCATTCTTGCTCGACTTGCTCATGACTGAAGTACCCGGATTTGCCATAGATTTCGGCGCCATTGTTGATAGCAGGTTGCTTGGCTTCTAGGCTCTCGGGGGAGGCGTCGGGGTTAAGGATGGCAGTGGGGATGATTCGATTCATAGGCTCTTCTCGCTCTACGGGGTTTGCCCTGTTGCTAGGCGAAACACTGGTAGTGTGATGGTATCGGACCAACTTTCAAAGTCGATCATGACGGGTAAACCGCTTGAGAGTGCTTCGGGTTCTGCGTCAATAATCTGGCTCATCATGCGAGGGCCCTCAGCAAGGTCGATCAGCGCGATGATATACGGTGCTGGAAAATCGGCAGAGACACCTCTGCGTACCACGGTGTAGGTGGCAATGACGCCCTTGCCGCTCGCCGGTCGCCAGGACAGCGAGTCACCCTGGCAGGCATCGCAGTGAGTGCGGGGATAAAAGAGGACGTGCTGACAGTCGTTGCAGTGTTGCAATTGTAGCTCGCCGCGTTGGCAGGCATCGTAAAACGGCTGCTCCGTGGGGGTCGGATTCGGCGTTGGTCGGCTCATAGCGTCGCCTCTACGCCAAGAATTAACGTGGCGTGGCTCGACATAATCCCACCTTGGGCATGACAGAGGGCGGTTTGAATGTTGGCAAGTTGGCGTGCTTGTGCGTCGCCCCGCATTTGCAACATGGCCTCAGTCAGTCCAAACATCGCGCCCGGATTGCCGGGGTGGCAGTGAGACAGCATACCGCCATGAGTATTGAGTGGCTTGGATCCACCGGGGCGCGTCACGCCACTGGCGAGGAAGTCACCTCCTTCGCCCTTACGGCAGAATCCAAGGTCCTCGAGCTGGATCAACAGCGCGGGTGTGAAGCAGTCGTAGAGCTGCATGAGATCGATCTGATCGGGTGTGAGACCGGCGGCAGCGTAAGCGGCATCGCCGGCTAAGACTGCTGCAGAAGTGGTTAAATCTTTGGCTTGGCTAATGTGCTCGTACGCGTGCCCCTCGCCATAACCCAACACATAGATCGGCTGATGAGGTCCTTCCTGAGCGCGCTCTCGGCGCGTGATCACCACCGCGGCGCCTCCATCGGACACCAATGAGCAATCGAGTACTTTGAGTGGGTCAGCAATCGGACGAGACTGTAAGACATCGTCTACGGTAATCAGTTCTCGTTTTTGCGCGTTAGGGTGCTGATGCGCCCACGCGCGACAAGAGACCGCCGCCTCAGCAAACTGCGCCTCTGTCGTGCCAAAGCGATCCATGTGGGCGCGAGCAATCAGAGCGTAGTAAGCCGGTACCGTAGGGCCGTAGGGCTGTTCGTAATGCGGGTGCCCCGAGCTCGACTGGACCACCATGGCTTGGTCACGTGTCATGAAGCTGCGGAGACTGTCTGCCATCGCGACCACAATGGTGTCCGCCATGCCAGCAGCGATCGCGGCGACCGCCATATTGATGGCCATAAAGGTGGTGCCGCCGCCGGTGTTGACGGTCACACAATGTCGTGGCTGCCAGCCGAGATATTCGGCGACTGCCTCAGCGTGATACAAGATGGGTTCCGCAAACGCATTGCAGGTTATCAGTCCATCGCAATCGGTGAGAGTGAGCCCGGCATCTTTGATGGCATTGAGGGTAACCTCGACGCAGAGTTCACGTGGGCTTTTATCGGGGACGACGCCCACAGCACTCTCTGCCATGCCGACGAGTGCGTATTGACCTCTCACTGTTTGCGACCTCATATGATCTGACTTAACGCTGTAGCTGGGCAGTAATGATACCGGGGGCCAGCACTTCATCGCGGGCATTTTTGACAAATACTTCTAGCGTGAGGGCACCACTGTGAGGATCATACTGCGTCACGGTGCCGCCGGCTGTGACCGTCTCGCCGACAAAGGCGGCAACACGATTGGAGTATTCGATGCCGGTAATCGTGCCGGCATCGTCCAACCATTCGTCGACGATCTGATGCAGCCAATCACCCAACAATGGCCCTGCTACTACCAGGCCCTGGTAGCCCTCCACCTCAGTTGCGTAGGGCATGTCAAAGTGAATTCGATGGCCGTTCCACAGCGACGCGTTATAGAGCATTTGCTGCACGACATCGCAGTGGTGATGTCGCTCCGGGAGTGCCATTCCGATCGACGGTTCAGGAGTCATCGTAATATCCTCGTTGTCTTCTCGCTCACGACGAGCTCGCCGGCATCATTGCGGATTTCCATCATCACTTCATAAAAAATAAGCGCACCGCTACGGCCAGCTTTTTCATAAATGTTAGATAAAGTGCGTGTGGCGGTTAGCCAATCGCCCGGTTTGATGGGTTGGTGATATTGGATATCGAGACCGCCTGCCATGGCTTTTTCCAGCGGAAACTTGGGCAGTAATCGGTCGGTAAACACGCCATCGGGTGACAGCGTATCGAGGGGGACGACATCCCAAAAAAGATGCAGGTGAAACAGGGGAGGTGCCACATCGCCGTCGAGATATTTTTGTAACCGACTCCCGGTCGCCACGGCGTATTTGCGAATGTCGCGGCGCGTGACGATTTCTCGTTGAGGGTCACTTTGTCGGCCTATGTGGGACAGCACCTCTGTCGAAAGTAAGCCGGTCATACTTTGCGTGTCTCCGTTTGCCAGTAAGGATCTCTCAGCTCTCGTTTAAGTATTTTGCCGGTTGGCGCTTTGGGTAATGCGTCAACGAAATCGACTGTCTTGGGTTTTTGATAAGAAGCGAGGTGTTTGCTCGCCTCGGCAATGATCTCTGTTTCAGTCGCGGCTTGGCCCGGCTTGAGTACGACAACGGCTTTTACGGCTTCGCCCCACACATCGTCGGGCACGCCAAATACCGCTGACTCTAAGACCGCTGAATGCTGGTGGATCGCCGCCTCCACTTGCGTGCTGTAGATATTCTCGCCACCTGAGATGATCATGTCTTTGGCTCGGTCGACGATGAAAACGTAGCCTTGCTCGTCCCAAACAGCAATGTCCCCCGTCCACATCCAGCCATCGCGTAGGGTTTTCTCAGTCAGGTCGGGTCGTCGCCAGTAGCCAATCATATTGGCTTCTGAGCGGACGATGATTTCACCGTAAGCGCTGCCATCTTTCAGTACTGGCCGACCTTCGGGATCGACAACGCGAATTTCTGAAACAAAGCCCTCTCGTCCACAGGAGCCCAACCGCTCGGGGTGGTCTCCCGCGACAGCGCGCTGGTGGTCCTCCTGCGACAGAAAAGTCATGGTCATGCCTTCTGTTTGTCCATAACCTTGAATCATCGTGCACGGGAAAGCCTGGAGGGCAGCTTCGACCACGGAGCGTGGCATCGGCCCACCGCCATATTGAAAGTTACGGAGACTGCTCAAATCGTAGTTTTCAAATCCCTCAACGGCCATCATCCAGTTGATCATAGTGGTAATGCCTAAAAAGGCGGATACCCTTTCCTGCTCGATGACCTCTAGGGCTAATTGGGCGTCAAAGTTAATTAAGACGACGGGGCAGCCATGCGCCATGTAGTTCATCGCTAAAGCAACCGGTATGTGGAACATTTGCCCCGTCAGCATGTAAACATCTGTGGGCACAATGCGCTCAGCAATCGATTGGTTGAGCATGCCCATGTAAAGAGAGTGGTGAGAATGCAGTGCACCTTTAGACTCCCCGGTGGTGCCGCCGGTGTAAAGAATCAGTGCCGGATCTGATCCGATGACCTCGTCCTCACCGATCACTGCGCCCACAGCGGCGCCACTGATCAGCTGTTCATAGTCAGCGTTGGCGTCGGATGTGAAGACGAGTGAGTGCGGAATGCTCGTCTCGTTCGCAAGGTTGTCCACCAGCGCTGCATATTCTTCGGAGCCGACGATCAGGCTGGGCTCGCCGTCGCGTAAAATCCGCGCCATCTCGAGTTCACTCAAACGCCAGTTAAGCGGTTGTGCAATGAGGCCGCAGCGAGCACAAGCATAGAAAATCTCCATGTACTGGATGCAGTTTTTGGAGAGGATCGCGACCCGATCGCCCTTTGCCAGCTCCAGTGTTCCTCTCAATCCGTTGGCCAAGCGCTGCACACGATCCTCTAGATCACCGAAACTCATGCGTCGGTTATTAGGGATATCAATCAGCGCCTCGCGAGAGGGGTCGAGCGCCGCGGTTTTCGCTGGAATTAGGCCAAGATTCATGTCAGCGCCTCAATAGCCGCTGTCGAGATCAATGTGGCGTTTCACGACCTGCCAGGTGCCCTCGCTTTGTTCGACGATGTCGCGATAGACGCCAGTGGTGAGCAGCTTGGTCTCGCCATGTTCCGTGGCAAAGAGCGTCAGATAGGACGTCGTGCTAATCACACCATCAGCCACGTCAAAGAACACGTTGGTGATGTCATGCCGGCGCACATCAGTTTGTGTCGATTTGGCATTGCGATAGAGCGCCATGATGTCTTCTCGACCTTGAAAAGGACCGACGACGTCCCCGCCCGCGATCTGCATGCTCATGATGGCATTGTGAGAGAAGCTGGCTTCGAGGTGATCGAGGAGGCCCTGGTCATAGTAATAAGCCATGCGGGTGAGTAGCTCAGAGATGGCGAATCGGTCTTCGACTGATGGCATGATGTGAATCCTTAGCAGGTAGCGTTATGCTTCTATTCGGCGCATTGGGCGCTGTTTACTTGTTTAGAACAAGCCACAATGCACTGTAGGCCATCACACCAGTGAGGATCAACCGTTTCTAGAGTTTTGATCCCCGCGGAACGCTGACGGTGGTGGGCATCATTGTCACAAGCCGGTAGTGTTAAGTTTATCGCCGAGATATCGATGAAAGGATGCACGTTATCAATTGGATCGTAACAGTGTTGCTTGCGCTAATCCTCGTGGCTTGTGGCGGAGGGGGTGGCGGGAGTTCTGCTCCTCAGCCAGCTCCACCCCCAACCCCTGCGCCGCCAGACGGCAATGGTGCCGGAGAAGACAGTTCCGGCGATATTGACTTGACTGATGCTTGTGAAGTGCCCACTCAAATCGATTTTGTTGAGGCCGTTACGGACAGCTGGTACCTCTGGTACGACGAAATGGCGACCGTGGATAAGTCTGAGTATGACTCAGCGCAAGCGTATCTCGACGCTCGTCTGACGCCACTAATCAATGAGGGTCGCGATCGCGGTTTTTCGTATATGACAACGATCACCGAAGACGAAACCAGTATTGGCTCAGGCGCTTACGTGGGTTTTGGGTTTCGTACCGCTTCAGAGGGTGCTCGCCTGTTTATCATCGACGTGTTTGAAAGCGGGCCAGCCTGGGCGGCGGGTGTGCGAAGGGGAATGGAGCTGATCGCCGTCAATACGGGTCAAGAATTTGAAACGCTTGAGGCCCTGAGCGATCGCGAGGCCACCAATGAAGAGATTTTTGGTCCGCGGGAAGTAGGTGTGGTTCGAGACTTCCGATTCCTGCAGACCGGAGCGGTCACAGATCTCACGGTAGCCAAAGCTGAGCTTGCCCCGCCGGCGTTGGCGGGCGAACCGCTCCTAATCGAACGCTCTGGTCTCTCTCCGGTGGGGTACCTGCACCTTCGCCAATTTATTGATGCGGCCATCACGCCCGCGGAGGGCTTTTCATCTCTCGCTGACGCGACTAAGTTGTTTAAAGAGGCGAGTGTCACAGACCTCATTATTGATCTTCGCTATAACGGAGGCGGCCTTTTGAGGGTGGCCGATACCATGATGGATTTATTGGCGGGCATTACGGCGACGGGTGATCCCTCCTATAAGATTCAGGTCAACGATCTTCATCCCGATTTTAATGAGGATACCGATTATTGGGGCCTCTTTGACGAGTTGCCTGACACGTTTTCGCCTCTGCGTATCGCGTTTATTACCTCTCGCTCCACGGCCTCTGCCAGTGAGCTGGTGATTAATGGTCTGGATCCGCATGTCGAGGCTGTGATGATTGGAGAGAATACTTACGGTAAGCAGGTTGGTCAGGGACGCTGGGATATGCATGCGGCCATCGAGGGCCTCGAACGTGCGGACTGTGATGTCGCTTTGCGACTGACGGCGTTTGAGCTTGTCAACGGCGAGAACCAGGGTGGATATCACCAGTTGGGGCTAGACGGGACGGGTCGATTTACGCTCTGCTCAGCCAAGGACGATATTTTTAGCGCGCTGGGAGACCCGGAGGAAACCCTCGTCGCCACGGCACTGAATTGGTTTGCCGATGGGACTTGTCCTCAAACGGTCTCTGCCGGTCGATCTTCGCCGCAGGCGAGGCTGAGAGCCGGACTAGCCCCTTGGCTGGCCGCGGAATATATTCCAGAGCGAAGGGATGATAATCTCCGATAGCGCTATTTCTGAATGGCTCTTTGATGGGCATAGACATAACGGTCGAGCAGGCCGGAATAGGACTAACCAATAATGAATGATGCTGCAGGCCTTGGTGAGCTGTTTCAGAAACTTGTCGACCGACGCCGCTCCACTCGGGATTTCAAGCCGGACCCCGTCCCGCGTGAAGTGATTGAAGCCGTTTTGTGTAATGCCCAGCGTGCACCGAGCAACTGTAATACCCAGCCATGGTTTGTTCACGTTGTCACCGGCGAGACGTTGGAGCAACTTCGCACTGAACTGCCGGCGAAATTTGCGGCGGGTGACATCGCGCTCGATTTTCCTTATGACGGCCAGTACGACGGTGTGTACAAGGAGCGCCAGTACGCTTCGGCGACGGCGTTATATGATGCGTTGGGCATCAGTCGAGACGAAAAGGCCGCGCGCAATAAGTGGTTCATGCGCAACTTTACGTTCTTCGATGCGCCCGCCGTTGCTTTTTTTACCCTGCCTTCACAGTTCGGTCTGCGCGAGGCCTGTGATCTTGGGATGTATGCGCAAACCGTTATGCTGGGATTGGTTGCGCATGGATTAGGGTCCTGCCCGCAAACGTCCTTGGGCTTTATGGCCAATGTGATCCGACCTGCCTTGGGCTTGGGCGATCACGAAAAGCTAATGTTCGGTTTGTCCTTCGGCTATCCGACAGAGGCCCCGGTGAATCAAGTGCAAACAGAGCGGGCTGCTCTGCGCGACGCGGTTACGTTTCACGAGTGACCCCGGCGGTTTGAGTGCAACCGCTTGCGTGGTGTGGCGATCGTTGTGTGTGCCGGAGATGCCTGCCGCACTCATGCCCGTGTTGTCAGGCGTCGTTACGCGGCGCAGGCAAGAACTCGGTAATGTTGAGATTAAAGCCCGACAGGGCGTTAAAGTGCAGCGGTGCTGACATCAGCTGTAAGTCGCTCAGCCCCAGATGTCTGAGAATTTGCGCGCCGGTGCCAATCAGCCGGTAATTTTGAGGTGGCGCTGGGCGTTGCTCGGCGTGGAGCAGTTGTCCCAAATCTTCGAGGATGGTAGCGGGGGTCTCAGTGCCTCCGAGCAACACCACTGCGCCGCAACCTCGTTGGGCGACGTGCGCCATCGCTGCGCGATAAGACCATCCTGAGGGTTGATCCATGCCCAGTTGGGTGCCCAACAGATCTCTCAGGGTATTAACGGGTTGCACTCGCACGGGCACTGAACCAGCGTCCAGCAAATTACCCAGAGTGAGCGCAAAGTGCAGGGTATCGTCTAGCAGATCTCGGAAGGTGTGAAGTCGAAATAAGCCCCACTCGGTGTGCACTGAATCCTCACTGTGGAGCTCAATTGACTGTTCGTGCAGTGACCGATACTCAATGAGGTCGGCAATCGTGCCCATATTCAGTTGGTGCGCTTTTGCGAACACTTCGAGTTGAGGTCGCCGTGCCATGGTGCCATCAGGGTTCATAATCTCAACGATCACCGCAGCGGGTGCTAGCCCGGCCATTCTGGCAAGATCCACGCCAGCCTCGGTGTGGCCGGCGCGCTTGAGTACGCCGCCGGGTTTGGCCACCAGTGGAAAGATATGTCCCGGTTGCGTGATATCGCGAGGCGTGGCGCTCTCAGCGACTGCCTGCAAAATGGTATGTGCGCGCTGTGCTGCGCTGACGCCCGGGCTAATTTGCTCAGTCGCGTCAATCGAGATTGTGAAGTTGGTTTCATGCTGCGAGCGATTATCGCGCACCATCAACGGGAGGTTGAGTTGACGCGCGCGCTCTGCAGTGATCGGCATGCAAATCAAACCGCAGGCCTCGGCGGCGAAAAAATTGATGATCTCCGGCGTGACTTTTTCCGCCGCAATGATGAGGTCGCCCTCGTTCTCTCGATCTTCATCATCCATGAGGATGACCATGCGGCCAGCGCCGATATCATCGAGTAGCGTTGGGATATCACTCAGCATGACCGTCTCTTCGCGCCGTGCTTAGACGAGTTCAATCGCGACAGCGGTGGCTTCACCACCACCGATGCAGAGAGCGGCAACACCGCGTTTTTTGCCATAGTGCTCTAGGGCATGCATCAAGGTCACGATGATACGAGACCCTGTTGAGCCTATGGGGTGCCCTTGAGCGCAGGCACCACCGTGGACGTTGACGCAGCTGGGGTCGAGTTTCAGTGCATCCATCGTCAACATCGTGACCATGGCAAAGGCCTCGTTGATCTCCCACAAGTCGACATCTGAGACGGTCCAACCCGCTTTGGCGAGCACGTCTTCGGCCGCACCAATGGGGGCAAGCGTGAAAGCTTCTGGTGCCAAGCTGTTGCGAGAATGCGCCACGATGCGCGCTCTGGCAGTCAAGCCGTGGGTTTCGACTGCTTGCTCACTGGCCAATAGCAATGCACTGGCGCCATCCGAAATGGAGCTCGAATTGGCCGGTGTAATCGTGCCGTTCTCGGCAAATGCCGGCCGCAACTGAGGGATTTTTTCGAGATTTGCTTTGTGGGGTTGTTCGTCGATAGAGACAGTGTGCTCTCCACGGCGCGTGCGAATTGTCACCGGGGCAATTTCTTTCTGATTCAGCCCGTCGTCGATCGCTCGCTGCGCTCGAGTCAGACTTTCAATGGCAAAAGCATCCATGCCCTCTCGGGTCAGGCCATGCTCGTCTGCGGTTTTTTGCGCAAAGGTGCCCATCGCCGCGCCAGTGTAGGCATCTTCAAGGCCATCGATAAACATGTGATCGTAAAGTTTGGTGTGTCCAAGACGCTGTCCCTTGCGACCGGTCAGCAGGACCTGTGGCGCATTAGACATGCTCTCTAGCCCGCCACTGATCACCAGTTGATTGGTACCGGCAGCAATACTGTCGACGGCAAAGATCGTGGCTTGCATGCCACTACCGCAGGCCTTATTGACGGTGACTGCGCCTGTCGTATCAGGGATGCCCGCTGCCAACATGGCTTGCCGAGCCGGGCATTGCTTGAGCCCCGCGGGGAGCACGCAGCCCATAAAGACCTCATCAATGGCCGCAGCAGGTGCTTGGGTATTAGCGAGAGTCGCAGCAATAGCGCTGGTACCGAGCTCGGTCGCTGATGCCTCAGCTAAGTCACCCAAAAGTGCACCCATTGGGGTACGGGCACCGTTAATGATCAGTACGTCAGCCATGGTCTCGATCTCAAATCACACAGGGCTGGGCATTTAGCCCGAACTGTGGCGGCCCTGCAAGTTCAGTCTGAGGGGGGATGTGGCGCGAAGGCTTTTTCGCGGACCGCGATGCGATAACCGCTTGGCGTCAATCCGGTTTGTTCTCGGAACATGCGAGTGAAATGCGAGGCATCGGTCAGGCCCACCGCATGGCCTATTTCCATGATGGATAAATTGGTCCGGCGGAGCAGCGCTTGCGCTTCATCTAACCGCCGTTGCTGGCGATACTCGGTCATTGACACGCCGGTGGCGGCACTAAAGCGTCGCGCGAGGGTTCGGGCACTGACGCCTAGCTTTTGCGCCATGTCTTGCAACGGGATGACCGATCGAAGATCTCTGCTGATCTCGATTTGTGCATCGACGATTAACTCATCACCGTGCAAGTCCCTCGGTGCACCGACTGGAGAGGGCGAGAAGCGCTGACGAATTTCGGGCGAAAATTGATTCTCGATATGGCGCGCCACTCGCGGTGAAAAAATTTGGCCACATAAAAAGACCATAAGGTCAGCGACAGAATTGACGCTGCTGACACAGAACACCTGATCCGATTGCGTGATCAGCTGCTCGCGTTCAAGTTGCACCATCGGATAGCGTTTTTTGAAGTGATCAAACCAGTGCCAGTGCGTCGTGGCTGAGCGGCCATTCATTTGCCCGGTGGCGGCCAGTAAAAAGCTACCCGAACCAATACTGACCGTGAGTCCTCGTTTGCTTAGGTGTTGAGTGATCACCGCGATATGCCTAGGATTTTTTTGCAACACACGATGCGGCTGCCTCCAGATCGCCGGAATGATCAATAGATCCGCTTCTGTGAGTGCATCGAATGACTCGGTCAATACGGTGAGTCCACTTTGTAATGTGAGCGGCCCCCCTTGGTCGCTGAAACATTGAAAGCTCAGCGACTGCTGGGCACCGCGGCCAAGCGCTTGTGCGGCACCCGCCAATATTTCCATGGGGAGCGTAATGGAGGAGGCCAAAATATCCTCATGGAGCAGCGCTGCAACACGAAAAGTCGCCGTCTTGTTTGTCTTTTTACGCATAATATATGACTGTATACGCATATATTAATTGTCTGTCGAGGGTACACTGCGTGCCACAGCCCGACCACGATGGGTGGGCGGTCATGAAAAGGATGGATGCAATATGCTCAGAATGCCGGTGATGGTCGCTGCGGGTGGCGTCAACAGTGCAGGGCGGACGTCGCGGCGACATGCTTACCGCAGGATGGTGTGGGACCATCTGAGTGCTGACGATCGTGCCGGCACAGAATCGGCTTTGGCCCAAATGATGGGAACGCAAGATAGCTCGCTGATACGACATCACACGTTGGTCAGAGAGATAGAGGCCGACTGGTTTGATCATCGCGCCGTGCCGTGGCATCGGCGAGCGACGATAGCGGCCGGCCAGTCAGATCAGTGCTTTGAGTACAATGCGGGCGCGATGAGTGACGGCACGGTGATTGGGGGTGGCGCCCAAGTAGTGGAGGGTAAGCGGGTCCGACTTGCGCTCCAGCCTGAGTCCGAAGTGCTGTTGCCGAGTACGCGGCAGTTCGAGGTCAGTAGCGCAGGTCAACTGCCTACGGGCTTTGATCCGGGGGCACTCTACCCATCAAGGAACCACCCGCGCGCCCTACAGATGACCGTTTTTGCGATGTCGGATGCGTTGGCTGATTTGGGCATGGATTGGCCCAGCTTGGCGGCTAAAGTGCCGGCCGAAGCGATCAGCGTTTATGTGTCGAGTGCGATGGGACAGCTAGACGACGCGGGTTATGGTGGCATGATGCGATCGCGCTGGCAGGGCCGTCGCGTGAGTTCGAAGCAATGCCCGTTGGGTTTCGCGGAAATGCCGGGCGACTTTATCAGTGCTTATATTCTGGGGGCGATGAGTCGCACGGGTCCTGCGCTCGGTGCTTGCGCCACTTTTCTCTACAACCTCCGGCTCGGTATTGATGATATTCGCGCAGGTCGATCTCGCATCGCAATAGTCGGTGCGGCAGAGGCGCCGGTCAATGCCGAACTGATGGACGGCTATTTGGCGATGGGTGCGCTGGCAACGGATAAAGGCTTGCGGCAACTCGACGGTCAGACTGACACCGAGCAACCGGATAATCGCAGAGCCTGCAGGCCCTTTGGCGACAATTGTGGCTTCACGATGGCGGAATCTGCCCAGGTTGTGATTTTGATGGACGACGCATTAGCGATCGAGCTGGGTGCCCCCATTCTCGCCGGTGCGCCTTTCGTGAGTGTGCGAGCGGATGGCGCTAAAAAATCGATTTCAGGGCCCGGAGCGGGGAACTATGTGACGATGGCTGAGGCCGTGAGCACGCTGCGCAGCATGTTGGGTAGTCAGCGTTTGCAAGAGGGCGGGATGGTGCAGGCACACGGTACCGGAACACCGCAAAACCGAGTGACGGAATCGACCCTACTTAGCAAGGTGGCCCAGGCCTTTGATATCAAAGACTGGCCAGTCGCCGCGATCAAGAGTTTTGTAGGCCACTCCCTCGCGGCGGCGGCCGGTGATCAACTCACGGCAACTCTCGGGATTTGGCAGCACGGGATCATACCGGGTATCCATACGATTGACGGCTTAGCGTCGGACGTGGAAACCGCGCGTCTCTCGTTCGCACTGAGTGAACGAGAGATCGCTGATCGCGACTATGCCCTCATTAATAGCAAGGGATTTGGCGGTAATAACGCCACGGCCGCATTGCTGAGTCCGCGCACAACAGAAGCCTTACTGCAGCAACATCATGGATCTGCCGCGATGACGTCGTGGCGGGCTCGCCTTGAGGCGGTGAAAGCAGCGCAGGGCGCGATCGAAACGGAGCGGCTCAAGGGTGAATGGTCACCGACGTATCATTTCGACGAGGGTGTGCTGACGGATGCTGAGGTGTCTCTGACAGACACGTCGATTACCTTGGGGCGGCAGACCATACCGCTACGTGGCGCCGTTCCAGAGGGTTGGCAAATCGATGGCTAGGTAATAGATTGGCGATCCCTTTACGTTACCTTTGGAACACAGGCCCATGTCAGCGATTGACACCTTACTCAACCGTAACTCACACGCTCGACTGGTTGACCCCGGTCCAGACGCGGCCGAGCTGAATACCATTCTGCAAGCGGCCTTGCGCGCGCCAGACCATGGTCGCTTGCGTCCTTGGCGGTTTGTGGTAGTGGCTGGTGATCGGCGGCAGGCTCTGGGTGATGTGTTTGTGAGGAGCCTGCGGCTAAAAGGCGTCGATGACCCAGCAAAGCTGGAAAAGGCAGCCAACGCGCCGTTGCGCGCGCCGCTCATTATTGCCGGTCTTCTTCATGCGGTCGCGCATCCCAAAATTGCGCGAGAAGAACAAGCTCATGCGGTAGCAGCAGCGCTATCTGCGGCGCAATTAGCGGCCGAAGCGATGGGTATTGGCAGCATGTGGCGAACCGGCGGTTATGCGACCGATCCATCAGTGATTGAATCGTTAGGGGGCGCAGTGGATGATCAGGTGATTGGTTTTCTGTATTTGGGCACCCGGGAAGGGCCGCAGAAACTGCATCCTGTAGAGTCGCTTGATACTTTTGTCAGCTACTTTTAAATTGCCGACCACGTTTTAGGGATAGCGTACTCACCATGTTGAAAAAACCTTGGCTGCACTTTTTAGTGCTGGGTTTATTTCTGTTTACGGCGGGCCGCTGGGCCTTCCCTGTGCCCAAACCGATACTGGGACCGCCCAATGCAGCGCGGCTGAAGGCAATGACCGAGAACTACAGCCAATTCAGTCGCGATGACATTAGCCCTACCGTGCTCTCTAGATTTATTGATGCTGAGTTGCGTGATGAGCTGCTTTTTCGAGAGGCGCTTCAACGGGGTTTGCAGTACCGCGATGCGGCGATTGAGCAACGGATCATCCGTAATATGCGGTTTTTAGATGCGGATACTCAGGCTGACGATGCCACGCTGGTCGAGCAAGGCTATGCCCTGCGCTTGCCGTTAACCGATGAAGTCATTCGCAGACGGCTCGTTCAGATCATGGAGCGACTCATCGTAGCGACGGCGCGCAGTGCACCGCCCACACCAGATGAGATTGCTGCGCGTTATCAGCGCGACATCAATAGTTGGTTGGAGCCTCCACTTTATAGCTTTAGTCATGTTTTTTTGTCAGTTGAACGTGCCGACGAGATGCTTCAACTCATCGCGGCGGTGGAGGCTGACCAGATGAGCAGCGAGCAGGCGAGAGCACTGGGTGCCCCGTTTCTGTCGGGCTATGACTTTAGGTTGCAAAGCGCCGAGCAAATGAGCCGGGTGTTTGGTGTGGTGTTTGCGGAGCAGCTGACGGCACTGGACCCCGCGCCCGGTGATTGGGTCGGGCCGATTACCTCGGCCTTCGGCCAGCATTATGTTTTCATTGCCGCGGTGCAGCCCGAACGAACGATGCCGCTGGAAGAAGTGAGTCTGAAAATAGAAGGAGCGCTCGTTCGTGAGGCTGAGGAACGCGCTGTGGACGACTGGGTAAGCAATGCGTTTATAGGATACGAGGTGGTGCGCTCATGAGGTACCTGCTCTGTGTCCTTACACTATTGTTGTCGGTAGAGGCGGGTGCGCATCGCTTTGCGCCGTCATTGTTAGAGGTTCGGCAACTCTCGGATAATGGCTTGACAGCAACTTGGAAAACGCCAGCGCAGAAAGTGTCGGCGACACCCATTGAGCCGCAGTTCCCTCCCGATTGTAAACGCACTTC
>Ga0209251_1001348_pt1 | contig 19061 bp, 35 predicted proteins | sample SaaInlV_100m_DNA_6_FD_184665 | JGI IMG/M metagenome (GOLD analysis project Ga0209251, IMG submission 184665) | Marine microbial communities from expanding oxygen minimum zones in the Saanich Inlet - Saanich Inlet SI073_LV_10m_DNA (SPAdes) (version 2) | ecosystem: Environmental > Aquatic > Marine... | reverse complement strand
ACGCCAACTGTCGCCATCTAAGTAACCGCCAGATGTTCCAACAAGAAGACGATAGTGAGGATCATCGCCTTTCATCTTGATAACTACCCAGTTGTCACATGTGTAATCACTCATGTTCGCCACCATTTGCACGACCATTATAACCACCAAAATAATGTGGCTTACGCTTCGCCGTTTCAAATGTTGCTACTGTGATTGCAATAGCGGCAAGCAACAGTGCGTGTAATATCATACTAAAGATACCTGCCCACATGCTACCTACGATGATAGCAAATACAATACACCACATCCACGCTAAAACTTGCATGATCATATGTCGTGTGCTGAAGTCTGGAATTGCGCTTAACGGATTCTTTTCGTGATCCATCACTACATTCCAACAATTGTAAACCCACTGTCTCATAAGATGTACTCCTCGTTCTCACTCTCCCAATAGCGGACAATATTGTACATCCCCAAAGATAGCATATCGCCATAATGCTCATCAAGGTCCTCTGCAACAGCGATCACTTCTTCGATTTGATCTTTCGTTAACTCTGAGATTTCTTCACAACCGAAGTGTTCTTCGACAAGATTTTCTGCCCACTGTGTTGCTTCGCCTTCTAGCCAATCAAGCATCTTGTGGGCACGATATACTTCAAACTTACCTTCACTCATGATTCTTCCACCCATGGTTTATTCATGTCAATTTCAATACCCATTTCTTCAAACAGGTTTTCAATGCTTTCATCTGATACATCATTCACAATGTAATTAGCGAACTCTTCAAAAGATTGCTCTTCTTTACGATTGACAGCATCAAAATCGGGATAGCCCTTTTCAAACACGGGCGCTTCAAAGTTATTCATTATATATAGCCTTTCTTATATTTGGAACTTAGGATCTGGCTTAGTGATTATACCAGACACTGCTTGTCGATATGCACTTACTACTTCAGGATTGGTTTCTACAGTAAACATTATGTTGTAGAGTGTCACTGTTTTGGGATCTTGTACACCCGTCATAGCGATACCATTAGTAAAGCCCATACCACCTTCTTGAGAAACAGTAACGAACTTCGGATCGGTTAGTGTGATACTGCCAGCACTTTCATAGTCTAGCTTACCAACGAACTCTCCACCCATTGTCATTACAGTTATTATATCACCTTGTTTCATATTACTCCTTCACGTAAATAGCATCCATTCTCAACTGAGAATGTAGTTTATATCCAAGCAAACGGAGATACCCATCTGCGGGACTTGGGCGACCACCTGTCTCAACCACGATAACTGGGTTGTACTTCTTAATGGTCTCTTCAGCACCAACGAGTGCTTCAGTTTCGTATAGTTCAACATCTAAGTGTAATAGATCACACGCTTCGATGTTTAAACTGTCTAGCCTAACCATCTCGACCCTCGATACATGTTCAGGCAGGATGTTAGGGTTTGCTAGTAAAAGTTCATCAGATACAGTTCTGTGCATTCCTGTATTATTGGGTGATAACTGAACTAAATTCATTGTCGTATCTGATTCGCCTAAACCAACATTCTGCTTATAGTATTGCACACCTTGGCAGTTAAAGTCAAGGCAAAAATAGTTATCTACGTCAGGTTCGAAGGTATAAACCTTCTCAAAGATATTAGCATAGTATCTAGGATACATGCCTTGGTTACCACCTGCTTGAACTACTACATCTCGACCCTTGACTAGTTCCATCCACTTGGATGCATCTAGTGCTAAGTCTAAGATAGGTCCATCGACTGGGCGACCTGCTACGATCTTACCAAACGCTCCTTGGTCTTGCTTCTGCCAGAGGAGCGGTGGTAGATCGCAGATTCCAAAACAATCACGCATTTCAAATTTATTAGTATCATACTCCATGTATTACCCCATCATTAATATAGTAAACAAAAACACTGCACCTGACAAAATAAACCAGGCTAGATATATAGCGATTACTAATTTAATAATAAACCAAGTTAATTTGAAAATGCCCATAACAACGTTACTCGTTTGCTTGTGTAATCAAGTCATATAACTCGGCGACTTCTTCAACGTCTTGTTGAACCTGTGCTAAGTTTTGCTTATGATAGATCGTTGCTAGTTTGCGAACGTATTTCTTTTCCAGTTCCAACTTCTCAGCGATATCATTCACTGCGTCTTTCTGAAAGTCACGTTCTGCCGCAACACGTGTCATAGAGTTGTCAATCTCTTTGATTGCACCCAACAGTTTCTTGCGGTCTTCTGGATTACTTAACATAATTATTCCTCATTCCAATTAATACCAATATCATTTAACATTTGTCTGGCAACGGAAGTTTGATCTTCCATTGCGTCAAACTCTTTATCTGCCTTCGTATAGATGGCGTCCAGATCAGGTAAGATAGAAAACGCAAACCCGTCTGCTAATACTGTGTATGTGGTTGGGTAAGTATCATAGCTAGTAGTAAATGTATATGATACCTTAGGTTGGTCTTTATTCCAATCACTCATAATCTAGTCCTCAATTTTGGCGTCCCCTTCAGGACTCGAACCTGAAACCTACAGCTTAGAAGGCTGTTGCTCTATCCGGTTGAGCTAAGGAGACTGCTATTCTATTTTTCAAATGATAGAGTGTAAGTCTCACCATTCAAGTCAAACGTAATAGTAGAGTATTCGTATACGATCTTCTCTTCATTACGATAGTATGTAACATTATCACATCGGCGCTCTTTAGTGTAACCAGTAATAACTTGTTCAGTCTTCTGGCTATTATTAGCACCAACAACTCCTCCGATCACTGCTCCAGCGACAGCACCGTCATCTTTGCCCGTAGCACCTTTGCCGAGCAACCCACCAAGGATCATGCCCAGTAAAGCGCCTTCGCCAGCGTTACCGTTTCTTTTGATTGTACCATATACAGGAACATCCACGTTGACACATTCTTTCTTTGTGTACGGAGTTCGCTCATATACTGTAGTGTAAGTATCGCCTACCCATGCTTTGACAGTATCACCACTGTTTGCGTATGCTGTAGTCGATGCCAATAAGGCAATCGTAGTCAATGTCGCAAGTTTCATAATCTAATCCTTTGTAACTGCACCCTCTAGTGCTTCTTCTGCTTCTACATAGTAAGCTTTATAACCATCTATAATAGCTTGTTGCTGTTGGATATAAGCACGTAGATCAGACAAGTTCATGCCCAGACTTTCATAGCCTTTATCCGTTAGTGAAAAGAAAGCTACTGGTCTACCGTCTTTAGATATCTTAGCAACTTGCTCATCAAAATTCTCAGGTGTCAAAATCACCCATTTAACGTCACGCAGATTAATTTCATCTGCACGTGGTAAGACTAACTGCGGCTTCTCTACTGGCTTAGATGATATCTCAATTACCTGAGGCTTCGGGTTGCTTAGTAGACTGCAACCGCCCAGACTCAATATAATCATCGTAAAGCCAAGGGCATTCACTATTGAACGACTTCGCTGATTTTGCATTAGTCTCTTTCTCCGTTAGTTCTGCACCAGAAATCAATTCAAAGCAACGACCCGCTTTTGCTGATGCACCATTAATAACACGTTCTACCAAGCCTGGTTTGTTGGCTCCTAGAACACCTAGATCATGCTTAGATAACTTATCAGATAGAACTGAGTTCTGTTTACGAATGCTTGCAAACTTATCGTTTAGTTCGCTGTTCGTCTCCTGTATCTTAGCATAGTCTGCTTGTAAAGAGGTAATAGTCTCTTCGTTTGTTGCGACCGCTGTCTGTAGCTTTGCATTGTTCTCTGTCAAGATTGCAATGCGTTCTTGCGTGTCATTGTAATACCAATAACCGCCTGCTACCATTACTCCCATCACGATCACTAAAATACCTGCTAGTTTAAATCCCATCTTAACCTCAAAGTAATAGTTTATAATACAACATTATTTATACTATGACCAAAAGAGGTATACTTATCTCCAAACAGGTCTGCAAAAACATCATCAGGTCCAAACGTAGAGTATGTACCAACTCTATGTGAACCGTTGTAATCCCATATGGCACATGCAAAATCATCTACAGTAAACGCCCATGAGTTTTCAACCTTGTCTGGATCGTCATCATAATTGGGTTCAAAGCCAAGCACGTGATTAATGATTGATACATTAACGTCATGCAAGCTACCAGTGCGGTGAGATGATATATCTTCTCCATAGATATGTACCTTTCTAATCACTTACTTAGCATCCGAGAACATGTTATCCAACTATTCTCTTCTAAACAGTCAGACCATGTATGTACTACGTAGGCGACTGTACAGCCCGTTAAGAACAAGAACGCTAATAAATATACTATAGTCTTGAACATCAGAAGTTCTCAACTTGACCAGTTTCGAGATTTGTCATCTCAAGAATAACGAAGGGTGTCTTTAGAGACATGGTTACTTTACCAGCCCAATCACACGCATCACTCCAGTCAACAAACTTCATCTTTTCAGTAATGGTAAGACCTTCTGCTATACCACTTAAGACGTATTTTTGAAATTCAACTTTACACATATTATATCCTTTACTTTACCCACACGTGATAAAAACGTTTTGGAAGATTTTCACAACTGTAATTATCACCCTCTTCATAATTGAGAACTTTAACACACTCGTTTGTAGAGTGTGAGAACCATACATCAGGCAATGATGCGCTCACCAAGACAGCATAGGTAAACCCACTAGCCATAATGCCAGCCGCTAAAATTGCACCAAGAGTACTATAAAAATTCATATCGAAACTCCTTAAAGATACGCAGGGCCAGTCCACTGAACCCAAGACAAGTCGGTAAAGATGTTGCCACGTGCTTTGTTACGAGCAGGAGCATTCCAACCAGCGGCTTTCAAAATGTCGCCAGCTTTGAACATCTTATCATCGGCTTTCATAATGAAGCCCCAAACAGAACGGTTAGAGATAACTTTGATGTACTTACGACCTTCTTCGAAAGTCAGATTTTCGTTGAATTCGTTGATCATATTGACATTGATCTCACTCAACTCTTTAGTATAGTTACGTGAAGTCCATCTGTAATAGTCTTCTTTGATTGTTTTCATCAGGGTTGTCATCGCATCATTCATCATATTATCACTCTCTTTCATCAATTTATACATACATATTAACACTGATTCGTGGGATTGTCAAGGCTTTTTTTAATTTATTTTGGTCATTTCGTAATATTTTAACCCAGAATCCCACAGATCGTTTGCACATTCGTCAGTCTCAAAGCCATATTCACTAGCAAAATCTACAGAAGACGAAGCAAATACACTCTTAGCAAGCCCGTATTCTTGGATGAAATAGCAAATAGACTTTGCAGTACTCGCTTCAGCAACCATATGGTCACCGTCGAACATCTGAATCATGGCGTTGTCTGCTGAAATAAAATCGATCATATTTTTCACTTTCTCTTGATTACATACATAATGTAACACTGATTCGGATCAGTGTCAAGGGCTTTTATAGGTAAACATGGAGGTTTTCGTAAACTCCATTACCACCATCATACAGCGTTGACGCATCAATCAAATGCATCTCACCATCTGCCTCAACAGTGACCTCAAGGTCAGTGCCGTACTTAGCACGTACACTTGTGATAGTACCTAAGAAAGGTGTACCCCAATAATTACCAGTAACTTCTTTACCAGCGGCAGACCATACTGCTTCCATGAATAGTTTCATCTTACTCTCCTATAATGTTGTAGTCATAGTCTTGAAACACTGAACCGCAAGCTTATCTTCTAAGCGATAAGCCTCTTTCTCCCAAGGGGCATCAAGGTACGATACATCGTTATATGCTTTCTTCTTCCACATAGTGTTGCCGTTTACATTGCGTAACTCACGGCGTGCATACTGCTTCAAGTGTATCATTTCGTGGCAGATAGTGCTGATCAGATCGTAGAGACCCAAGCCCTTACGTAGTGTGATAGTGAACTCACGACCACGCTCATCTTCTTCCATGCAATACCCATAGGCATCACCCAGCTTTTTGAACTCAACAGTGATGTCGAGAGTTCTATGACGGGGTAGCATCTGCTTAAGACACCAGTTGACACACTCAAGAGCGATCTCTCGCTCTGCTTTCTTACCACCTAAAACGTCAATACAATTCATCAGCAACAGCCTTTATCTCAATTTATGTACATATTATACCATATCTGAGAGAATTGTCAAGGGTTTATACCAAAATAAACCAAAAAAGATTTCGTTTTAAATCAATGACTTACGTGTCTGCTAGTCTTTTTACGTGATTTCTGTGTATTTTACAGTTGATTATACCGTTATAATACTCGCTAGAGAGCAAGACATCCCTGTCAAACTGCTCCTTCGCTTCGAGATAAGACATCTCACCCTTTGACATACATAGGTGCAATATCTCTCTATGAAAGTTAGAAGCGCCCAGTGTTTCCACGAGCGCCTTTACCTCGTCTGAGGACCCGTAATAATCCATCCAATCACTCTCTTTAATGACTGTACGTTTACGGGTTTTACCTTTTAGTGGGGGAAGTTTTCGTTTAGACTTAAACAACTTCTTTCCAACATACTTCTTGCTACTACTCAATTCACTTATAACATATACAAAACCAACACAGTCTTCTATCATTTCACTAGTGAACTCAACGTTCTCATAATACCACATCTAATATTCCTTACATTAAAGGGACCAATGCAAGTATATAGATAATTCCAAAAGCCGTCATTAGAGCGCATTCAGCGCAGATTTCAATATCAAAGTTTACATACTTTTTAAGCTTCTTCATCAGTGTTTAATCCCAGTCCTCTTCGTAGGGTGCGTCCTCTTCAAAATCAGGTAGTTGTTCACCACATGATGGGCAGTACACTAACTCATCGTCTTCATTCTCAAATTCGATATGGAATTCAGTCTCACAGTACGGGCACTTTGCATCAAATTTATTGATCATGTTTTATTACCTTTAGTCCGCAATTATGAAGAAATTTTATCCCGTCTTCATTTCGGTATTCATTTTTGTAGTATACGTTGTGTATACCGCTAGTATATATAAGTTTCGCACACTCGACACATGGAGCATGAGTAATATATATTGAGGCGTGATCACCGCTCTCATTTGATCTAGCGAGTTTAGCAATAGCGTTTGCTTCTGCGTGTATTACTTCAGGTCTAGTTCTTGTTTCATAACCACCGTCTTCATACTGATACTCATCTTCGCATCTATTATCCCATCCACTAGGCATACCATTATATCCAATAGATATGATGCGATTATCTTTAACAACAATCGCACCTACTTGTAATCTCTTAGCTGTAGACAGAGAAGCGAACCTCTCTGCCGTATCCATGTAAGCATCATCCCACTTGTTCATATAGTTCTTTGTAACCTCCAATAGCAGTGCCATCGATTTTTACTTGCGGGAACGTTCTTGCGTTTGGAAACATCTCAATCAACTCATCACGTGTAAAGGCTTCGCCCAATTTATGATAAACATATTCTAAACCTTTAGTCTCACAAACTTGCTTTGCTCTATCACAAAAAGCGCAATTGTCTTTACCGTAAATTTCTATCACAGAGAGAACCCCTTAAATGTTTCTTTATCGACATCTTGCTTAGTACCACCACTCACATAGCTTGTGATTTCTGTCTCTTGTGGGGCTACTTGTACTTCTGCGCCACTAATCCATTTCTGTGTCCAAGGCAATGGGTTGCTCTTTACACTGTATGGTGATTTCAGATTAACATTGTTCATTCTGCGTGAACAGATAAACTCAATATAGTTTGACAATAGTTCTGTATTCAAACCAATCATAGAACCATCTTTGAACAGATATTGCGCCCACTGCTTTTCTTGATCTACAGCGTCTACAAACATTTGAATGCATTCAGCTTCAGTCTCTTCTGCGATAGTGATAAAGTCTGGGTCATCTTTCTTCAAAGTCTTTAGTAACATTTGAGTAGAAGCAAGGTGAAGGTTCTCATCACGTGCAATCAACTTAATGATCTTTGCGTTACCTTCCATCTTCTTCAATTCAGCGAATGCCCATGAACAAGCAAAAGATACGTAAAAGCGTACACCTTCAAGAATGTTTACGCTCATCAAAGTCAACCACAATAGCTTCTTCAACTCGTACAAATCGACAACAACTTTCTTGCCGTTGACTGTATGTGTGCCTACACCTAGTAAGTTATAGTATGCGCTAGTCTCAATCAAGTCATCATAGTACTTAGAGATGTCACCCGCACAATCCATGATCTCTGGAATATCCATCAACTCATCAAAGATTTTACTAGGGTTACTGTATACATTACGTATGATATGCGTGTAGGAGCGACTGTGGATCGTCTCAGAGAACGTCCAGGTCTGAATCCAGTTCTCTATCTCAGGTAAACTTACAATAGGGCTAAACGCTTCGACAGGCGCACGACCTTGTACACTGTCAAGTAAAATTTGACGTTTCAAGTTAGACGTAAAGATGTGTCTCTCATGCTCAGTCAAGCCTTTAAAGTCTTTTGCATCTTGATAGATATCGACCTCTTCTGGTCGCCAAAAGAACCCTAACTGTTTATCAGTAAGCTTATCGAAATTCTTATACTTCAACGTGTCATAGCGTTGAATTGTTGGACCACCAGTTGGGTCCAAGAATGCAGTTACCTTAGTATGATCTGCTTTGTTTGTGACATCAAATACGCTCATTCGTTTCCTCTTTTTTCTATGTTTAGCGACTCGTCCAAGATAACACATCCTGAACGAGTTGTCAAGTCTTTTAATTAGATTACGCAGGATTCGCAATCATCATCATCAACTACTGTTTGCTCTAATGGTTCACCCATCATCTTACTTACGTCAACTTCACCTTGACCATCGTATGTGTTGAAGTAGTACAATTGCTTTCCACCATACTTGTAAAACATTAATAGATGCTGTAGCATTGTACTCATTGGTATCTTCTCATCTTCTGAGAATGTTGGGTTGTAACTAGTATTGATACTGATACCTTGATCAATGTACTTCTGTAGTACAGCCATGATCTTTAGATAACCTTCTGGAGACTTCTGATCCCACAGTAAGTCGTACTTGTTCTTTAGTCTCTTGTACTCAGGAACAACTTGCTTCAATACACCATGCTTTGACTGCTTGACACTAATCAAAGATCGTGGTGGCTCAATACCATTTGTAGCGTTAGCAACTTGTGCTGAAGTCTCTGCTGGCATTAGTGCCATCAAGGTAGAGTTACGTATACCTGTTGCTTTCAGTTGCTTACGTAGACCTTTCCAATCTTGACGTTCTTTGTGCTTGACTAGCTCATCAACGTCTTTCTTGTAAGTCATGTTTGGTGTAATACCGTGACCATATTTAGTCTCAAGATTACCGCTTGGTGCGCCTTGCTCTACTGCTAAGTCTGCGCTTGCTTTGATCAAATAGTAAGACCATGCTTCTGCGTACTCATCAATCAACTCTAATCCTTCAGATGTGATGTCTTGATATGTCAGATCATTCTTTGCAAGCCAATATGCGAAGTTAATGATACCAACACCTAATGGTCTACGCTTGTCAGTTGACAGTTTAGCCGCTAGAATAGGATAGTTCTGATACGATAGTAATGCGTCTAACCCTCGTATTGCAAGGCGACACACACGCTCAAAATCGCCCGTAGACTTGATGTTGCCCCAATTAATAGCAGATAGTGTGCATAGGCTGATCTCACCATCGGGATCATTAATATCATTCAAAGGCTTTGTTGGTAGATCAATTTCTGCACACAAATTCGATTGACGAATAGGAGCAACGTCTGGCAAGAATGAACCATGATCATTTGCATTGTCTACGTTCTGTAGATAGATGCGACCTGTGTTCTTACGCTCTTCCATGAATGAGCCAAACAATTCAATCGCTTTGATAGATTTCTTACGTAGTCTTGTGTTACGCTCTGCACGTTCATACAGTTCTTTGAATTTGTCTTGATCTGCAAAGAATGCTTCATACAACCCAGGCACATCGTTAGGCGAGAACAGAGTGATATCACCACCGCTGATTAGTCTCTCATACATTAGTTTATTGAACTGTACACCATAGTCCATATGACGTACACGGTTCTCTTCAGTACCTTTGTTGTTCTTTAGTACTAGCATGTCTTCTACTTCAAGATGCCAAACTGGATAATAGATAGTCGCCGCACCACCACGTACACCGCCTTGTGAACAAGACTTAGTAGCAGATTGAAAGTGCTTATAGAAAGGAATGATACCTGTGTGAAATGCGTCACCCCTACGAATAGGTGAACCAATCGCACGAATGTTACCACCACCAATACCGATGCCTGCTTTCTGACTTACGTACTTAACAATACTTGATGCAGTAGCATTAATACTATCAAGACTGTCATCAGTCTCAATAAGGACGCACGAACTGAACTGTCGCTGAGGTGTGCGAACGCCAGCCATAACAGGAGTAGGCAAGCTAATATCGTGTAGAGAAACAGCATCATAATAATCTTTTACCCATGATAGTCTAGTGTCTTTTGGATAGTTCTGGAACAGAGTTGCGGCAATAAGCACATAACACATCTGAGGAGTTTCGAAGATTTCACCCGTCACACGATTTTGACAGAGGTACTTACCACGTAACTGTTCCATTGCAACATAGGTGAGTGCTTCATCACGATCATGCTTTACGAATGAATCAATCTTAGCCCACTCTTCGTCAGAGTATTGCTCAAGTAATTCAGCATCATAAAACCCACTCGCAATGTTACGCTCTACAAGTTCTTTAACAGAAAAGGGGGTATAGTCATTATAGACTTCTTTGCGCAATGCATAGTTGATCAATCGTCCACCAACAAACTGATAGTTTGGATTCTCATCATCAATCAAATCAGCAGACGCTTTAATAAGAGTTTCTTGTATCTCTTTACTTGTCATACCATTATAGAATTGAATCTGACTTTTAATCTCAACTTCACTAGGGCTTACGCCCGTAATATTATCACACGCATGAAAAACAACCTTGTGTAGTTTCTCAATGTCTAGCGGTTCCTTTGACCCATCTCTTTTTGTTACTTGTATCATCTTCGTTCCTATATCTATCAGTTAATGAATTGCTCACTCATTGGAAATATTGTATTGATTGCTTTACCAATTTCACGTGCTAATTCAATATGTTCTTTTTGCGTTCCATGCCCAGAGCGTAGTTCTATGTAGTGAATCCAGGAACGTATAGTTCCGTTCACATATAAGCGAGATACAGTGTTACCTTCTGGCAGTACTGCACGTGCTTGTTCTTTTGCGATGCCGTTGTCAATCGCCCAATCGTATGCTTCTTTAGCTCTAGCGATTACGGAGTTTTGATGCGCAACCCAAGCGGATTGAAGCACCTTGTCTTCAGTGTCAACAGAGTTTTGACGGTTCTTTGTATCTTGTAAACGTGCGTCACGTACAACAAAAGAGTTTTCCATATCTTGCGGATTTGCGTACCGCTGTGAAAACTCTTGAAAAGAGAACGATCTATGCCGCAGAAACTGCCTAGCAATATCACGTGTAGTCTCTACTTCCATTGTTACAGAAGCCATTTCAAAGGGTGACCAATGCTTCTCACGAATCAAGTAACCTAGTAACTTCTCGCTTGTTGCAGTGTTCATTTGGTTTGCGGGGTTTGATACTCGGGCGGCATATGCAATAAGGTCTTGCACATCATTAATACCGATAATATCTATTGGCTTAGTATAGCCGATCATTCTTACATTCATAAACATTTTCTCCAATAACTCATTTGTAATTTGCCCTCAAGACCAGAATAAGAATTCATGTCGATAATCATCTGAATATCAACTGCTTTAGTATCTGATAATATCATATCATTGATGTCTTTGTCAACCAAATTCGTAGGCCAGATGCAAACTTTATAGCCTTTATCTAGCACTCTTTCCATTCGCTCAACTATCTGAGCATTTCTTGGCTCGTTGTCAAAAACAAATATTGCATTATCTAAATTCTCAAGCCCAGAAGCATTAGCATCAGCGCCTGCCATGGCAACTGCATTGTCAAGAAATAGACTGTCTATTGGACCTTCTACTACATAGTACTTCTTGTTAAAGTCTACAGCATCAAGACCGAAGACTTTGGGCATAGTATCATCAAGCATAATCGTAATGTAACGTATGCTCTCAGCATCGAAGGCTCTGCCTTGGTAACCAAAGACATTGCCCTTTCTATCTATAAAGGGTAGCACCAATCGAGGCTTGACATATTTCTCGGGCAGTTTGCCTGGTATTAGAGAATTAGTCCATTCTTCAAAACGAGGTGCGTAGTATAATTTATATTGTTTGGATGCTGGGATCCTTCTTTTATCGACATAATTTTTAACTGGATGGGAATAATTTAGGCTAGATACTTTTTTAATTTTGAGTAGAGGGCTACCCTTCTTAGTAAACTTTGGTCTACTTTGAGTAAGAGTATCAAGCGGTTTGATCTTAGCTACTTCTCTTGTCTTGTAGCCTTTCTCTAGTGCAATATCTACTACATACTCATTGTATAGATTACTATCGACTTGCTTAAGAAAGTTACGTAGAGACAGAGATACACCACAGTTATGACAATAGTACAAGGCAGAGTTATCCTTCTCAAGAATCCACCCTCTTGCTTTACTTTTACTTTTTTGGGAGTCACCACAGATAGGGCATCTACAATTAGCCCTGTAAGGTGAGTTATCTTTTACTGCGAAACGTTCTAGTCTAGTAGACAGGATGCCTGAATACTTTAAATCCACAAGATTCATTATGTAATACTCCATAGTGTATTGAAACTGTTAATATCATTATACACATAACAGCACTAGTTGTCAAGACTCAACCTGAGAAAATTTTAATTATTCCGCCCATTTGTAAGATTGTAGCAATGATGAAACCGATAGCCCATGAGCCACCCATTACCCACCACTTCCAACGCTCAAGTATTGTAACACGTTTCTTAACTTCTTTCAACTCATCTGTCACTTCATTGCCCATTTTATCAAGCTTATTCATCACTTCACTGTGATTGCGGCGATGATGTTCTGCGCTTTCGTCTTTGGACTCAGTGATACGTCTGTGTAGAAGCTCAGTCTCTTTCTCTGCTAGACGCTTACGCTCTTCTACGTCATCTTGTAGAACAGAAAGGTTCTGCTCATGTACTGCTAGGATCTGTGATATGCCGCCCGTTGCATCAGCAATTTTATCGATAGCAGTATCCAAGCGCCCAAGCAATCCTTGTATATTCGCAACATCTGATTGTAATATTGCAACGTCTGTTTTCATACTATGAAATTCTTTTTCTGACATGATATCCCTCAGGTAACGTTAATGACATCACGCAACCTTTTCATGGGGGTCTTGCGCTTTGACTTATATTTTTTCATTTGCGCTTTTGTTAGTCCGGGTTCACCATCGTCCCCAACACCAATTCCTGCAACCGATCCAGAACCTGCAGAATTGACAGGTGCCGCACTCATAACTTCTTCGAACAATGCATCTAAATCTTGATTTTGACTTTCGTTAACAAACTCAAGATAAGGCATAAAACTTTCGACAATTTGATCTTCGTTCAACGATTCCAGATTACTTTCTTTGTTCTCCTTGATCAACCAAAGAGCGGCGGCGTATGTAGCAAGGCGAGATGACCCACCTGGTACTTTAGCTAACAGCTTCTTCAGTTTAGAAATCATCACATCGAATTTACCCCAAGCGTCACGCTCTTTGACAGTGCGAAGTTCTTTACGTTTCTTTAGAATGTTTCCGTCTTTATCAATAATACCTAACTCATAAGCATCCCACTTCTCGAATGGAGTAGCAAGTCGCTTGATAAATTGGTATACTAAAAATAAGTCAACAATCATTAGATTTTCCTAAGTTCTTCTATTATTACACTGTCCAGAGGTATGTCTGAACTAATGATTTTCTTTTCGCCGTATTCTATGACATCAGGCATATAGCCTAGCATAAAAGTAAACGGTGTCATATAACTATGATATTCTTCTAACTTCATAAAGAGCATCGGCGTAGCAGACGCTCCAAAGCAGTTGTAGATAACGATCAGATGATTTAGTATCAGTCTCTCCTTCAACTCACCAGTCTCTTCGTATCGTTTGAAGAGCCTCTTGAGGTATTGAAACCTTTTTAAATCATCATAGAATTCATCTACGCTTGCGGCTTTTTTCATGTCATAATGCTTTGCCGCATAAACCGTAAATGTATCTTCGTTTAATATCATAATATGTTCACCGTAATATATTGTAATTAGTTTGAGTGAGGAGCCGAAACCCCTCACTCGGTACACTGTTATTTAGTGTTTAGCTATCAGCTACTACTGCGTCTTCATCAGCAGTAACACCAGTAGTACCAGCATCGCCTGCTTGTACAGCAGTTCTAGTCATTGCTACTAAGTTCTCAACACGCTTGCGTCCAGTACCATACTCTTCGTATAGGTTCCAGCCAGTTGTTTTCAAACCCTTTGCTCTGTTAGCAGTAACACCAGCTTCTGTGATGTCAATGAAATAACATTTTGCATTTTCAGCAGTTGTCAGATATGTCGGAATAGCCGCATCAACGTCTGTATCTCCCCATAGTGCCATTTTACTTCTCCTTTTAGATTAATGGTTCTTATAATATATTATGAAATATACATATTCAGTTCGTATCGTCCTTCATCATAATATACTTGCATCTGTAATTTATTTTTTACAGATTTACCACTCTTCATCAGGTCGATTGTGTAAGAGTTGGTTTTGCCTCTACCTGGCTTACGTGGACCCATTGCAACCTTGCGATCCCAATCGTCTTCGTCCACTTCAAACCCACGCTTCTTTGATACATCAATTGCATGTTGTACCGCAGATGAGAAAGTTTTATGGTAGATTGTGTAGTCAGATTTTTTTGCTTCATCTAACTCTTCGTTCCTTTTAGACTTCTGGAATGCAGTGTACTCTTTACGCCTAGCTTTATCTTTGATGATATCTTTAGGTGATAGTTTAGAAGCCGCTTTACCTTGGTCCATGACTTTCTTACCAATCGGAGTAAGATTGCCTTTTTTGTCGTACATCTGATTGATCAGTTTTTTCTCAGCAGATGTCAACTCTTGTAAGCCTAAGCTATTAACATTCTCTTCACCTAACATCTTAGATGCTTGCTTGATACCTACAGTCTGAAATCTTCCACCTTCATCTGTGATGCGAAACGAAAACTTGCCGTTATCAAAGCCAACCATTACGTCATATTTCTTGTTGCCTTTGCCACGCATACCAGTTGCAGAGATAGAGCCTTTAGCTTTACCCTTGTTGATCTTAGGCGGTCGTGGAGCTTCGTTCAATGCTTTGTCTAGTATAGCTTCTTCTTTAAGTTGTGCCTTAAGCTTGTCGATCTTCTTCTGCATAGCAAACTTCTTCATCTTAACTGAAGAGGTATTACCAAAGAACGTCTTCATGTGCTTCTCAGCCTGATCGATCTGCTTTTGAATCTTAACTTTATCTACAGAGGCATTCATTGATCCGTAAGATTCAGTAATCTTCTTCTTAGCGAAAAAGTCTACCATATCCTGTGCAGTATCAAACGCTGTGCCTTCTGGTCGACTGTTCTTTTTGCCCTTCTGCATGTCTTTCCACGAAAGAAAGAATGCATCTGCGCCACGATCAAAGTCACCAGTCGCAATTGTTTTTCCTTTGAACGTGATACTAACAGAACCATTCTTAGTTACTGCTTTGTACTGTCCCTTGCCGCCATGAGCAAGAATTTGAGCGCCCTCTTCAAGGGCTTCGTTCTGTCTTTTTAGAACAGCAGAAACTTGTGGATGATCAGATAGACCTCTCTTAAGCTTATTGATTGCTCTGACTGCACCAGTCATATTGCCACCAGCGTATCTTTTGTCTGATGCAATACCGATTGCCATTTTGATGTCTTTAGGTGAAAACCCTTCATCAAGCCCCTCTAGTTCGGCAGATTCGTCTACAGAGGCATTAAGCTTTTTTGATTCAAGTGCTTTCGAGATAGCTTTTCTACGCTTATGTAGATACTCATCTGAACTATCTTCGTCACCATCGTTATCGATATCTTTGTCTTTACGATCATCAAACTTTTTCTTAACTGCTTTAGGCTGAACTTTATCCATACCTTCGCCATCGTCTGACTTGTCGTTAGAGTTGTCTTCTTGAACTTCTTCATAAGCCTCGCCACAATACTGAGCGTATAGTTCTTCGAACTTCTCTTCTGAGCAACCGTACTTCTCGCTTACCTTATTATACATTTCTGTCTTTGAGCATGAAGATGCGTGTAGCTTTTTCATTTCGCCTACGCAAGACTTCTCGTCCATGTATGCTTCTGCTACAGCCTTGTCGCCTTTACGTACTGGCGCTTTCTTAGCGGAGCCGTCAGCTTTAACTTCTTCTTCACCAGAAATATCAGCGGGCTTAACATCGCCTTCTGCATGATCAGCAGGGCGTGATGCTTTTTCTTCTACGTGCTGAAGCTTGTTGATAGACTTAGTAATGCTATCTGCCATTCCTTCAGCCAATGGCTTAATCTCTTTCTTGAACATTGTCTTCTCCGAGTTAAATGTTATCTGTTGTATTTATTAGTTATCTACTTTAGCGCCTGCACGCCACTGATAGCATGACCAGTATTTTGCTTTCCACTTAGGACCTGGATTGTCACACCCATGTCTTGCTCTGAAACTTTTTCTTGCACCAGCGTCATCTCTTTTGATCGACATCTTGGGGTCACCGAAACGAACTACAACAACGTTGCCTTGATCGTTCTTAACATATACTTTAAATTTCTTATTAGGGTTTTCTGATGTACGTATCGGGTCATTCAGATTGACTTTCTTCCCTTGATACTCAGCGGCTTCTACAACCATATCTTCATAAATGTTACACTCTTCACAGACTGTATCTATATGTGTTGCCCTATGTCCTTTAAATGAATTCATCATTGTGCGTCCCAAAACGTTTTATCTAATTCACCAACTCCAGCAGGAAGAGTAGTCTTTCTGCATTTGATGTATGTCTGTCTTGCATTACCACCAGGCAAAGTGAATGTTCTAACGCCACCGCTAATAGTACCAGGTGTGTCAGAGTATGTGTCTGAGGCTGTCGCCGCATTATCATATTCCCACTGAGTGTTATTTGGTACTGTTACCCAAGCCATTATTCTTCACCGTCCTTGTTCATCATGTAACGATGAGAAGAGTTTAGATAGTCAGCCGCTTTAGTGATTTTGTTCTGTACCCATTCAGGCAAGTTATCATCATCACCGAACATCTTAATCATATGCTCTGCGTCTGCAAGAATACCTTTTAGTTGAGTCTTAGCCATACGACCTTCTTGATCGTACTCACCAGCGTCTTTTGCTTCATGCATGAAACTCTTTAAACTTCTCATCGTTCTAGTCCTTATCTTATCCGAACATTTTCTTTAATGTAGCGGGACCAACAACACCATCAGCAGTCAAGCCTTTTGATGCTTGCCATTGCTTGATAGCACGTTTAGTACCACGACCAAAGATACCGTCTGAGCCGATACCTAAAAACTCTTGTACTGCTTTCACTGTGTCGCCAGTAGAACCAACGTTCAGTACAGCAGTCATATCAACACCTGAAGATGCTTTCTTAGCTTTCTTTGGTGCAGGTGCTACTTCACCGCCGAGAATAGCAAGTGCTTTTTCCCAACGTGCAGTTCTATCTTCTAGTCCAATAGTACCACCATTAATCTTCTTGGTCATCTTAACGATATCGCCTGCATCAGCAATCTTGTTTAGTTTCGCTGTGTTCCAGAACCAGCAAGCACTCTCTACAGCACCCTTTTCAGTTGCTACGTACTCTTGTGCTTCTTCGGCTGTCAAGTCTACTGTTTTTCCGAATGCTGTATAGTTATTTCTGCCTGTAAGTTGCTTAAGGCCACGGCCCCTAAATCGCCACCCATCACCATCGTTGGTATTCCCCATAGCACCACGTTTTGTGCGGAATTCATCTTGGTAAACATAGTTTGCAATCTTTTCAGGATTACGTGCATATTCTGCGGCATCTCTTTTACCTTTTCCGAAATAGCGACCGAACACTGCGTTCAGTGCTTTTTCACTGTAGTTTAAGTTCTCTTCAAGTGACTTGAAGTTATTTGATTCGTGGGCGCACTGAGCAATGAAACCAGCAATACGATTAGGCGTATTGATTTCATACTTGGGCATAATCTCTGCAAGAGCATCGAACCATTCATCGCTCTTAGGATTGTTACCGATCATTGCACTTAGCATTTCTTTTGTTAGTGGAAAGGACATTTTATATTCACCTTATGTTTGATTTATATTCTTGTTAAAAGTTTTTGGAAACTGATTAATAGCATCCAACAGTTCTTTAGCTTTGACACTTGCTTGCATGATAGAGATATCTCCACCTACATTCACAGCACCTAGCCATCTGTGATGTCCATCGATAACGAATCCATCACTGCTTACGATAATTGGCTTTGCTTGCGCCAACGTCTTGTACTTAGCAACTGCTTGGGTAATCTTATCTACATTAAAGTTACTTTGTGTTGCTTTCAAATCTTTCGCTTTTACTTTGCGCTTAGTCATACTTATCTTTTTCTTTTTGAGAAAAGATACTAGTTCATCATAGTCCTTAGACTTGACTTGTGGCATCTTGTCACGTGGAATACCCAGTGTCTTCTTGGAGTCTGGATACTCTACTTTGAACTCTCGTATGTATGACTTGAAACGCATTAGTACTTTACTACCTTATCAGGTGTCTTAAAGTCTTTCTTACGCATGATTGTTTTGTTGACAACTTCAAACTCTTCTTTGTTCTTGTCATAGTTGATAACTACAGGCAAGTTCAAGTCTGCTTGAATGTCTTTCAATACTGCTTCGGAATCACCAAGTTGCTTGATATCTTTTGCTTTGTTCTTAGCAACCTTCTTGAAGAAACGTTGTAGTTCAGGAATAGTGATCTTTGGCTTGTTTCTGTCATCGTTCATACGATCTGCAAAGTGTCTTGTAAACTCTACGTCTACACCAAACTTGTCTAGTAGTCTATCAGCAAACTTCTCAAGGTCACTCAGTTGCTTCTGTGTAACGTCTTCGTTGATA
>Ga0209251_1001340_pt1 | contig 19152 bp, 40 predicted proteins | sample SaaInlV_100m_DNA_6_FD_184665 | JGI IMG/M metagenome (GOLD analysis project Ga0209251, IMG submission 184665) | Marine microbial communities from expanding oxygen minimum zones in the Saanich Inlet - Saanich Inlet SI073_LV_10m_DNA (SPAdes) (version 2) | ecosystem: Environmental > Aquatic > Marine... | reverse complement strand
GTAGAAATCCTATTGAGTGGGTGTGTGACGTTTGTGGTCGCAGCGGTGACGAGGTTGACTCTATATTTCACATGGGAAATATTGCTGTGTGCTGTGACTGCGAAAATCACAGAGAAAGATTACTCAAAGAACTCGACATTGAAGGAGTTGATAAATGACTGACAAGTCAGAAGAAGAACCAGACGGATATATTGACATTCCCCATTTAAATGCTAAAATACCATTCTGGAATGTGCCGCCAGTAAGTCTAATGGATGCCAACCCTATCTATATTTCAAAAGAAGATAGGGAAAAACTATTAAAGACAAGGGCGGATATGTGTAAGAATTATGCTCATGCGAAAACGAAGACTGAGTATTTTCACGACGAGAAAGCGTCTAGATCATTCTGGAATTGCTAAGAACTAGGCTTATATATGTTTTATGGAATAAGGCCCGTCAGGAACGATGAGGGAGTTGATAAATGAGAGATATTAAGTTTAGGGTTTGGAATAACAACGAAGTTATTTTTCATCACTTGGAGTTTACCGATACGGGGATTTTGTCAGAAGACGATCCCCTGACACAGGGTCGTGTCGTTTATCAACAATACACCGGACTTAAAGATAAGAATGGAGTGGAGATTTATGAGGGAGATTATGTTCTGTATCCACATAAGTCTGGTGGTGGATTTGCCCTTTCGGAAGAAAGAACAGACTGGATTCAGTGTGAAGTAAAATGGAAAGCTGGTGGACTCGCTGCCTATTGGGGTCATAATGACTGCAATATTGTAACTTTTAATTTCAAACAATTTATTGTTGTCGGAAATATCTTTGAAGGAGTTGATAAATGAGTTCTGAAGAACTAAAAGAAAAGGCTCTTAAAATGATTCGGCAGGAAGCCGAAGTGTGGGACGTAGATTGGTCTGATGATGACGATGCCATAGCTGATATTATGGTAAAGTTTCATGAAGAGATGAAAGAACAACCGGAATACCCATACGCTCAAAGGGGCTTTCCGTTTTTATGGGGGGGTGATAAATGAGTTTATGGTTTTGTGTAACCACTACCTTGTTCTCACTTCTTTCTTTGTGGTTTATTTCACCACTTAATAAACGGGCCTCAAACGATATGAAGCACTTATGGATAGCCGGTACGCTTGGTTCACCCTTTGTGTTTACTTTATTATGTATTGGGTCTTGGGTTTTGTTTTTATTTTCAGGAGTTGATAAATGATCACAATGAATTCACAGCGAGCCTGTATTAACGATATACCTCTAAACAACGAAGATTTCTATTACATCTCAGACGGCACTTGGTATGTTAAAGGAAGTTTGTGTTGGTTAGAAGAAAATTGTGGTGAGGCGGGAGCATTGATGCTAGGCGTAAGGGCCAGTGATAATCAATTAGATGGAGAGTTATGTAGTTGGGACGAGTTTGATATCTATGACAAAAACCACGTTTTAGTCTCTGAACATGTAGAGGGAGTTGATGAATGAGTAATCAAGATTACTTTTCAAATGATTCTTTTATTGAAAGAACAGTAAACAAAAAACACTCATTGATTCAAGACGCAACCAGAGAGAATATCGAAAAGTACAACTTCAAAATACAGTTTCATAAACGTACTTGGGTATTAAAACGAGAAGGGGGCGGATTTGTTGGGCGTTATAACACGCGAGCATCAGCAATTGACCCTATTCCGTTTGGTGTTTTATCAGTAGAAAAAGATAAGAAAACCCAATGTTCCCGCATTCATGTATGGAGCGACGGTGCTTGCGATGGTCAAAATTGCTTTTTTATCAATGTTCCCAACGGTCTTTTTAAGCAGATACATGATGAAGGAGTTGATAAATGACTGACGATAATTCAATATCATTTCCAAATCCAAATGGTAAAAAAATTCCAAACAAAATGATAAAATCAGATATTGGTATTTGCACCAAGTGTTTTTCAAAATGGACAGAAAAAGACGGTTGCCTTAATCCAAAATGTCCAGAAATTGTATACAGGGAGTTGATAAATGAGAGAGATTAAGTTTAGGGCGTGGAATATTGAAGAAGAAAGGATGATACAAAACATCCAACAAGAATATGATGGTAGAGAAGAAGATTGTTTCGCCCAGTTTATTGAGCAGACAGCTAGACATGGCAGAGAGGGTGAAAAGGGAAAATATCATGTAATGCAATACACTGGACTTAAAGATAGGAATGGTAAGGAGATTTATGAGGGGGATATTGTTCAAGAGCGGTACGAACAATACGATCACCGTTCTAGCAAACGGGAAAACAAACACATTGAAACAGAGGTAAAATGGGTTAATGAGACTGTCGATGAAGATTTTGTTAAAAGTAATGTATCTGGATTTCAAATTTCACAAAATGCAGATGGTCATGGTTACGAAGTAGTGGGTAATATCTTTGAAGGAGTTGATAAATGACTGATGATTTCGATATGGAAGACTTCCTAGAAACATTAGCAAAAGGAAACAACAGAGAAAAAGCTATCCTCATGTATGAATGGTGTGACCGCATGTTGGAAGAAAAACGCAAAAAAGAGAAAGATGATGAAGGAGTTGATAAATGAGATTTTCACAAATGCCCATTAAAGATAGGATTATGACCTGTTGTATTCTTTTCATTTTATGGTTGATAGCAACTGCGATGGGTTGTCTTATTGGGATTGGGATTGTTTTATTTAAATAGGGCTTGACAAATGACTGACGAATACACATGCACTCATTGTAAAAACGGGCAGGTTGAAGAGATAGCAGAAGATCAACCGTATAACGATACCCATTGGCAGTGCGAAAATTGCGACTCAACCTATCCTAGTCAGGCTTATCCTAAAGATGATGAAGGAGTTGACAAATGAGAGAGATTAAATTTCGTGTCTACGACACGGTAAATAAATGCTTCATATCTGATATGTCTAATTTTTGGATAAACCCTTCTTTTACGGCAATGATGGAATGGCGACCTGAGTTTGATGGGCAAATGACTTTCGATTTAAATGATAGTTTAATTTTCCAACAATACACCGGACTTAAAGACAAGAATGGGATGAAGATTTATGAGGGCGATATCCTAGAATTTATTGATCCTAACAATTTAGTAAGGAAAGCAACTGTTGAGTACGCCGCCCCAAAATTCAAAGCAATGACTGAGCCTAAAGACTGTGTGTTACGTAGTATGCCAATATACAATATTATGGGTATGGACCCGTCTGATGCGACATATCCGTGGAAAAAGATAGAAGTAATCGAAAATATCTTTGAAGGAGTTGACAAATGACTGATATAACACGAACCGCTACCAAGGCTCACGCAAGGCTAAATAATGTTAACCCTCATCACATAATGGACTGGTTCTACTCAAGCGTAACAGAGGCGAGTGGTGATGGTGCGGCGGTCATCTGTTGTGGGAATCCAAAAGAAACTTCTGAATACTTCATTCAATGGTGGAAGAAGCGACATTTGCCAGAAATGAAGAGGAGGGGCTATAAAAAAGATGAATTCTGGCATCCCGTAGAAGAATCTACTGGACAAAACGGCGAACTTATCATAAACTATAGTGACGGCAATGAGAACTTTATGTTCTGCGGTCAGGTTATTGATCTTGGTCATGGGGATGTTAGTTTTATTGTCGAGTCGGATTGTAAGACTCTTGATGGGAAATTTACATGCTTGGGAGTTGATAAATGACATGTAAACATGATAATGTAGTATTCGTAGGGATGTATAGTTTAGTCGGTAACTATGTCTGTAAGGATTGTAATGTTGAGATTGACCCCGTTGAATATGCCAAAATGAAAGGTACGTTAAATGTTGCCCTGTTAGATTATTATGAAGAAAATCCAGATAGACTTGATCCTATGTATCATGACCATCCGTGGGTAGCACATCTGTATGAAGGAGTTGATAAATGACTGAAGTAACATGGTGTGACAAAATGGATAGAAAAGCCTATCATCTACCGTCAGGGTGTACCCATATGGGTATGAGAGAGGGCAAAATCACCAAAGTGTTTGGGATTAGATCATCTACTGATACATTTTATGAGTTTGTAGCTGACTCAAGTTGTAGCTCCAACGAAGTAATACGACTTAAATGGGGGGAATTTTCCTACACATTGGTGGAAGAATGGCTGCGGAATAATATGATCAAGGAAGCAATAAGAACTTTAGATAGAAGAACTAAAAAGGGAGACGAAAATGTATGAGTACCGAGCAAAAGTAGCAAGGGTAGTCGATGGCGACACTGTAGATTTTTATGTGGACCTCGGCTTTAAGGTAACCGTAAAGATTAGAGGTAGGCTCATACGAGTCGATACACCTGAAAGGGGTCATCCTGACTGGACGAAGGCTACTGATATGTGTGCCGATCTACTCGACGGTTTAAAGGCCCAAGATAAGAATGGTTACGTTGCTATTAAAACAGGTAAGACCGGGAAGTATGGACGCTGGCTTGTGGATGTCGTTGGTGTAAACGACGTGCTTGAGGAAATCTGGCCCTATGGAAAGAAATAACATGAACAAAGAACAACGAAAAGCTAAAAAGAAAAAGGAGCGGGAGCTTCGAGTTAAAAAGGAACTCTTTAACAGGAGAAAGGCTCGCATGGTAGAGAAAAGGGATGAAAGAGAAACCGCTAGGAAGCAAATGAAACTAGAAAAAATCATGAGGAAATTTGATGAAGAAGATAAAGGAGAGCCAAGTGTTTAAACCGTTAAAAGAAGCCATTGAAACTTTAGTAAATGAATACGACGATGTTGACGAGGAGTTCGCCGTAGTTAGACGGAGCGACCTTAATGTACTCAGGCTAGTTTATAACGAGTTTTTTGTGGAGCCAGAAGATGACACTGAATGGAACGAATACCAATCCAAGTAAAACGGACATGCTCGTAGGTTGTTTTACACTTATACTCCTTTTTGTGCCTGCTTTTTGCTGTGGGATATGGTTACAAAAAGAGCTTCTTGGTGTATTCGAACTAGAAGAAAGGGTTGAGAGGCTAGAATCTAAACTATCTGAATAAACTTTCTAAAAATTTAATAATCCTCCAAGATTTTCATTGGCTTTTTGTGCTTTAGGGCATATTATATTAGTCAACGAAACTTTTGGGGGATTTTTTTATGTTCTACTTATCAAAAGATAAAAGTAAAATACTGGATGGAAGAAAACTAACCGTGGGATACATTTATAATGGGAAGTTCTCACAGACCCAGCGGAGTACCAAGGACGAGCCTTGCTGTAAAGACTATACGGATAACGGTCTAACGGCTATGCAGCTAGAACACATATCAGAACTCTTACAGAAATCTACGGGGCAATTCGTATGAGAAAACCTAAAGTTATTATTGAGGATTGGACGATAGAAGTAAAGGGCAGAGACAAGGAGAACGTCCACGTTTATGAGGATTCTCAAGAAAAGAAGAAGATAACTCTTGTAGATTTTGAAGAAAATGGTATGATACGGTTCCCCAAGAAGCTCTATAAGTTAATTGTGGGGAGCTATAAAAATTCTAATACCTATGACAGATTCGTAGATAAGTTCTATGATTATATGGAGGAACAGTATGACATCTGACGACAACCATTGGCTATGGCGCGATAAGGAAGCCTGTGAGTCCGTAGGAGACATTAAATATAAACCCTGGGGTTACTATGTCGATATACACAGGGCTGACGACGTAGTGTTTAAACAGATTGTCGTTGATCCGGGTGAAGAACTCTCTTACCAGTCACACGAGAACCGTGATGAGTTTTGGTTCATAAAGAGTGGGGTTGGGATGCTGACTATCAACGGTGCCTCGATGTCGTATTCCGCAGGTAAAAGTTTTCCAATTTACAGAAAAAATAAACATATGATAAAAAATACGGGTAATGAGAACTTGGAAATATACGAAATGCAGTGCGGCGTTTGTGATGAAAATGATATAGTTAGATACTCTGATAAGTACGGGAGGGATTAATGGAACTTAACGACGTGTGGGATTCTAGGTTCTTGAGAATAGCCCAAGAGGTCTCAACGTGGAGTAAAGACCCAAGCACAAAAGTGGGAGCGGTCATTGTCGATAATAGGAATCGAGTTGTGTCTATGGGATACAACGGTTTTCCACAGCGTGTCGCTGACGACGAGAGACTAGACGACAGGGAAGCTAAGTACAAACGTATCGTTCACGCGGAAATGAACGCGCTGCTGTTTTCAAGTAAGCCGGTAGTTGATTGTAGAATCTACACCTACCCCTTCTTACCGTGTCCTCGCTGTGCGGGACCGCTTATCCAAGCTGGCATAAATATGGTCATCTGCCCCAAGAACACAAATAAGCGGTGGTCAGCGGATTTTGAGATATCCAGAGAAATTCTTGCTGAAGCTGGCGTTTTCTTAAAAGAAATCTGAAAACGGGCTAAATTAATCTTGACAACCTGCCGATATATGCTATACTGTGGTTGTCTTACTCAAACGCTGGAGATCAAATGAAAATCAAGCTAACTAAAGAACAATTGAATTACGCTCTCGATTTGGCAATGAAGAGGCATGATGCGAAGCACACGTCCTTCAGAAATAAAGATACCGAATTGTTTAGCAATGATACCAAAAAATCTATCTCGGCCCGTATAGGGGCAGACAAGCAGTATATGGCGCACTTCCTAGGGGTGTTAGGCGAGCTTGGATGGTCTCTGGTCACAGGCGAGGCCGTTGACGAGGAAATCTATGATGTCAGGGATTCTGGTCAGGATTTTGAGGGTATAGAAGTTAAGACAATTACTTATATGGGTAGAGGTGAGCCGGAGTTAAAGATTACAGTAAAAGAATATGACAGAAGAACTCCACCGGAACTTTATGTTTTAACAAGATTTGACAGTTCTACGGCGACCATAGATGTTCTCGGTAAGATAACAAGAGAAAAATTCGATCAGGTTAAGGTCAGAAAGCGATACTCGGCAAGGTTGCCACAAAATTATATTGTACCCCTATCTAAAATGGAAAAATTATGACGCGAGAAGAAAAGCTGAAAGAAATGACGAAACATGTTGACCACACCCTTCGGGAGTTTGGGCCGGAGCAGGCAGCGAAAGAGTTTCTGACTCTTTATGAACACTACCGAGAACTTGCTTCGGTTGCTACGGATGGACAGTACGAGGACATGTGGACCCACGATCAATTGATGGAATTTTTGAAAACCGGGGAGTTTTAATCTGGTATTTTGGACGGTCAGGGATATAATAGAGTAGAGATTACCGAAAGGTAGGATCGTCGAGTTTTTATCCTCGCTGTCGAAGATGTATAAAACAGTAATTGGTGTGGTATATCTGACCAACCCTGACAGAGAATAGAGATTAGACACAGGCGACACGATAGTGTTCGTAAGGTATAGGCCGGAGAGTAATCAAACTCTCACTAAGTTTATCTTGGTAACAGAGGTAGACCCGACCCCGATGGACTTCACAAGTCCTGCTGACGAATTTTTGAGATAACTAAGGAATCTAGGCGCTACTGAGGAGTAACCTAGAGGGTCATACTCGAAAGAGTTTTGGTTATCAAGATAGTTCATACCTTAACTGATATCTTGCCTAGTGGGGGTATATGACCCTAATAACCCGTGGTGCGTAAACTCAATGCCGAGTGGTTCGGTTTTGGGAAATTTTTGGAAACCATCCAGATTGCGATTGGTTTTTTGTCGGTTTTGTGCTATAATAGGAGTAGAGAATGCCAACTATGAAAGAGATGTCAGAGGCTCATCTGACTAACGTGAGAAATCAGGTTACAATGCTTCGGGAGCAAATGCAAAAGCTAGCCGCCGAGATTGATAACCTTGAAGCCTACCTCAACGAGGGTTCTCAGGAGTTAGACCGAGCCTCATCTACTATTGTTTCGTCTTCGTCTGCTGATGTGTTGTCGGCGGCTGGCGGAAATTCTGCGTTTTAAAGAAGGATGTTGAAAATGGAAAGAAGTGATTTTTATCAGGCTCTGTCGGCTGCACCAGCGAACTTTAGCTGGACTGTCGGTAACAGTAACTCAATTGTTGCTACAAAGACACGGGGAAAGAACAAGGGTGAAACCTTTAACCCTGTGACTGCTGTAGCAAACTATCTCGGAGCCGGTTCATTCGGTTCTAACAAGCGAGAAACCCTTAAGGCAGGAACTGCTCTCGGCCTGCCTCGAAACTTTACAGAGACTGTTTACAGCGCATCTACAAGCGCATCTAATCGTGGCAACGCACAGGTTGTGCGTGGTCGTATTCGCTCAGCATTGGAGATTTAAGAATGAATTTGAACTGTTGGATCGGAAGTGGACGTTTAACAAGAGACGCTGAACTTGGTCAAAGTCGCAAAGGAACTTCTATGAGTAAGTTCCGAATTGCCTCAAACGGCAGACGCGACGATGAAACCCTCTTTATGAACGTCCTTTGTTTTGGTAAAATGGCCGAAACTCTAAACGACTTCCTCGTCAAGGGGAGACTGGTAGAGATTCAGGGTAAATTGAAGGTGGATGACTTTGAAGATGCAGAGGGACAGCAAAGAACATCTATCTGTGTAATGGCCGATGAAATTGCTCTTGGTCCTCCAGTTACCCCAAAGGATGAAACCTAACTATTCCTTTAACCTAATAACCCCGGATCGCTAGAGTTCATCTTGTCATTGCGGCTAGTTCGCAGTTCACGGCATCACTCTGGCATCCGGGTTTTTTATTAACTATGACATACTGCCTACTATTATACTACCACCTCTGGTTTCACCAGACTATAGAACAACATAATATTGTACGACGCGATCATGGCCTACAAATCTTCGAAATTGATGAAAAATTGATGAAAGAAGCTAACGACCATGCCATATGGATGACGAAGAATGAAACATTGCAACACTCCAGCATTCGCTATGGAGCAGAAAATATAGCAAGGGCCAGGGTTAGCCCCAAGAAAATGGTTGAGATGTGGATGAACAGCCCAGGCCACAGGAGAAATATTCTCGATCCTCGTTACACTAGAATAGGAGTCGCCGTGTATAAATCTACAGGCGGTAAATATTACTGGTGTACGAGGTTTAGGTAATGCAGACTCTTGCTATTATTGTGATACTGGTCCAGTATTTTCTCATAATATATTGTAGCATCCTTGCAGAAGATGAATGAAATAAACAGAAAAGACTTGACATCAACGGTTTTGTGTGCTACAATTGCATTGTTAACTAATCTTGAATGGTGCGAAAAATGGAAGATATTGTTGCTCAACTTATTGTCTCTGGGGTTTTGCTTTATTGGGGCTACTGCTTCTGCCGTGGCTACAATGATCCAGAAAAGTACGCTTTTAAGAAAGATCCAGACTTCTTTGAGCTTGGATACATCGAAAGAGAAGACCCTGTCGTGGTCTACATGGAAGAACCTAGAGCTAAGAAAAAGCCAAAAGCCAAAAGACCTAGACCTACAAAGCCTAAAGTTAAAAAGCCAAAGGTTAAGAAACCAAAAGTTGAAAAGCCCAAGAAGCATCCACTGTTTGACGACTGCTGCTCTGCCCTGAAGTCTCTTGGCTATAAGGCTACACAGGCTAAGCAGGTAGCTAAACAGGTGTTTGATGGTAACGATATTACTAGCATTGAGCAGTTCATTAGGATCGCCGTATCGGTATGACATTGAAAAGGGGGTGGGAATGGATGCTAAAAGTAAAACTTGTAGCAAGTGCGGTGAGGAGAAGTTGTTGGATAAGTTCCATATCGTAGAAGGCCGTGAGGCAGCATCTTGGTGTAAACTATGTCATAGAAAATACCGCCAAGACAACAAAGAAAAAATAGCAGCGAATCGAAAACAATACCACCAAGACAACAAAGAAAAAATAAAACAATACTACCAAGACAACAAAGAAAAAATATTAGCACAGACGAAACAATACCACCAAGACAACAAAGAAAGATACGCAGAATATCAAAAACAACACTACCAAGACAACAAAGAAAAAATAAAACAATACTACCAAGACAACAAAGAAAGATACGCAGAATATCAAAAACAATACTACCAAGACAATAGAGAACGCAAGAACGAATTGGAAAGAACCCGCCGCAAAAATGATGATCAGTTTCGCATAAGAAAGCGTCTATCAGGTCATCTATGGGTGGCATTAAAAGGAATCGGAAAAACAAAAAAGGCCAGTATATTGAGCTATATTGGCTGCACTATTGAATTTATGAAAGAACATTTAAACTCTACAAAAGAGCCAGATTGGGGCGATGGTTTACATATTGATCATATCATCCCAAAGTCTTTATTCGACCATACTAACGACGAAGAAATTAAAAAGTGTTGGAATTGGCGCAATTTAAGATATCTTCCCGCAGAAGAAAATATGAGTAAACATAATACTTTAGATATGGACTTAGTTAAATCTTATGGTATTGAAGATTTACTTCCTGAAGGAGTTGACAAATGATTAACATAATCTCCCCCATAAACCAATTAGGGTACGGAATTGCTGGATTTAATATATGCAAAGCCCTATCAGAACAAACGGATGTTGCACTTTGGCCTATATCAGAACCCTCTGTAACGAATCAGAATGATGCTGACTACGTAAGAGAGTTAATGGCTAACAACGTCCTCTTTGATCCTAATGCTCCGTGTATTCGCATCTGGCATCAACACGACATGGCTCAGTTTGTGGGCAAGGGTGTACATATAGGCTTCCCGATTTTTGAGTTAGACACATTTACTGAGGTGGAAAAGCACCACCTTTCATCCTGTGACGAATTGATGGTTTGCTCTCAGTGGGCGAAAGACGTTGTGATGGATCAGTGTCCTCCAGAGTCATATCCTATGGTTCACGTTATTCCACTTGGGGTTGACACAAGAGTGTTTACTGGCGATATGTTGAGAGTCTTGCCAGACTCTAGACCCTCTAGTACAATATTCTTTAACTGTGGCAAGTGGGAAGTGCGTAAAGGACACGATGTCCTCATTGATGCCTTCAAAAAAGCGTTCCCTGGCGATGAAGATGTGCAGTTGTGGATGATGTGTCAAAACCCGTTTAACTCTCCTGATGAGAACAAACAATGGCACGATAAGTATGATGATCCCAGAGTGAAGATTCTTCCTCGCGTAGAAACCCAAGAAGAAGTGTATAATATCATGAGGAAAACAGACTGCGGAGTGTTCCCTTCTCGTGCAGAAGGTTGGAATTTAGAGGCGTTAGAGATGATGGCCTGTGGTAAACAGGTTATTATTACTGATTTCTCAGCGCATACTGAATTTTGCACTAAAGAAAATAGTATGTTAGTGACGATAGATGATACAGAGATGGCCTATGACGGCAAATGGTTCCACGGTCAGGGTAATTGGGCTAAGATAGGAAACAGTCAAATAGACCAGATAGTTAGCCATATGAGAAAAACACACGCTTCTGTACAAAATAATGAAAATACGTTCAATACCGCAGGAGTAGAGACTGCTGAAAAGTTTAGCTGGAAAAACTCAGCGGACAAAATAATGGAGGTTTTGCGTGCCTGATAATATAGAAATAGTAGAGGAAGAAGTAGTAGCCTCTATAGTCTATTCCATAAAAAATACAGGTGAGTGCATAGTAGATATTGATTTAGAAGAAATAAACGAACCAATAGTTGAATTATTTTCGAATTTGTACTTTGGGGTATCAACCCATAAGTTTTCAGAGGCTACCCTCACCCTAATACAAGAAGGGATGGAAGAGGCGGGAGTGGGTGAAATGTATGATTTATTCTGTACAACTCTACAACTAATAGCTAAAGCTGAACTCAGTGGAATTTTAGAAGAGAGTGAAAAAACACTTAAGCCCAAGGTAAGGAAAGAAAGCGAGGAACCCTGTGTAAGCCCAACCGATTTCTTAACCGGGAGGTAACGAAGATGAAAAAGCAAAAAAAAATAGGATGGCAGAAGTATGAAGACGTAATTGAAGACCAAGTGACCAACCCATTTATAGAACACATAGTCTCAAAATTGGCCAGCCCAATAGAAGAATCCAAAGATCTCCCAGAAGAGATACAAGAAATGCTTGACATTTCTGAAGAAGATGATATGATGGGAGACCTAGCACCCGGAAGCGTACCAATCAGCAACGAGCTAGTACAAGAGCTATCTTTAGCCATAAACTACGATTGTTGGGTGGGACATGCAAACTTTGACATAACCCCATCCGTAATGTCTAAATTGAAAAGAACGGAAGGAGTTGAAGCTTTAAAAATTATCTCTAGGTATAGATTTTTTATTGGAGTAGGGAGAATGTTTGACTTCGCAGAAGTCAGAAATTTTATTGAAAACCAACATTGTAACGAAACCAAGGAAAAAACCAATGAAGCAAGATTCACTAAACAAAAAGATCAAGAATACCCTTAAAGACCCAGACGTAAATGGTATCATTAGATCGGTAACGTCCAAATTTAAGAATTGCCTCAGCCAAGACGAGTTGGAGAGTTGCGCACTAAATGCAGTGTCAGACGCCCTAAAAAGCTATGACCCCTCCAAAAAATCCAAGTTCACTACTTATCTTCATAGGGGTCTACAGATTCAGTGTTTAACACAAGTAAAAAAGAACGCTCCTATTCAAAGAAGCCTTCACCCCTGCTCAAAAAGCAATCTAGATCGTTCCTTTGAAACGAAAACTCAAGTTATGGATGTTTTGGACGAGTTAAAGTACATAAAAGACGGAGAAATGGTAATCCAAAAGTTCCTAATGGATTATACAAACAAGGAGATAGCACAAAAAAAAGGGGTTCACCCTGAGACAGTTAGAATAAAAATTAAAAATATACTAGAAAGACTACGATACAAAATGAGATAATGTGTATTATATTGTAGGATTATAGGATTAAGCCGGAACTGGAATAGAAACCTTCTTTTCCTTTTATCTCGGGAGTAAAGCTATGACATACGGTAGTTCTTTTTTACAGGGTACAAAATCTGGTCGCACTTACGCTGCTGGCTGGAGAATTGACTCAAGTGGAGTCGTTGACAATGGTACTATTGTTAATGCTGGAAATACAGCTTCTGACGGCCCTATCACCAGTGTTATTGAAGTTAATGAATTAGCCGATGACGTAGGTGGTGCTACTGGATCTAAGGTTATCGCTAGCGTTGCTGGAGGGGTAACTACTGACCGCGTTGGTGTTTCTGGTGCAGTGGCCGGTAACGTAGTTGATGAAGTCACTTCGATGGGATTCAACGCCAACGCAACACAGTGGATCATGAAGGGTGGTAACGTTTCAACCACTATTGGTGGTGTTGCTAATACGGTGCTTGCAGGTGGTGGATCTGATTACAACGGCGCGTTTGCGACCAGAAGCAATCTTAACCACTCTATTCTTGCTGGATCTGGAGCGTTTGCAAACGCTGCTCACACATACGACGCAACTGCGCGTCCAAGTACAAATATTACTCCAACCTTTACACCAGAAGCTGGCGGTGGTACTTATACCCTGAACAATACAGATGGAACAGTCGCTCTTACAGGCGAAATCATTCCGTCTAAGTCTGTTCCTGGTGAACTTACCTACCGCTTTGGTGGTCCTAACCCGAAGCAGGATGACTACAAGAATAAAGCTGTTCGTGAATCGTAATCTATCTTAGTGAATCAGGCCAGGCTCCAATTGGGGTCTGGCCGTTTTTTATGAAAGGTAGACATGCCTCCGATAATAGAGTACTTGGATATAGCAGGTATTGTAGCGGCAGCAATAGCTATTCCCATCGCGTTTTGGCGTAAATTAATAATTCCTATTAATAAGATGTTCGCCTCAAACGAAGAACTGATAGACACCGTCCAACAAATCAAGTCAGAAGTAGTAACCAACGGGGGAAAATCAATAAAGGATACGGTCAACGGACTGAAGAGTACCTGTGAGAATATCGAAAAAAGGCAGCGAGTAATCGACCAAAGAACTAGAGCCTCGCTACATTATTTAGATGCAGGGTTGTTTGAAACTGACAAAACGGGCAAGCTCACTTGGACCAACGAGGCTTTCTATAAGATAACGGGCCAAACGCAGACTGACATGGAGGGGTACGACTGGCTATCCTTTATTCATGAAGACGAAAGAGAACGGGTTATAAAGGAATTTTCTTCATGTTTAAAGATGTGCAGAAAATTTTATGTGGAAACGAAAACGATGAAAGGAACAGACGTTATCCTATCTGGCTATGCCTATAAGTTAGGAGAGGACCAAAACGGAGGATATTTAATTAATATAATCCAACTATGAGGGGTTCTTATGCTGATAAAGTACGAAGAGGCAGAAGAAATTTTACAAGAGGGCGACATTCTACTGTTTAGGGGCAAGGGTGTAATTAGTTTCTTGATTCAGAGATATACAGGGGGTTTGCACTCACACGTAGCTTTAGCCAGCAAATGTAATGACACGTGGATGTGTGTAGAATTTAGAGAGTTTAAGGGCGGAAGATCTGTTGCTCTTAAAAGTCAGGTGGATAACAATCCAACAAGCATTGATGTATTCAGGCCCGTCAACAGTATCTCATTTCAAAAGATGAACGACGATAAAACAATCACAAATATAGACAAAAAATACACTGACGAGATGGCACACGCTATGACTCAAGACATAATAAGTTGGACGGGTCAAGAATATGGGTGGAAGAACATATTTAAAATGTTCATGAGGTTTATACCTGGAGCAAGACTCTTTCAGCAGAATATAAATGACGACGATGTGGCTAAAGCAAAGGTATGCTCTACAGCCGTTACAGTCGCGCTAAGGAAAGAATATATGGACCCAGTTCCATACCTAGCCGATGAAAGGGTTTCTCCTGCGGACCTTGCGAGATCCCCCTTACTACAATATCTATTTACCATAAATGGAACTTAAGACGGGAGAATTGCAATGAAACGCATTTTTATAATGGCCGTGCTAACACTTGGGTGTCTAGCGTCTACTCAGGCACAAGATTTTAAGCGATTAGCAGGTACAACAAAAGTAATAGAAACTGATTCGAGGGTGGTTAAACTAAAAGGGTGTACTGGTTTTCTAGTAGATGGCAACTATTTAGTTTCAGCTAAGCATTGTCTAGAAGGTCTTGGAAAAGAAATAAAACTTAGCTCTGAAATTACTGCCCGGTTGATATACGTAACGGGTGAGGATGACGGCCCAATTGTTTACTGGGTCACACCTAATGAGGGTAACATAAAGAGATACAAATCTTTCAAATTGGCTAGTGGCCCTCCTGAGACTGGATCTCTTGTTCACACTATTGGTTGGCCTGGTGGCAACTACGCTAAGACGTATGGCAAAATAACCGGAGGAAATGGCTCAACCGTTAACTATGCGTCAATGAGAATTTCACCAGGTAACTCCGGTGGACCTCTTTTGAATGAAAAAGACGAAGTAGTAGGAATAGCACAGGCTGTAGACACGCCCATATCAAGCAACAACTCTTACTTTTGCGGATGGGGATTGATAAATAAGGCCATAGGGATATCTAAGGCAAAAATAGGTGGCAGTCCAAGCGAAAAGTCTCCTGAAGCCAAGGCTGAAACTCTTGCAGACGTTGTTATCTTTACCGCTGATTGGTGTCCATCCTGTAAAGTCTTAGAAAGAGAAGTATCAAACAAGGACTATACGTCTCGGGGTCTCAATCCTATAAAAGTAAAAAATAACAATGGTTCGTGGTCTGATGAAAAGCTAGCAGCAGAATTTAGATCTAAAACGGGACAAGATGTTCCTGGTCTACCAACGGTTTGGGTTCGTGGTACAGATAAATACGAGACGGGGTATAGTTCTGGAAGAAGGTTGTCACTCTTGGGTTGGATTATAAAGATCGTTAAGTTTCCCCTTACCTTGATTTTTGGCAACAGTCCTGACGGAGAGATATTAGAGGAGGGTCCACCATCCGTTCCTCCAAGTACACCAGGACCGCCAGGCTCTAGTGCTGTGCCAACCCCCGAAAGCAATGACGGTAACGTGCTGGATGTTCCTCCTCCTCCTACAGACGAAGCTCCCACACCGGGAGAACCCATCGTAGAAGAAATAGACTGGGAGAATATCTCAATAGTCGTTATAGCTAAAAAGCAAGAGTTGGGATACGCGAGAGACAAGGCTGTTAAAATCGCCCTAAAAGCAATAAAGGGACCAATAGCCAGGGCAAACGCTGAGTTTTTCGAAGGCAAGGCTAACATCGTCTTTGTAGACGAAAGAACTCAACCTATTAGGTATGGGTCTGTTACAGAAGCTGCTGGGGTTGATCCATCAGCCTTCTACGTAATGGTTCTTGTTAAAAAGCAAAGCCTTGGATTAAAGAGTCTGATAGCAGGAAGGGTGGAAAGATCGGTTGAGAGTAAAATTCCAGAAGGTACTCCTGTAGAGATAGTATTCGAAAGAATACACAAGCAGTCGTATGTGGCAATCACAGAAGCCCTAGAAATCAGGGACGAAGTAGCTTCTTTACCCAGCGAAGAAGAAACTATGATGGAGTCGTTAAAAAGCTCTATAAAAGAAGAGATTGGCGATCTTAGATCGGATGTGGTTTCGATTGTTGTTCCTTCTAAAGAAGACATTACTTCTAATGTTATGAAAAATATAGGCCCAGCAATTTCAGCTCTTCAAGAAACTCAAGACGAAGAGGGTGAAGATAGATCCTTCTTCCAGAGGTTAATCGCAGGGCTGTTAGCATTGGTCGCAGGCGGTCAAGCTACGGGTGGAATTAGAGGATTTCTTAAGGCCAGGATGATGAAGAAGCTAGGAGAAAAAATCACACCTGATCCTAAAGAGGGGTAATAAGATGGTATCCTTACTAGCATCCATTGGCATAGGAGGCACAGTTGGCGTCATACTTGGGATCATGGAAGATCCCGTCGCAAATACGGTATTAAGTTTTTCTTTTAAGAAATTAAGAGGAATGACCAGAGGGGAACACCTGTCTAAAGAAGAGAAGGAGTGGATTAAGGAATATAATAATAGGAAATGCGTAATAAACGGAATAGACTACACGCACCAGATGAGAGTTATTAACCTTACTTCTTCTTTTCGCTAGGGGGTACAATGAATACTACTGAAATAAAATCCATATGTTCTAAATTCACTTCAAAAGTTTGCGTTTACCAACCGGGCAGTGAAATACCGAGTGACTCTGAAGTGGTAATAGTAGAAAAAACTACAAGACAAAGCCTGGTCTGGTGTTCAGATCTACAAAAGAGAGGTTTTAAGGTATTCAAAGGAAAACCCGGACATTATACCTATGTAAAAGACGATGAAGTTATGAATGCTCTCAAAAATCCCAAAAAGTCAGAAATTCGAGTTGAAAAACCTGTTCAGGATGCTATAATAGATGTAGAGAAGGAGCCAGTGGCAAAACCTGTGGATACGACTCCTGATCCCGCAGTTATATTTCCAGAAAAAGACGAGAAGGAAAAGTCGGTAGAGGAGAAGAAAGAAAAGCCGTCTTATAAATCTATGAAAAAGAAGTGGTAAACAAAAGACAAGCTCCGTGGCGAAGGTACACAGTCGCAGCCGTACCTCTTGAGTGCGTGGGTTAAAATCCCACCGGAGTTTATTTTTTTACCCGACCTTATTGATCGACAAACCTTGAAAGGAACTAATGAAAGTACTCAAAAGAAATGGAGAGTTGGAAGATTATGATATTGAAAAAATTCACAAGGTTCTTGAGTGGGCAACAGATGGTGTGTCGGGAGTATCGTTTTCTGACATAGAAATGAATTCAAACCTTTCTATTTCAGATGGAATTGAAACAAAGAACATCCACCAGATACTAATTAAATCTGCGTCAGATCTTATTTCTACTGAATACCCCAACTACCAACAGGTTGCCGCTAGGCTTTTGAATATGTCACTAAGGAAAGATGTATGGCATGTACCCAGCGAACCAACGAGCCTCTTACACCACATCCAAGTAAATTGTGACAACGGAATATACGACGCAATAGTCTTAGAAAGGTGGTCAGACGAAGATGTTGAAAAAATAGAATCGTACATAAAGCATGAGCGCGACGACTTGTACACATACGCGGGTCTCCAACAGATGATTGATAAGTATCTTGTTAAAAACAGGTCAACCGGCCAGATATATGAGACCCCACAGTTTGCTTATGTTTTAATAGCCATGTGTTTATTTGACAACGTTAAAGATGTTAAGACCGCTTACGATTGCTTCTCTACCTTTAAGATAAACTTGCCTACGCCAATTATGGCAGGAGTAAGGACCAACATTAAGCAGTTTGCAAGTTGTGTCCTGGTTGACGTTGAGGACGACCTTGACGGCATCTTCTCCTCTATACATGCTGTGGGTAGATATACCGCCAGGAGAGCAGGCATAGGCATAAACGTTGGTAGGATTAGACCTATCAATTCGCCCATAAGAGGTGGAGAGGTTATACATACAGGATTGATCCCGTACCTCAAAAATTTTGAGTCAGCGGTTAAATCAACATCCCAAAACGGAATACGTGGAGGGTCAGCCAATGTCAATATCCCTTGGTGGCATTACGAGGTCGAAGACGTATTAGTGCTAAAGAACAACGCCGGGACTGACGATAATAGAGTCAGAAAGCTTGACTATACGTTACAATTCTGCAAGACGTTCTACGAAAGGCTCATTAAGAACGAAGACATAACCCTGTTTAGTCCAGCAGAAACGCCGGGATTGTATGAAGCGTTTGGAGACAACGAAGCTTTTGAAAAACTTTATACCAAGTATGAGAATTCTCGCAAATTGAAGTTCAAGAAAAAAATACCCGCTAGAAAGTTAGCAGAGATATTCTCCAGAGAGAGACTAGAGACTGGCAGAATATATTCAATGAACATTGATACGGTCAACGAACATGGAAGCTGGAACCTTCCTGTTAAAATGACAAACCTATGCGTGGAAATATTGCATCATACAAAACCAATAACCTCGATAGACGATGAAGAGGGAGAGATTGGTATCTGTATGCTATCAGCGATCAACCTTTTAGAGGTTAGTAGCGATAAAGATATTGAATCCGCCTGTTCTATAGCCGTTAAGGTCTTAGAGTCTATCATAGACTACCAAGATTATCCCGTAAAGGCTGGAGAAAATTTTACAAAGAAAAGAAGATCTCTTGGTATCGGTATAACAAACCTCGCTGGGTTCCTAGCAAAGAACAAACTTTTCTACGACAACAAAGAGGCTCTACCCCTGGTACACGAGACTATGGAAAAAATCCAGTGGCA
>Ga0209251_1001339_pt1 | contig 19162 bp, 17 predicted proteins | sample SaaInlV_100m_DNA_6_FD_184665 | JGI IMG/M metagenome (GOLD analysis project Ga0209251, IMG submission 184665) | Marine microbial communities from expanding oxygen minimum zones in the Saanich Inlet - Saanich Inlet SI073_LV_10m_DNA (SPAdes) (version 2) | ecosystem: Environmental > Aquatic > Marine... | reverse complement strand
AAGGCGATGGCGTTGTGATTGCCAAGGCTGTAGTCATGAACTGTGCTGATCAATCCCTGTTGAAAATCCATGTGGTGTTCAATGCGACAACAGAGGCAGAAGACCTGTTCCATACCTGAACGGTGTTCAGGAGAGAAGTGATGCAGCCCTCAAGCGATGAAACGCTGCGGACTCTTCTTAGTGATCTCTACCGGGATGATTCTCCCGGTGATCTCGAGAAGTTGTCGTCGCAATTGCTGCAGATTCTGAGCCAATCGTCAGAGGATCATGACGTTCCAATTGGGTCGCCCCGATGGAAAGGGGACGACGCTGTTTTGATTACTTATGCGAATACTGTTGCGGATGATGCAGCTTTTGGACTGCAAAGTCTTCGTGGATTGGTGAATCGCCATTTGGAGCCATTTGCTCGGGTGATTCATGTTTTGCCATTTCTAAAGTCCACGAGTGATGGTGGTTTTGCTGTTTCGAGTTATCAAAAAATTGAGCAACAGTACGGCGACTGGTCGGATCTCAGTGCATTGGCTGAGGGGCGTCGCTTGATGGCAGATCTTGTTCTCAATCATGTTTCTGCATCTCATCCTTGGGTGCAGCAGTTCCTCCGAAACGAGCAACCTGGCGAATCATGTGTGCTGGAAGCGAGTCCAGATCCTTGTTGGAACGATGTGGTTCGTCCGCGTAGTTCCGCCTTGTTTACGCAGCTCAGTGGTCCCAATGGGCGCCGTCAGGTTTGGACCACGTTTGGTCCTGATCAGGTGGATTTGGATTGGCACCACCCTCAGGTACTGATTGGCTTCATCGAATTACTGAATCGATTGTTGGGCCACGGGGTTCGTTGGATTCGACTCGATGCTGTGGGTTTTGTCTGGAAAGAGCCCAACACAAGCTGTATTCATCTGCCGCAGGCCCATCGCCTCGTTCAGGTGTTGCGTTATCTGTTGGATCGCCATGGTCCTGATGGGGTTGTGGTCACAGAAACAAACGTTCCTGAGCAGGAAAATCTCTCCTATTTGCGCAATGGTCAAGAGGCGCATTTGGCTTACAACTTCCCCCTGCCGCCGCTTTTGTTGGAGGCAGCCATGAGTGGCCGAGCTGATCTTCTCAATGGTTGGTTAACCCGCTGGCCCCAATTGCCGAACCAGACCGGACTGTTGAATTTCACCGCGTGCCATGACGGTGTGGGCTTACGGCCTCTTGAGGGGTTGATGGCTGATCAACGCGTTCTTCAGCTCTTGGTGGGTTGCGAGCGCAGAGGCGGTTTGATCAGCCATCGACGTCTCAACAACGGTGAGGAGGTTCCCTATGAAATCAACATCAGTTGGTGGAGTGCCATGGCCGATGGCGGGATTGATCCCACCTATCTCCAACGGGAGAGGTTTCTGCTCACCCAACTCATGATCATGGCCCTGCCAGGGGTTCCCGCGTTCTATCTGCCGGCGCTTTTGGCGGCTCCCAATGATCTAACTCGCTTTCGTCGGACGGGTCATCGACGGGATCTCAATCGGCCCCAGTTCACGGCCCAGGCCTTGGAGCGACGCCTGGCGGATCCTGATGCGGATGTATCGGCGCTGCTTCCGGTGCTGAAGCGGGCGCTTGCTGAAAGGGCTGTTCATCTGGCTTTGCATCCTGATGCCTCCATGCAGGTGCTGAGCGCTGACCGTCTTGATCGCGTCATCCTGCAGCGTTCCTACGGGGGGGAAACGTTGGTGGCTGTCCATAACATCACGGCATCGCGGCTGAGCTTGCGCCTCGGTCGCTTGGGGGGTGATGTGAACCAGCCATGGGCCGATTGCCTGAGCGGTCATGTGTTCGCACCACATCAGTTGCATTCGCTAGAGCCTTATGCGGTTCATTGGTTGGTTCAGCCATGACCGCGAAGCTTGAGTTGTCGTGGTGGGTGGTGACCGATCTCGACGGCACGTTGCTGGATCACACCTACGACTGGTCTCCCGCAAAGGATCTGATCCGCCAGCTGCAACAGCGCAGGATTCCTGTGATTCCGTGCACCAGTAAAACGGCGGAGGAGGTGCGTGGCTTTCGCGCAGAAGCTGGGCTTCATGATCCGTACATCGTTGAAAACGGTGGAGCCGTGCACGGTGAAACCCCTGAGGGGGATGTCTGGGAGTTGCCGCTGGGCCCTGGTTGGTCGGCGCTGAAACCCCAGTTGCAGCATCTCCAGCGTGAGTTGGGTGAGCCCCTACGTCCGTTGGACGAACTCAGCGAGGAAGAAGGTCAGCAGTTGTTGGGGCTCGGCGGCGAGTCCTTGCGCCAGGCCCAGCGGCGTTGCTGCAGTGTGCCGTTCGTTCCGCCCTCGGCGGAGGGGCGGCGCCGACTTGAAGCCTTAGCGCAGCGGATGGATCTCACGGTGGTGCAGGGCAATCGCATGGGGCATCTGTTGGGCCCAGACATCAGCAAAGGCAAAGCCTTGGCAACCCTGAAGCGACATTTGGGTGCTCAGCAGGTGAAGGTCCTGGCCTTGGGAGATTCCCCCAACGATCTGCCGCTGCTCGAGGTGGCCGATGTCGCTGTTGTTGTTCCGGGGCCCGATGGCCCCCACCAGGAGTTGTGTGCCGGCATCGCCGCAGGACGATTTCAGTTGGCCGGCGCCCCCCATGCCACCGGTTGGGATGAGGCTGTGCGCCGGATTCTCAGGATCTAGATCGTGGAGGTGCCTTCCAGCTGGGCGTGGGGAGATGCTTCGGCCAGGGCGGAGAAGACCGCTAAGGGCATAACGCCAAGTGCTATGCCCGCCAGCACCAGCAGTTGCCCCGCCTGCGGTAGTTGCAGCAGGCCTCCGTCGCCAAAGAGCTCGGTGTTCAGCACCAGAAGTCCTAAATACAGCGGCCACCAGAGGGCCGAACGAATGTCCATGTCGATGCCTGTCCAACGGCGATGGATGACGAACAGCAGCGTTGGAATGCCGATGCAGAGCACAGCTCCTTCAAGGGCGCTTCGTCCACACCAGCTGATGGCCCAGGTGGCCATCACAAAGCTCAGGGGGCACAACCATGACGCCATGGGGAGTTGGTAGCCGCGGGGGGCATTCGGGAGCTGTCGCCGCAACGCCATCAAGCTGATCGGGCCAGTGGCCAGAGCGATGATCAACGTTGAGGTGAGAAAGCTCACGATGCTCTGCCATCCAGGGCCTACCGCCAGCATTAGGGCGCTCACCATGGTGCTCAGGATTAGTGCAACGTGGGGAACCCCTTGGCGATTTAGCTGCCCTAGAGCTTTAGGGACGAGGCCGCATTCCCCCATCATCCAGCTGATTCGGGCTGATACACCGATATAGGTGAGGGCTGTCGCTCCCGGAGACACGACAGCATCAATCAGCAGCAGGGTGACCATCCAACTCAGACCGAGCCCCATGGCAAGAGCAACGATGGGGCCTCCATGGGCGCTCAGGCTGAGGCTGTGCCAGCCGTTGGTTAGCTGATCAGGCGGAACGCTGACCAGAAAGCTGAGCTGCAGCAACAGATAAATCGCCAGACAAATGCCCAAGCCGAGCCCCATGGCGAGGGGTACATCGCGACTGGGCCTGCGCGCTTCCCCGGCCAGATCCATGGCGGTGCGAAAGCCCAGCAGGCTGAACAGAACTCCACCACTGCCAACGGCCTGCACAACATCGGCGCCCTGTGTTCCACCTACAGGAATTCGCAGGTTGCCCCAGTGACCGCTAATCAGCATCAGAGTGATCGCGACGCCCACTGGAACAATCAGCTTCCACCAGGTGAGGCTGTCGATCCACCGCGAAAGGCTACGGACGCCGTTGAGATTGATCCAGCAGAGCAGGATCAGCAGCAGCACTGCTACGGCATGGCCAGCAAGGCTGAGTTCTTCGCCACCGTTGTGCTGGACGGTTAGCCAAGGAAGGCTCGATGAGAGGTATTCGAGCAGAGCCAGCAGTTCAACCGCCGGAAGTGCGACGTACGACAGCCAAACGGCCCAGCCTCCGATGAAACCAGATAGGCGACCGTGGCTCAGCAACGGAATCTGCGCCAGTGCCCCGGAACTGGGGACAACCGATCCCAGCTCTGCAAAAACGAGTGCCAGCAGGAAGGCCATGAATCCGCCGACACTCCACGCCAGCAGGCTTCCTCCCCCCGCGAGTTTGGCGGTGAAGTAAGGCGCGAACAGCCAACCTGAACCGATGGTGCCTGTCACCACCGCCAAGATCAGGTTGGTGAGGCTGAGGTCACGTTGCAGTGCCATGGCGTCCAGCCGTTTGCCTCATCTTGATCAGTGGAGCAGGGATTGCCATACCTCCAATGCACTAGTCATTGAAGCCATGGGTTTGCCGTTGTGGGATGCGATTGGTCGACAGCTGAGGCTGTTGATCAGAACGGCCTGATCATTTGCCTGGAACTCGGCCTCCAGCTCGGTTTCCACGGCAAGGCCCTGGCTCAGAGCGCGGCCCCGCATCACGCCCGGAAGACAGCCGCTGCTGAGTGCTGGCGTGATCCACTGTCCGCGACGCCGGATCAACAGGTTGGCTGCCGTTCCACAGCACAGGGCCCCTGCTGTGTTCAAGAGCAGAGCATCGTCAGCCCCTTGCTCCTGCGCTTCCCTGCGGGCCTGGATGGCTTGTCCGTAGGCGAATGTTTTGCAATGGCTCAGCCGGCTGGAGGCATTGCGGCGCTCATGGCTACTAGTGATGGTGTTGACGGGTGAAAACGTCGGCGTACAGGGCTGAAGTGTGAACCAAAAGCGGTGGTGTCCTGAGGCCGGAAGCCCGATTCCGCGCTGGGGTGAGCTGCCACGGCTCCAGTTGAGGCGAAGGGCACCGTCGCTTTGAGCGAGAGCGCAGCGTTGGATGGCAGCAAGAATGAGCGGCTGCAATGTCGACCTTTGTGGAGGCACGTCCATGCCCAGCAGCGCAGCACTGTCGCTCCATCGCTGCAGGTGCTCCTGCAGAAGTTGTGGCTGGCCGTTGCGGACCAGCACGGTTTCGAAGAGGCCATCCGCCAGTTGCAGGCCTCGATCACTCAGCGGAAGTTGCAGGTCGTCGGGCTCCCCCCAGCATCCGTCGATCCAGGCAATTGTCACTGGCATGCCAGAGCCTCCAGCAGAGGTTGCAATTTCCAATTCAGTTCGTCAGCCTCCCCTTCCGGATCGGAGTCGGCAACGATCCCGCAGCCGGCATGGGCCCTCAGGCTGTGGCCTGATCGGATCAGGGATCGAATCAGGATGTTGCTGTCGAAGCGGCCATCCCAATCGATGTGAATCAATGAGCCGCAGTAAGGGCCGCGGCTTGTGGGTTCCAGTTCATGCAAACGCTGGCAGGCCCTCAGTTTTGGTGCCCCACTAATCGATCCACCAGGCCAGCTCGCTTCCAGCAGATCAACCCAATTCAGTCCATCCCGCAGTTGCCCCTCCACGACAGAGGTGAGGTGATGAACGGAGGCGTAGCTCTCCAATCCCACGAGTTGAGGCACATGAATGGTGCCGGGAGTGCAGACGCGGCCCAGGTCATTACGAAGCAGGTCGACCACCATCACGTTCTCGGCCCGATCTTTGTCGCTGCAGACCAATTCAGCTGCCAGATCGGCATCACGTTCAGGATCGCTATGCCGGGGCCGGGTGCCTTTGATTGGACGGGTTTGAACGCGGCCTGAGCAATCCACGGAGACAAATCGTTCCGGAGATGAGGAGAGCAAAGCGTCGTGATTTTCGGTGATCACCAGGCCAGCGAAAGGCGCTGGGCAGCGTTTTCGAATCCGGCGAAACAGGTCCAGTGTGCTGGTGTTGGATGGCCAGCTCGTGCTGCAGCAGGCGGTGAGATTGGCTTGGAAGAGATCGCCCGCGGCGATCAGATCGCGAATTCGCCGAACGCCACTGGCAAAATCGCTGCGATCAGTGTGGTGTGTCCAAGCATCAAGGGCGATGGGAGGCGCACTTGGATTGATCGTGGTGGGCGCTGTGGCAAGAGCATCCAGCAAGGCCGTCATGGTGCTGGGGTTGGTTCCTTCGATCCAGAGCTGCTGGTTTTGGAGATCGAAACGAAGAATTGGGTCATGCCTTGCGATCCAAAGGCTTGGCATGGCATCAGCACGCCAGACATTGCTGGGTTCAGACCAGGCGGCGGCTTCATAGCTCAGCCATCCGGTCCAATGACCATCGTCAAGTTGTCGTAGCGCTTTGAATGGATTGCTTGCCCCTGGCTCTCCCGGACATCCTCGACAGCACACGGTTTCCACCGGAGCGACTCCAAGGGTGACCCAACGCCCCAGGGCGCTGCCGTCTCCATCCAGCCAGATCAGACCTTCTTCCCCGTAGAGGGCCGCGAGTTGCGTGGCCACCATCACTGGTTCGCGCCAGGGCACGTCTCGGCGCTGCAACCTATTCATCCTTCGGCGTTGCTGCATAGGTCTGGTCGGCCGGCTTCGCGAAGGGCTGAATCCCGAATGCGGCAGCTGTCGCAGACGCCGCAGGGACGGCTGCCGCCGCTGTAGCAACTCCACGTTTCACCGATAGGGACCCCCAGCCGGAGTGCTTCGTCCACGATTTTGGTTTTGCTCCACTGCACCAGTGGTGCCCAGAGCTGAGGTCCATGTCCTTCCCGTCCAGCTTTGCTGGACAGAGTTGCCAACGTTTGAAAAGCGTCGAGGTAATCCGGACGGCAGTCGGGATATCCGGAGTAATCAACCGCATTCACGCCAAGAACCAACCGTTCGGCCCCTCGGGCTTCGGCAAGGCTGAGCCCAATCGCAATGAAGACCGTGTTGCGTCCAGGGACGTAGGTCACAGGGATGACACCCTCCTCCACTCCGCTGGTGGGAACGGTTTGGTTGGGATCCGTGAGGGCCGATCCTCCCCAGGCTCCGAGATTCACATCCACTTGGTGATGTTCCGCCAAGTTGAGATGGGCAGCCACCTTGGCGGCAGCTTTGAGTTCACGCCGATGACGTTGTCCGTAATCGAAGGACAGTCCGATCACACGATCACCGGCCTCCTGCGCTAGTGCGGCAGCCGTGGCGGAATCCAGTCCGCCGGAAAGCAGGGCAATTGCGGTGCGTTGGGCCATGCCCTCATTAAAAAACTTCGTGGAGCGTTGTTGTTTGTTTGCGGCGATGGTTTGGCTTAGGTCGTGGTTTGTGTCAGCTCATGCAGGGCGCAGTAATCCTGTTGATCCAGTTGTGTCCCGTTGGCTTTGTGCAGGAGTTCTGCCAGTCCTTGCAGGCCAAGGTCTTGCACGCCTGCTTCGCTGGTTTCCTGCAGGAATAACTCGAGATCTTTGCGGAGTAGGGCGGTGCTGAAGTTGGGATCGTCGTAGTGACCTCCGAGCATGCGTTCGAGCTTTTTGTCGAATGTGGGTGCGTAAAGGGCTGAGGGTCGCAGGATCTCCATGAACGTCTCGACCGGTACACCTGCGTGCTGAATCAAACGGAGTGATAACGAAAAGCTGTGGGTGAGGCTTGCAATTAATTGGTTCAAGGCGATTTTGGTGGCCGCGCCGCTCCCCACGGGGCCCACCAGCTTGGGTTGTTGGCTGAGATGCTTCAACAGGCTGAGCTGCTGCTCAAAGACGTCGGCATCGCCGCCGGCCATCACCAGTAGGGATCCGCTGAGGGCCTGGGGCTTGCTGCCGAGTACTGGTGCTTCGAGATAGGAGCCGTTTTGTCGCCGAACTTGTGTTGCGAGGGCTTTGCTTTCGCTCACACCCATCGTTCCCATCGGGATCACGGTGGTGTTGTGGAGTGCCCCAAGTTCAGCCACAACGTTTGCGGTCACTGGACCATCCCGCAACACCGTGATGACTGTGTCGCATGTGGTGGACACCTCGGAGAGATCTCCGATTTCTCTGGCCCCCAGCGCGAGCAGTGGTTGGATGCGTTCTCTAGTTCTGTTCCAAGCGTGCACGGTTGAGCCCTGGCTTAAACACCGTTGGGCGATGGCTTCCCCGAGGAGCCCAGTACCGAGAACCGCTACAGACTTCATGGTTCAAGCAAAGGGGAAGGTCTTGTGCGATGAACGTAATGGAGCTGGTTCAGCGGATTTGGAGAAACTTGTGGTTTTGAAGGCTCAGGCGCCAGCGGGGATGTTGTTTGACGTGGTGTATCGCTAGTTCTTGGGCCGTTTCGCTGTCCCAAACCGGCTGCACAAGCAGATGGGCTGCCGTGGATGTGTCGTTTGCCATGGCGTGGGCAAAGCTCACATCGTCGGTGTCTAGAACCACAACTTTCAATTCATCGCAGCGTGATAGCAACGCCTGTTGCGGTGGGCGATGGCGCTTTGGCGACAGGGTGACCCAATCGAAACGACCACTCAGTTGATCCACGCCACTGGTTTCGAGATGGATTGGCAACCCACAGCTGCGATCCAGGGCATCCGTTAACGGTTGAAGATTGTGATGAAGGGGCTCGCCCCCGGTGATCACCACAAATGCTGCTCCGGCGTCTTTGGCTTGCGTTGCTTGGACGGCGAGAGCGTCGACATCTTGTTTGGCATGGTTGGCCATCGGCCAGGAATGCTTGGTGTCGCACCAAGTGCAGCCCACATTGCAGCCCGCTAAGCGAATAAAAAAGGCACTACGACCGTAGTGATGGCCTTCTCCCTGGAGGGAATGGAAGGTTTCCACCACGGGGATGGACCTTGCATCACTCATGGAGTAGTGACTTCTCCTTGGTTACGGATCGCCTGGGCGGGTGAATCGGGTAGCCGTTGTTGAGCGGCTTCGATCAGGCCCCGGAACAGGGGATGGGGACGACCGGGCCGCGACAAAAATTCTGGGTGGTACTGGCAGGCAGTGAAGAAGGGATGCCCCTTCAGTTCGATCAACTCCACAAGCCGACCATCGGGGGAGGTGCCACTCACCACGTAGCCCGCTTCAAGGAACAGGCTCCGGTAGGCATTGTTGAACTCAAAACGATGGCGGTGGCGCTCATACACCACCTGTTCGCCATAGAGCCGATCCGCCAGGGTGTCCGGGGCTATCCGACAGGGGTAAACCCCGAGTCGCATGGTGCCGCCGAGGTCGACAACATCCTGCTGCTCGGGCAGGAGATGAATCACCGGATGTGGCGTGCCGGGGTCGAGCTCTTCACTGGTGGCTTCGGGAAGCCCAGCTTGATTGCGTGCCCACTCGATCACGGCCGTCTGCATGCCGAGGCAGAGGCCAAGGAAGGGCACGCGTTGTTCGCGGGCCCAGCGAATCGCTGCAATTTTCCCGTCCACGCCCCGGTTGCCAAAGCCCCCCGGCACCACCACAGCATCCATGCCTCGCAGGAGCGCGTCCGCACCTTCGGTTTCGATCTGTTCGGCACACACCCAATGCAAATCGAGGGAGGCATCTTGGGCAATGCAGGCGTGGCGAAGCGCCTCGACAACAGACAGATAGGCGTCGTTGAGTTGGACGTACTTGCCGACGAGCGCGACTTTGACGGATGGCCCTGGATTGCGCAGGTTGTGCACCAACTGCGACCAGGCCGTCATGTCGCTTTCATGATCCGTGAGCTGAAGTACATCCAGGACTTCGCGGCATAGCCCCCCTTCTTCAAGGGTTAGGGGCACTGCGTAGATGGTGTCTGCATCAAGGGAGGGGATCACTGCCCGGTTTGGCACGCCGCAGAAGCCGCCAATTTTGCGTTTGAGATCTTCACTGATTTCACGATCACTGCGGCACACCAGCACGTCGGGTTGGATACCGATGGAACGCAACTCCTTCACGGAATGTTGGGTGGGCTTTGTTTTGAGCTCGCCTGAGGTGCCGATAAATGGCAGGAGGGTCACGTGGATGTAGGCGAGATCTTGGCGGCCAACATCGCCTCGGAATTCACGGATGGCCTCGAGGAAGGGCAACGACTCAATGTCGCCAACGGTGCCGCCAATTTCTGTGATCACAACATCGGCGCCGCTATTCGCGGCCACGCGATGGATCCTTTCGCGGATTTCTCCCGTGATGTGTGGGATCACCTGCACCGTGCCGCCGTTGTAAGCACCACGTCGCTCCTTGTTGATCACCGATTGATAGATCGAACCGGTGGTCACGCTGTTGAGCCGTGACATGGCGGTGTCGGTGAAGCGCTCGTAGTGACCCAGGTCAAGGTCGGTTTCAGCGCCATCCTCCGTGACAAATACCTCTCCATGCTGGAAGGGGCTCATCGTTCCTGGATCCACGTTCAGGTAAGGGTCCAGCTTCAGGATCGAGACGTTGTAGCCCCGCGACTTCAGCAGTCGGCCGAGGCTGGCGGCCACGATCCCCTTGCCGATGCTTGAGACGACACCACCGGTGATGAAGACGAACTTGGCCATGACCTGACGGGCGATTTTTCAAATTACTTGGCGTTGGCGACCTGCACCATCGCAATGGACACGTTTTTAGGAATCCAAACCTTGGATGTAGTCCCGAATTTTGCTGCGTTTTTGGGGTTGGCGCAGCTTGAGTAAGGCACGGGTTTCGATCTGACGCACCCGTTCCCGCGACAGCTTCAGTTCCTCTCCGATTTGCGCCAGGGTTTGTGGAGTGTCGTCCTCGAGACCAAACCGTCGCCGGAGCACCGAGGCTTCTCGGGGGGTGAGTTCATCGAGAAGACCTTCAAGGTCGTTATGGAGTTCGTCGTGGGTCAAGGTTTCTTCAGGTGTGGCCTTGCCGTCTTCGATCAGATCCCCGAGCTGCGTGTCTTGATCTTTGCCAACGCGGCTATCCAGTGACACCGAGCGGGGGACACGCTCCAGGGTTTGTCGCACCGTGTCTTCACTGATGCCCAGTTCGCGGGCTAAATCGGCAATGGAGGCGATTCGCCCTTCGTTGCTTGCGATCTCCTGCTGAACCCGTTTGATCCGGTTGAGCTTCTCTGTGACATGCACAGGGAGACGAATGGTGCGGCTTTGGGTGGCAATCGCCCGAGTCATGCCTTGGCGGATCCACCAGTAGGCATAGGTGCTGAAGCGGAAGCCCCGGGTGGGATCGAATTTTTCGACAGCGCGTTCGAGACCCAGGGTTCCTTCCTGCACCAGGTCAAGGATTTCCATCCCCCGCTGCTGGTACTTCTTGGCCACAGCCACCACAAGCCTGAGGTTGGCCTGGATCATGTGGTCCTTCGCCCGTCGTCCGTTGCGCAGGCTCAGCTTGAGTTCTTTGGCGTCAATGGCGGCTTTTTCAGCCCAAGCCTCGTAGCCCGCATCGATGCGGTTTTGCAGCTCCTGGAGGGTTAATGCTGCGGCGCGGGCCCACTCTTGTTTGGTGGGCCAATGACTGTGGTGATTGGCTTCGCGGCGTTGGAGCTCCTCCAAGCGATGCAGTTCACCAATGGCCTGATTGGTGTCGGACAGCTCGCGCTGCTGTTTTAAAAGCGTCTCGCGTCGCTGTACAAGCCGAGCCAGCGTGACTTCCTCCTCGCTGGTGAGCAGGTCAACGCGGCCAATGTCTTGCAGATACAGCCGCAACAGATCCGCCGTCCCGCTGGAGCGGCGACTACGGGTTTCCCCAGTCCGTCGGGGTAAGCGCGGCAAAGGCTGAACGCGAAAGTTCTCCCTTCAGGGTTCCTCGTTGTTCAGGTTGGTGGGCAAAAGTGCTGATTCCCTTCGGGATCTGCTTAAGGCTTGTGCTCAGTTTTCATCCTCGGCGGGATCCACCCAGGTGCTCGACACATGGAGCTCCTGCAGCTGTTTTTCGGCAACGCTGCTGGGGGCGTCGGTCATCAGGCAGCGGGCTTGTTGGGTTTTCGGGAATGCAATGGTGTCGCGGATCGAGTCTTCTCCGGCCAGCAACATCACCATCCGGTCCACACCAAAGGCGAGGCCACCGTGGGGGGGAGCGCCCATATCGAGCGCGTTAATCAAGAAGCCAAATTGCGCTTGGGCTTCTTCCAGGGGTAATCCCACGGTTTGCAGCACTTGGCGTTGCAGGGCGGAGTCGTGGATGCGTAGGGAGCCGCCGCCGAGCTCAAGACCGTTCAGCACAAGGTCGTAGGCCTGCGCTCTTGCTTTGGGGAGGGTCGTTGCCCATTGCGCTGGATCACTGCCCAGGTCGTCGGTGTTGGGGGCGCAGAACGGATGGTGCAGGGCTTCATATCGGTTTTCATCGCTGTTGAACTCGAACATTGGAAAGTCAACGACCCAGAGGAAGTTCCAGGCGTCGTTTTGCCGGTCGGGTTTCACCAGGTTGAGTTCCTTCGCCAGGTACTGCCGCACTCGGTCGAGCGCTTTGTTCACGATGGCGGTTTCGCCAGCTCCAAACAGCAAGAGGGTGCCCGGGGTCGCGCCGGTTCGCTTCAACAATTCGGCTTTCTGTTCGTCCGACAAGTTGTCCTTAATCGCACCAATGGTGTCGATTTCGCCGCCGTCGCGGACACGAATAAAGGCCAAGCCCCCCGCACCAGCAGCTTGCGCTTCGCTGAAGACATCCCCACCAGGTTTGATCCGAACGTTCGACAGGGCATCGTTGCCTCCAGGGACGGCGATGACTTTCACCGATCCGCCGGACTTCACGGCTCCACTAAAGACTTTGAAGCCCATGTCCTGGACGATGTCGGACACCGTCACCAACTCCATGCCGTAGCGCGTATCCGGACGGTCGGTTCCATACCGCTCCATGGCGTCGTGCCAGGTCATGCGTGGGAAGGGACGGGGAAGTTCGATCCCTTTCACCGACTTCCAGATCGCACAGATCAGATCTTCATTGAGTTGGAGGATCTGTTCCTCACCCATGAAGCTCATTTCGATATCCAGCTGGGTGAATTCCGGCTGGCGATCGGCGCGTAGGTCTTCATCTCGGAAGCATCGAGCCACTTGGTAATAGCGCTCAATGCCTCCCACCATCAGAAGCTGTTTAAACAGTTGCGGCGATTGGGGTAAGGCAAACCAATCCCCGCCACAGACGCGGCTCGGGAGCACATAGTCGCGGGCACCTTCAGGGGTGGAGCGGGTCAGTACCGGCGTTTCCACTTCGATGAAGCCCTCGTCTTCAAGAAAGCGCCGGGCGGCCTGAATGGTGCGGGCCCGAAGTCGCAGGTTGTCGTTCATGCGCTTGCGGCGCAGATCGAGATAGCGATGACGGAGGCGGAGTTCTTCGCGGGTGTTTTCTTCGTCGTGGACCGACACGGGAAAGGGCAAATTCCCGGTCACCTTGTTGAGCACGACAATCTCGCTGGCCAGCACCTCCACGGCCCCGGTGGCGAGTTTGTCGTTGAGCGATTCAGCGGGTCGGGCTCGCACCTTTCCATGCACCTGCAGCACGGTTTCGCTGCGCAGGTGTTCGGCCACAGCGAAGGCTTCGGCACCCAGATCCGGATCAACGGTGATTTGAACGGTGCCGCTGCGGTCTCGCAGGTCGATGAAAATCACACCACCGTGATCCCGTCGACGATCCACCCAGCCACAAAGCTGAACAACCGCATCAATGCTGTCTTTGCGCAGGTCGCCGCAACCGTTGCTGCGCATGGAATGTCTCAGCTAATGAGAAGCGAGTTTCCCATAGCCCCGGTTCTGGTTACGGGCGTTTGTAGAAGGGACGCCGAACAACCGTGGCGGGTTGGGCTTTGCCTCGGATCTCGACGCTCAAGTTGGTACCCAGTTTGGCCAGGGCGGTTGGGATGGAAGCCAAGGCGATCGGCTCCTCCAGCGTGGGAGACCAGGTTCCGCTCGTCACCACGCCAACCGGCTCGCCGTTGTGAAGCACTGGGTAGTCGTGACGCGCGATGGCGCGTCCTTCCAACTTGAGGCCGACGAGCCGTTTGTTTGGACCCGTCTCTGCAGCCCTTTCCAGGGCTTGACGACCAATGAAGTCGGCCGGCATTTCTAGATGTACGAGCCAGCCCAAGCCCGCTTCGAAGGGGTTGGTGTCGGCGTTCATGTCTTGCCCATAGAGGTGCATGGCGGCCTCGAGACGCAGGGTGTCACGGGCGCCAAGACCACAGGGAGCGACACCTTTCTCGAGGAGTTGGCTCCAGAGAAGTTGACCATCTTCTGCCGTGAGCAGGAGCTCGGCGCCATCTTCACCCGTGTAGCCCGTGCGGGCGGTGAAGACGGAATTGCTCAGGCCTTGAATTTGGAGGTCTCGATGGCCAAAGCGGGGCAAGCCGCTGAGATCCTCTCCACTGAGTTGTTCGAGCAGGGGAATGGCTTGGGGGCCTTGGAGCGCCAGTAAAACGCCATTGTTTTTGATATCGGTCACGGTGAGGCCCGCCGGTTCCATGCGTTCGCGAATCCAGGCGGTGTCGCTGTCTGCGCAGGCAGCGTTAATCACCAGCACGAGGGCGCCTCGTTTTTCGTCGATGGCGCCGAGGTCGTAAATGATCAAGTCGTCTCGAATGCCGCCCTGGTCGTTGAGCAAAACGGTGTAACAGGCTTCGCCGGGCCCGATTCGATGCAGGTCGCTGGGCACCAGTTGTTGCAGGGTGTCTTTGGGGTTGGCCCCCTCAAGTCGCAGCACTCCCATGTGGGAGATGTCGAACATGCCCACGCTGTTGCGTACGGCTTTGTGTTCCTGAATTAAGCCACTGAATTGCACCGGCATCTCCCAGCCAGCGAAGGGCACCATTCGGCCACCTCCAGTGCGGCAGAGCTCATAGAGAGGCGTACGCAGCATGGCTTTGGCCGAGGGGGTGGCGAGGCGCAATCTTATGGAGTGCTTCGGCTGGTTGAAGCGAAACCGGAGATCTCCTGTAGTTCATGGTCCATTTCTGGGACCGTCCTTAGCCTTGAAGCTCTCTAATTCATGCTCTTTTTGGCCAACAGGCTTTGCTGCCGTTCTTGCCAGCACTGCTCAGCAGTTGCAGCAGGTGGGTGGTGTCGGCTGCGGCAATTGGAAGTGAATGCAGAAGTCGCCGATCTTGTGGTGTGTCATCACTGGACGGCGCGGGCTCCACAGCTGCCCCGTTTGCACGCGTTGCCATCGGACGATGTGGAGTGCCAGCTGGAGCTAGATCGCGCTTTGGCTTAGCCACTTTTTTGGCTTAGCCATTGCCGAGGAGCAGCAGCAAGCTACGCGTCACTTTTGCGGCGAGAACAGCACTCACACCGCTGCTATCGAGCTGTGGTGCGAGTTCAACAACATCTGCGCCCACTAGCCGATGCTCTTGGAGCAGGCTGATGAGATTGGCGAAATCAGGCCAAAAAAATCCTCCTGGTTCAGGGGTGCCTGTACCCGGCAAAACGGCAGGATCAAACCAGTCCAGATCAACGGTGACGTAGATCGGGCGCCCCTTGTGGGGTGCAAGGCCTTCGCGCAAAGCATCCACTGTTGGCATCAGACGGCCACTGCTGTGGAGTTCTTGGAATTCCGCTTTCGTTCCACTACGGATGGCGAGTTGGAAGAGGTCGCCACTGGGCAGGATCTCGAGGCAGCGGCGCATGGCACAGGCGTGGCTGTGATGGCTGCCTAACCACTCATGGCGCAGATCAGCGTGGGCATCGAGTTGCACGAGAACCAGATCAGGATGCTGCCGCGCTACGGCAGCCACGGCTCCGGAGCTGATGGAGTGTTCACCGCCGAGCATCAACGGTTTCAGGCCGAGCTCAAGAATCGCTTGGGTGGCCTGTTGCACCTTGGCGATGACCGGTTCAGGGGCGCCGAAGGGGATCTCGACAGCCCCGAGATCGACGAAGGAGAGATCTTCGAGATCCCGATCCAATTGCGGGCAGTACGTCTCTAGTCCACTGCTGACGTCTCGAATTGCGGCGGGTCCAAACCGGGTGCCCGGTCGGAACGATGTGGTGCCGTCGTAGGGCACGCCGAAAAGTCCCACACGACAGTGCTCGGGGGTCCGTTGCGACCCCATATAGATCGCACCATCGGCGTCAAACAAATTGGTGTTCATGAGGTTGGTGATCAGCTCAGCTCCCGTGCGATGAAGGCTGGGATGGCTTCAAAGGCTCCCCGTTGCCAGCGCGGACTCCAGATGTGGCAACCATCGGCGATCGCAGCGGCTCGGTTCATGTTGGGTTGGCGGTAGCGAGGTTGGTCCATGGCCGCGAACGTCCAGCTCCACCAGCCGCTTGGGTACATGGGTACCCATCCGTAGAGGGGATCAGCGTGGTCGAACACGTCCTTTAAAAGCTTCACCATGGCGAGGTGCACCTCTTGAAAGGCTTCTGGAGATTCACTTTGTGTCGCGAAAATCCCGCCAGGGCGAAGGATGCGGCGACAGTGTTCAAAAAATGATCGATTGAATAATCCCTCCGCTGGGCCTGCCGGGTCCGATCCATCCACAAGCACCACGTCGTAGCTGTTGTCGGCCGCGGCGGCGGCCCAAGCGATTCCATCCCCCACCGTGAGTCGGAGACGCGGATCGGTCCAGGCGGATCCACCGATGCTGGGGAGGTGCTCGCGGCTTAACTCCACAACTCGGCCATCGATTTCCACGAGGTCGAGATGTTCGACGCCTTGGTGGCGGAGGCATTCACGGGCGGTACCCCCATCACCGCCGCCGATGACGAGCACGCGCGCCACGCTGGCGGCTCCACACAGGGCGGGATGAACCAGGGATTCGTGATAGTGCCTCTCTTGCCGTTCCGCCGTCATCCAGCAGCCGTCGAGCAAGAGCCCACGGCCGTAGCGCTCACTTCGGATCACAGTGATTCGCTGAAAAGGGCTGGTTTCCTCCACCAGCACCTCGCCGATGAGGCCATAGCGGACGCCCCGATGGTGTTCATCAATCCAGCCACTCATGCCGTGCTGTGCTGCGTCCCTTCAGCTTGGGACCCCAAGGGTTGCGTACAAGGCGCTACAGATAGTGTGCAAAGCGTTGACGATGACCAGATCTAGTGCTTGACTGACGGCGGGAATGGAGTTGCTGTGGAAGAGGGCAACTCCGGAGCCCGTTTTTTGTGAGACCCGATCATCCAGGCTGCGCTGAGGGTCGGTCAAAACAACGCTATAGAAGTTGAATTCGTTCACGCCAGCAGCGTCGTCAATGCTTGATTTGCTTCCTCCTGTGTATCTCGTTGCGCTAGGGCTTGGCGTGGCCGCGGTTTTTGTTGTTTTGTTTTACTCATTCACCAGTAACTCAAACTATGAAAGTCAGATGCGTCGGCAACAATTAGCTGAGCGACGGGCAAGGCAAGTAGCGGCAGAAACGCAATCTTCGACAGACGATTAAATGTTTCTTTTGGCTGCTGTAGAGATCGGCGTGGATGGCATTTGAACAAGAGCTAGTGATTAATGCAAGGCTCAGAATTTCAGCATCTGAGTTGTCTTGGAAGTTCTCTCGTTCGTCTGGTGCTGGCGGGCAAAATGTCAACAAAGTTGAAACTGCCGTCGTTCTCTCTTGGGATCTCGAGCAATCAGAATGTTTAGGGCCTTTTCGTCGCCAACGCTTATTAGAGCTCTATGGCTCGAGGCTCATTGATGGTTGTTTGCGCGTGTGTGTTTCCGACGAGCGTTCTCAATATCAAAATCGTCAGATTGCGCTGAAGCGCTTGGCAGATTTGATTCGAGAAGGGATCAAGCCCCCGCCACCAGCACGAAAGGCCACCCGGCCTGGGCGAGGGGCTGTGAAGCGCAGGCTTGAAAGCAAGAAACAGCGTGGCGATCTCAAACGGCAACGCCGTAACAGATCATCGATCGACGAATGATTGGGATCAGGCTTGTTCTGCGCGGATGTCGGCTTTGGCTTGTTGCCAGAGCGCTTCAAGTTCATCGATGCTCTGCCCTTGCAGATTGCCGTGCAGGGCCGCTTCGACCCTTGAAAAACGATCGAGGAAGCGTCGGTTGGTGCCGGCAAGACCTTCTTCAGGCGCGATCCCACACCAACGGGCCACGTTCACCAAGGTGAAGAGCAAATCTCCCAGCTCCTCTTGGGCATGGGATTGGTCGCCGCTGATCACGGCTTCCTTCAGTTCATCGAGTTCCTCATGCACCTTGGCCCACACCCCGGCCATGTCGTCCCACTCGAAGCCAGCTTTCGCCGCTTTTTTCGAGATGGTCATCGCTCCAGCGAGGGCAGGCATCCCCCGTACTTTTGCGGCCAGTGCATCGCTGAGAGGACTCGCTGATGGCGCCTGTTCTCCGCGTTCGGCGGCTTTGATCGCTTCCCAGGTTTCTTTCACAGCGGCGCTATCGCTGGCGACCGCATCGCTAAACACATGCGGATGGCGACGGATCAATTTTGCGTTGATGCCGTCCGCCACGTCGCTCAGAGCGAAGCGGTTTCCCTCCTGGGCGATTTGGGCATGGAGCACCACCTGCAGCAAGAGGTCTCCCAGTTCTTCTTTGAGGTGAGCGTCGTCGCCATGGCGAATGGCGTCTGCAACTTCGTGGGCTTCCTCTAAGACGTAGGGCACCAAGGATGCATGGGTTTGTTCAAGGTCCCACGGGCATCCCCCATCGGGTTCGCGGAGGCGTGCCACCACTTCAATGAGTTCTTGTAAGGCGTCGGTGCTGGAGGAAGGCATGGTCGAGCTTCAGAACCAGGCTCACCCTCTCATCGCCGTCGCCTGAACCGTCGCCTGATCCGTTGAATGGCATGCCATTCGGTGGGGAGTGGATCCCCGTCTTGGATGAGATGCAGCCAAACGCTTCCCTCCAGACCTACGGCTACAGCGATTGCTTGATCTGGGTTGCTCGTGCTCCAGAGGTTGAGGGCTCGCCACAACTGATCGATCGTGATCTGGGGCATCACTCCGCACAACACACTGGCCCAGAGCAACAACAGCATCAGCCGCAGGCTTGTTCCAATCAGTGGTCCGTGGGAGAGCAGGGATCGATGGGGGATGAGGCGTCGGTAGGGCCACCAGATGAATTGCAAGGGGCCCCAACGTTGGAGGGCTCGACAGCGGGTATCGAGATCGGGGGAGAGCCACAGCCCACCGAAGCTGAAGGCAGCAGCAGCAATCAGGCCTGAGTGCCAGTTCAACAGCAGAGCAGTGCCGAGTCCAACAGGCAGGCTCACGAGTGCAGTGGCGCGGTCGTGTTCGCGGCCTTGGGCCAAGGGTTGTTGGTTCGGGGTGGGTTATGCCCCAGCTGGTCACAGCGGACAGCAGTCAGGCAGAATGAAATGACGGGCGATTAGCTCAGCGGTAGAGCACCTCCCTTACAAGGAGATTGTCACTGGTTCGATCCCAGTATCGCCCATTTCAAGAGTTCGATTGCAGTCCCTATGGGGCCGCAGACGTGCTGCTTAAGGCAGTGGTTTCCCTCTGCTGAGGTTTCAAAGCACGCCGTTTCCACTGTCGGAGGTTTTGCTTGAGAGGGCAATGCGCCTTAACACCGATGGCAAAGGAGCCG
>Ga0209251_1001336_pt1 | contig 19206 bp, 20 predicted proteins | sample SaaInlV_100m_DNA_6_FD_184665 | JGI IMG/M metagenome (GOLD analysis project Ga0209251, IMG submission 184665) | Marine microbial communities from expanding oxygen minimum zones in the Saanich Inlet - Saanich Inlet SI073_LV_10m_DNA (SPAdes) (version 2) | ecosystem: Environmental > Aquatic > Marine... | reverse complement strand
CCGCCTGTTCCTCTGTGGGATAAAGCCGATATTTATATGCCCGGTGCAATCGTCACTCCAACTAACTATGATATGTTAGCAGAGAGGTCGCATGTGTGAAGAGTGTAATTTTGATATTTAAGGTTCTATGGCGACCATTACGTTTCAAGTTGTTTTGCAAATAGTGGCTACGAAATGGCTACAAAACAGTATATAAATTACCTAAGTAACTGATATTATTTGATAATATTTATGATAATGGCGGAGAGACAGGGATTCGAACCCTGGGTAGGCTTGCACCCACAACGGTTTTCGAGACCGCCCCGTTCGACCACTCCGGCACCTCTCCACAAGCGCTTTCACTAGTCATTCCCAATCCTGCTGACAAGCCTATATTTTGATTTGTTTTTAAATGCCTCAGGTTAAGCGCAGCCAACCCGCAGTTTTTTCGATACAGTTTCACAAGGTCTCGCTTAGTCCTCCACCATTTTGGATTAAAAAGACCGCATAGAATCTTTCGTTGCAGTTCCGCAGCCGAGGCATGGCCAAATCATGGCTTAGTCTTTGAAGCCGAAGCGTGAATTCTGCCCTTGGCCTGTTCCGCCCACGGCAGCATCGGAGTATGTAACGCCTTCCCCATTCTATCCCCAACATCAATTATATTCTACCTTGGGATCGGCGGCTGTAACGCCAGTTCAGTGTTCCGGACAACCACCCGCCCCAATAGGTTGCCAAAGCTCTGGTCCATTTGCACGATTGGAATTGACCGCAGTGCTGACCCTGCGCAAATCCAGCACTTCACTTGCAATAGGCTGCATGACTTTTGCGGCACCTATACCAGCCTCGCCCAACCAAAGCGGCCAGTGCTCTGGGGCTAGAATAACCGGCAGTCTATGATGAATTTTAGCCATAGCTGCGTTTGCATCTGTGGTTACAATCGCGCAGGTTGTTATGCGGTTCCCCGCGCTTTCCCAATCCTGCCAAATACCAGCCATGACCATGGGCTGTCGATCTGATCTGGTGATCCGATAGGGAATTGGTTTATCGCGGGATGTCCGGCTCCATTCATAAAATCCATCAGCGGGTATCAAACAGCGTCTCTGCCTGCAGGCTTCTCGAAAAGCCGGTTTCTCGGCAAGCGTTTCTGATCGCGCATTGATCAGCAAAGGACCGTCTGTCATCGTCTGATACCAATGCGGCACAAACCCCCAACGCATCGCTTTAAGATGACGCGTACCCTGAGCAGATACCACCGTGTGAATATTGACAGTAGGGCAAACATTATAATTCGGCACCACGGGCAAATCATTTGCCGGAGTGGCGTCAAACAATCGCGCCATCGCCTCCAAAGGCTGTGTTATCGACATACGCCCGCACATAGGGTTCAATATCGCTGTTTCATAATAAAATTAAAGAGCTTTTGACGGAAATCTCCCCGCCCCGTATGGCAGTGCGCGCAAGCAGTATTACGGCAGCGAAACCAACTGATTGCGCACCTCAAGCCGTAATGGTGCAACACCCCTTTTTAAATATTAGGGAAGTCTTGTCGTTATTTTAAGTAACAAACCGGCGAATGAAAGGCGTCAGACATGCAAATTCCTAATCAGATACCCTCGCGGCACTGGGTTGCCCAAAAGCCATTTTCAGCCTCTAAAGAACGTTGGGAAATCGCGCGCACCGGAAAACAGCGGCCGGATAAAGCGCAAAAACTTGGCGTGGTCGTGGAGATTAATGCAAAACAAAAAGAACCGTCCGAAGAGTTTGATCAGGCACTCAACGCAGCCATTTTTGTCAGCTCGCTTTTGATCAGCCCTAGGTTCGCCCACGACTTCAGGGGTAGCGTCGCCGCTGTCCGGTAGCCGGAATTGCGAGCCTTTTTTCTGCCGTTGTCAATTGTCGCTGTTGTAACAAAACATTGCGTCACAGCTGTGTGGCGCGACGCTGCGGCGTCATATCATTGGGAACTTGCCTCATTTAAGTCCCACTTTTAAGTCGGCCAATACTCTTCCGCGATATAAAGATTAAAATAAATCCAAGAATATTTAAACCCAGTGAAAAGGCCATAGCTTGTTGACCAATAAAACCAGCACACCCGTCTTTTGGCTCTTTGTCTGCCCCTGAATAATGCCAGTCAAACAATGACGGAGATCGCAGCTATTGGCCGCAAGATACCGAAACAATCGCATGACCAAGTTCCAGAAAAACAAGAGCATTGATCTGCGCTTTGATGAAAAGACCAAACTGCCTTAAAGATAATATTTTCTAAAACAGCTTACAAAACGCTGTTACCAGGCCCGCTGTTTTCACAAAACAAACATGCCCATCACTATGTTAACAACCATATCTGGTCTGATCTAAACCACAAGATCCACTGGGGGGCTTTGGGCCTCATCCAAACACAAACCGAAAGAATGGGCAGCCGTTCAAATCATCATATCGCAAACGGCACGTTCACTTAATCCCTAGTGAAAGTGTTTTAAATCAAGCCCCTACCCGCCTGATGAGCAGGATTTCAAACAGTCACCTGGCATGTAAGACTGACAGATATATGTCTACATCAGATATTCACTCTGGTTCTGATTTATCGAAGCCAGACTTTTCACCACAAAAACGCCATTGTCATCTCCGAGCCAAAACAGCCAGAAACTATTGGACAAAGGCCTTCGGCAGCAACGGGGCAAATAGACTGGCTGGGAAGCCATCTGCAAAAAACCCCTATGTTTCCACAACATGATCGGCCGTTGGGTGCTTATCAAAACACACGATCTGATCCTTATAATGAGGGCCGAATTGACACCCTAAGAAAATTCATCCGGCTTGTGGCCGCAAACTGCGCTATCGAGCTTCACCAGCGATTTAGTGCTTGTTCATCCGCGTCTTTCGCGTCGACCCAATCGGCCCCGGCGTGGGTGACTTCTTTTTTCCAAAACGGTGCCCGGGACTTTAAATAATCCATCAAAAAGTCCGCAGCCTCAAAAGCATTTTTACGATGCGCTGAAGCTGTCGAAACCATCATGATAGGCTCGCCCGGTTTCAACATACCATAACGGTGGATCACCAAAACATCCTCAAGCGACCACCGCGTGCGGGCTTGTTGGGCTATCTCGGTCAGAGCCTTTTCAGTCATCCCGGGATAATGTTCGATTAACATATGCTGCAATCCACCCTGAGGCAGGTCGCGCACGATGCCCGTAAAGGTCACAACGGCGCCGCTGGCGTCTTGGGCGCTGGTGAAATCATTGACCTGCGCACCCAGATCGAAAGTCGCTTGCTGAACCGAAATATGCATCTAGCCACCTGTCATCGGGGGAAAGAATGCCACTTCTGAAGCACCCTCAACCGACGCATCAAAATCGGTCAGCTGTTGATCAACCGCAACCCGCAGGGCGCTCAAATCAGCAAAAGCCGCCTCATAGCGCTCTTCGCGGGCGCGCAGCTCCCCGATTAAATCATGCACAGTTCCAGACCGGTTTTCCAGCTCTTCACTCGGAAGACCAATACGCTCACGCACCCAAGCAAAATACAAGATTTTCACTCCTCATCCTCCCGCAAGAACGGCAATGCTTTAATAAAATAATCCAGTCCGGTATAGAGCGTCAGCCCCGCCGCCACCCATAAAAGCCACAGCCCGATCTGACCCGACCAAATCATCGCCTCATGTTTCCATCGCAGGCCCAATGCATCACTCTCCGCCCCAGACAACACAGCCTGCACCACCGCATCCTCTAAACCCAGCGCTGACATCGCGAGGTAATGCTCGAACACCCCTTGCGAAAACAGTGTTGCGATCGCCACCATCTGCGCCATGGTTTTCCATTTCGCCAGGTCAGTGACTTTTAAGCTTGCGGCGCCCTTGCCAAGAAACTCACGCAGACCCGCGACAAAAATCTCTCGAAACAGAATCATCGTGGCCGGCAAAACCAATCCAGGCGACATCGAGGAGTAGCCCATAATTACCATAAGCGCGATCATCACCATAGCTTTGTCAGCAATCGGGTCCAGCATCGTCCCAAATTTTGTCTCTTGCTTCCAGTTTCGCGCCAGATGGCCATCGAAATAATCGGTTATTGAGGCGCCGATAAACAACAACAAAGCAAACCAATCAGCGTAAGGTCGCGTGAAGTACAAAAACATGATCGCCACACCTGGGGCGGCTAGCAATCGCAAAACGGTCAAAATATTCGGCAGTGTCCAATTCATACGTCTCACTATCGTGGAAAGAGGCCAAGGAAAACCCACAAGGTGATTATTATCGCAATCCGTGCCATCGGACACATAAAACCGCTTATTTATAGATCGGCCCAGTATCCAGTACCCGATTAAATCTTTGATAAAAAATATTTACCATATTGGTTCTTACCAAATTTTTTACTGATTTCTTTTACAGCAGCGCGGGAAATCCATCTGTTTTCAAAAGCAATTTCATCCGGGCTGCCTACTAAAAGCCCCTGCCGTTCTTGCAAGGTGCGGACAAAATTGCCCGCATCCAACAAACTGCCATGCGTGCCAGTGTCAAGCCAAGCATAGCCACGGCCCAGCTTTTTGACCGTCAAAGACCCTTCCGCAAGATATATCTCAAGCAGGGCGGTAATTTCAATTTCCCCACGCGCCGAAGGCCTGATCGTCTTGGCACGGGCCGGGGCCCGGCTATCGAGAAAATACAAACCCGTCACCGCATAATTTGATATGGGATTTTTAGGTTTTTCGATCAAGCTGTTGGCCTGACCGGCCTCATCAAAACCGACCACGCCATATCGTTCAGGGTCAGAGACACGGTACCCAAAGACAGTGCCGCCCGCGGAATTGCTATCAGCCGCCGCCAACAATTCGGGCAGCCCGTCTCCATAGAAAATATTGTCACCCAGAATCAAAGCCGATGGATGCCCATCAAGAAAGGTATCGGCCAGAATATAGGCTTCGGCCAGACCGTTCGGCGCGGACTGCACAATATAGGTAAACGCAACGCCCCACTGGCTTCCATCCCCCAGCAGACGCTCAAATTGTGCCTGATCAGTGGGCGTGGTGATAATTGCAATTTCGCGGATACCGTTCAACATCAACACCGACAAAGGGTAATAGATCATCGGCTTATCATAAACTGGTAACAGCTGTTTGGACACCGCCATGGTAACCGGATAAAGCCGCGTGCCGGACCCACCGGCCAGAATAATACCTTTACGATGTTTCATGTTTCAATTCACTTCTATATCTTTGCAAAGCTGCTCCAGCCCTGTCCGCCAGTCTGGCCGTAGTATGCCAAACTGCTCTTTCAGGCTGTCACAGTTCAATCTCGAATTCAAAGGCCGTTTTGCCGGGGTTGGGTAATCTTGTGTCAGGATTTCAGTGATTGTCACCTGCCGGCCACTCTGGGCAAATATTTCCGCTGCAAAATCGGCCCAACTGACCTCGGGCATACCGGAAAAATGATAAATACCCGCCCCGCCTGATCCAGATAACAACCCCCCTGCTATGGCATAGCACGCCGCCGCAATCGCCGCGGCTGGTGTTGGTCCACCAATTTGATCATTGACGATGCCAAGCTGATCCCGGGTCTCAGACAAACGCAGCATCGTTTTTAGAAAGTTCTTCCCATGGCGGGAATAAACCCATGACGTGCGCAGAATCGCATATTTCCCGCCCGCTGCGACAACCCCCCGTTCACCCACCTGTTTGCTGCGCCCATACGCGCCCAGCGGACAGGTTTCATGATCAGGCGCAAAGGCAGTGCTGCCAGTACCATCAAAGACGTAATCAGTAGAAATATGTACAAACGGCACCGCCATTTCGGCACAGGCCACAGCCATCGCCGCGGGCGCATCACCATTGATCACCGTGGCCAGTGCTTCGTCTTGTTCGGCCTCATCCACTCCGGTGAAGGCAGCGGCATTGATCACCACCTCGGGCTGAAGGCGTCGGATCATGTTGCCACAATGCAGCGGCTGCGATAAATCTGCGTCCGCCCGATCCAGACACCTGACATCACTATACTGCGCCAGTTCCCGCGCCACCTGACCGGTTTTGCCAAACACCAGAACCGTCATACAGCGCCCCCGAGCCGATTGCCTACGCCGGATCTGTTTTGCAACGCCTGCCACCAGTCTTCGTTGTCCAAATACCAGTGCACTGTTTTTTCCAATCCCTGTGTCAAGGTCACTGCGGGTCGCCACCCCAGTTCCGTTCGAATACGCGTCGGATCAATCGCATAGCGCAGATCATGTCCGGGACGATCTGCCACAAAGTTCACCAATTCGAAATAAGGCCGCGCAGCCGGGCGCAGCCGATCAAGTATGGCGCAAATTTCACGGACAATATCAATGTTTGTCGCTTCGTTTTCCCCGCCAATATTATAACTGCTGCCGATTGTACCCTTGGACAAAACAGTCAACAGTGCGTTTGCATGATCTTCCACGTATAACCAATCGCGGACATTCTCGCCGTTGCCATAAATCGGCAATGGTTTCCCTGCCAACGCATTAATAATTATCACCGGGATCAGTTTTTCAGGGAAATGATAGGGACCGTAATTATTTGAGCAGTTACTCAGCACCACCGGCAACCCGTAAGTTTCATGCCACGCCCGAACCAGATGATCACTGGAGGCTTTTGAAGCCGCATAAGGGCTGTTAGGCGCATAAGGAGTTTCTTCGGTGAAATGCCCCGTCTTTCCAAGGCTGCCAAATACCTCGTCAGTGGAAATATGGTGAAATCGGAAACTGTCGGATTTGCCACTGTCGCGCCAATAACACCGTGCCGCTTCTAGAAGCGTATAGGTGCCGGTAATGTTTGTTTCGATAAAGGCACCCGGCCCATCAATCGAGCGGTCGACATGGCTTTCGGCGGCCAAATGCATCACCGCCTCAGGCCTGTGGTCGCCCAACACTTGGTCCAGCAGCGCTCTGTCGCAAATATCACCCTCAACAAAGCGGTACTTATCACTGTCTGATACCGGTGCTAGGTTATCGAGGCAGGCCGCATAAGTCAGCGCATCCAAAACCACAACCTGATGACCTTGGGCAATGGCCAAACGCACAACGGCAGAGCCGATAAACCCTGCACCACCAGTGACTAACAATTTCATTTAAGGGGCCTCATACACAAAGGGACTTTGGAAATCGGCGAAACGCAGCGCCGCATCATCCTTGTCCGACAGGATTGCCCGCACCGTCTCAATCGGCCAATCAATGGCGATATCAGGATCATCAAAGCGCACAGAAACATCACAGTCCGGGGCATAGTAATCCGAACATTTGTACATAATTTCTGTGTTCGCCTCGAGGGTGATAAACCCATGCAAAAATCCAGCTGGTATAAACAATTGCTTACCATTTTCAGCGCTTAGTTCTTCGGCAATCCATTGGCCAAATCGGGGGCTGCCCATGCGAATATCAACGGCAACATCAAAAAGACACCCCCGCGAACAGCGCACCAATTTGGCCTGTGCGTGCGGGGGCATTTGACAATGCAGACCACGCACCGTGCCAATATCAAGCGACAGCGACAGATTATCTTGGACAAAATCAACGTCGATCCCTTCGGCCTCAAGCGTCAGTCTGTTCCAAGTTTCACAAAAAAAACCGCGGTCGTCGATGAATTTGCGGGGCGTGATTACTCTACAATTGTCCAACATTAATATCCTGACCCACACTCAAATTACCTTTGTCATACCGATTTAAAAATCAAACGTCAAAAGCAATGGCCCGCCGGTACATTCTATAAATTTGAAATGCTGTTTTCGCAGGGAGCGCGCTCAGCGTATCCGAAGCACTCGTCTGAAGGCCATACGAACAACCCCTTATTAAAAAAATCTTAATGCAGTATCCAAGCTAATTATCTGAAAAATAGTTAACATATTTCGGTTGTGACCGGCTCAAGCATGTCCTGAACGGCCGAAATAATCAATATTGCGACGGATCATCCCTGTACCAAAGGCCTTTGGAGGCCGTGAAAGGGCTTGGGGCTTTTCACTAGCTGAAGCCTCATACCCCCTCCAAGGCAGTTTGACACAAAATCCAAGCATAACCTTGCACTGTGTGTAAGCCACCCATTTTGTCGTGTGCTATAGCCAGTTTAATCTTCACTGGTCTCGCCTCCCATCGCTTACAAGCTGCGGCACTGCTGGTTTCAGGCGCCCGTGTGATAGACAGCATTGCAAGATTCTAAAGCCTCTCAGGGTCGCGATAAATCTATTCTGTCCACAACCCCCACCCAAGAGCGCACGGAATCTGCAGTTATATACCAGTTGTGTCCCAAACATGGATAAGGCAGTGGCGTCCGCCATTCATTGCGCGTATTAAAGTCGAAAACAGCGCGGCGCTTAATCGTCCAACTAAGATAGGGTTTGACGCGGCATATTCGAGGTCAGCACGATGGCATTTACATATTTTGTGGTTGGCAGCGGTTCTATCGGACGGCGACATTTTGCCAACCTGAAAACGATGGGCAAATCAGCAGAACTGTTGTCTTGGCGGCGTTTTGGCGCTCAGGGCATCACCCAAAAACTGGCCAGCCGCACCGGGAATGCTGCGGTAATCATTGCGACAGCCACGGATATTCGTGCCGAGTTAGTGGCGATCTGCGCCGCATACCGTATCCCGATGTATATCGAAAAACCACTGGCTTTTACCCGCGCTGATTTTGACAAAATCTACAGCATTAATGCTGATTTACAAAAACGCTCTATGGTCGGCTTTATGTTACGCTATCATCCTTTGACCGACTTTCTGGTCAGCTTTACCGGGCAGAGATTTTTCCGGCTGCACCTCGAGATTGGGCATGACGTGCGGCAATGGCGCGAAAACTGGCAGTTTGCAGAAAGTTACGCAGCGCGGGCGCAGGGTGGCGGCGTGTTATTGGACCTCTGCCACGAAATCGACCTGATAGGGTTGATCTGCCCCGATCTAACCCTCAGAGATGTCACATCCATTGGGCATTCGGCCTTTCCAGGGGTTGATATCGCCTCAACGCTATCGCTGGTAAGTGACGCGGGTACGACGGGCACCGTGTCGATGGATTATCTATCGCCCGTGTTAAAACGCGGCGGCAGCCTGACCGGGGATGCGCAAAATATCACGTTTGATTTTGTGACCAACACGGCAACTGTTGCCACCGCAAAGGGCGTGCAAGACCACAATTTCAACACTGAACGCAACGGCATGTTTGAAAAGATCATGCAAGATTTTGTGACCCTCGCCGAAGACACCGGTGATACCACCCATGACAAAGTGCCAAGAATGGACAGCGTTAAGACCAGTTGCGAACGAATTGTTGATGCGTGGGAAAGACGCGATTTTATCGGCACAAGAAAGGTAGATTTGCAGTGATTGTTGGACATATTGGCGCGCGTAAAGGCAGCAAAGGCGTGCCGGGAAAGAATTTTCGCGCCTTGAACGGCAAGCCATTAATCGATTGGTCCTTGGATCAATTGCTGGGCAGCCCTCGCATTGATGTTGTGATTGTCTCGACAGATGATGAAGACATCTATCACCATGCGCGCAGCAAACAAACGCTCGATATTGGGATGCGCCCGCCCGAACTGTGCACTGACACTGCATCGAAATGGATGGTATGGCAGCATGCGCTTGCGGTGACTGAAGCGATCACCGGCCCGGTAACGGTTTTTGTCGATCTCGATTGCACCTCGCCGTTAAGACTCGATAGCGATATTGACGCCGCACTCACTCAATTTGCCATCCAAAAGCCCGATATGTTGATGTCATGCTGTGCAGCCCGCAAAAACCCTTACTTTAATCTGGTAGAGCCCGACGAGACCGGAGCGCTGCATGTTAGCAAACCCCTCGCGACCCATGTCGTGGCCCGTCAGCAGGCACCGGTGGTCTATGAGCATGCCGCCTCGACCTATGTGCTAGATCCCGCCTATTTAAAATCAGCCAAGTCGTTGTTTGAAGGGCGGGTACTGCCGTTTCTAATGCCCTCAGAACGCTGCGTCGATATCGACAGCGAACTTGATTTTAAGATCGTTAAATTTCTAATGAAGGAACAAACCAGTGACCGGCAATCTTGAAAAAAGAACAATTTTTATCACCGGATCAGGCGGTGTTTTGGGCACCACCTATGTGCGTAACATGCTTGCATCCGGCGCGCAGGTGGTGGCAACCGATCTGCCCGGCGCGCGCGGCGAGGCGTTGAAATCAGAGTTCGCAAACAACGATAATTTTACCTATTACGATCTGGATGTGGGTGATGAGGACCAAATCAAAGAGATTTTCAAACGTGTTGCAGCGGATGGATATGCCCCAAATGTAGTGCTCAATAACGCGGCCATTACCGGCGAGTTATTGATGGGTGCTGGCAAAAGCTTTCCCGATTTTGCCAACACCTCGCTTGAAGATTGGGAAAAAACCATCAAGATCAATCTAACGGGTGCTTTTTTAATCGCGCGGCAAATGGATATCGATATCGTTGGTAAATACCCTGCAGCGCTGATAAATGTGGCGTCGATGTACGCGCTCAATGGGCCGCACCACGACATTTACAAAGACATGCCATTCAAATCCTTCTCGGCCTATTCCACAACCAAAGCCGGTATTCACGGGCTTACTCTGTGGCTGGCAGGATACTGGGCCGCGCGCGGCTCAACGGTGAACACCATCGCCCCCGGTGCTGTATATAACAACCATTCCGACGAATTTCAAAACCGCGTTGGCAAACTGATTATGGCCGGCCGCATGGCCGAACCCAAAGAGATTGCTGATGTAATGTTGTTTTTATGTTCCGAAGGCGCCGGATATATGACCGGGCAAATGGTCAATGTGGATGGCGGCTTTAGCGGCTGGTAGGGTGCATAAAGTCGTCTAAAGCAGCAAGCGTTTTCGCCGTACCGCCACTATGGGCATCAAGAAACGCCGTCATCTGTTCGTCGCTGGCAAACTGCAGCGGATGGTTGATCAACTGATCGATGATTTGCGAAAAATCCAACTGAAGACACACCCCATACGCCAGAGCTTCGCGCGCCGGAAACTCGATCGTGTAATCGTTTGGCCCAATAATCACCGGCTTGCGCAGGCACAGAGGTTCAGAGATATTATGCGAACCCTTAGGACAAAAGCCGCCGCCGACAATGGCCAGATCACAAAGCTCAAGATAGAAATACATCTCGCCCAGACTGTCCCCCAAAACAATATCAAGCCCATTGATATCAATTTTTGCAATATCAGTTTTGGCATTGCCAGTTTCTGACTTGATCTGCAGCAGCGCGTCGAGCACGTCAGAACGTTTAGCATATGAAAGAGATTTCTCGGCGATTATTTCTGCGACCACATCAAACCTTTCTGGGGCGCGCGGCACATAGATAAACAGAGGTTTTTCCAGACCTCTTTGCACAAATTGGCTTTGAACCTGTGCAATCATGTCAAGCGCGCTTACGTCCTCCCCTACCACCATACTTGCCATTGTTATGACAGGTCGCGCGCCCATCGCGGCAGTTCTAAAAGTCCGAGCCGCGGCAATATGGGCCTGTGGAATAGGTTGATCAAAGCGCATCTCGCCAGTGATCGCCACACGGTCGATCCCCAGCATACGAAAGCGCGCGGCTTGCAGTTCGGATTTGACCATCACGCCGGCAAAGCCCGGGACAATTTTAGCACGTGAGAAAAACCGTTGCTGATCGCGTTCAAAGCTCCGGCTCGGATACTGACCGTTGCACAGATACAGCGGCACGCCATATTTACGGCTGCTAATGATCATGCCAGGCCAGAACTCGACCTCCATCACCAGTCCATAAACCGGGCGGAAGGCTTTGAAAAAACGTCTGAAGGCCGCGCTATAATCAAACGGCACATAGCAGGCCGTCAAACGCCCGTCGGCGACGGCATCGGGAAACAAACGCATAATTGCGCTGCGCCCCGCCGGTGTGAAATGGGTGGTAACCACAGGCGTGTCATCAAGCAGCAGGCGCTTGATCAAAGGCACCGCCGAGCGCACCTCGCCCAATGACACCGCGTGGATCCATATATGCGACTTGTCTCGTAATTTGTGGCGACCGAACCTCTCCGCCAGAAATTTGAAATAGGCGGGCTCTTTTTTACCGCGCCAGTAGAGAAAAAAGATGACCAAAGGCAGACAGACCGCCCAAATCAGCCGGTACAGAACCAGAACCACGCGAGTATTAAACGACGGAAAAAGAGACGGTTTTGCCACGGTAGACCTATTCGTCGATTACGGTTTGATCATCCCGACAAGCCTTTCGGCCAAATCCGACAAAGCAGCGTTTTGATCGCGCTGCAGGTGTCGATAACCGTCCAACCCACGGGATGACTGCGTCGTAATTGTGTCTACAATATCCTCTGCATTGTAAACTCGAAAACAGGCTTGTGCTTCAATCAGAGCATCATAATCTGAGGTAAAATTACCGTATCTTGGCCCATGCATCACCCCGCAGTCTAATTGCAAAGCCTCCCATGGGTTATGACCTTCAACATCGCTGAAGGTGCCACCAATCAGGGCAAAACCGGACAGCGCATACCACAGGCCCATTTCCGCAAAGCTGTCGGCAACAAACACCTCAGTATCGGCATCCGGCAACTCGCCCCGGCTTCTGACTTTCACGTGAAATCCAGAGAGCTCCTTGAGAATTTGCCCTCCCCGACTTGGATAACGCGGGGCAAGCACAAGCATCGCATCCGGGACCTTGCTCAATAATTGTCTTTGCGCGGCCAGCGCGATGGCTTCATCTTCGGGGTGGCATGAGGCCGCAACCCAGACGGCTTTTCCCGCCAGTGAATCCCGTAGGATCGCCAAATCTGTGGCCGTGACGCACAGCGGTGGGCTATGTGGTTTCAAAGATCCATCAATGCGTATATCTTGTTGCGCATCAAGCTTAGTCAACGCCACAGCGGTGACGTCATCCTGAGCTGAGATCAGCACAAAATTGCGGTACACCGCACGGTACAGCGCTCTTACTTTACGCTTTCGCTGAAATGAGCCGGCATTCATCCGTACGTTGATCAGCGCCTGTGGAATGCCCCGGCGCGCGGCTTGGGTCACCAGCCCCGGCCAAATATCGCGTTCAGACCACAGGGCAAGGTCGGGGCGCCAATGATCCAGAAAACGCCGGACATACCGCCCCGCATCAAGCGGTAAAAACTGGTGCACCGTCCTTGGGGGAATATTTTTGCCAAACGTCTCGGCTGAGGCCAGAGTCGAAGAAGTCACCAGAAACTGCAACTTCGGATCGCAAGCTTGCAGCGCCACGATCATACCACGCAGCGCCAAAACCTCGCCCAGACCCACAGCGTGCAGCCAGACGAGTTTACCCACCGGACGCGGCAGGCTGGAAAACCCTAGTTTTTCGCGCCATCTTTCGGGATGCTCTCGGCCGCGTTTCAGACGTTTTTTAAGATGCAGCGGCAGCAGCGGTGTCAGGGCAGATGTCGCTGCGCGATACAAGGCCAGGCTGATATGCTCTGCGAGCCTATTGCACAAAGTCATTAAAATATTTCTGCATGGAGCGCTGCCAGAATGCATCAGATTTTAAAATATCAATAAATTTCTGGGTGGCATTGCCATGCCCAAACTCGGTCTGTCGCGGGTGCCTGCTGTGCCAGTTTTGCTGCAGGAAGCGGGCGATCTTGTCTTGTTGTCCGGCATCGGCTTTGGTGATTGATGGACCAAAAGCGCGGTCGGACTGACGCGAGCCGACATCCAACGATGGCACGCCTAGAAACGGCGCCTCGCGCACCCCGGCAGATGAATTGCCGACAATACAGGCAGCATTTTTCAACAGTTCGGAAAAGCGACCAAAACTCATCGATGGAATAACTTTAAATTGGGATTTTGGCAGCGCATCGATCACGGCAATGATATCTTCCGACCCGGGATCATTATTTGGCCGGATGACCACAAAATACTTGCCACTGCCTTTGAGCGCTTCGAACAGATCAGATGCCTGCTGTCTCATGATGTTGGTTTCCGAGGTCACCGGATGCAGGATACATATGCCATAGTCAGACGGATCAATCTGATAATGGGCGCGGACCTCTTCGATGCTAAACCCCGAGGCCTGAGAATGAAAATCCAATTCAGGCGAGCCAATAACATGGATGGTCTCTTCGGCTTCTCCCAGCGCCTGCACACGCTTACCGGCCGATTTGGAGCTGACGAAATGGCAATAGGCCAGCTTAGAATTGCAGTGGCGGAAAACCTCATCGATGGTGCCCGATACCTCACCTCCCTCGATGTGGGCGCATTTAATATAGTTTGTCGCACAGACCAAGGCACAGGCCATCGCCTCGACCCGGTCACCGTGAACCAGCACCAGATCAGGCTTTTTTTCAACGACGAAATCGGAAAATCCCAGCATGGTTTTGGCCAAGATCACATCCTGCGGGTCGCCTGGCCTTTGATTGAGAAACTCATGCACAGTGACATCTGTCAAGCGCTGCACTTCGAGTTTGGTCAACCCGTAGCTGTGCATCATATGCATACCGGTGACAAAAAAGGACACCTCAAAGCCGTGGTGCACGGCAGCGCGCGCCAACGGCTCTATTTTACCGAAATCGGCGCGGGTTCCAGTGACAAACAGAAGGCTTTGATTTTGTCTCATATCCGTACTTTATGCTGTTGCGACCCCCGCGAAAAGCCATATTCCCCATAGGATATTATGGCACTAGATCGCTCCATTTAAGTTGTTCGTTGCGGCGCACTGCGCGGGTCAGGCTCTTGCCGATAACATCATCAAACCGGTATCCGGGTATCTCGCCATTGCCGGGACGACGCGCCCAGATGTCCGGCTCTGTGATCCTGTGACCCTCAGCCAGATCCCGATCTGCAACAAGACTGGCACGGGCAAACCTGTAGACGTCTTCTTCTGGACCGGTGCGTTGTTTTTTGTTGTGCAGGGCGACATGTATTTCGCGGGATCTGTCGATCAGCAGACGCAGCTCTGCCGGATCCATCGAACAGGCGATATCCGGCCCGATCCGATAACGGCTGTCGGTAAAGTGCCGCTCGAGAATGCAGGCCCCCAAAGCCACTGAAGCCAGCGCCATTTCAGGCCCAATTGAGTGATCGGAGAAGCCGACCACAGCGTTGGGAAAGGCCGCCCGCAAATCACTTACGCCTCTAAGCGAGACAATTTCCGGTGGCGAGGGATAGAGGTTGGTACATTCTAGCAAGGCGTAATCAACGCCTGAGGATTCTAAGATTTCAACGCTTTTACGAACAGATTCAATGGTCTGCATCCCGGTCGACATAATCACCGGTTTTCCCTTTTTAGAGATATGACGGATCAGCGGCAGATTATCCGCCTCGCCTGACCCAATTTTAAACCCTGGCACGTCAATCTCTTCGAGAAAATCCGACGCACTGCGGGAAAACGGCGTTGATAGATAGATCAATCCGAGGCTCTCGGTATGATGCTTTAGCGCAACCTCATCGTCTTTCGACAGCGCACAGTTGGCCATAACGTCCCAGATCGACACATCGGCATTGGGCGGAAAAATCTCCTTTGCCGCCTCGGTCATTTCGTCTTCTACAAAATGGGTCTGGTGCTTGATGCATTCGCAGCCCGACCGCGCAGCCAGCGATACCATATGTTTGGCAAGCGCAAGGTTACCTCCATGATTGATCCCGATCTCAGCGATGACCAGTGGCGGCTCGGAGGGTCCAATTTTTCGTCTGGCGATCTGCATAAATGCTCTCCTCTTCAAGCCTCTTTGATATCCGCATACAGCCAGCGGCGGTGAATCCAGAACCATTGCTCGGGATGACGGCTTACTTGCTGGCTCAAGCTGTCATTCAGGTCCTGTGTCATTTGTTCCGGCGTGGAATGCAAGATCGGATCTTCAATCTGGATGCAATAGGACAGGTCTGGCTGACGCACGGCGTAGGCCGGCACCACCAACGCATCGAGCTTTAGCGCCAACTCGGCAATCGAGAGAGAGGTATAGGCAGAGTGCCCCATAAAATTCAGTTGTGCCCCGGTTGTGAGCCGCTGGTCGATCAATACCGCAAGGACGCCTCCACCCTTGAGAAACTTGAGCATTTGTTTCAGTCCCGAACGCCCGCGTTCAAAAAGACCATTGCCTATTTTCGAAATCGACTTGATGTACAGGTCGTGAAAATACGGGTTGTCCATCCGACGATACAGGCCGCCTACTCGCAGCCCGTGCCGGATCAAATTTGCCCGCACCACATCATAGTTACCAAAGTGGCCAGAGACAACGATGGCTGGACGCCCTTGCGCATGAGCCTGTTTCAGCGCCTCGAACCCAGTCCCGTGCAGGCTATAGTTCGCATTGGCATTTAAAAAATCATCCGGGGAAAACAATTCCGTGAAAGTGATGCCGATGTTACGGCTGACCTCCTGTGACAATCGCTTGGTATCAACAGTTGGCAGTTCAGGAAAAATCAACTCAAGGTTCTCGACGATACGCTTGTGATAACTGGTCATCGGGGCAATGACGCGGCCGAAAACCCATCCCCCGAATTTAAGTCGCTTTTCATAGGGCAAACGGTGCAGACCCCAGAGTAAGCCACACACCAAGGCGGTCTGGAATCTGTGAATGCAAATCCGCAAATAAGCAGGTTCTGTTGGTTGATTCAACGGGGGCCCCAATTTTTTATGACAATAGGCGACATGCGATGGCACATTAACAGTCTGCCGCCTGTTTCACCATACTGCAAGACAGCTATCTGTCTGGAATTAAACCTGATAAATTAATCCCGACACCGCGGTAAATTTAGAACATTTCATTGAAAACAAATTTTACCACAAAAATAGAAAAGCAGCTTCGGATACCACAAATCGCATGGCAAGCAGCCACAGAGCCCGAGTACACCATTCTGACATCCTTCTGCCCTCAGAACTGTGACACGGCGATCGTTTGAGAAAATACCAATGGGCACAGCTGCCATTGGTCAAGTCGGTTAGGCTATCATTCGGTCAAGCCTTACTAACACCCAGCACAGCAGTCGTAAAAAGATCGTGATCCAAATCCTGCCTTATCTTTTTTCCTTCTGCACCAGCAACTGTGACGGGCGCACTTCGGCAGCCCGTTTGAACAGGCTGAACGTTTGATTGACATAATTCACCGCGCCGGTAATCGTTTTGCAATACTCTTGCAATTCGGGGGTACGTTCGGCCTCAAACACTTGAAACTGCCGTTCAGGATTGTCCAATTCGAATTGGCAGTAAAATAACGGCTGCCCGCGTTTAAGGCGAATTGGCTTTTTGATGTTGTGCCATTCAAAAGCCCACATCAAGGGCCGCGGCCAAACATCGATCGGAAAGCGACCACCAAACAAAGTACCGGGAAACGGCTCAGAATCTTGATAATCAAAAAACGGCGGCACTTGCGATAAATACACCGGCTCGTCGCTGATAAACATGTAGGGCAGTTTCAACTGTACCGTCGGGCGGTCGGCAAAACGCCACTCTGACTCGCTGGTGATCGAGAGCAGTTGGTTCAGTTTGCTGCTGCGTACCGGGCTTTTACTGCCCATGAGATTTTTCAACGCCGGCTTGCCTTTGTCATCTCTGATAAACTCAAGGTGCACCTCAAACGGGCAGCGCACCATCATATAGCGACTTTCCAAGCCAATCACTGCCGGACAGCGGGACGCCGATTTTGCGTGCGTACGATTCATGTCAACCGTGCGCAAACGCTCGGGCGGAAAATACACAACGCTGCTGGTCTCGTCGGCAAAAAACCAACCTATTTTCGCAACACCGCTCTTGGGGTCCTCTGGTTGTCGCGTATGAGTAATCGAAAATTCCATAGTAGAAAACAGGCTCCATATTAATATAACTTACCGATAAACGCTCGTTCGAATGCAATTTGCATTTAAATCGCGACACTCACCCGGCCGCAAAAAAATAGTTTGTTTTTATGCAGAAACAGTTAAACTGATTTTACTGCTTGCCACAAGCCCCTTGTCCTAAAGCACAAGCAGCGTGCAACAGAAAAAGCAGCCCTGACTAAACAGTTTTACGCGAGAATTCAAACACTTCCACCCCACTTGTCTTAATCATTGATGATGACAAGGATTAAATTTTCTGGATAATTCATCAAATCAATGCATACTACACAGGCAAACCCGTCCCTAATCCTCATGGCCTTGCAGTGCAGCACAGGTCGTTGAAAACAGATCTGGAAAGCGCAAATCGTCTTGGCTAACTTGTTGCAAAACGCGGCCTTCAAAAAAAGCTTAAGTCAGACCTATTGGAAACGGTATCAGGAATATGGTGCCACGCCAAAAGGCAGCTTTTGGCTGACCAAGGCCCGGCAGTATCAAAGATTTGATCTTATTTTGAATGCCATGCCTAAAGCCACACCACCCCGCAACATCACCCTGGCCGACATCGGCTGTGGATATGGGGCTTTGGCAGACTATTTAGCGGCTGAGGAACGCTTTGATCATATTGCCTATAGCGGCTATGACATCAGCCCGGAATTGATTCAGGAATGTCAAACAAAGAATAAAAGCCCACGATTTCGCTTTGCCCTCGGCACATATCCCAAAGAGGCAACCGACTGCGTTGTCATGTCGGGAACCTATAACTTAGCCGCCACCCGCCAGCTGACAGTCTGGGAAGATTACGTCATCAATTGCTTGCAAAAATGTTGGGAAAAAACCATTCATAGGATGATTTTCAACCTTCAAATCGCACCGAAGGCCCAGATCGCTCATGACAGTATCTACTATGCCCAGCCCAGAAATATTTTAGAACTATGTCACAAACGGTTCGGACCCACCAAGCTTACAACCCACCCGAACCTTGCTCAGGATGCAACATTTTGTGTGACCAGATCGCGGTAAGCATTCCCCACCCGACTTGGCCCGGCTCTCGGACCAACCCAATGCCGTTTAGACATCCACAAGCCCATCCGATAGAAAATCAACATGTACTGTACCGGTGGGTCCAAGAAATACCGAGCGCTAAGATCGAGGCAATCCCACCCGATGGTCTGTGCAACATTTCGCTTAAAGCTTTCAAAGCCAATCAGCCATACGGCGACGCGCTGATTTACGTCGCGGCGATTGAACAGAATACTCAGGACATCTTGTCCAACTAGATCAGTCAGAACCATCATTCGCGGGTTGCAGATTTTCACACCACTCAAAATGTCGTATAATTTCACCAAATTTGTAAAGAAATCTTTTGGACACCCGAACATATATTCACCCAGAAATTCCGGGCAGTTTATTTGTTAATAACATGTGCCTTCATCCAGATATGTCGATCAAAAATCTTAAATTTTTTAAAAT
>Ga0209251_1001331_pt1 | contig 19257 bp, 13 predicted proteins | sample SaaInlV_100m_DNA_6_FD_184665 | JGI IMG/M metagenome (GOLD analysis project Ga0209251, IMG submission 184665) | Marine microbial communities from expanding oxygen minimum zones in the Saanich Inlet - Saanich Inlet SI073_LV_10m_DNA (SPAdes) (version 2) | ecosystem: Environmental > Aquatic > Marine... | reverse complement strand
GACACCAGCTTTCAGCGTCAGGACTTGTGGACCTTGCTAGTCCAACAGATGGATCGCTGGCATCCGGCGATCCATCAGCTGCGCCTCAGTCTCTCTTTTTTACCCAACTGGCGCTTTGATGACGTGATGGTGAGCTACGCGGTGGAAGGCGCCGGCGTGGGACCGCACTTCGATCGTTACGACGTGTTCTTGCTGCAAGGGTTGGGTCAACGTGAATGGCGCTTGGGTCCCGTGTGCGACGACGACACCCCGCAGCTTGGCGGCAATGGCCTCAATCTCATTCCGGAATTCGAACCGGAGGCCACATTTTTATTGAACCCAGGCGATGCACTGTATGTGCCGCCGGGGATTGCCCACTGGGGGATTGCTCGTAGCGCTAATATGACCTTTTCGGTTGGTCTTCGGGCGCCTCCCATCGCTGCACTGTTAGCGCGTCGCACTGACAATGTACTAGAGCGCCTTTCCAGCACACTACTGTTAGAGGACGGCTCCACCGCCGTGCTCAACAGTAGACCGGGGGAAATCACCGCGGCGCACCTCGCCAATGCGAGAGACGCTGTCGCCAATGCGATAGACGCACTTGACGATGGCCGGTGGCTGGGTGAAATACTGACCGAGCAAACTGATTCGGTGGCAGACAGCACGGCACGTTTCGCGACGCCCTCGCACACCGGGAAGGTGAGACTGTCTGCAGACACCCGATTGGCGTGGCGGGAGCACAACGATACTCTCGACGTTTTTATTGATGGCGACTGCATCGACGTGTCCTCGTATGCACTGCCCTACCTAATGGCGCTCTGTAGCGGCGATACAATAGAGCAGCAAGCCCTCGAAAATGCCTGCCCGACCCTCAGTGAGGCGCTGTCCGAATGTCAGGCACTGGTCGCCGACCCCGAGGACTAAAGCTGACTGCCGGGGCAGTGATGCCGGCCCGGCTCAGGAGAACATCTGCACGGCGGCATGAATCCCAGATCAGCCGGGCTGCCGAGACAGTGCCAAGATACTCTGTGCAGCGGCTAGCGGTGTCGTTTTTGCCTCTCTCACCTCAGCTTCGACATCGGCCATTGCTGACTGTACCGAAGGATGACCCGAGACCGACGCGCGCAGGAGCTCGTCGATGAGCTGATGCATCCATGTTAAATTCTGATCGGCACGCGCTTGCTCGAATGCTCCTTGAGCACGAGCCAGATCGGCATATTGAGCGATCATTTCCCAAATAGCTTCAAGCCCCAGGCCATTGAGCGCAGAGCATGTCATCACTTGTGGCTCCCAGAATCCGTCGTGACTCAGCAACGACATCGCCCCACGATAATGCTGCTGTGTGATGCGTGCCATTGACTCGCTGGCCCCATCGGCCTTATTCACCACGATGGCATCGGCCAACTCAAGAATCCCTTTTTTGATACCTTGCAACTCATCGCCACCACCGGGCAGCATGAGCAGCAGAAAAAAGTCGACCATGCTGGCAACCTGATGCTCTGACTGCCCGACACCCACTGTCTCGACCAATATCACATCAAACCCCGCGGCCTCACATAACAACAACGATTCGCGGGTTTTGGCCGCCACACCACCTAACGCACGACCCGCCGGCGAGGGCCGGATAAAAGCGGCTTCAGCACGAGACAGGGTCTCCATCCGGGTTTTATCCCCTAGAATCGAGCCACCCGCAACAGGGGAGCTCGGATCGACCGCTAAAACGGCCAGCCGGTGGCCCTGCTCGATCACTTGGGAGCCAAACGCTTCGATAAACGTTGATTTACCCACGCCGGGAACGCCGCTGATCCCGACTCGAATACTGCCTCCGGTATGAGGCAATAATGCGGTTAATAACTGCTGTGCCGATTGACGATCTTCAACCCGCTGGCTCTCTACGAGCGTGATGGCTTTTGCCAATGCGCGACGGTCACCCGAGAGAATGGCCTCAGCTGTTGGCGTTAATGGCATCGAGCACTTTTCTCGCGGCATCAGGAATCGGCGTACCCGGACCAAAGATCAGCGCCACACCACTTTGCTCCAAGAAATCATAGTCCTGAGCGGGAATAACGCCGCCAGCAATAACGATAATATCGTCTCCACCTTGCTCTCGAAGTGCTGCGATAAGTTCGGGAACGAGGGTCTTATGACCAGCCGCAAGACTCGATGCACCCACTGCATGCACATCATTTTCAATCGCTTGACGCGCCACTTCGCTCGGCGTGGAGAACATCGGCGAGAGGTCTACATCAAAACCCACATCGGCAAACGCAGTGGCAACGACTTTGGCGCCTCGATCGTGCCCATCTTGGCCCATCTTCGCGACTAGCATTCGAGGTCGCCGCCCATGCGCCGCGACAAAGGCATCTATGTCCATCGAGATCTTCTCCCAGTCAGCATCACCTTTATACGCCGCCCCGTAAACACCAGACACTGTCTGCGAATTGGCGGTAAAACGTCCAAACACCTGCTCCATAGCATCTGAGATTTCGCCTACCGTTGCACGACATCGAGTCGCCTCAATCGCCAGCGCTAACAGGTTGCCCTGCCCAGAGCGGGCCGCTTCTGTGAGCGCACTCAGTGCTGCCGTAACCGCTTTATCGTCGCGCGACGCTCGGATATTAGCGAGGCGACGTAATTGAGCCTCTCGTACTTGCTCGTTATCGATCTCGAGAATATCAACGACATCCTGCTCGTCGATTTGGAACTTATTAACGCCCACGATGACATCTTCGCCACGATCAATTCGAGCCTGCTTTTTTGCCGCCGCTTCTTCAATCCTCAGCTTGGGGACACCGCTCTCGATGGCTGCCGCCATGCCGCCGAGCTCGTCGATTTCAACGATCAATTCTCGTGCCTTGGCTGCCATTTCGTTTGTTAGGTGCTCCATCATGTACGATCCTCCCCAAGGATCCACAACCTGCCCAATACCGGTCTCCTCCTGAAGGATTAACTGAGTATTGCGGGCAATACGGGCCGCAAAATCAGACGGCAAGGCGATGGCCTCATCGAGCGCGTTGGTGTGCAACGACTGCGTGCCGCCAAAAACTGCTGCCATGGCCTCAATCGTTGTTCGAACGATATTGTTGTACGGATCCTGCTCTGTCAGTGACCATCCGGATGTTTGGCAATGCGTCCGCAGCATCGAGCTTTTCGGATTGGTCGGCGCAAAACCGCCCACAATTTCGGCCCACAGCAATCGGGCAGCTCGCATTTTTGCAATTTCCATATAGAAATTCATGCCGATGCCCCAGAAGAAACTGAGCCTCGGTGCAAAATCATCAATCTGTAATCCAGCAGCGATCGCAGTTTGGATATATTCCTTTCCATCCGCCAAGGTGTAAGCCAGCTCCAAAGCGGCGTTCGCACCCGCCTCCTGAATATGGTATCCAGAAATTGAAATCGTATTGAATTTTGGCAAGTTTGCGGAGCAGTAAGCGATGATGTCGCCGATAATTTTCATACTGGGTGTCGGCGGATAAATGTAGGTATTGCGGACCATGAACTCTTTCAAAATATCATTTTGAATGGTCCCTGATAGCGCAGCTTGCTCAACACCCTGCTCTTCCGCTGCAACGATATAACCCGCCAGCACAGGCAACACAGCGCCATTCATGGTCATCGATACCGAGACCTTATCGAGCGGTATAGCGTCGAAAAGAATTTTCATGTCCTCAACAGAATCGATAGCCACACCCGCTTTACCGACATCACCAGACACTCTAGGGTGATCTGAGTCGTAGCCGCGATGTGTGGCTAGGTCAAAGGCGACTGAAATGCCCTGGCCGCCCGCCGCAAGCGCCTTACGGTAAAACGCGTTAGACGCCTCCGCGGTCGAGAAGCCCGCGTACTGTCGAATCGTCCAGCGGCGACCGGCATACATGGTCGCCTGCGGCCCGCGAATATAGGGGGAGAACCCGGGCAACGTATTGGTGTAAGGGAGCTCCTGAATATCCTCAGCGGTGTAGAGGGTTTTCAGCGGAATACCCTCGGGGGTGTGCCAAGTGAATTCCTCTGGCGTGATGCCCTTACTCTGCTTTTCTACCAGCTGTCCCCAGGCGCTAAGGGTCGATTCTTCCGGGTCATAAACGCTCATGCGACGCCCTCAGCCGGCTGCGACAACTCAATTAAGACACCACCGCAACTCTTGGGGTGAATGAAGATGACCCTGGCGCCATGCGCCCCCGGTGAGGGGTTATCACCTATAAATTGATAGCCCTTATCGCGAAGCCTCACGACATCCGCATCGATATCGTCGGTTCGAAAGCATAAGTGATGCAACCCCCCGCCACGCTTTTCCAAGTAACTAGCAATCGGGCCGGTGCCCGCTAGCGGCGCAACGAGTTCGATGTGCGTCGCCGGCACGCTGAAGAAAGCCGTTGCGGTTTTTTCAGCCTCAACCACCTCATCACCGTCATATTGCAGGCCAAAGTCCCCCAAAAACCGGGCCACGGCTGTTTCTAATTCAGGGACGGCAATAGCGATATGGTCAAGTGCAGTAATCATTCGGTGGATATCCTAATTCATCACTAGATAAAGAGCTTAACGAGCTCTGTGGTGTGCGCTCTCCGCGATAAGGCTATTTCCTCGTCAGAGATAATTTCTACCTTCTCGTCGGGAGTGACTCGAAATAGCGGCTGCCCTTTGGCGATGATGACGCCATCACCCTCGACCAGCACCTCGTCGATGGTGCCGGCAAAAGGCGCGAATACCTTGTTGAACATCTTCATGACCTCAACAAGATAAAGCGGTTCACCTGCCTCAAAATGCTGCCCCTGCTCCACATACAGTGGCGCTTCGGGCGCCTCGCGACCGTAAAACATTCCGCCACTCTCAGCGACAATCTCGTTAGATTTGGCAACCGGCGGCGGCGCAAGCGCCTTAGCCATCGCCTTCTGATGCGTCTCATCTAAGAGGCGCTCAGGAAACGTGATGGTCATATCTGCATTCACGTCAAGATCGTAAAAGCCGGTAAAGCGCGCCATTGCCGGCAGGCACTCTAATATTTCCATTCCGGCTTGGTAGCCACTGTGGGCCGCCTGTATCGCTGCCCAGTCCGCCCCCGTTACGCCCTCTGGCGCATCCTGAGTCATCAGCCGTGACAGTGCAGCCCAATCATCGGTTTCAAATCGCCGCGATAGCTCAGCATAAAAATCTTCTGCGTCAGTCAAAATCTGATGGTCATGGTCCCAGATGGTGCTGGACGCAGGCAGCGTCTCATTCCAATCAAGACGCAAGAAATGATAGGTATCGGCAAGCACCTCCACCGGATTATCTGCCCACTCAAAATGCCCTTGCTCAAATCGAAAGGCGTGTTGATTCTGACTGAGCCAGCCAGAGAGCAAATGAGGCGATGCCATTAGCTGCATGATGGGCCTGATCAACAAACTTTCCTTCGCCGCCAACACCGATTTTAGGGCGGCACCCTCGGCGCCCGCTGCAGCGACTCTGGTTGCGCATAATTGCTCCCAGGCGATTTTGATATCGACTCTGCCCGCCTCCTGCGCTAACTCACCCACTGCAGTGAGGTAAGGCACAATGAAACGCGTAGTCGGTCGAGCGTTCACCGTACGCCCTAAAAACCAGTGCACAAGACCGTAGTGAAAGGCGAGATTGGTCTGTAAATCTCTGCCGCGAAGTCGCGTCGAGCGCAGCACTTCTGCCATTTGCTCATAGGCTGTTTCCCGCGCCCCCCCCACTGTCAGAAGCAGTGCCACGTTCGAATCATAGGCGCCCGCCAACGTGTATTCCATGAACACATCTGTGTCGGGGTTGTGCAAGCTGATTCCCTGATCATCACGAATCTCGCCACCAATAGGGTCCGACCAGAACTCCACCATGCCTCCTGCGCTGGGCTGGAGCGCATCGTTAGTGGCGTTAAGTCTAGCCTCCAAGCTGTCTGAGAGCCTCGGAACACGCTCAGGCTTGGGTAACCGTTGTCCGTGCGCTGCCAGTAGGACCATCGCCTCTACCAACGATTCGACGACAAAGCCATCCTCAGCATCATCAGGATTCGAGAAGCGCAAGGCGTAGCACAACTCAGAGACGCGGTGCTCTACTTGAATCCGAGTATTCATTTCCATAAAAAAATGCTGATCTCGGTCAACAATGCACTCAAAGGTCGAGACAGAATCCAGTCCAACGGCCTCTCCGAAACGTGTCGCCTCATCTTCCATCGCATCTAACGTGACAATATCCTGAGCCAGAACGGCCGCCTCTTCCTCCGCGCCAGAATGCTTCGCTCTTTGCTGCGCCGCGAGCAATGACTCGCGAGTGACCGATACCTCGAGCAGTTTCTGCTCATGCATCTGCAGCGAGCAGTCTCTGCCGCCCAGCGTGATGCACCAATCGCCATTACCAATAACCTGGATTTCCTGATGTCGGGTTGTTTCGATATTCAACTCAACCAACACATTTTTGTTGTCGCCCACGCCGGTTGTCTTGACCTCATTCAGGATTTCTCGGACTAACTCGGGGGTTTTTTCAGCGTCACCAAGAGCAACGATTCGCTGTCCTTTGCCGCCGCCGCCGCCAATAGCCTTTAAGCGGACACGATTTTGAGGATATTGCTCGCTCATCTTGATCACGGCTTCGGTCAGCGTTTCACTCAGCTCATCGACGGTATAGAGGTCAATGCCCTTTCTGTAGCTGGCCATCAAAACACGCTCAGCAAAGCTCTCGAGCTGCTCGTCAGGGGTGTCACTGGGCGCTAACACCAACTCATGTTCTGCGACCACAGACTCTAGCGCGGCTCTATCCGGGTGCTTTTTCAACAACGTCAGCGTAGTACCGTTATCAATGCCCGGCGTGACCGAGACGCCTACACGAAGCGCGGTGCGTTTGGCCTCATCTTTTAATCCCGCCTGCCTAACGGTTCGCGAACAAGGACCGATAAAAGTCAGGCCAGCCGCTTCCATCGCCGCAACCATCTGCTCATCTTCAGCCATAAATCCATAACCAGCAAAAATAGCGTTGTAGCCATGCTGTTGGGCGATGTGGATGATGTCGGCAATCCGCTGCTCACGCTCTTCTTTGGTCGCGCCGCTGTAATCGGGCACGCGGTGCACGCGGTCAGGATCGGTCAGCACTCTCAGCTCAGGCGCCAACGCGCCGCGATAAACAATCGAGTCCTTTTCGGATAATAAGATGCCGTACTGATCGATGCCCATTTCCGTGAACACGTCCATGGCTTCTTTACGAATCGGGCCACGGCAGATAATCAGCGGTCTTAAGTCGTTACATAAAAACCGCTCACACCACGGCGACGCGGACAGCTTGTCGCGCCGATCCGCGTGAATAAGCGGATTATTGAGATAGTGCTGAATACCCAAAACGATGTCTCTCCCAACCACTGATCAATGAAATTCGCGCTGCACCGATTGCATCGGCCCAGGCTGGTAATGACGCAAACAAAACGCCATCTGGCGCGCCAACACGTGGCGTAGGTCCGCGGGCATAACAATCTCAGAAATGGAACCCAAACTCAGCGCCTCGTCGGGATTCATGATTTCCTGTTCGTAACGCTGAGCCAGAGACGCCTCTTCTGCTTTAATCAGCGCATCGACGGCAAGGGCGGCCTCTTTGCCCGCCTCTGTGACGGACAGACCCTGAGCCACACGAGCCTCGCTCTCAGTTTGAATACGCGCGTCGCGGTTCGCCCGAATTTTCTTGAGTTCGTCCTTATACACGTACTCCACGCCCGCAGGTCCCATGACCGCGACCCGCGTTGTCGGCAGCGCCACGACAAAATCCGCGCCCGTCGCATAATTATTATAGGACGCATACGCGCCGCCGAAAGCATTGCGCACCAGTACCAAAAAACGAGGCGTGCGCAGATCGACAATCGCATCCAGCATCGCGCGACCTGCCTGCACGATGCCCCTGTGCTCCTGTTCTCGACCCGGCAAAAACCCAGTCGTATCTTCAAGGAATATCACGGGGATGTTGTACAGATTACAAAAGCGAATAAAACGGGCGTTTTTATACGCAGCATCGATGTCGATTTGCCCGGAGGCGACGGCAGAATTATTGGCGACGAACCCCACCACATTGCCGCCCATGCGGCCCAGTGCTGTGACCGTATTGCGCGCTCTATCCGCCTGCGTTTCCAGGAAGTCGCCGTGATCGCACAGCTGCTGAATCATGATGCTGATGTCGAAGGGTGTATTGAATCCTGTCGGAGAGTTAAACGCCTTTTTTAGAAGGATATCTACGTCAACCGTGCGACGGTCTATCGGGTCAGAGGTTTCCCTGTAAGGGGCCAGCGACTGATTCGAGTCGGGCAAATAGCGCAACAGCTCTTTTACCTTTCGCAGGGCTGCCACTTCATCCTCAACGACAAAATCGGTCACACCGGTCTGGCTGTGCACCATTGGCCCACCGAGTTCGTCGGGCGTAATATCCTCGCCCAAAACGGTCTTAACAACGCCAGGCCCGGTGAGTCCAAAAAAGGTCTCCTTCGGCTGAATCAAGAAACTACCTTGCCGCGGCAGGTAACTGCCACCCCCCGCATTGAAACCAAACATGCACATGATACTGGGCACAATGCCGCTGATTTTACGCAGCGCGGTAAAGGCGTCTGCATAACCATCGAGGCCGCCGACACCAGCGGGAATATAAGCGCCCGCAGAATCATTTAAACCGACCACTGGAATTCGACGCTTAGCAGCCAACTCAAAAAGCCGCGCTAGTTTCTTGCCATTCGTGGCATCCATCGATCCCGCGCGCACGGTAAAATCGTGCCCATAAACCGCAACATCGCGTCCGTTGACCGACATAATCGCGGTGACCAATGAGGCACCATCCAGATTCGGCCCCCAGTTTTGATAGAGCACGTGGGGGGTGTCGTCAGCCAAATAACGGATTCGCTCCCAAACCGTCATCCGCCCCTTGAGGTGCTGACGAAGGCGATTACGCGATCCGGCCGCCATGAGGGGCTTTTCGCGCAGCTCTGCACCGCGACGCAGCGTTGCCTCGTAACGGCCAGCAGGGTCAGTCTCGACCGGAGCGGCTGTAAATGGGTTCTCTAGTGACACGGTCACACCCTCGCGGGTGCCCTTCTCGGTACCATTGTTCATTGACGGGCTCTCAGATAAAAAACGGTGCGCTCTCATGCACAGCGGTGCTGATCAACCGATAAGTGTACACCGCGCTGTGCATAGACCGCGACATTACTTATCCTTACCACTTCCTGTCAATTTTACCCCTGTTGGTCGAAGGGTTATTTATGTCGCTAACAGATCGCATCATTTCACTGCCTTATGAGGCTAGCTTGGTCAAATGGGCGGGCTTGTTTGCTCACTTGCCCGGCTTTGCCTACCTAGATAGTGGTAATCAAACCGGTGGCACCGAGCGGGAATTGCTCACCGCCTTACCAACTGCCCGCCATACCTTGCAGCATTATTCGGGTGATATGAGCCGTTGGATGGCAGCAATCGAAGCAGCGCTAGCTGGCGCCCACCACTCGGATGAGGCCGCGCAATCCTCGGATAGCATGGGGAGCTGCCTCGCCATCGGTCACCTCGATTACGATACCCCCGCTCGCTATCTCATTGGCGAGACTGCTGAACCTGGCGCATCAGCAGCGCATATTTACCACTGGGTGATGGTGTCGGATTTCGCCGCGCGTTCGACTCGAGTGGTCTTTCACTCCGACTGTCCCGAGGCCACTCGACACGCCGTCAGTGCCATTGTGCAGAATGGCAAGGATACGTTGCAGGGTGGTGAAGCCAAGTGCCAACCCGCCTTTTCGATCACCGTACCCTTTGAGCCCTCCATCAGCAAAACCGACTACCGCGACGCCATACGACGCATACAGGACTATATTGTTGCGGGCGATTGCTACCAGGTGAACTATGCACAGCGATTCAAAGCAACGCTGCAAGGGGATACCTGGGCGGCTTATCTGGCAGTGAGAGACAAGCTGGCAGGGGGTTTCTCGGGCTTCTTGCGCCATGGAGAGGATCACACGATCCTCTCACTCTCCCCCGAGCGCTTCTTACAAGTCCACGATGGCGTGATCACGACACAGCCCATCAAAGGCACCTCCGCTCGCCATCTTGATGTGACTGCCGACCGGGCATCAGCCACTTCACTTCTGAGCTCAGATAAAGATCGCGCCGAGAATGTCATGATCACCGATCTCTTGCGCAATGACTTAGGTCGGTTCTGTGAGCCGGGCTCTGTCAAGGTCACTGAGCTGTGCGGCCTCTATAGCTTTGACAATGTCCATCACTTGATTAGTACGATTACCGGGCGGCTTGCCAGCGGCATCAGCGCTGGCAACGTCATGATTGCCTCATCACCCGGCGGCTCGATTACCGGCGCACCCAAAAAGCGGGCGGTCGAAATCATCGCCGAACTCGAGCCACATACTCGAGGGGCCTATTGCGGATCACTGTTCGCGATGACCGGCAATGGCTGGCTGCAAAGCAGTATTGCCATCCGAACACTGGAGGCCAAAGGCACCTCACTTTATTGCTGGGGTGGCGGCGGCATCACTGCCAGCTCTCATTGGGAGGCCGAATATCAGGAAACACTCGATAAAATCGGACCGATTATGAAGGCCTTAGAGGCCCCTCATTAATGCTCAGGGAGCTCGATACCCTCGTATAAGGCGACTCTATCAACGAGTTTCGCCCGAGATAGCGCCTCCTGAACCAACTCCCGCCCCAAATGCGGCGCCAGCTCATGTATGAAATCGTGCATGTAGCCACGCAAAAACGTCCCCTTGCGGAATCCGAGGCTGGTCACAGAGGTAGCAAACAGATGCGAGGCATCAATCTTCACAAGATCATGATCCAGTTGCTCGTCGTAGGCCATGCCCGCAATCAGGCCAATACCCAAACCAAGCCGAACATAGGTTTTGATGACATCGGCATCGACTGCGGTAAAAACGACTTTAGGGTGCAGGCCTCTATCATTAAAGGCCTCGTCTAACTTCGTACGACCTGTGAATCCGGTTGTATAGGTCACGATGGGGTGTTCGGCAATCGCTTCCAAAGAACAATGTTGAAGCTCGGCAAGCGGATGCCCTTGGGGTACTACTACACAGCGGTTCCAGCGATAACAAGGCAGGGTAATGAGGCTCGACAGCTGATTCAGCGCCTCGGTCGCGATCACAAAATCCACCTCTCCGTCCGCTGCCATCTGTGCAACTTGAGGCGGCGTGCCCTGCTTCATCGCAAGAGAGACGTCGGGATATTGGCGCATAAACCGCTGAATGATTTCAGGCAGCACGTATCGCGCCTGGGTATGGGTCGTCGCAATCGACAATGTGCCCGATCGCTCGTCAGAGAACTCTTGAGCGACGCGCTTGATCGCGTCCGCCTTGCGAAGCATCTCCCCCGCCAGCTCCAGAATGACTTCACCGGCCGGTGTGATGTGCGTCAAATGTTTGCCACTGCGAGCGAACACCTCGACGCCCAGCTCATCTTCCAACAGGCGAATTTGCTTGCTAATACCGGGCTGAGAGGTAAAGAGGCTTTGAGCCGTTGCCGACACGTTGAGGTCGTGATGCGCGACTTCCCAGATATAGCGTAATTGTTGCAGTTTCATACTACCAAGGCTCCTCAGAGCGACTCCTGTCGTAAAAGCCTAACCGGCTTTGCACGGAGGATCCAGCATTTGGTAATAAAAATCTGAGTTCTTAGAATAAATTATTTTTTATTGGCGACACCGTGGGGCACATGACCCGTTGGAACGTGACTGCTTGCGTGCTCACAGTGCGACTGTTGGTCATCAAAAAAAACGTCGGCACGATACGCGGTGAGAAACGCCGTCTTCGTCAAGCCGCCGAGAAAAATAGACTCATCAATGCGGATATCCCAAGCACGCAACGTTCTAATGACACGCTCGTGTGCTGGCGCCGAGCGCGCGGTCACCAGCGCCGTCCGCAATGGGGGATCCTCTGCCGGTAGCGCTTGCTGCAAACGCTGTAATGAAGACAAGAACTGCTTAAAGGGGCCGCCCATCAACGGTTGCTTTCGTGCGGCAGATTCACTGGCCGCAAAAGCGTCAAGGCCCTCTTCTTTGTACACGCGCTCTGCTTCATCTGAAAAGACTACCGCGTCGCCATCGAAGGCAATGCGCAGCTGCTGATCTCCCATATCACCGGCCGCTCTGGAAACCAGCGTTGCAGCGGCCACGCCATTAGCCAGTGCGACTCGGACATCCTCGCTCTCAGCGGATAGAAATAACTGGCAGCCGAATGCCTCAATGTAACGCCAGGGGGGCTCGCCGCCACAAAAAGCGGCTCGGGTAATACCCAGACCGTAATGCTCAATGGAATTAAAGACCCGCAACCCCGTATCAGCGCTATTGCGCGAGAGCAAAATCACCTCAATGCCCAAGGGTTCGCTGAGCTGTTGGTTGAGCGCTAACAACTTTTTTACCATCGCGAAGGCCTGACCAGGCTCTAAGATATCGTCCTCTTTCTCAATCTGATAAGCCGAGTACGCTTCTAATCCCTCTGTTTGAAAAATATGGTGCGCGTCATCCAGATTGAAAAGCGCTCGTGAGGAAATCGCGATCACTAACTTTTGCGCACCCATCTCGGCCATCAGATTGCATCGCTCTTTACGCCATCCGCGTGACGCGAAAAATACGATTTTGACAAGGTAAACACGACCGGCGACAACAAAAGCAACGCAATTAAATTGGGGATGGCCATAAAGGCATTCAACGTGTCTGCTATCAGCCAAATCAAGCCCAAATCGGTTGCTGCCCCCACGGGAATCGCCAACACCCAGAGCACCCGAAACGGCATAATGCCGCGGGTACCAAAAAGATAGACAACACAACGCTCACCGTAGAACGACCAACCGATCATGGTAGTGGTTGCAAATAGCACCACCCCTACCGTCACCACCAACTCGCCGCCGGGGATCGCCGAGCCGAAGGCCGATGCGGTCAAGCTAGCACCAGAAATACCCGACTCCAATACGCCCGTCAGCATGATCACCAGACCGGTCATCGTGCACACCACCAGGGTGTCAATAAAGGTGCCCAACATCGCAATCAGCCCCTGTTCAACCGGCTCATTGGTCCGAGCAGCTGCGTGTGCAATCGGTGCACTCCCCAGACCCGCCTCATTGGAGAAGATGCCCCGCGCCACACCAAAGCGGATTGCCGCCCAGACACTCGCGCCAGCGAAACCACCTGCCGCCGAGGCGCCATTAAAGGCGCTATCGATGATCGTAGCCAATGCCTCGGGAACCTGCTCGATATGAAGCGCAATGACCAGTGTGCTCATCGCGACATAAGCAATCGCCATGACCGGCACCACCGCACTCGCCGTAGCGGCAATTCGTTGAATACCGCCTAAAATCACGGCACCCACAATCACCATGAGCAGCAGACCCGTCGTCAGCCAATGGACCTGGAACTGATCTCCCAGTACCTGAGCCACTGAATTCGATTGCACGGTGTTGGCTAATCCAAATCCTGCCATTGCACCGAATAACGCAAACGCCCCACTGAGGATGGCAAAACGCGGACCAAGGCCATTGCGAATGTAATACATGGGACCGCCGCTGAACCCGCCGAGGTCGTCCTGCTCGCGGTAGCGAACGGCAAGCACCGCCTCAGCATATTTCATGGCCATACCAAATAGTGCGGTCAGCCACATCCAGAACAGTGCTCCGGGACCCCCTAATGTCATGGCGGTCGCGACACCCGCAATGTTGCCCGTACCGATGGTGGCGCTCAACGAGGTCATCAAGGCCCTGAAGGGCGGAATATCGCCCTCCCCCTGACCTTTGAAACCACCGAGCAACAATCGAAAAGCAAACCCCAGCTTTCGCCATGTCAAAAGGCCCAAACCGAGCGTCAGGAAAATACCGGTGCCCAACAAGAGCACCTGCATCGGCACCCCCCAAGCCCAAGCGTTTACCTCAGTAATAACCGCTTCCACCTAACTGCTCTCCTTCACTCTCGAGGCGGACCACTCATCGTGGTGCCAACCAGTAGTTCTTTATTAAGCACGCTCGTACTGCTCAATCCGCATGCAACAGGCCACGCCTCACCGAGCGCGCACTGCGCACCCTCTTTTCTGCACATTCACTGCGCCACCGAAGCACTCGTCGTGGCTTTGAGCAGCTGCTCCTCGTGGGAAAATAAGCCAAAAATACCCCCCGTGTGCACAAACACAATATCGTCGACATCATCGTAATGTCCCGATTCAATATCGGTGATCAGGCCATGAAATGCCTTACCCGTATAAACTGGGTCTAGGGGGATCCCCTCGAGTCGCGTTAACTCGGTGATCAACGCATAAATCGCGGGATCCGCTCGGCCGTAGCCGGGCCCTACCGAATGGTCGCGAGTAATCGGTGCCAACACGATATCCGGTAATTGTGACCATCGCGCCACCGATGCGCGCCAGTCAGCAGAGACTCGGGTATTAAACCAGTTACTGTCATCACAGACCGCATAGCCGACAACTGAGACCGGCAGTTCGTGCAATATCGCGCCGGCAGTCAATCCTGTTTGAGTCCCGGCAGACCCGGTGGCAAGCGCAACGGTGGCGCGATCAATGCCTGCTTTTGTCAAATCACCGCGGAGTTCCTCAGCGGCGGCAATGTAGCCCCATATCCCGAGGCTGTCGCTACCACCCGTGGGAATCAACAGCGCGGGTCGCCCCGCCCTCAAGCAGGCTGCCTCAGCCCTGCCAAAGGCCTCCTTAACACCCTGGCCCCACTGAGCAGATGGCAAAATTTCGAAGCTCGCACCGGCCAATTGGTCCAGTAAGAAATTGCCCGTGGTCGAGGCCGAGTCGTCATCCGCTCGCAATACCACGTGACAGTGCAACCCTAATTGAGCGGCGACCAAGGCAGTGGCGCGACAATGGTTACTCTGCACGCCGCCGCAGGTCACTAGCGTCGTCAAACCCTCCGCCTGCGCATGGGCCGCGATAAACTCTAGCTTACGCACCTTGTTGCCGGTCAACGCGGAACCCGTCAGATCGTCCCGCTTTATCCAGATGCGCTTGCCCGCACCCCACCGTGCCGATGCCCTAGGCAGCAGATGCAGAGGCGTGGGGAGCCTCGCCAACTCTAGGCGAGGTGGATACTCAATCAGACTGGACGCCAACAGACTTCAGCGTGCCCTTAGGAAGGACGGAGGTCACATGAATCTTCTGAAACTTCAGCTCTACGTCCTTTCCAACCGAGAGCACTAAGTAGTTGTCGTCGACCGCGCTGATCTTGCCCATCATGCCCGAAGAGAGGGCCACCTCATCGCCCTTCTGCAGCGCCATCACCATCGCACCGTGTTCTTTTTGTCTCTTCCGCTGTGGACGAATCGTCGTGAAGTACATGAAGAGTAAAATACCAACCATCATTAAAGGCAGAAATAAACCGCCACCTTGAGGTTGTTCTGCCGCGGCTTGCGCATAGGCGCTAGAAATAAACATAATCACTTCTCCTTAAGGAAGGCGACACTCTACGGCCTGAGCCGCTATTCAACAATATGCGGCTACTAATCGAATGGTCAACCGCCGCACTGCCTTATCGACCTGACCGCTAGACGGCTGGCGCGTCGAGCGACAGATCAAAATCAATCGTAAGCGGCGCGTGATCAGAAAAGCGCTCATCGCGATAGATTGACTGGCGGAGACCCTTACCAGACAAGCCCGGTGTAGCGAGCATGTAATCGAGCCGCCAGCCAACATTGTTGGCCCATGCTTGTCCACGGTTTGACCACCAAGTGTACAAGTCGGGTTCGTTCGTTATTTCCCTGAAAATATCGACCCATTTGAGGTCGTCGTAGATTCGATCCAGCCACTCACGTTCATGAGGCATAAATCCTGAATTCTTGCGGTTGCTGCGCCAATTTTTCAGATCGATATTTTGATGACAGGTATTCCAATCAGCGCAGATGATGAACTCTCGTCGCTTACGACGTAACGCAGCCATGTGATCATAAAATGGCTCCATGAAACCATCTTTTCGGCCCTGCGCTATCGGTGACGCTGACCCCGACGGGACATACAAAGACACAACGCTCAACCCAGGAAAATCAACCTGAAGGTACCGCCCTTCCGAATCAACCAGGTCCCAATCCAAACGCGTAATCACCCTCTGCGGCTTATGCTTAGCAAAGACCGCCGTGCCTGCGTACCCCGGGCGCTCCGCTTCGTTATAAAAGCAGTGATAGCCCTTAGGATAAAAGGCTTGGTCTGTCAGTTGCACTTCCTTCGCTTTGATTTCTTGAATGCAGACAACATCAGCCCGCTGTTTCGCAAGCCAACGGAAGAACCCTTTTCGTTCCGCCGCTCTGATGCCATTGGTATTGCACGTGATCACTCGAAACATCCCGCGGGCGCTCCTGCTCATTCAACTTGTGTGAGCGGCGTAGTCAAACAAACATCGCCCGCCATGACAACTGAGCGAACGAGTACCGAAGGCTTTTCACGTGTCGGTAGCACCGGTTTGCTGCCCCGCGTCAGGGGCGGTATCTGCCGCACTCTTTCCGTCATCGAACCCAATAACGGCACCCAACAATGACGAGTGGAAGCGTCGCAATGATCTTGGAGTGCCCTGCCTCAAGACGGGAACCCGCTAGCGAAACTATGCCGGAAGTTGGCGCGCCGACAGGCTGATCATTGAAGGTGCCGAGTCACACACGTTACACTGCCGCATCGAGATCGGTAGAGCGAATCATTGTGCACATTACCCTGCTCGCCAATCGAGATTTACACAGTAACTATGCCCTCAATCTGCTACTCCCGCGGCTGGCTAACGATCACTCGTTGACGCTATTTCTGTCCGACACAGTGGGCGGCGACTCGAGTCGGCAACCGGACCTTCATTGGCTGCAGTTTCTCGAGCAGACACTCTGTAATGACCTACTATTTCCTACTCTGGATCGCGCTGGTGTAACGGGCGAGCTACTCACTTTTTCGGCTTTTGAGACATTCTTAGAGCAGCCCTGGGCTCGCCTCAACGATCCCAATAGCGAAACCGGCCTCGCCGCCTTGGCCGCAAGCAACCCAGATCTTTTGATTAGCCTACGTTATGGCCGGATCCTGCAACCCACTGCCATCAGGTTACCGTCTCGGGGTGTGCTGAACTTACACTCCGGCCGACTACCGCAATACCGGGGGGTGATGGCGACCTTCCGAGCAATGCTGGCCGGCGACACACTGCTGGGAACAACCCTACACTGGATAGACGATGCCTCGATCGACACCGGACGCATTGTCAACACACACTCAGAGGCACTCGACCCACAGCGGTGTTATCTCAGCAACGTCTTATCACTCTATAAACCTGGCTGCAGAGCGATCATCGACGCTATCCATGCACTCTCGGCCGACGAGGATCTCAAAAGCCATCAAGCGACAGGGGCTGGCGATTACTTCAGCTTCCCTAGCGCCTCAGAGTGTCAGGCCTTCCGGGCTGCCGGCTACATTTGGGCAGACCTCGCCCACTTTGCAACGATATTGCAGCGATACCACCCACCAGCCGAAGCTACCGTTCAGCTCGACCTGCCGTGGATCGACTTTTCCGAGGATGGGCTGTTAACGCTCTATCGCACCGCGCTTCAGCCTTAACTGACAGACGACCCTCGGAGCCTACCCCAAATGATCGTTTCGCACCAAGGCTCCAATTCCGCACATAGCACTCTCGCAAAATGGGGATTTTCGTTGCACCGCTATCGCAACTGAGCCTTAGAGACACGATTCAGCCAGTCTAAAGCACCCATACCCGATGATTTTTAATCGACACCCCACATGATAAACAGCCTCCAAAATATTGTTATTTATCATTTAATTTTTTTATTAATGCTGATCTGAATTAAATATCGCATTCTGCTTTACATTTATCGCAATATGCGACACTATAGCCCTAAGTCAGGAAGACAAGCGGTAATTCAGGCGGCCAAGGACGGCCACAACCCCAGGCCTGAAAACACTTCGGGGCATGCACTGCCCCTTTTTTACGCTTCGAGACATCCCAATCTGTAGCAAACCCTCTCCTCTCCATTTGTAGCAAACCCTCTCCTCTCCGGGCCCAGCATCAAATTAGCTGCGTCTACCACCGCCAACACCTTGCTTGTAGCGTTAAAGCGCAAATGACTCCGGTGGATAACAGCCTAGGACCTCTCCCTAACAGCGAACACCTTCGAAGCAGGCTGCGATGAGCTCTGCCGCCGCAGTCGAGATCACCAAACGCATGTTCTATCATTGGCGCGACGAACCAATGATCAGCCAATCGGTACGCATACCCTAGGCCCAGCGTGCCCGTAACTCGCCGAGGACCTGTCTCGGTGACTCCAACTCATTCCGGTACCACAATACTTTGGGCGCCCATGCAGTGGACAACCAAACCGGACGTTTCTGACTTCTCGGGCGTTAAGTGGACTTCAGCGCCCTGGGGTCTGCCGGCAGATGACGCATAAAATCAGGGGGAAGGCGTGTGAAATTCGTGTAGACGCAGCGCATGATCGGCAAGCTATTGATTATTGTTGGGGTGGCTGACGGGTCTTGAACCCGCTACCTCCGGAGTCACAATCCGGTGCTCTACCTGGTGAGCTACAGCCACCAACAAAAAACGCCGCCCTTGGCACTGGCACGAATACTCTACGGCCTCTTCCGGCGCCTAGCGGAACAAAAGTGGTCGGGGAGGAGGGATTCGAACCCCCGACATCCTGCTCCCAAAGCAGGCGCGCTACCAGACTGCGCTACACCCCGAAGCAGAGAGGAAACCTCTCCGCGCGGCGGGAGTTTACCGACATTGACAATATTGGGCAATGCGAAAGGAAATGCTTTTGTCTGATCACGAATTCTGGAAGAATCCCCGCCCAAATAACGAGGAGAATCGACATGACCGCAACAATACTCGACGGCAAACACGTTGCACAGCTCACAGAAGCCGCCCTGGCCGAGCGAGTGACTAGCATTAAAAGCCGCTCTGACGGCAGGACCCCGGTTTTAGCCACCATCTTAGTTGGAGATGATCCAGCCTCTGCGACTTACGTGAAAATGAAAAGTAACGCCTGTCAGCGCATTGGCATGGAGTCGCTGGCAATTGAGCTGCCGGCTTCGACCAGCACCAACGATTTACTGAGGCAGATAGAGGAACTCAACCTGAACCCCGACGTGCACGGTATCTTGCTGCAGCATCCTGTCCCCTCACAGATTGACGAGCGCGCGTGCTTTGACATGATTGCGCTTGAGAAAGATGTCGATGGCGTGACGTGCTTGGGCTTCGGACGAATGGCGATGGGGGAATCGGCCTATGGCTGTGCAACCCCACAAGGCATCATGCGTCTACTGGA
>Ga0209251_1001324_pt1 | contig 19339 bp, 22 predicted proteins | sample SaaInlV_100m_DNA_6_FD_184665 | JGI IMG/M metagenome (GOLD analysis project Ga0209251, IMG submission 184665) | Marine microbial communities from expanding oxygen minimum zones in the Saanich Inlet - Saanich Inlet SI073_LV_10m_DNA (SPAdes) (version 2) | ecosystem: Environmental > Aquatic > Marine... | reverse complement strand
AATCCCGCCGAATCAATATCAAAGGCGAAATACACCTGAGCTGCTCCGTCACTGAATTGATTTGCTGCAACTGCTCGCGCTTGCATCAATTGAAGCATGTTATTTTCAGTCAATCCTTCGGGAGGCTCTCCCCCAACTTCTAACCATACTGCATGAAAGATTTGCCCTGGTGATTGATGCGCCCACTCCAATGGCAATCCCACTCTGCGAGCATCGTAAGCGTCCGGCAAGAGGCCCGACGAAACTGAATCAAACTTTTGAATAAAACTGATCGAAATAAATTCAGCATGCCTCTCAAAATCCAAAGAATAACTGCCGATATTAAAAGTAGCGAACTTACTATTAAGAGGAATGGTGGCGTGACCTTTTTCCTCCAAGTATAGATTCACATAATCAAGTATTCCTTCGGCATTACCATTAATAAGATAAACAAACCGGATGAATCGGCCCGCACCCGAAAAGTTATCAAATGTCCGAGCATGTAATTCGTCAGAAAGCGATCTTCGAAGTTCTATCGTGTCCATCATCGCTCCTCTCAGTATAAATCCAAAGAATTTTTACCAGCGTCATTGTTCATTCAAAATTTCATGCTTTCCATAACTTATAGTACGATTTTTATAGGAGAAATTCATGAAACAGACTTAGATCGCGCCTTGTGTAGTTTCTCAAAACTATTCATCAAACGCTGATGCCTATCAAGGCCCTCTAAGTTCATGTTCGTTACTGTTAATCCAAAAAACCTGACGCTACCCTCGATCGAACCAATAGCAGCGTTCATATGATTGTGGCCAAACATACGACGAAAGTTATTAACGTAGTCATCCAAATCTAGCTCTTCACCGAGTCTTACCTCAAGAACTGATTCTAGTGCTTGAAAAAACAGACCTCGATCAACGGTATTGTCGTTGTATTGAAGCAAAGCACCAACCAGTTCGCGTGACTCCTCAAGCTGTCCAAGCGCCAAATGAATTAAGAGTTTTAACTCTATTACAGTTAACTGCCCCCAAACGGTATTTTCATCAAATGCCACACCGATTAATGTAGAAACATATGAATACTCATCAACCTCATTAATAGATAAGCGCTCCAGCAAAATCGACAAACTCGAATCAGTCAAAGAATGAAGATTCAAAATATCAGAGCGGAATATCAACGCTTCGTTCGTGTTATTCCAAATCAACTCCTCAAGCGGGTAGATCTCGGAATACCCAGGAACTAGGATTCTGCAAGCAATGGCGCCAAGCTGATCATATTTGGCCGAATAGACTTCCCAACCCTTACTACTGAGAATATCGAATAAAATTTGCGCCTCATCTAGGGTAGCGTTACCAGCATTGCTGGAAAAATCCCAATCTACAAAATGATAATTTGCCTTATCACTAAAAAATCGCCAGGACACTACTCCGCTTGAATCAATAAAATGCTCAACGAAATTGTTTGGTTCAGTCAGCGCATGACCATTAAAAGTTGGTCTCGGCAAGTCATTTAAACCCTCGAAACTCCTTCCTTGAAGCAATTCGGTAAGACTACGCTCCAGGGCTACTTGAAAACTTGGATGTGCGCCAAAAGACGCATAGACCCCGCCTGTACGAGGGTTCATCAAAGTCACACACATCACTGGATAAACACCTCCTAAAGACGCGTCTTTTACCAAAATCGGAAACCCTTTTGACTCTAAATCTCGTATACCTGCGACAATTTCAGGATATTTTTCTAAGACCCCATTCGGAACATTTGGCAATGTAATTTCATTCTCGAGAATCTCTCGTTTAACGGCTCGTTCGAAAATTTCCGATAGGGCTTGCACCTGAGCTTCGGCAAGTGTGTTACCCGCGCTCATGCCATTACTCGCGTATAAGTTCTCGATTAAATTGACGGGAAAGTACACCTCCTCCCCGTCTGATCGCCGAACAAATGGAATCGAACAAATACCTCTTGACGCATTACCCGAGTTCACGTCAATCAAGTGCTTACTGCGCAAATCTCCAGCCGCATCATAAACTGCTAAACAATGATCATCCAGAATGTCGGCTGGCACCATATCGTTGGCCAGAGGCTTTGACCAGCGCTCGTTTGGATGATGCACAAAATCTAGATTGCTAACGCTCTCGCCCCAAAAATATTCAGCATAGAAGTGGTTGTTGGCAAGTCTCTCGATGTACTCCCCAAGGGCCGATGCTAAAGCGTTTTCTTTAGTTGTGCCTTTACCGTTAGTGAAACACATCGGCGAATCAGCATCACGGATGTGTAAAGACCAAACATTAGGCACGATATTACGCCATGAGGCAATTTCAATCTTAATACCTAAATCAGACAGAACCGTCGACATATTTTCAATCGTTTGTTCGACCGGAAGATCTTTACCTGAAATATATGTACTCTTTTTAGATGAAGAGCTTAAGCCAAGTAATATTTGACTATCAGCGCCCAGCTGGTCAATTTCTTCGACAATGAAACTAGGACCCTCTTGTATTACTTTCTTAACACTACAACGCTCAATGGCACGCAGTATCCCACGCCGGTCAACCTCGGCAATGTCAGGCGGCAGTTCAACTTGGATTTTAAAGCTTTGCTTATAGCGATTTTCAGGATCAATGAGGTTATTTTGTGACAAATAAATGTTGTCAGTTGAAATATTACGAGTTTCGCAATAAAGCTTTACAAAGTAACCTGCACACAGGGCTGAAGAAACTAGAAAATAATCAAATGGACTTGGCGCCGATCCATCGCCCTTGTATCGAATAGGCTGGTCAGTTACAACTGTGAAATCGTCAAACTTGGCCTCAAGACGAAGCTTGTCCAGAAAATTAACTTTAATTTCCATAAGAGTCTAAGTAAAAACTAATACGAAAAATAATAAAAATTCTATACGACCAGGCCAAACGCATTTACAGCAAGGATTCCAACGGTTAAGAGCACACTAGCCAGGTGTAAACGCTTAAAAGCTTTATCACGCCCTTCGTCCCGCGCGTTGTTAGTCATTGGGATCAATAGATACGCAAAAACAGCAAGCCCTACAGTGGCACCCGAGATGATTATGGCTTGTGCGTCTTGCGTCATAATTGCTGCGATATTAGCCATCACCCCAAGCGCTGCCAACAACATAAAAAACCTAGGAAACACTTTACGTAGAAAAACTGAGCTATCGGAGCCAGAAAGAGCGGTGAAAACAGAGGGCGCAACAATAGCCGTTTGAAAAATGACTATTCCAACTGTCGCACCATTCAAAAACAAAGATACATTACCCATTAATTTTTACCTTTTTGTTTAAAATTTCGCCCACCAGTTTAATGTGAGGCTTCACAAAATTTGTGTCACTAATACGATCGCTAAGACGACCCCAAGACTGTATAGAGCAATTTTCCATAACGAAAACTGCCGCTTACTCCAATCTATACGATCATCTCTTTCGCGTTGACTTTTAAATGCTTTAAAACGACCGATAAACAAAAAAATACCAAGCGATAAGATGGCTAGTCCTCCAAAAATAAAGGTATTGAAGTCCACTATCGGCTTCTGAGTTTTGCTAGTAGCCGCAGCATTTCCAAGTAGAGCCAGATAAGTGTGACCATTAGAGAAAACGCGCCAAACCACTCCATATACTTCGGAGCTCCTTGCTCAGAGCCCTGTTCAATAAAGTCAAAATCTAAAACCAAATTAAGGGCGGCAATAGCTACCACAAACAAGCTAAACCCGATACCAAACAGACCGTTGGAATGGATAAAACCAATACTAGAGCCAAACATGTTCATAACCATACTTACTAAATACAGCAAACCTATACCCATAGTCGCTGAAGTCACCATCAAACGAAAATTTTCAGTTGGCTTCACAACCCCGGTCTTATATAGCAGCAATAGTGACGATAACGTACCTAGTGTCAGACCAACCGCTTGGATAACAATGCCGTCGAATTGGGCTTCATACATGGCCGAAATACCGCCTAAAAATAATCCCTGCAACACCGCATAAATCGGAGCTGTTATCCCTGCCCAATTTTTTTTGAACATTGTAATCAAAGCGAAAATAAATCCTCCAATACCGCCGACTAACATCATTGGCATCACTGTTGCTGAGTTACCGCTTTGAAAAAATAAATTCCATGTCCAAGTTCCCGATAACACGACCAACAGCAGCAAAATTGCCGTTCTGTTGACGGTTCCTTCCAAGGTCATCGTGCGCATGCTGCGAGCATTCTCCGAAGCGCCTCCTGCAGCCTCGCTAAAGGTCCCGGCATTTAGTGTAGGGTTACCTGAACGACCGAATTTTTCTAGAGCGTTGTGTCTTGACATGATTAATATATCCCTTTCTGACTCACGTTGACTTACCTTTAATGGATAGTATACGAGCTTCTTAAGTTCCTTTTATTCATTTCTTTATGTATTTTACGATGAGCGACTAAGTATGAGCTTAAGATCAGGTAGGTGGCGGTTCACACGAGAAATAAAAGATTAATTCTATGTTTTGATGACCAATTTACCGAAATGCCTCTGACTTTTCAGTGCTGCGAAGGCCTCAGGCGCCGAGTCGAAATCAAACTCCTGATAAATTACGGGTTTGATATTGAAATTATCGATAGCTCGGTTCATCTCTTGAAACATAGTACGCGAGCCCACATAAATACCCTGGAGACGAATAGACTTTCGCATAACTAATGTCGGATCTAAAACTCCCTCCGAAAGCACCCCAATCAAACATACGACACCTCCGACTTTCGTTGCCTCAATCGAACGAGTAACGGTACCCGAACCACCCACCTCTACAGTCAGGTCAACGCCGACACCATTGGTCAACTCAAGGACTGACCGTTCCCAGTTAGGAAATTTTTTATAATTAATTAAGTGATGCGCTCCCATGCTTTTTGCACGAGCCAGCTTCTCATCTGAAGAGGAGATAATAAACACCTCAGCTCCAACAGCGACCGCAAACTGCATCGCAAAGATTGAAACGCCACCTGTTCCTAGTAGGAGGACACGATCCCCCTTCTGAATTCGCTTAATTTCAAATAAAGCATGCCAAGCAGTCAAAGCTGCGCACGGGAGTGTCGAACCCTGAACTGATGAATAACCCCTCGGTAGAGAAATCACACCGTCTGCATTTAAGACCACCTCTTCCGCTAGCACACCATCGAGCGCACCTCCCAAAGCAGAGCTCATGGCTGCATGAGTGATCACACCATCTACCCAAGAACTAAAAAAACAGGAGGCAACTCGGTCGCCTTCTCGAAGACTTTTAACACCGGACCCCACCGCAGTGATTGTGCCGGAAGCGTCTGAGTTGGGCACACGCGGCAACTGTAGATTTCGCCCAATGGGATCCTCAATCATCAACAAATCACGATAGTTCAAGGATGAAGCCTCAATCTTTACTCTTACCTGACCTTGCGCCGGCTTGGGTATCTCGACATCCGTTAAACGTAATGCTTCGATACCACCGCTTGAAATAATTTGCCACGCCCTCATAACAGCCCCCTATTCATTAAATCGCTCCAGCCTAAAAGATGGTCGTCAACAATCCGAAATTGACATCGCCCTAAAGGCACTTACGACCCATCACCAATTTTATTTTTCAACGCTGGAAGGTCAGCAAATACACCTGGCCGCTTTTCTTGACGAGCTGACATTGCCTCAGAAATTTCGTCATTTTGTAGCATGGAGGCATTCCACAAATTGATCCATTCAAGCCCTTCTTGGGTCGTGTGATCTCGGGCATAGGTAATCGCTCGCTTGCAGCCATAAACTGCCAAGGGTGCGTTCTCGGCAATCTCCTGTGCGATGCTCATGACACCCGCTAACATGGCGTTTTGCGTCTCATAAACTCGATTGACAAGCCCCATCTCCAAAGCCTCATTTGCGCTGACCTTGCGCCCCGTATAAGCCATTTCTCGTACTAGACCCTCCGGTACAAGTTTGACAATACGCGGGAACGTACCAACATCAGCAGTCATGCCAATTTTTGTTTCAAATATTGTGAAGAACGCATCTTGAGTGACGTAACGCATATCGCACGCAGTGACCATGTCAACGCCGCCCCCAATGCATCCACCCTGAATTGCCACAAGAACTGGAAGACGACATTCCTCGAGCACTGAGAAACTTTTCTGCATAACATTTAACATATTCATGAATTTAGCAGCGTCTTGGCGTCGACGGATTGAATCGTTACTTTCATCCTTTACGCCACCTGACAGAAACATGTCGACATCTAGCCCACCACAAAAGTGTGGACCTGTTGAGGAAATGACGATAACCCGCGCGCGCACGTTCGCGTCAATATCGTTAATGAGGACTGGCAATTCGTTCCAGAAAGCAGCATTCATATTATTTCGCTTCTCTGGACGCTTCATAACAACATGAGCAATGTTGTTACTAATTAATACTTCAAAACATTCAAAATTCATAACGTATACGTCGACTCCAAAAATTTGAGTTAATTAAATTTCATTCCCTACTTTATATCTTTTAGGGGCATAGACCGGTGGTCATTTTTGAGTTACTCGCGCAACGTTAGCATTTAAACCCTCCTAAAACACAGTTTACGCCATGGAGTATTGCATTGACCTCCTCAAATTTGCATCAAACTGCTCTTATGAGTAGCCTTTTCAGTTATACCTTGTTAGCTAATGATCAGTACCGGAGGCCCTATTTTGCTGCATGATACACTCAACAAATGATTGGTAAGTTAGATGGTAAACGAGTTTTTATTACGGGTGCTGCGGGCGGAATAGGCCGCAAATTGGTCGCTGCGTTTCTGGACGCCGGATGTTTTGTCAGCGCGGCGGACATTGACGAAGACGGACTTCATACGCTGCAGAAATTACATCAAGATAAACCTCTAAACACGATCAATTTGGACATTGCGAATTCAGCTGCCTGTCAATCCGCTATTGATTCAACAAAGACTCTGGACATACTTATCAATAATGCAGGAGCTTCTATGGGTTTAATTCGCGAGAATCACTTAGACGAATTGGTGGGCATAGAAGAATTAACACCAAACATTTGGGACCACTTCATCACAACAAATCTCTCCGGAGCATGGTACTTGACTCGAGCTGCACTTCCGGTGATGAAAGCAAAGGGTTGGGGGCGAATCATAAATATCACCACAAGTTTTTTTACTATGCTTCGACCGATGTTTCATCCTTACGGTCCAGCAAAAGCAGGACTAGAAGCAATGACAGCTGGCCACGCGGGCGAATTCGAGAAATATGGCATCACTGTAAACGTGGTCGTTCCTGGCGGCCCTTGTGATACCTCAATGGTTCCCGAGGTCAATAATATCGATAGGAATCTTTTGATTCCACCGGAGTCGATGGTCGCTCCTATCATGTGGCTATCATCGGTTGACGCTGATGGTGTAACTGGAAAACGCTACATCGCAGCTCACTGGGACACAAGCAAAAATACCTCAGCGGCGCGCGCGCTCTCTGAACAACCGATAGCATGGCAAGAATTAGCGGATTCACCAGTGTGGCCCGGTGGAAGACCAGATCAAACAAAAGGAGATGAAATTTGAGACTCAAAAATAAAGTTGCGTTAATCACAGGTGGTGGCGGAGGGATCGGTCGCGCCACGGCGGAACGCTTTGTGGAAGAAGGAGCGAAAGTAGTCATCGCTGAAATTGATCCCAAGGTTGGCAGGTCGGCAGCTGAGTCTGCACGAACCTTTGCGGGCGAAAATGGGGGAGATGCTTGCTTTATTTATACCGATGTCAGCGATGAAAAAAGTGTAAGAAACGTAATAGATCAAACTGTTCAAAGATACGGCAAACTCAACATATTGCACAATAACGCGGGAGGCTCAACACTAGATGACGGACCAGTGACAACAGCCCCTATTGAGGAATTTTGGCGATGTATCAAACTCGACCTATTTGGTACCTTTTTGTGCTCGAAGTTCGGAATCCCCGAAATCATTCGTGCAGGAGGTGGGTCGGTGATCAACATGACGTCAAACGTCGCTTTAATGGCACTACCCGGACGTGATTGCTACACAGCGGCAAAAGGCGGCGTAGCTTCAATGACTCGTTCCATGGCTGCTGAATACGCCTCAGAAAAGATCCGGGTGAACGCGATAGCACCGTCAACGACGCTCTCTGATCGCGTCAAAAAGCTATTGGAAGCGAGTCCGGAGATAAAAGCTGTTTCTGAAACACACCTGCTAGGGCTTGGACTACCAATTCATATTGCTGAAATGGCGGTTTATCTTGCATCGGACGAATCCGCGATCACAACGGGGCAAGTTTTACCTGTTGATAGTGGCGTGACCATCGTGTAATCAAAAATATTGTGCTAGTTTAGTAACCAATATAATTTCTCCGGAGAAACCAATGGCAACTGATGACAATTCAAAAAATTGGGAATTCGTTCATTCACAGGCCGATAAAGCGGATTGGACGCCGGGTCTCAGAGAAATTTTCGACTACAGAGACCTCGGGTTTAAAGATGCTACAAACGGCGATTACGTTGCTCACATTATTAAAGCTAACGGTAAGACGCAAAGTGACGAAGTCCAACAATGGCATCTTCACGAATGCGCCTTCCAATTTGTTTTAGTGTTAAATGGCTCGGCGACGTTTGAGTACGAAGGAGAAGGAGTGCGAACCATTCGCAAAGGGGATGCAATCAACCAGCGCCCTTGGATTAAACATCGAGAAATTGAGTGCTCTCCTGACTTCGAGGTGTTAGAAATTGTCTCACCAGCTAATTTCAAAACACGAATTGTGTCCGACTCCGAAATTGAATAACGCGCCGAGGTTTAATGAGCATCTGCGTCCGAAAAAGTATTCCTCGCGACGAGGTTGAGTATTATTTAAATACCGCTTACAAAACAATCTCCAACCTGCTTATTCCTCAGAACGTCGCACACGAACCATTTCCTCTAAAATCATGGCTTCCAACTCATCCATATTTTCTTCGACTAATTGAGCCGCAAGCTCCGCTCCTTGCTCAACAAGAACCGGCATGACCTCAATTGTTTTTTTACCTGCCTTTGTCCGATAAAAAGCATTGATCTCTCTAAGCTCGGCTGCAGTGAAATTAGCTGTATACAGTTCTATCATTGCTGGACCAATAGCTGACAGACTGAAGTATTTACCGAAAAAACTCAACATCACATCCCTGAGAGGCTCTACGTCAGGATTTTGTTGAATCTCTGCGTCGAGTAAAGTTTTGACTGTTTCAGTCATTAGCTGATCAAAATTAATTATTTGTAATAATTTCTCAGCTTCTTGTTCCGCAGAACCCTCTGCCACCGCAGCCGAAGTTAGTGTTAACATTACGGACAGTAAAATCGTTTTCAATACATTCATCGTTGGTACCAATTAAGAAGTTATAAATCCCAAGTTTACCTGCCTCAAAGTTAAGGAATCTGGAACTGTGACACGCGTCAATTGTCACGAAAATCTTAATTGGAGCATAGCACTCATTTACGTTAGGAACATAAATGGCAATACCAGACATTATGCGTGGCAAGCTGCGAATCCCAGTCGTTGCTGCCCCACTTTTCATCATCTCTAATCCAGACTTAGTTATCGCTCAATGCAAAGCCGGGATCATCGGCTCCTTCCCGTCCTTAAACGCTCGCCCTATCGAAGTGCTTGACGAATGGTTACAACGCATTACTAACGAGTTGGCGGCCTACGATCAAGCGAACCCTGACAATCCATCAGCGCCGTTCGCAGTAAATCAGATCGTTCATCGCTCAAACGACAGACTCGATCAGGATATGGACCTGTGCGAAAAATATCAGGTGCCAATTGTTATCACCTCGCTAGGCGCAAGGGTGGAGATTAACGACCGAGTTCATTCTTGGGGTGGGATTGTATTGCATGATGTCATTGACAATAAATTTGCAAAAAAAGCAGTGGAAAAAGGTGCGGATGGTTTAATCGCTGTAGCAGCAGGAGCTGGAGGCCATGCGGGTGTATTGTCACCTTTCGCTCTAATTCAAGAGATTCGAGAGTGGTTCGATGGACCTTTACTTTTATCAGGCTCAATTGCTAACGGGGGAGCAGTGCTAGCTGCACAGGCGATGGGTGCGGATTTGGCTTATATAGGCTCAGCGTTTATTGCAACCGAGGAGGCTAATGCAGACATAGCTTATAAGCAGGCGCTCGTAGAACATGCTTCGAACGATATTGTTTATACCAATTTATTTACAGGCATTCACGGTAACTATTTAGCCCCTTCAATTACGGCAAATGGTCTTGATCCGAAAAATCTACCGACGAGCGATGCATCACAAATGAACTTTGGCTCAGGAGGCAATGCTATTCCTAAAGCTTGGAAAGATATTTGGGGCTGCGGTCAAGGCATAAGTGTAATCACTGATGTCGTTCCGACACGCTCGCTGGTTGATCGACTGGCCAGTGAATACACAACTGCTAAAAGCTCACTTTATTAGTAGAAAAAAATAAGAACGTATTTGAAATCGAAAATCGCCAATGAAGACTCGCACGCTAGAGCTACAGCTTCATTGTTCTAGCTTCAAGTATTCATCACAAGCCATTTGGAGTTTTAGATCGCAAGACAGTCGATAAAAATACAACGCCCGACTATTACTTTTTTCTACTCCTCTACCTATTTTGTATGCGTTACCAGCGTACGCGCACCCCACTGCCTCGTCGCCCTCACAACTTTTCTTAAAAAGCTCCAAAGCTATGGATAAGTTTTTTTCAACTCCAACGCCATTATTATACAAAATAGCTAGTCTAAAACATGCAAGTCCGCCGCCTTCGTCACAGTCAGTTCTCTCATCAGCCAGGTCATCAGCTTGAACCAAACCTACATGAACAATCAGAAACAAAGTCAATAATAATTTATGCATCGAACTGTCCATTTATTAGAATGAAAAAATACCCTTGTATTAATGTTTTATTAAAAAACCAAACCGCAGTAAACTCGGGTTAGTGCAATGAAAGTGTTGACGATATACCCAATAAACTGATCAAAAAAAATAATGACAACAATAACGATAAAAGTAGAATTAATGGAGACACATGAACACGAGGTGATAATTGATGGTAACGCATTAAAGGTTCATCAGCGTCTTTATTTTGACACCTCAATCATCGCAATAGAAACCGATAGTCCAGATTCTATTCCAGCTGAATTTAAACTTGATGCAACATCGCTGAATTACGTAGTCGTTGAGTTAGGAGAAATTACATATGAGGAATGGGAGCCCGCGGACGAAGTGAAAAACAAAACTTTGGAAGAAAAACTACTGAACTGCTTAGAGGATGATCAAGTATTAACTGAGTGGCAAAATCTCAATCGTAGTGAACATATTTACACCATCGTCAACAATTGGGAATTTTTAAGCTAGCGCTCATCTCCTCCCCAATTTTCACACCTAAGACGACTTGAGCGGCACGACAGAAATGTCAGCGGTCGGCTGCCAATCAAATACGTTTTACTATGTGTACTACTCCTCAAATCAATTTATTAGCATTAATTTTTAAAAAAGCAAAATAAAAAATAGCTGACATCGAAAAAAGGAAAGCCCCAAAAATCATAGTCGCTGAGGATGTGCCTGTTATATCGCAAAGCCATCCACCAATTACAGGGGCTGGCGCTGATATAAGGAAAAACCAAGTTTGGTACACCCCCATTCCAAACGCACGTCGCTCTTCAGCCATCGCTTGCCCGGACAGCGCTATGATAATTCCACCAGAGGCCATCCCTACAGCCCCGAACAAGAGACATAAGCCGATTGGGAAGTACCCCATCGGAAGAAGAAAAAGAACTAATGTCGCGACAGTACTACTCAATAAAATTACTGACCGAGAGATGTTGAATCTGTCAGCGAGTATACCCCCGCTAAAAATAGACAACATCACTAGGAAACTGGTTAGACCCGCCGTATTTGCAGCTTGTAAACCTGAAACACCGACTTCTTGCAAAGCTCGAATACAAAAACTTAGAAAAACCAAATATCCAGCGTTATAAAACGACCACGACCATGACGCCACGCTCGTCCCTAACCATTCACTTTTTGTGAGATGCGACTTCTGCGATTTATTATCGGTATCTATCGCTTCCGAAAAGGAGTCTTGATAAAAAATGAAAACTGCTAATGCTGCCACCAAACAAAATACACTGGCACTCAAAATCGCCCATTGCCAACCCATGCTCATCGCAATGTATGGATGCATGAATTGACTTAGTGCAATACCTCCCGGCCAACTGACTATCAAGATACCTAAGGCAGTCGAGAGTTCACGGCCTTGAAACCAATCTATTGCCATCTTGGTGAAATAAACCGTCGACAAAACGAACCCTACTCCACAGATAAAACGACCCAATCCCATCATTATCAAATTTTCAGACAGAAGAACAAAGACACCCCCAAAAGACAAGCACATCAGGCCTACTGATACGACAACCTTATCTTTGATCCAGCGGCCTAGCCAACCGCTTGGGAAGGCAAGAAAAATGCCGGGCAACATGAAAATACCAATGAGAGCACCAAGTTCAGCATTGGAAAACCCTAAGTTATTGGATAACTGAGTACCCACCGAACCGACGCTTTGGAATTGAAATCCCATCCCAAGACGTGACACGAACAACAGGAATAAAATCGACCACCGATTCATTGGAAATCTGTGCTGAAAAGTCAATTTACTTGGATTATTTTGCACAATTAACCATTACACTCACAGCGAAACCTACAATGTCTTTAGCCACGGCCGACCAAAATCCCCCAATGAAAAATCATTTCCTGGATTTAAATTTCGACCACCAACCAGTTCCATGGGCATAGTTTCCCAATTCATAGAAGCGTTAGGCATGACTCTACTCATGCAAGACGATGAAGGCATATACCTGAGCGCTAAACCAGCACGTCTTCGACCAGACTTATTAGCACTTGAACCGTGAATAATACCGATATCGTGCAAAGAAACCTGACCCTCCTTCAACTCAATCGACTTTGCTCTACCTTCATCCACATCGGAAGGTGAAAGCTCTCGATTCAAAGTTGAATTTTCCTTGTCAATCAAGTTATGTATTTTAGCCGATCCTTTGTGGCTGCCTGGTATTACTCTCATCGCACCGTTACCCTCGTCAACATCATCAAGTGCTACCCAAACAGTACATGACTTCATTGGATTTACCGGCCAAAAAGGGCCGTCTTGATGCCAAGGAACGGATCGTGTACTAACTGCTGGTTTACAAAAAAGATGACTAAACAAGAGAATTAAATTTGGACCCATAACCGAGCTCACCATGCTAACTATGCGAGAGTCATGCGCAAGGTCATTGAATAACGCATGTCCCCTAACTCCATAGGGTTTGCCCCTATCAAGGTGAGGGTTAATTAAACGATCAGGCATAATTTCAGGATTGTTTGCCAAAACTTCATCCAAGGCCGCTTTCAAACCCAATACTTCCTTCGAATTAAAGTAAAAAGCCTGAGGTATTACGTATCCCTCTTCATGATAATTTTTAATTTCTTTTTTGGATAACATAAGCCGGTCACTTTTGAATTAACGATGATCAATAAGCGTAACACCTCATCAACTCTCTCGTCGCTCATGAGGAAACTCAGTTATTTTTTAATTTGCCTTCAAATCGAAGACTAGCACCTCAGCATTTTGACCATTGGATACGATAACTTCCCTTTCCTCGGACATCATCAAAGCGTCACCGCCCGACAATATGACGTCGTTTACCGTTATAGCGCCGCGAACAACGTGAACATAGACTTTCCGGCAAGGGTCAATCAATAAAGCAGCCTGTTGGTCATCATTAAATAAACCTGCATAAAGACAAACATCAGCGTTCACCTTGACCGAGCCATCATCGCCATCAGATGAGACTATAAGCTTTAACCTCCCGTCCTTATCTTTTTCCGAAAAAGTTTTTTGCTCATAATGAGGCGCAATTGCTTTTAGTTTTGGCTCAATCCAAATCTGTAAAAAATGAGTCTGCTTTTCTGAATGGTTAAATTCACTGTGCGTAACCCCCGTACCCGCACTCATCCTTTGAACGTCGCCAGACGGAATACTTTTGATATTTCCCAAACTATCTTTATGTGCCAATTCACCAGATAATACATAACTAATAATCTCCATCTCGCGGTGACTGTGCTCCCCAAACCCCTGGTCCGGATTAATCCGATCCTCATTAATTACTCTTAAATTTCCCCACCCCATAAATTTTGGATCATAGTAATTCGCGAAAGAGAAGGAATGGTAGCTTTTCAGCCATCCATGGTCTGCGAATCCTCGTTCAATTGATTTTCTTAGATTCAACATGCAAATCCTTTCGTTGTTGGCTGCAGTATTCCATTACTTTTGCTACGGCCTGATTAGGTCAATTTAATTTTTTGTGAATTCTTCAAACCGTCGACGCTAAATTCCCCGGCTCCAACTGATGCCAGTATCAATAGTCCACCGGCGATCGCAATATTTTTAAAAAACAAGAGTTGCTCCATGAACGCTGTTTCAGGGGTGGCTGCCCAAAATGCGTGTCCTGTAACTGAGGCTGCTAGGGTAAATACAGCGAGTAGCATCGCGGTCATACGAGTTTTATACCCAACGATTAAGGCAAGCCCCCCAGCGATCTCTAGGATAATCGTAAGGATGAGTACTAATACAGGTGCAATAATCCCGAGCGATGTGAAGTAACCGACCGCTCCTTCGAAGCCAGTTGCTTTTGAGAAACCAGCGGGTAGGAACATAATCGCAATGAATAGTCGGCCAAATAAATTTAATGCATCGTGTTTCGCACTCATACCGATTCCTTTTCTATTTAAAAATTAATTCAATTGATTTCAAAACCTTTGTCCACTCGGAAATGTCACGCGATGTCGTTGCATTGAATGCTTGTTTCAAATACTCAACATGTCCTGGAAATACTTTTTCAAAGAGAGTTTTGCCAGATTGACTTAGCCCGATTTTGTAACTTCGCGCGTCTTCTTCATTTGGGAGTCGGTGTATGAGACCTTTAGCGTCTAGTCTTTCGAGGACTCCGGTCAAGGTGCCCTTCGTGATTAACGTCTTATCCCCGAGTTTCTTGCATGTCATTGGCGGTTGATTTCCAAGCGTCGCGAGAATGTCGAACTGGGTGGGCGTTATCCCCAAGTCACGAACATGGGATGCTGAATATTTCTCGAACGCTTGATAGGCCTTTGACAACTGTCTAATTAGTGTTAGGTGAGTCATATTAAAGTTATCTCTATTTGTTCTAACACGTACTAATATAGTTCGTATTAGTACAACTGTCAATGACTCTAACAACAAGCATAAAAGCAGTAAAAGTTCTATGCAAAACCTTTTCCAAAGATATACGCCTAGAGTTAAACGACCCTTAAGCCACAAAAATGTGGCTCATGCGCGGATTGAAAGTCTGAAAAACCCCTTATTTGCAGGAAAAATTACTTTACACTCCGAAAGCGGGCACCCGGCTCCGGCGGAGACTCAGCGCCTCCGGCGAAACACTGCGCTTTTGACATCCAATTTAGTGCGACACCACCGGACACACGAAGACGAGTGTCGGCTACATTGCGCACCTGGGTCACCACCTGGCAAAACTCGGTCGCAAGTCCTTCCACACAATCGGTTTCGGACTCGCTGCCAAACTCCCAAAGCTCACCGGATGGCGAAGTTAATCGAACAAAGGGTAGCAGACCGGGTATCGCCTGACCGCGCGTAACGTAAGTCCATTCAAAGGTATTAATACCGAGCACGACGATGCTTCTAATATGATCGCCATCCTTCCTCACGACACCAAGATGATCAAAGACCTCCTGACCGTGTGCCCATGTTTCCATAAGTCGGGCAGAAATTGAGGAGCGAGCGCTCATGGAAGGCCCAGCCCACTTCAACCGCATTTTAGGATCCACATTCTCAAATGTTAAAGCCATATTGTTATAAAACTCACGCCATGTCTCAAGTAAATCACGCCCATACAAACCGTCGATCCATTTACGTTCGAAAGGTTTTAAGCTTCCACCTTTAGTCTCACTCATAACCATGCCGATGAACGTAGAAAAACTGTTCTCATTAACATAGGATTCATTTGCCGCCCAATTCCACATGTGCAAATGTTCCAAAACGTCATTCAGCGTCCAACCTTTGAACTGGGTTGACTCTCTAAAATCTGCGTCACTCAGATCTTTCATCACCCCATAAAGCGCATCAGATTCAGTTTTAAAATCATTAGCTTCCTTCAATTTAATCTCCCTTAACCGTTGTCAAACGAGCTGGATATCGCCAACCATATGTGTGGATCAACCACTTAATGGCAAAAACTAACCCGATGCAGCCACCAACACTTAACCACACTGGTTCCGGAGAATGTTCATATTCGTTCGAAATATACAATCCGCCAACAAGAATTAATGCTCCCACTACCGCCACTTCCTCGTTGATCGCACCGCGAAAAGTCACTGGTTCTTTGTTAATAACAATGTCTTTTAACATTCCCCCTCCAGCACAAGATAGCGCAGCACAAATTGGGGCCCAAAACCACGGCATATTTGCATTAATAGCAATAACGGCACCAGTGATCGCCAAGAAGCTGAACCCAATCATGTCAGAGTAATTTCGTAAGAGTTTAAAACCTCGCGTTCCAGGTAAGTTGGGCTTCATCCAAACCGCTAAAGAGACAATACACACAACAATCAAAATACCCAGCGGATACCTGACATCCGACACATAAAAGAACGGTTGACGTTCAAGTCCAATAATGATGTCTCGTAAAGTCCCTCCGCCAACCCCTCCAAGCATTGCCAGGACAACACGTCCCCACAAATCATAACCACGATTAATTGCATCGAGAAGCGCATTAAGAGCAAATACAAATGTTCCGAAAAACACCAGCACTTTGAACCAAAAATGGGAAACAAATTGATTGACGTAATACATCGTTGAGGGCGAATAGATATGCCCGTTGCCTTGCGACATTTTTAATGAATCAATCACCTCATATGTCCAAATGAGATCCTTCCAATGGAGCTTCTCTGTGTGACTTTGAATCTGAGCAGCTTGTCGATCAAGCTGCTCCAAATCAAGCACACCAAACTTGCTCTGCTCACTTGGAATCAAACTCAGAATAGCCTCTAACATTTGATACTGAAAATTACGGTCCAACGCTGGATTGACTCGGAGCACAGAGTCAATTGCTAGAGTAGGCGCTAGTCGAGTGTCCTCCCATCCCTTTTGAAGGGCTCTGACAAATTTGACTAGAGTCTGCCGAAAATTTGGGTCGCGTAATCGATCTGACCGGACATATAACCCATCCTCGATATTAGCGAGGCCAAAGTCCTCAGGCTCTAAAACCAGAAGATCTTCAGCAGCAACTCCACCATTTAAAATGGAAATCGATTCGTTATAACTCATCGCAGTCGCGCAGTCGACTTGGCCATCAACCAAATCTTTGCCATCGGGTCGCTGCCGAACAAACTCAACATCCGCGGCTCCAAAACCCATCACATTCAGCATGCTAACAACCATGCGGTCATCTCCAATACCCCAGAATCCAATTTTCTTACCGACCATATCCTCAGGTCGAATCACACCGCGGCTTATTCGACATATTACTTGTAAACCACTGCGCTCAAACAGCTGAGCAATATTAGTGACTGTCGAGACCGACTGCATTGAACCCCAAGCATTACTGAGGTTTGATACGGCGATATCGACCTCTCCTGACTGAAGCACCGAGATTGGATCAACGTCACTTGACTTCGGCAAAATCTCAACCTGCAGCCCTTCCCGCTCGAAATGTTTGCGCGTCTCTGCCACATAAAAACCCGCAAACTGACTTTGATCAAACCATTGAAGTTGAACACGCAGCAAAGTTTTGTCAGCGGCAGACAAAACACACGAAAAACATAGAAAGAACGAAAGAAAAAGATTTCGTATTAGATATCTCATCAAGACAATCTCACTTAAACTTCACCTGAATGGATCAACGTCATAACGAATTATTTAAATTTGATTACTCTTTAAGACGCACTGTTAGCTACTGTTTTGAGTCTATCTGTCATACTAGGTCAGCAAAAACCTAGCAGCAGCTTCATCAATCATGTTGATATGCCCGGCAGATTTATTTAGGGTCGCTATTCTATTTTCAGCCGCATCAACCACTTCTGGCCGGGCCGTCTCAGGAACACCACCTGAAATCGGAGCCGGATCGTACTCCAAGCTTAAGACAATTTGCTCAGCGAGCTCACGACCGCATCGCCGCTCAACGATTTCTAAGGCAAAGTCAATGCCAGATGTGACACCGCCTGCGGTAATCCGATTACCGTCGATCACAACGCGCTTTCGTGTTGGATTTGCACCGAACTTTCTCAAATGCTCGGCCCAGCCCCAGTGACATCCCGCATTATAGCCATTGAGTAATCCGGCGGCTGCCAGCACCAAAGAACCAGTACAAACACTGGTCAAATATTGAGCTGACATTGATTGCTCTTGAAGCCATATCAGGACCTCCCGATCAATCATGAGGTGTGCACAATCAAAACCGCCTGGAACAAGGATTAGGTCGTAGTTCACATCTTCAGTAATTTTAGCGTCTGGGTAATATTTCAATCCAAATTGGCTAGTGACTGGATCCAACGTTTTCCAAACTAGAGAAATCTCGGCACCTGGCATGCGCGCTAAAACTTCAGCGGGCCCAGTAAAGTCAAGTTGCGTGACACCTGGAAAAATAAGAATTCCAATTTTATACATAGACTCGGACATATTGATCTCCTAATTCTTTGGAAGTTTGATGCAAAAAAGCCAATAGAATTAACCATTGGCTTTCTAATTCGGTAATACCTTACCAGCGACATTATTAAATAAAATTAGCAAGTTGATCTCAGTATTTTATTCCCGCCCAATCGCTCTATCCAGACTTATCACTTCAATACGTATATTTAAAATTAATTTTTAGCTATCTTGTAAAAATTTTCTCAATAAATACGGCCATTTTTATCCCACTCGGTAAATGCATCTTCCCAACTTGGAATATGACTGGCTTCGTAGCCATAAACTTTTCCCTCACCAATCTTAGAAAGATTTTCCATAGCCTTCAAATGGGGTGGCGATGTTAAATAACCTAACATGTCTTTTTTTGATTTCCACACAGTTAATGTGTGTTGGAATCCGTAACGCGAATTGAATACACAGTGCAGTATTCCTTCGGCTTTTTGGGCGCCTTTTGACGCAGGCATTGTTAATATCCAGAACCTTATCCAACCGATTAAGCCTTTTGGTTTAATTCCCGTTACCGATACATACATTTATTTAAAAACCATAAAAATACATTAAGGTATATCAATAAATTATTGATATAATTGAATTTTTTTATTCCCACTCAATAGTGGCAGTGATATAAATT
>Ga0209251_1001318_pt1 | contig 19393 bp, 21 predicted proteins | sample SaaInlV_100m_DNA_6_FD_184665 | JGI IMG/M metagenome (GOLD analysis project Ga0209251, IMG submission 184665) | Marine microbial communities from expanding oxygen minimum zones in the Saanich Inlet - Saanich Inlet SI073_LV_10m_DNA (SPAdes) (version 2) | ecosystem: Environmental > Aquatic > Marine... | reverse complement strand
GTCTCTGTATTTTTACAAATGAGATCGAAGCCTGCACCCAAAAGGTCAGCGCAGATTACAATTGCATCTGTGCTTAGCCGAAAAGCCAAGTGGCAACCAATGACCTCTGCGATCGCATAACGCAAACCGACAATGCAAATTCGTCCACTAGAATCGCAGCGGACTGGAAAATACGTCTGCTCAAATCGTGAAGCCCGATAAAACGCCATTACGCAGACGTCTTAACCAACAAATCACGGTCGTGGCTGTCTGGACTGTGCGTACGAGCGTCTATCCAGCGGAATTAACAGGCGGTTTGTCTGCAGTTCCTCAGTTCATGACATAGGGCCCACCTGGTACGGCAGTTAGGCGACAGCTTCCACTGGACGCTGCAGAAGATAGGTCTGCATTTTGCCGGCCCCTTTCACCTCGATTTCGCCGCGCAGAACCGTCGCATAGTCGCCTTCAAGCGCGTCATAAAAGGCCTGAGATATCTGAATTTCATTTGGCACACCGGTCGATTCCATACGGCTTGCCATGTTGACGGATTCACCCCAGAGATCATAAATAAATTTCGACGTGCCAATCACCCCCGCCACGACCGGCCCGCAGTGCAGACCCACACGCATCTTTAAATTTGTACCTTTGCGTTCATTAAATTCATCCAGGCGCTGCAAAACACCTAAAGCCAACTTCGCCATTACTTTAGCATGATCTTCATTTGGTGTCGGCAATCCACACACCGCCATATACGCATCGCCAATCGTCTTAATTTTCTCAACCCCAAGCGTGGTGGCAAATTCATCAAAGGATCCGAATAATTCATCAAGCATTGACAACACTTCCATTGGTGGACGGCCCTGCGACCACGTTGTAAAGCCGACAAGATCGGTAAAAATAACGCTGGCGCTGGGAAAGGCGTCGGCGATTTGCGACTCGCCACTCTTCAAACGCTCCGCGATGGGTTCCGGCAAAATATTCAAAAGCAGCTTGGCATTCTCTGAATTTTGTTGTTCGATTACACGTCTCTGGGTGCGCAGATTTACGACCATTTCATTAAAGTTTTGCGTCAGATGCCCCAACTCATCTTGGGACGTTACTGGTAATTCCAGATCTCGATCTCCCTTGCCCAGACGGTCCGTTGCATCCGCCAGTGTTTTAATCGGTGCGGCAATTCGCTCCGCACCCACGGTAGAAACTGCGACAAGCACTGTGGCAATCAGAACACTGGACAAGCCCAAAGCCCAGCCGAGAGTGACCACCGGAGCAAAAGCCTCAGCGGTGTCTATTTCTGAAATCAAAGCCCAAGTATGATCACCAAATCTAACTGGTTCATAAGAGCTTAAAACACTGACCCCCCGATAGTCTTCAATAACATCCGTCCCGGTTATACCCTTTAACGCCTGTACAGAAGCATTGGTCCGCACCTCTTGTAATAAAATTGATGTATTAAAATTCTTCATATCTTCTAATTTATTATTTTGATATCCGAGCTTTTTAAGCGCATCAAAATACCCTACAGGATCTTCAGTCAAAAATCGCGAAACGCTGCGCATATGAAAATCGGGAGCAACAAGATATGTTTCACCGCTTACCCCGAGACCATCTTCTTGCCAATTGCCATCACCCGTCATGATCGCATTTATTTTTTTTACTGAAAGCTGAAATATAAGAACCCCTATCCGTTTCCCTCCATCAAAAATCGGACTGGCAATAAAGGCTTCAGGGGACCCATAAGACGGTTCATAATAATTAAAATCTGTAAAGACGACGCCGTCGGAAACTTCAAACGCATTTGCTGAATGAAACGCTTTGGCAATATTTGCTTCGCGGAACGGGCCGGAAGAGAGGTTGGTGGCAAAATCTGCCTCTTTGAAAACGGAATAAACAATATCGCTGGTTTCACTGTCGACCAAGAAAATGTCATAAAACTCAAATTTCTTCCGATAGCTTTCCAAAACCTCGTGATATTTCTTATGTATTTGACTGTATTCGCTTGCGTCCCCCGGATCGACAAGCTCCACTTTTTGACCAAGCGGCGACGGGTTGGCTGCAATGTAGAGATGTTGTAGATAAACGGTCTCTGGCGTGGTTGGCAGGAAGCGCTCGACCTCATAGCTGCGCCGAGTGCCGTTTTCCAAGCCAGGAATAAAGTCCTTTAGATAATAATCACTCAGTAAACCACCCGTTTCATTAAGCATCTCGTATCCACCTAAATCACCCAGATGGCGGCTAGAAGTTTTAAACGCAGTGTTGAACTCACGCATAGCTTCTATCGTCATGCGATTTTCTGAGAGCGTTTGAATTTCTGCTTTCACGTTCCGCAGATATATATTCAGCTCACTACTTTTAGCCGATCAAACAGCCGTCAGCTTTGTGAGCGCAAGATCCTGCAAGGCATTTTTACTGCTGGTATAGCTGATGAAACCAGTCACACAACTGACTGAAACACAGACAGTTAAAATAAAAACCATTACTTTGGCTTTAATAGTCCAAATAATCATCACCACCCCCAAGATTATCTCAGCCTTAAAAGAACAACTTTTGAGTATCCAAAATTGTCAACAAGGCTAAAATCAAATTGGCATTAGTTTAAATCAGAAAATTAGAATATTACCAGAAGTAATAAGCATTTATAATACAGTTTTTGAATGTTGTTCACCTACTCAGTGGTAGAAGGCGGTCTATGTTGTCTGTACCTTTTTGGCTTTGCCAAACTCGAGCTTAATATTGCTATAATTATCGGCCAACCGACGCGGATAGGCTTCATTTCTCGGTTGGTAAACGTCTGGACTGGCGGCCACTTTATCAACAATTCGATTAAAACCACGGGCCATATTTTCGCCCTGAGGCGTGTTTTCACGTCTTTCTGGAACCAACATATGTCTAGAGTAGACACCCGCAAATGAGATATTCATAACTATTTACTCCAATATATATACCTAAGATAGTCATCTATATCGATAACGTCAATAATTTGTATTTGTTTATATACTTTTGTTTACAAACAGCCTTTATAATGTCGCCTGCATTGGAGTGTCATAAACTCTAAGCACGGACGTTCATTCTGAAATCCTTGGAAATGGGCGCCACGATCAAAAAAGAATTCTCCATGCGCTGACTGCATTTATGAATTTAAGTTAAGTTGAGAATGGAACCTACTGGGGTTTGATCCGGTGCGCGCAGACGGGTTCGTTTCCGCCTAATTCACAACTTACAAAGCATCTATGAATATTATTGCGTATTTATTCAGTCATTTAGCGTTGACCGAAGTGCACAGTTTCAGACGCCGTAATGGCGTCTCATGCGTCACTTCGGTCGTGTCAAAACACTCAGTTGAATTCAAAATACCAAAGGCTAACCAACATGTGGATCGACATAAGTTAAGCATGAAAATAATGCGTCGATCTATATCGCGACCATTCATATCCCTATGGAGCGGACGCAACATGGATGTTCGGCCGTTATAACGGCAGATAAGTTTGAATTTACCGTTTTGGCGCCCTGAGGCGCTGAACTTAGGTGTTAAACAAAAAATGCAAGACGTCGCCGTCTTTTACAATATAGCTTTTGCCCTCCGCGCGCATTTTACCAGCCTCTTTGGCCGGCTGTTCACCACCAAGCGTGACGAAATCATTATAGGCAATGGTTTCCGACCGGATAAACCCACGCTCAAAATCACCGTGGATTACGCCCGCGGCCTGTGGCGCCAAGGTCCCGTTGCGAATTGTCCACGCCCGCGCCTCTTTCGGACCAACGGTAAAATATGTCTCAAGTTCCAACAGCGCATAGCCAGCGCGAATCAATCGATCCAAACCCGCCTCTTCCAGACCCATTTCTGACAGGAACATTTCGGCCTCTTCGGCATCTAACTGGCTGATCTCTTCTTCGATCTGGGCGCTGATCACCACATGGCCAGCCTGTTGTTCAGCCGCCATTCTTGCAACTTTTTCGGAAAATTCATTGCCGGTTGCGGCATTCGCCTCGTCGACATTACATACATATAGGATTGGTTTCGCGGTCAATAATTGCAAGAGCTTCCAAGCTTTGGCGTCCTCATCATCAATTGTAAGGCTGCGCGCGGGTTGACCGTCCTCCAACACAGCCAGCGCTGCGCGTAGCAGACGATCCTGCTGGGATGCTTCCTTGTCACCACCCTTTATTTTGCGCACCAACCCCTGCAAGCGCTTTTCGATGCTTTCAATATCTGCCAACATTAATTCTGTCTCAATCGTCTCAGAATCAGAAAGCGGATCCACCCGACCATCCACATGGGTGACGTCACCATCTTCGAAACAACGCAACACATGGGCAATCGCATCAACTTCACGGATATTGGCTAGAAACTGATTGCCCAATCCCTCACCTTTGCTTGCCCCTTTGACCAGACCGGCAATATCGACAAAGGTCATGCGCGTGGGAATGATCTGCTTCGAGCTGGCAATCGCTGCCAACTTGTCCAGCCGTTTATCGGGAACGGGCACCTCGCCAACATTTGGCTCGATGGTACAGAACGGAAAATTCGCTGCCTGCGCCGCAGCAGTTCTGGTAAGCGCATTGAACAGCGTCGACTTGCCCACATTGGGCATGCCCACGATTCCCATTTTAAAACCCATCTCACCACTCCTTTTGCTTGTCGCCGCTTCTATGCAGTGTTCCCTCACAGTGCAAGCCAGCGATGTTCGAAGCCCCCACTCCCAAGGTAAATGCATCAAAATTTTATTTTTATGGCAGGCATTGTCCCAAGAGCCATTGATTTTCGCAGCCCTTTTCGTCACATCAGGTCGGGACCACATAAAGGAGCCTGACATGACCCGCATCGACGCCAAGTTTTCTGCACTAGCCGCAGCCGGAAAAAAAGCCTTCGTGTCTTATGTTATGGCCGGTGATCCCGATTACGATACATCCTTGGCTTTGGTCAAAGGATTGCCAGCAGCCGGTGTAGATATCATTGAACTGGGCCTGCCCTTCACCGACCCCATGGCCGACGGCCCAACCATCCAATTGGCTGGCCAACGGGCCTTGTCTGCGGGCATGACACTTGAGCGCACGCTCGAAATGGCCCGCGCATTCCGCGAAACGGATGACACCACACCAATTGTGCTGATGGGATATTACAATCCGATCTATTGCCGTGGGGTCGATAGATTTCTGGCTGATGCCAAAACCGCCGGGATTGACGGCTTAATTATTGTCGACCTGCCACCTGAAGAGGACGATGAACTGTGTGTTCCCGCACAGGAAGCTGGTTTGAACTTTATTCGTTTGGCCACTCCAACCACCGATGATAAACGTCTGCCTAAAGTGCTCGAAAACACGTCGGGCTTTGTATATTACGTCTCAATCACCGGCATCACTGGCGCAGCCGCGCCGCAAGCTGCCGATGTTGCCCCCGAGGTGGCGCGGATCAAGTCACAGACAGATCTACCCGTTATTGTCGGCTTTGGCATTCGTACGCCCGAGGCGTCACAGGCGATTGCGGCGATTGCCGACGGTGCGGTGGTGGGTTCGGCAATCGTGTCCGAGATGGCAGCCGGAAAGCCGGTCCCAGAAGTTTTGGCGTTTGTCAAATCACTCGCAGACGGCGCTCATAGCGCCTGATCAACTCTCAGTTAGTGGCCTGCGCCGCAGAATTTGAACCGGGCTATAGCACGCCACCGCCTTGTCGTTCTGATTGAGCACCTCGTAACGGATCTTCACGAGGCCGCGATCTGGCTTTGAGCCGGACAGCCGCGCCGACACCACCTCAGCCCTGACCCTTAGGCCATCGCCTGGCCGCACCGGTGTCATCCAACGCACAGCATCCATCCCCGGGGACCCCATAGAACATGCCTCAAACAAGCCGGTGTCAATCGTTAATCTAAAAGCCACCATCAGCGTTTGAAAGCCACTGGCGATAATTCCACCAAAGGGGGAGGCTTGTGCTGCCGCCTCATCGATATGAAAAGGCTGTGGATCCCACAACTGGGCAAAACCGATGATATCGGCCCGTGACAGCTGCCGCGTGGCCGTCTCAAACTGAAACCCTACCGGAAAGTCTTCGTAGTACATCGCCCGCTACTCCTTGATGGGTAAATGCTTCTGCGCTTCTTTCCTGGCGAATGGTTTCATTTCTTTGGCGTTATTGGCCAAAAAATATTCCACGCGTTCCGGATCATGCTTGCCCAGATCTCGCAGCCATCCTGCCACCGATTTTTGAATAATCCAGTTCTCATCGCGCACATAGCGCACGGCCCAGCCCAATACCCGTTGCCGGATTTCAAGATCTTGCGGTTTGGGGTGGTTTTGTTTGGTCCAAGGCAGAGTGATCACCATCGCCGCGCGACGGGTCCAGTGATGCGTAGATGCGGTCCAAGCCTCAACATTTTCGATCCGGGACGGGTCGGCGATCAAGCGCTTTTGTCCCGCCAAACAAACCTGATCGGCAATCGCCCAGCTATCAAACTCTGGCACCCATTTTGAAATCAAAGCCCAGACTGCATCGTCCGGCTTGATCCGAGCCTGCGTCAATAGCTTTGCGGCCGCAATCCGCGCCTCGAAAATATTGGTTTTCCACAGCGCCTCAGCCAATGCCACCCGCGTCTCAACCGGCAGCTTCTGACGCCAGCTCTGGCTCAAATCGTTCAGCGCAACATTGGGAATACCAAGGTAATCGCGCGGAACCTTATGATATGCCGCCAAGCCTGCCGCGCGTTCAGGATCACCCAGTTGCGTCAAATCCGCCAGTGCTTCCGCCAAATTCATGCAAAACCCTTTATTTCTTTTACGGACCAGCACGGCCACAACCGAAAAACAGCCTTAGACCGCGCAGACAGGCCGGTCCAGTGCCTTTTACTTGGAAGCGCATACAAATAATGCATTGCCCACACCGCGATAGACCATTACCCATCTTATTCTGTGAATGTCTAATGGAGGATCCCAATGCCGGTTATCACTAATATTGATGATCTAAAGCGCATCTATCAGCGTCGGGTGCCACAGATGTTCTATGATTACGCCGAATCTGGCAGTTGGTCCGAGCAAACCTTTCGCGACAATATAACAGATTTTGATCAGTTGCGTCTGCGCCAACGTGTGGCAGTCGATATGAGCGGCCGCAGCACTGCAAGCGCGATGATCGGTGAAAGCGTTGCCATGCCAGTGGCGCTCGCACCGGTCGGGTTGACCGGCATGCAATCCGCAGATGGTGAGATCAAAGCTGCTCAGGCCGCAGCAGACTTTGGCGTTCCCTTCACGCTGTCAACGATGTCAATTTGCTCGATCGAAGACGTTGCCGCCGAAACCAGTGCTCCGTTCTGGATGCAACTCTACATGCTGAAAGATACAGATTTTAACAGTCGTCTGATTGCTCGGGCTAAGGCCGCTAACTGCTCAGCCTTAATGCTGACCCTCGATCTGCAGATATTGGGACAGCGCCATAAAGATATTCGTAATGGTCTATCGGCACCACCCAAGTTGACGGCCAAAACTCTGGCCAATCTGGCAACCAAATGGGGCTGGGGCCTGCAGATGCTGGGAACACAACGGCGGTTTTTTGGCAATATTGTCGGGCATGCCAAAGGCGTGAGCGATCCCGCCAGCCTCTCGACTTGGACGGCTGAGCAATTCGACCCCTCGCTTGATTGGGAAAAAGTCGCCCGTGTCGTAAAGGAATGGGACGGGAAGGTAATTCTCAAAGGTATTATGGATGTCAGAGATGCGCAAATGGCGCTCAAGGTCGGGGCAGACGCGATCGTCGTCTCGAACCATGGCGGCCGGCAATTGGATGGAGCGTTGAGTTCCATTAAGGCGCTGCCTGCAATCATCGACGCCGTCGGGGATCAGATAGAGGTTCATATGGACGGGGGCATCCGCTCGGGTCAAGACGTGCTCAAAGCCCTCGCTCTGGGCGCAAAGGGCACCTATATCGGGCGCTCTTTTGTCTATGGGCTGGGGGCTATGGGACAGGCCGGCGTGACCCGCGCCCTCGAGGTGATTCACAAAGAGCTCGATGTCTCAATGGCGCTCTGCGGCCACCGACATATCGAACAATTGTCGCGCGACACATTGTTAATCCCGAAAGATTTTCAAGGCGACTGGGCATAAGGCCCTGCGCCTTGCCCTGCGTGGGGATTTATTGCTTTTCATGCCTGCCAGACTCGGCTATACGCGCAATTTCACGCGGACATACAGCCTTGGAGGATGTCCGCCCTAACATTGGAGACAAATTATGGCTGGAGAAATTCCTGACCTTCACGCCCAGGAACGCACGGGGACAGGCAAGGGCGCCGCTCGTCAAGCACGTCGGGATGGCTTGGTTCCAGGTATCGTTTATGGTGGCGGCAGCGATCCGCTGGCGATCAATATTCCGTTTAACGTCCTGCTCAAGCGCCTGAAACAGGGCCGCTTCTTATCGACTTTGTTCAACCTCAAGGTCGAAGGCCAAGAGGACGTGCGAGTGATTTGCCGCAACGTTCAACGCGATGTTCTCAAAGATCTGCCAACCCACCTCGACCTGATGCGTCTGCGGCGGAGCTCAAAAGTCAACCTGTTTATTCCGGTTGAGTTTGTGAACGAAGACGAGGCCCCCGGTATGAAGAAGGGCGGCGTCTTGACCATCGTCCGTCAAGAAGTAGAACTGCGGGTCACTGCAGGCGATATCCCAGAAAAATTGACCATCGATCTGGCTGGAAAAGATATCGGCGATACCCTCACGATTTCAGCCATTACGCTGCCCGCAGGATCAAAAGCCACGATTGATCGTGACTTTGTCATCGCCAATATATCAGCGCCATCGGGCTTGAAATCGGCAGGCATCGACGATGATGAACCCGAAGAAGAAGAAGGCGCCGACGAAGAATAAGTTGCGTCGTAATATTTGAATGGAAAACGGGGCTTTTTAAGGCCCCGTTTTTTATTGCAAGTACTGGGCAGGGCGCTCATTGCTTGGAAAAATTGCAGGTTTAGTATACGCCTGTAAGACCGTTCACCCAAAGGTAACCCTTGATGCAAATTTTCGTAGGCCTTGGTAACCCCGGCAGTAAATATGCCAAAAACCGCCATAATATCGGCTTTATGGCACTGGACGGTCTGGCAAACGCCCACAGCTTTGCACCGTGGAAACAGAAATTTCAGGCCCAGATCAGCGAAGGCCTTTTGGGCCGTGAAAAAATTCTGTTGGTAAAGCCGCAGACATTTATGAATCTGTCTGGCCAAGCGGTGGGCGAAGCGGCTCGATTTTACAAAGCCACAGCGCAGGATGTCACTGTCTTCCACGATGAGCTTGATTTGGCGCCCGGCCGCTTGAAAGTCAAACAAGGTGGCGGCCATGCCGGTCATAATGGATTACGGTCAATGCACGCCCATATCGGCGAGGCTTACCGCCGGGTGCGCATGGGGATCGGCCATCCGGGACACAAAGATCTGGTAGCACGTTATGTACTGCATGATTTTGCCAAAGTAGATGAGACATGGCTGGAGGATCTTCTGCACGGTCTGTGCGATGGTGCGGCCGATCTCGCCGCCGGTGACGCGGGGCGGTTTATGAATGCCGTGGCCCTGCGCACGTCACCCCCGCGTCCCTCGACCGGGAAAAGGGCCCCGGCGGACAAACAGTCAAAACAAAAACCCACTGGCCAAGAACACCCCAATGCTAAAGGCGGTCAAAGGCAATCACAGACCAACACTGATCACAAAGACCGCATCTTAAATGATCCCTCACAGGCTGATACCGGAAGCACAGAAATTGGACAAAAAAATCGTTCTGCTTTAGAAAGGCTTATGGATAAATTTAAGTGACCCGCTTGGCCGCGGCATTTTTAGAGCAGGCCTCTCATTGTGATAAACTAGGCTCTGCCTTCATGGCGCGTTTGCTGCGCCTTATGGCGCAACATTGGCCCATTGAGGGCGCACTGGCGCAACGCTTGGAGGCTTGGCCAGGCGATATTGGGCCCAAAGGCGCCTCGCTGCCACTGCGCCTTGCAAGCGCACTGCACGCGCTGGTGCTGAACGGGCAATCAGCACAGTTGCGGAGCGCCTATCCGCCCCATCACACCAACGACGATCAGCTAATCAAAGCAGTCCAGACCACGCTGACCCGCCACGGCAGATTTATAGAAAACTGGCTCACTTATCCGCCCCAAACCAACGAAGTCGCCCGCAGCGCAGGGCTTATTCCAGCCGCAATGTGGCTACAACACCAATATAAGTTGCCGATTTTTCTGTCAGAACTTGGGGCCAGTGCGGGGCTGAACCTTGGCTTTGACAGCTTTGCGCTGACCGTGCCCGGGCACCGTTTTGGACCCGATCAGCCAGTTCTGGATTTAGCACCAGATTGGTACGGCCCTGTGCCAACCGGGCTTTGGCCGCATATCGCCGAACGGCGCGGTGTCGATCTCAACCCGCTTGATCCAACCAAACACGAGGACGCAACCCGCTTAATCGCCTATCAATGGCCCGATCAGCCAGAGCGCATCGCCCGCACCCGCGCCGCGATTGCCCACCACAGTGCCAATGTTGACACCGGTGATGCGATAGACTGGCTCGCGCACCGCCTGAAGCTGCCGCGCGATGGCCACCTGCACCTGATTTACCACACCATCGCTTGGCAGTATTTTCCACCCGAACAACAAGCACGAGGTCGGGCACTCTTGGCCCATGCCGGGGCACAGGCAACCAAGCAAGCACCACTTGCCTGGCTTTCGATAGAGGCCGACGCAAGTGATCAACAAGGTGCTGCCATAACACTGCACCTGTGGCCTGCCAACGTCATATTTGACCTTGGAAGAGCAGACTTTCACGGCCGGTGGATAGACTGGATCCCGCCCAAATAACTGATGGCCTGCACCATAAAGCCAAAACGTGGTTGACCAAAATCTGGGCCGACTTCAGACCATGTGCCCAGACTGGCCATTGACGGACAGATAAAAGCCTGTTTTGAGTTTACCCAAACAATCCACAGCGTCATCCGACCTGCGCCCTGAGAACGGACCTTTCCTTATGATTGAAAAAGACCCTTCCGTGAATGTGTTCGGTGACCCGATCATGACCTGTTCAACCCAGCCTGTAACCGGTTTTTTCCGCGATGGGTGTTGCAATACTTGCGCGGAAGATCACGGAAGTCATACGGTCTGCGCGATTATGACCGCCGAATTTCTGGCCTATTCAAAATATGTCGGAAATGATCTTTCGACGTCGCGGCCTGAATACGGGTTCATCGGGTTGAACCCCGGTGATGCCTGGTGCCTTTGCGCCAGCCGGTTTCTTCAAGCCCATGACGAAGGCTGTGCTCCAAAGGTCAATATCCAAGCCACGCATAAAAGCGCGTTGGACATTGTCTCGATTGAAATCCTGGAAAAACATGCGGTTGGCACGCATTAGACGCCCCAGCCACCACCACAAAGCGCAAGGGTGGCTATCCCATGTCAAAGCCCAGATGTTGCGCGACCGTAAAGATGTCCTTATCGCCGCGCCCACACATATTCATGCAGATGATGTGATCGGCTGGTAATGTCGGAGCCATTTTCATCACATGAGCCAAGGCGTGGCTTGGCTCAAGTGCGGGGATAATGCCCTCCAGCTCGCAACACAGTTGAAACGCCTCAAGCGCCTCTTTATCGGTGATGCTAACATATTGCGCGCGGCCAATATCGTGCAACCAGGCATGTTCGGGCCCAATACCGGGATAATCCAGACCAGCTGAGATGCTGAAACCTTCGAGAATTTGTCCGTCGTCATCCTGTAACAGATAGGTGCGATTGCCGTGCAACACCCCAGGGCGCCCCCCCGTCAGCGAGGCGCAATGTTCCATCTTGGCGTTCACACCCTTGCCTCCGGCCTCAACGCCGACAATACCAACCTCTTTGTCATCCAAAAACGGATAAAACAGCCCCATTGCGTTTGATCCGCCACCGATCGCTGCAATCAGCGTATCGGGAAGGCGACCTTCGGCCACCATCATCTGTTCTTTGGCCTCCTTGCCAATGATGGCTTGGAAATCACGTACCATCGCGGGATAGGGATGCGGACCCGCCACGGTGCCAATACAATAAAATGTATCGCGCACATTGGTCACCCAATCGCGCAGCGCATCATTCATCGCATCTTTGAGGGTACCGCGACCCGAGGTTACGGGAATCACTTCAGCGCCGAGCAGTTTCATCCGAAAGACGTTTGGCGCCTGACGCTCCACATCATGGGCGCCCATATAGACCACGCATTGCAGGCCAAACTTGGCGCAGACCGTCGCGGTTGCAACGCCATGCTGCCCAGCGCCTGTTTCAGCAATAATACGCGATTTCCCCATTCTTCGCGCCAGAATAATTTGTCCCAGCACGTTGTTGATTTTATGCGCACCCGTGTGGTTCAACTCGTCGCGTTTCATATAGATTTTCGCACCGCCCAAGTGCTGGGTCAACCGTTCCGAAAAATATAGCGGGCTTGGCCGGCCAACATAATGGGTCCAAAGATGGTGCATCTCGGCCCAGAAAGTCTCGTCGGTCTTGGCAATTTCATACTGCTGTTCCAACTCGAGAATCAACGGCATCAAGGTCTCGGAAACGAAACGACCGCCGAAATCACCAAAACGGCCCTTGTCATCGGGACCATTCATAAAGCTGTTGAAAAGATCGTCTGCCATCTGAAATCCTTATCGCTGCTGTGTCACTTGAAATATGGCGCAATGCGCGAAATTTCCAGTCATAAATTCACATCGTCTCTATCGGCGTCTCTATCGGGTGACACTGTGCCGCGGCCATAAAGGCCGACATCAGGCCTGCCCCCTTCACGCCAGGTGCGGTCTCAACGCCTGAGCTGACGTCCAATTGGCGCGCGCCGGTCATTTGCACCGCAGCCGGAACCGTCTCGGGGGTCAAACCGCCAGCCAGCATCCATGGCAGCGGCCACTCACGGCCGGCAATCAACCGCCAGTCAAACGCCAAACCGTTGCCACCGGGCAAAATACCCTGTCTGGGGGGCTTTGCATCAATCAAAAGCTGATCACAGACCGCCGCATAATCGCTGATCTTGGTCAGATCATCGGCCTTTTCCAGCCCAACAGCTTTCATCACTGGCAGGCCGTAACGGGCCTTGATCTCTGTCACACGTGCGGGTGTTTCATGGCCGTGTAGCTGAAGCATGTCCAAGGGCACATTTTTAGTGAGTTGATCCAGAAATGCGTCTGTCGCATTAACTGTCAAAGCAACTTTTACAATGCCGGCAGGGGTGTCTTGGGCAAGAGTGCGAGCCTGTTCAATCGACAGGTGGCGCGGAGATTTTGGAAAAAATACGAACCCAACATAGGCCGCCCCGGCCCGGGCCGCGGCCTGCACGGCATCAGGCGTGGTTAAACCGCAGAATTTTACTTTGATCACCTATCTCGCCTCACCTTAATTTGCGCGGTCCAGAAGGGCCAAAACCTCATCCTTTTCGTCGTATTTTTCAACCTGAAGCTTGCGCACTTGACGCTGAAGTTTATTGACCTCGCGGGCACTGCGGTGGCCCTCGGCGCGCAGTTTATATTCCCGCAACCATTCCCAGCAAAAACCGATAAACAAGCCGGCCACTATGCCACTAAAAATGACCACGAACAGCGGTATCTGGATCGATAGATTCAGCCCGAACAACGCACCTAACTCCGCGGGCAGAAGCGTGAGTGTCACGACACCTCTGTTGGCGATTGCAACCGTAATAAGAACAATCCCAAGCAGGCCTAAAAACCCATATCGCAAATAGCGCATGGTTTATCTTCCGTTTAAACGATCCCGTAAGAGTTTACCGGTCTTGAAAAACGGCACATGCTTTTCCGCAACTGCAACCGAGGCCCCAGTACGCGGGTTACGCCCAACTCTGGAATCCCGCTTTTTCACAGAAAAGGCCCCAAACCCCCGCAACTCTACGCGATCACCTCGCGCCATAGTCTCGGTGATCTCATCAAAAATCGTGTTTACGATACGCTCTACGTCACGCTGAAAAAGATGCGGGTTTTCATCCGCCAATTTTTGGATCAATTCAGATCGTATCATTTAGACTTTCTCCCCAAGACTGCGCAGCGAAAAGACACTTCTTTTTCATATTTTCAATCGCCCGCTATTCCAACATGAAAATTTTAAACCACGCATCCGCGCCAAATATTTGACACCAAAGACGTGTCACGTTTTTGTTTATCTTAATTCACACTTTAAATCAACAACACGACGGCGCAAACCAAACAGAGTTTTTGCAACAACAACAACAAAAGCCCCGCAAACTGCTCTGCGGGGCTTTTTCAATGCATTTTACCACGTCCTAGGTGTTGTCGCCTTTCAGCGCTGCACCCAGAATATCACCAAGAGACGCACCCGAGTCGGACGAGCCATACTGTTCCACGGCCTCTTTCTCTTCTGCAATTTCACGCGCTTTAATCGACAGACCCAAGCGGCGCGTTTTGCTGTCGATATTGGTGACCCGCACATCCAGCTTGTCCCCTACCGAGAAACGGTCCGGACGCTGTTCTGCGCGATCACGCGACAGGTCGGAACGTCGGATGAAGGATTTCATGCCCTCATACTCAACTTCAATACCGCCGTCTTCGATAGAGGTCACATTAACCGTGACGATTGAGCCACGCTTAACACTTCCAGTCGCTTCGGCAAACTTATCGCCACCCATGGATTTAATCGACAGCGAAATGCGCTCTTTCTCAACGTCTACTTCCGACACGACGGCTTGAACTAAGTCGCCTTTGCGGAAGTTCTGGATCGCGTCTTCACCACGTTCGTCCCAACTGATGTCGCTCATGTGAACCATGCCATCGATATCACCCGGAAGGCCAACAAAAAGGCCAAACTCGGTGATATTTTTGACTTCACCTTCTACTTCGGTTCCTTCGGGATGGGTCTCGGCAAACACTTCCCAAGGGTTGCGAATGGTTTGTTTCAGACCCAGTGAAACACGCCGTTTCACGCCGTCAATCTCAAGCACCATAACCTCAACTTCTTGGCTGGTGGACACGATCTTGCCAGGGTGGACGTTCTTTTTGGTCCAAGACATTTCCGAGACGTGTACAAGGCCTTCGACACCGGCTTCCAGCTCAACAAAAGCACCATAATCGGTGATATTGGTGACCCGACCCATGTGCACGGATTCCAGTGGGTACTTGCCAGCAACCAAGTTCCAAGGATCTTCTTGCAGCTGTTTCATACCCAGAGAAATACGGTGAGTTTCTTTGTTGATCTTGATAACCTGCACTTTGATCGTCTCACCGATCGTCAACACCTCGGACGGGTGGTTAATTCGGCGCCAGGCCATGTCCGTGACGTGCAATAGCCCGTCTACACCGCCAAGATCGACAAATGCACCATATTCGGTGATGTTTTTGACAACGCCGTCCACAGACATGCCTTCGGTCAAATTGCCGATCACTTCGGCGCGCTGCTCGGCGCGGCTCTCTTCGAGGATCGCACGGCGCGACACCACAATATTTCCACGACGGCGGTCCATTTTAAGGATTTGGAAAGGTTGCTTAAGCCCCATCAGTGGGCCAGCATCCCGCACAGGACGCACGTCAACCTGAGAGCCGGGCAAAAATGCAACTGCGCCGCCAAGATCAACTGTAAAGCCGCCTTTAACACGGCCAAAGATTGCGCCATCGACCCGAGCCTCGTCCGAATAAGCTTTCTCAAGGCGATCCCAAGCCTCTTCACGGCGCGCCATTTCCCTTGAAATGACCGCTTCGCCCTTAGAGTTCTCGACCTGACGCAAGAAGACTTCTACGCTGTCTCCTACCGACACTTCTGCCGCTTCACCAGGATTTGCAAATTCTTTGATATCAACGCGGCCTTCCATTTTATAGCCGACGTCGATGATGGCTTGTCCCGCTTCGATCGCGATAACTTTGCCGGTGACAACAGACCCCTCTTCGGGTGTGTCTATTTCGAAGCTTTCGTTCAGGAGGGCTTCGAATTCCTCCATAGATGTGTTTTGAGCCATGAGGTCTCTGGTTTCCTATTCGTTTATGTTTCTGGCCGTGCGGTTGTCTCCGCCGGTCTTGCAAGTTGGTCTTAGGTTTACATCAAAACAAACGGGGCCGGAATATCCGACCCTGTAAGCTTTTTTCAGCTTTAGCGCTGCGCGCCTCTTCGACACGCCGTGCATACAGATTTAACCAGTCATATTCAAGGGTAAGTACACGAGACAATGCACTGTACCCCACTGAGGCACCATTTCGTCAAAATGCCACTCAGTGAGGGATCAAAAACTCCGTGATCATCTGACAGTAATTATCCAGAGGCACCTGAGTTTCGAGGCATATCCGCGCATTTAGCGAACCCGTCCGAAGGTTCTTCTTTAAGACCTAGGTATATGGTTGCGAATGAAATCCAACACTAATTATTGTGTCATAAAACCGGCCTACTTCCACAAGGCATCCCATGGAAAGATCAAACACGCTCACCCTGCATTCGAAACAATCACGACGTCAACTCTGCGATTTTGAGCACGCCCCTCAGATGTCAGGTTTGAAGCAAGGGGGTCTTGCTCACCTCGGCCATAAGCCTGAATGCGCGAATTGGATATTCCAGAATCGACCAGCACGCTTTCCACGCTGTAGGCGCGACGATTCGAAAGATCGCGATTATAGCTTGCGTCCCCGACATTGTCCGTGTGTCCAATGATGCTGACAGAGGATTTGGGATAGGCCTGCAAATTGCCCGCAAGGGCCTGCAAATCACGACGCAGATCGGCACGCACCGCCGTACTATCTGTCGCAAACAAAATATCCTGAGGCAAAGTCACGATCAAACGGTCTCCTGTGTTGACAATTTGCACGTCACGATTGTCCAGATCACGGCGTAAATCTGCCTCTTGTCGATCCAGCAAAGTGCCCGCCAATGCCCCCAAGCCCGCACCGATAATGGCCGCCTTTACTACTTTACCAGGCCGTTCGTCAGAATTATCGGCCGATACCAAACCAACAGCCGCACCCATCATCGTCCCAATAAGCGCCCCTTTTTTAGTATGCTCACGCGAGTCGTCCCCAGTCAAACGTGCCGGCTGCATACAGGCGGATAAAGCAAATAACACAGGGATAAGCGCAAAGTTACGTAAGTTAATATTCATTGTGAAGAAGCCTCAAATTTAATGCGATAGTCAAACTGAAATATACCCGCCGGAACATTAGCCCAATAGTGGGCAAATTGGAAGCGACGATGCAATATACAAACACCCAATAGATCTGATTTTAATTGCGCGACATCTCTACCGAGGTACTCCTATGCCTCTTGCCGCGCCGCCTCATAGGCCAGCATTGCGCGTTTTACCCGAAGCCCCCAATGATAACCACCCAACCCGCCAGATTTGCGCAGCGCCCTATGGCACGGTATCACCCAGCTGACCGGGTTGCGCCCAACCGCTGTGCCAACCGCGCGCACCGCTTTGGGGTGGCCAATCGCACTGGCAATTTGTGAATAGCTCGTCACAAAACCGCTGGGAATATGCATCAAAGCCTCCCAGACTTTGATCTGAAAAGGCGCCCCAATTAAGCTGAGTGGCGTCTCGCCCCGCGCCGAGAATGCCGCATCAACCCAGTCTGGCAGCTCCCCGGAAAGCCCTTCAGATTGCCGAGCCAACCGCCCACCGGCATAGGGTACATATCGCGCTGAGGGCCAGCGGGCCATCATATCACTCAACGCCTGCTCCCGACCGATTTCTTCTACAAAAGCCAGTCCGCACAGCCCGCGCTGCGTACCCATCGCAAGGGCCTCGCCAAACGGCGTGGCAAACCAACCCCATTGGATTGTCACATCATCCGCTTGGCGTGCAAACTCGCCCGGCGTCATCGCCTCCCAGCGCACAAACAGATCATGCAAACGCCCAGTCCCCGACAACCCAGAAAGATAAGCTGTCTCTAACAGGGTAAAGCGCGCGCTCAGTAAGGTTTTTGCATGGCTTAAAGCCAAATACTGCTGATATTTCTTGGGCGAAACCCCGACCCAATTGGAAAACAACCGTTGAAAATGCGCGACACTCATACCCATTTCCCGCGCCAAATTTTCCAGCGTTATCGCCCCATCGTGCTGATCGATAATATCAATAGCCCGTCGCATCAATTGATAGTGATACCCGGTGTCGGACTGTTGCATATGAAAACCCCGGCTATCCATTTAAACTGAAGAATAGGGTAAAAAGCCAGAAACTACGACCCGTTTCTTGCGCAAACGCACATCACAATAACCAAAGCTGATCGACCCAAACAGACATAAGCAGCTAAAGCCTAATGTGCAAAGCGCTGCTTGAAAATTTGAGCTCTCAATTGGCGGCACAATTGTGTTGACTATCAGCCTCAAGACCTCGATAGCTGCTGCGCCGGTAATCTTTGCGGCGAACAAACCAAGCGATTTACGTCCGATCAAAGCTGATCGCGACCCCATCAGGAGTCTGAGAATTATGTCAGCATATCAGGTTGTCGGCATTGGCAATGCCATCGTCGATGTGATCAGTCAAAGCAATGACAGCTTTTTAGAATTGATGGGCATACAAAAAGGCATCATGCAACTGGTAGAACGGGATCGAGGCGAGCTTCTTTACGGTGCTATGGAAAACCGCATCCAAACCCCCGGTGGATCCGTGGCCAACACCATTGCAGGGCTTGGAAAGCTTGGCCTTTCCACTGGTTTCATCGGCCGCGTACGTGCAGACGGTCTGGGCAATTTCTATGCAGAGGCCACAGCAGATGGCGGGACAGACTTTCTTAACCCACCAGTTGCGAGCGATGATTTACCCACCTCTCGCAGCATGATATTCGTCTCGCCAGATGGCGAACGTTCAATGAACACCTACCTCGGGATCAGTGCTGATTTAAGCCCCGATGATGTGCCACAAGCCCTTGTCGCGGATGCAGAGATTTTATTCCTTGAGGGCTATCTTTTTGATAAGCCCGCAGGAAAACAGGCGTTCAAAACAGCGGCGCTGGCTTGCAAAAGCGGCGGCGGGGCCGCAGGGATTTCGCTGTCTGACCCGTTCTGCGTCGACCGTCATCGCGTTGATTTTCGCACACTGGTCACCGAACTCGATTATGTCATCGGCAATCATGAAGAATGGCAATCCTTGTATCAGACCGAAAACCTGAACAGCGCCCTCCAACAGGCGGCGCAAGATTGTGCCCTTGTGGTTTGCACACGTGGTGCGGCGGGTGCAACGGTTATGACCGCGGAAAACCGGATAGATATTCCTGTCAAATCAATCAGAGCGATTGATTCCACCGGCGCCGGTGACCAGTTTGCGACCGGTTTTCTGTTTGGCTTCGCCACCGGCAAAGATCTGGAAACCTGTGGCCGGATGGGCTGTATCGCAGCCTCTGAGGTCATCGGCCATATCGGGCCGCGCCCAGAGGCCGATATTGCCCAGTTATTCGCCGCTGCTGGTCTTTAAACCCAAGTCACAGCCGTCGTCACTTGGTCAA
>Ga0209251_1001310_pt1 | contig 19465 bp, 18 predicted proteins | sample SaaInlV_100m_DNA_6_FD_184665 | JGI IMG/M metagenome (GOLD analysis project Ga0209251, IMG submission 184665) | Marine microbial communities from expanding oxygen minimum zones in the Saanich Inlet - Saanich Inlet SI073_LV_10m_DNA (SPAdes) (version 2) | ecosystem: Environmental > Aquatic > Marine... | reverse complement strand
CTGCATATGAGAGGGCATCATTCAAGAAATAACTCTCGTATGCACTTGGAGGAAGGTAAATCCCTTGATTAAGCATAAAATGAAAATATTTTTTAAACATTTCGTTATTTCCATGGCTTGACGTTTCAAAGTCAACTACCTCTTGCTCACAAAAGTGGAGTGACATCATCGATCCTAGCTGATTCAATTGAAAACCAATTCCTTTTTCTTTTAACTCAGCTCTCATCATTTCTGATAAGTGTTTTGTTTTATCAGAAAGCCTTTCATATAACTTCGGATCTCTTTGTAAAATTTGAAGTGTTGAAAAACCTGCGGTCATTGCTAGTGGGTTCCCACTCAACGTTCCGGCTTGATAAACGGGTCCTTCAGGAGCTAGAAAAGACATGATTTCCTTTCGGGCACCAAAGGCTCCTACAGGAAGGCCTCCTCCAATTACTTTTCCGTAGGTAACAATATCTGCATCGATTCCTAAAAATTGTTGAGCTCCCCCAGTAGATAACCTGAATCCAGTCATTACTTCATCAAATATAAATAGGGCGTCGTGTTGATTACATAACTCTTTTATTCCTTCTAAAAAACCTTCTTTGGGCGGAATACACCCCATATTTCCCGCAACGGGTTCTATAATTACTGCTGCAATTTGTCCATCATTTGCCGAAAAAAGCTCCTGAACGCTTTCTAAATTATTATATCGGGCCAGTAGCGTATCTTTTGCTGTTCCTTTAGTTACTCCCGGGCTATTCGGTGTCCCAAAAGTCATCGCTCCACTTCCGGCCTCAATTAAAAAGGGATCTGCATGGCCGTGGTAGCAACCTGAAAATTTAATGAGCTTTTCTTTTCCGGTAAATCCTCTTGCCAAACGCACTGCACTCATGCATGCTTCTGTTCCCGAATTGACAAATCGAATTTGATCAATATTTGGAGCCATTTGAGTGGCCAACACCGCAATTTTTGTTTCCAGCTCAGTGGGAATACCAAATGAGGTTCCTTTAACGGCTGTTTTCGCAACAGCATCAATGACCTCCTCATGAGCGTGACCTAAAATCATTGGGCCCCAAGATGCAATATAATCGATGTAACGGTTGCCATCTGCGTCATACAAATAGGCGCCTTTGGCGCTTTCAATAAATATGGGGCTGCCTCCTACAGATTTAAAAGCTCTAACAGGGGAATTCACTCCTCCTGGTATCACCTTCTTTGCCAATTCAAATAATTTCTTAGACTCCTCTGTCGATCGCTCAGTATTCGTATTCATTATACTTATATTTGTGCCACAAAATTAGCAATAATAAGAACTTATGAATTTCAAAACCTCTTTGACTTTTGCAAAAGAAATGGATAACATGGATCCTTTAAAGGATTTTAGGAATCAATTTATCTTCCCGTCATTCCATAAAAACAAAATGCGTTATTTCACTGGCAATTCTCTTGGATTACAACCCGTGACAACACGCGAAGTGATTGGAGAAGAATTAGACGATTGGGGACGTTTTGGTGTTGATGGCCATTTTATGTCCAGAAGGCCTTGGTTCAGCTATCATGAAGAGTTGACGTCAATGGCTGCAGACATCGTTGGGGCAAAAGAAATTGAAACAGTCATCACGCATTCACTAACTACCAATATTCATTTGTTAATGGTTTCCTTTTATCAACCGAAAGGCAAAAGGGTTAAAATATTGTGTGAAAAGAAAGCCTTTCCGAGCGATCAATACGCACTTCAATCTCAATTGAAATTTCACGGCTATACCAAGGACCAATTGATTGAAGTTGGCCCAAGGGAAGGGGAGCACCTCATTAGACACGAAGATATTATTTCTGCGATTGAGGAAAATAAAGATGAGCTTGCACTCGTCTTCATTGGTGGAGTAAACTACTACACTGGGCAATATTTCAATCTAAAAGAAATTACCGACGCGGGGCACAAGGCTGGAGCTTTTGTAGGTTTCGACCTGGCTCATGCGGCGGGGAATGTGAACTTACAGCTTCATGAATGGAAGGTAGACTTTGCCATGTGGTGCAGCTACAAATATTTAAATTCTTCTCCTGGAGGAGTCTCAGGGATATTTGTTCACGAAAAACATGCTGAAAACAATTCTCTTCCGAGGTTTGCAGGATGGTGGGGCCATGATAAAGAACAACGATTTATGATGGAAGATGAATTTTATCCTATGAAAGGCGCAGAAGGGTGGCAATTAAGTAATGCTCCTGTGTTGGGTATGGCCGCGCACCTGGCCTCTTTAAAAATATTTAAAGAAGCAGGGATGTCTAGAATTGGAGAAAAACGAGATCTTATTACGGCTTATCTAGAATTTCTGCTTGAAGAGGTAAACAAAAGACATCAAGGATTTTTAGAAATAATCACTCCTAAAAACCCATCCGAACGCGGTTCTCAGCTTTCAATTCTTTTCAAAAAAGACGGTAAAGAGATGTTTAATAAGCTGACTGAGTCTGGAGTGGTCGCCGACTGGAGGGAACCGAATGTAATTCGCATTGCCCCGGCACCTCTGTATGTTTCATATGAAGACTGCTGGTTTTTCGCAGATATTCTTAATCAACACGCTTAGGTCGTATTTAATATTTCATTTTCAACCACTTGTGGGAAATGAATCGTCTCTAGTTCTCGGATTTTTTCAAATAGACTTTTTGGATCGTCTGTCTCCTCAATAGTTGTATTGAACTGTTTTATGATTTTACCCTCATCATATTCTTCATTTACATAGTGAATTGTAATTCCTGAGACCCTCTCTTTTGCTTCAATTACTGCATTATGCACATGCATGCCATACATTCCCTTTCCACCAAACTTGGGAAGTAAAGAAGGGTGAAGGTTTATGATCTTATTGGGAAAAGCACGAATAATTTCTTCTGGTATTTTTTTTAGAAACCCAGCCAACACAAGCCAATCGATTTTTTTGTCGACGAGATGTTGAATGATTTCTTGATGATCTTCAATTTGAAAGAGGCTTTCTTTGTAACTCACACCTTCTTCATTACAAAGGGACGCAATTCGCTCATTTTTTTTGCTTGAAATCAAGCAAGAGACCTTCAGTTTTTCATTTTTTGAAAAACGTAAAATCATCCTTTCGGCATTTGAGCCCGCTCCAGAAATAAAAATGGCTATCTTTTTCATCTAATTATGAAACAAAGTTAGCATAAATGCCTCTAAATGACATCCATTAAAAGTGTAGCGTTGATAAATAATTGAGATTTATTTTGTTATTTGATGGTTTGTTTTTTTCTTTGCATTCATAAACTTAAAATAATTAAAGATGTCAGATATCAGAGATAAAGTTGTTGCCATTATTGTTGACAAATTAAATGTTGAAGAAAGCGAAGTTTCTAACGAAGCAAGTTTCACAAATGATTTAGGGGCAGATTCCCTTGATACTGTTGAGCTTATCATGGAATTCGAAAAGCAATTTAATATCTCAATTCCAGACGACAAGGCCGAAGGAATTCAGACTGTTGGTGATGCTGTTGACTATATTGCAGACAACGCAAAATAGAACATTTAACATATAAATATTTCTTATGCAATTAAAAAGAGTTGTTGTTACAGGACTCGGTGCGCTTACTCCTATAGGTAATTCCAAAGACGAATATTGGAAAAATCTTCTTGCGGGAGTTAGTGGTGCTGCGGCAATCACTCATTTTGATGCCTCCTTGTTTAAAACCCAGTTTGCCTGTGAGGTTAAGAATTTTAATGTAGAAGATTTTTTAGACCGTAAAGAAGCCAGAAAAATGGATGCCTTTACGCAATATGCCATGGTTTCGAGTGAAGAAGCCCTTAAAGATTCTGGCATTCTCGACTCAAATCCCAATAGAGACAGAATAGGTGTTGTTTGGGGGTCTGGTATTGGAGGTCTAAATACTTTTCAAGAAGAAGCCAAAAATTATTTTGGAAGTGATGGGCCGCCTAGGTTAAATCCTTTTTTTATACCCAAGATGATTGCCGATATGGCTGCAGGACAAATCTCCATTAAGCATGAATTACGAGGCCCTAATTATGTAACCGTTTCCGCTTGCGCATCGGCTACAAATGCCTTGATCGATTCATTCAATTTAATTCGACTCGGAAAATCAGACGCCATTGTTACTGGAGGTTCTGAAGCCTGTGTCAATGAAATGGGAATGGGCGGATTCAACGCCTTAAGAGCTCTTTCAACAAGAAATGATTCCCCGCAAACAGCATCTAGACCATTTGATGTTGACCGTGATGGCTTTGTTCTTGGAGAAGGTTCAGGAGCCTTGATTTTAGAAGAATATGAGCACGCTATAAAGAGAGGTGCCAATATTTATGCAGAAGTTATTGGTAGTGGTATGTCCGCAGATGCCTATCACATGACGGCGCCTCACCCGGAAGGTTTAGGTGCAATGAATACGATGTTATCTGCCCTTGACGATGCAAACATTACTCCTGCTGATGTTGATTATGTCAATGTGCATGGTACGTCTACGCCCCTTGGTGATGTAGCTGAGGTTAAGGCCATACAGTCTGTTTTTGGTGAAAAAGCCTATGATTTAAATATTAGCTCTACCAAATCCATGACAGGTCACCTTTTAGGCGCCGCCGGAGCTATTGAGGCTATTGCATGTGTAATGGCAGTGAAAGAAGATATTGTCCCTCCAACAATTAATCATTTCACCGATGATCCCAATTTAGATCCCAAACTCAACTTCACTTTCAATAAAGCCGAAAAAAGAACTGTAAATATTGCACTATCGAACACCTTCGGGTTTGGAGGTCATAATACAAGTGTAATTGTAAAGAAATATAAGCCCTAACGCTCTGAAAATACCTTTGTTTAGAAATAAGAAAACAGAGGGTGAACTTAAACTTTTTCGTTTCATTCTCGCAAAGTTTGGTTATAAACCTAAGCGTCTATCCTATTTTCAAAAAGCAATAACACATCGATCTTTCATTGGGAATAATCGGGAAGAATATTCTAATGAACGACTTGAATATCTTGGAGACGCCATTCTTGACTCCATTACGGCTGAGTACCTTTTTTTAAAATTCCCAGACAATGATGAAGGTGCATTAACAAAACTCAAATCAAAAATTGTAAATCGCAAAAACCTCAGTAAACTAGGAGAAGATATGGGTATTCGAGAGGTTCTTCTTTACAATCAAAGCCGAAGTATAAACATTAGCTCTTTGGAGGGAAATGCTTTTGAGGCCATCGTTGGTGCGATTTATTTAGATGGCGGGTATGAAAAAACAAAAAAGGCTTTAAAAAATCATGTGTTTAGAAAATACTTAGATTTCAATCAGCTCTTGCAGGAAGAAATTGACTTTAAATCCAAGCTATATATTTGGTGCCAAAGGAAAAAACTCAAACTCAATTTCAAGCTGGTTTCTGAAGAACATAAATCGGGCCAGTGGGAATACACTATTGTAGTTCAAATAAACAATCAGGACTATGGCTTAGGCGGGGGGAGCTCAAAAAAAGTTGCTGAACAAAATGCCTCAAAAGAGACATTCGAATTATTAGGGGAGTTGTGAATTTTGTTTTAAGCAATTAATTTGTTTTCTTTGTGTCATATCCAATTAGATACTATGAATTCAACAGACTTTTTCTTCTTACTCGGCGACATTTTCCAATGGACTTTTCAAATTTTCGAAATCATCGGTAACTCAATTAATTTCTTCTTGTTAATCTGTGGTTTTGGCGGGTTTTTCTATTGGATGAATATTCAAAGACGTTTTAACGGAATGTCAGATGTACCGGTTGAGGTAAAAGACAACGAAGGATGGTACAAAGATTCTTCCAAGAAAAGACAAATAAAGTAAGCCTTTTGACGGGCAACTTATTTCTTTCCAACACGTCTAGAACTAAAGCTGTAATGTGAAACTTGTTGGACTATTTTTATTTCTATTTGTATCTTCTCAAAATGCTTTCGGACAAGCGTCCACTGCGAGTGATTGCCCTGATGCCGTAAATATTTGTACCAACTCAACATTTGCTATTGATCCAAGCGGTTCTGGAGCTATTCAAGAATTAAATGGGAATGTTTCAAACCCCTCAACGAATCCCTCTTCTGGAAATGCTGGATGCCTTTTATCCGGTGAATTAAACAGTACCTGGATGGTTATTAATATTGCCAGTACTGGTCTTCTTGAGTTTTCATTCGGACAAGCTGGTGGAAATGGATTTTTTGACTGGATCATGTGGCCCTATAACGCCGCAGCATGCGATGATATTTTGAACAATACTCTTCCACCAATTAGGTGCAATTGGAACGGTTCTTCTGCCGGTTTTACAGGTGTTGCAACCACCCTTCCTCCAGGAGGAAACGCGGCGAATTTTGAACCAGGTCTTCCTGTTATTGCAGGTGAACAATACCTTATTTGCCTATCAAATTATAGCAGCCAAACCACGAGCTTGCCTTTGGATTTTTATGGCTCTGCCGATGTGAGTTGTACTGCCGTTCTTGTAATTACTGTTAATAATGAAACCATATGCCCTGGAGATAACGCAACCTTAACCGCAACAGGTGCAACAGATTATACTTGGAGTCCCGGAGGGCAGACAAGTTCAACAATTACCGTTTCTCCGAGTAGCACAACGGTATATACAGTAACCGGTACTGAGGATTTGGGTAGTGGAATCATAGCAACAGGCCTCGCTGACGCGACGGTCACGGTTTTACCTGCAAATGACCCACAGTGCAGCTGCACGGTCTCAGCATCTAATAGTGGGCCCATTTGTTTTAACGCAACTTTTGATTTAAATGCCACAGCTGTTAGTAACGGAACTTATGAATGGGACATGATGGGCAATGTTTTGGGTACTGGACAAACCTTAGCAAATGTACCAGCATTGAGTCCTGGCACTTATCCCATACAGGTAACGGCAACTGATGACAATGGCTTTGTTTGTACTGACTTAACACAACTCACCATTCTATCTGATACAGATCCAAATTGTATCTGTACCGTCGTTGCATCCAATTCTGGGCCTATTTGTGAAGATGATGTTTTTGACCTTTCGGCCACATCCGTTTCCAACGGCTCATATGTCTGGGAACAATCTGGAAACTCGCTAGGGAATATTCAAAATATGATTGGGAACCCTTCCGAAGCGCCTGGTTCGTTGTGGTATGTTATTACTGCTACTGATGACAATGGTTTTATTTGTGTTGATTCTACTGAAGTTGTTTTTAATCCTTTACCAAATATTTCTGCGGGCTTAGATCAATCCATTTGTTTCGGTGAAAATGTTACCCTAAATGCGAGTGGAGCTCAGAGCTATTCGTGGCATGATGGAATACAATGGTTGCCCTATTCTAGTCAAGGCGAATTTAGCTTCACCCCTAATGGTAATACCATTTGTATGTTAACCGGAATTGATATAAACAATTGTGAAAATAGTGATACGATGACTATTTCAATTAACGCGGCAGAGTTGCCAGATATCAGTCCCTTAAATAATTTGGGTTGTGTTCCCTATAGCTTAAGCCTCACAAATTCCATCATCAACGCGCAAAGCTGTGTGTGGGAGTTTTCTAACGGTAATATTTCTTCTGGAACCGGAAGTCAAAACTTCGCATTTGATGATGCCGGATGCTATGATTTAACCATAAGTATGGTCGATATAAATGGATGTGACACCTCACAAACCTATCCAGACATTGTTTGTGTTGAGGAGGCTATTGCTGCATTTACGGTTTCTCCAAGTACAATTGGCCCAGGAAACTCTACAATTCATTTTTACAATGAATCATTTGGAGCAGATAACTTTATTTGGAATTATGGAGATGGTAGTACCTCATACGAAATTGATGGTTCTTATCAATACAATACGGCTTTAGAGAATAGTTATTTGGCAACACTTATTGCGATTTCGCCCGAGGGCTGCTTAGACAGCGTTTCACTAGTAATTGCTTATGAAGAGCAGCTTATTTATTACATTCCAAACACCTTTACTCCGGACGCAGACGAGCACAATCAGTTGTTTAAACCCATCTTTACAAGTGGATTTGACCCCTACAATTTTGAAATGAGTATTTACAACAGGTGGGGGGAAATTATTTGGAAAAGCAATGACCACAAATCCGGTTGGGATGGCTCTTATGGGATCAATAAGGGAGTACCTGTGCAAGCTGGGATTTACAGCTGGGTAATCAAGTTTAAACCCAAAGATAATGACGAAAAAGTCATTATTAATGGTTCTGTAAATGTCCTGAAATAATTAACTATTTCTCAGAAGTAAGATTAGATTTTAAGAATTCTCTATTCATTCTTGCAATGTTCTCAAGAGATATTCCTTTTGGACACTCTACCTCGCAAGCTCCAGTATTGGTGCAATTCCCAAAACCTTCTTCGTCCATTTGTCTTACCATATTTTGAACCCTCTTATTTGCTTCGACTTTTCCTTGAGGTAAAAGCGCATACTGTGAAACTTTTGCACCAACAAATAACATGGCTGAACTGTTTTTACAACTAGCTACACAAGCACCACAACCAATACATGTTGCCGCATTAAAGGCATTATCTGCATCTGTCTTAGGGATAGGAATTGCGTTGGCATCCATAGTGTTTCCAGAAGTGTTAACCGATACAAATCCTCCTGATTGTTGTACACGGTCAAATGCAGAACGATCTACCACTAAATCCTTGATGATAGGAAATGCTTTAGACCTCCATGGCTCAATATAAATGGTGTCCCCATCATTAAAACTACGCATGTGTAGCTGGCAAGTCGTAGTTTGGGTTTGGGGGCCATGTGCTCTTCCGTCAATGTATAATGAACAAGATCCACATATACCTTCTCGACAATCATGGTCAAAAGCTACAGGGGCCTGTTTTTCATTTATAAGCTGCTCGTTTAATTGATCAAGCATTTCTAAAAATGAGCTATCTGTTGACACTTTGGATAATTGATATGTTTCAATATTCCCTTTGGAATCAGCATTTTTCTGTCTCCAAACTTTTAAGGTTACGTTAATGAATTTTGATGCCATTGTGTATGTTTTACTTATAGTTTCTTTCAGCTATTTTAATTGCTTCGTATTTTAAATCTTCTTTGTGTAAAGCCGAATTAGTGGCTTCTCTGTCTTTGTATTCCCAGGCAGAAACATATTTAAATTTCTTGTCATCTCTCAATGTTTCTCCCTCGTCATCTTGGTACTCTTCTCTAAAGTGGCCACCACAAGACTCGTTTCTATTCAATGCGTCTACCGCCATAAGTTGACCAAGTTCTAACAAGTCCGCAACACGCAATGCTTTCTCAAGTTCAGCATTCATTTCATTGGATTCTCCCGGAATGAAAACATCATTATAAAACTCATCTCTCAATCCTTTGATTTCTGCAATCGCAGACTTCAAACCCGCCTCACTTCTACTCATACCTACTTTATTCCACATGATCAATCCAAGCCTTTTATGGAAATGGTCTACTGACCTATTTCCTTTGACATGCATTAAACTCGAAATACTTTCAGCGACATCCATTTCAGCTTTCTCAAACTCTATTGCATCGGTTGAAATTTCACCAGTGCGAATTTCGTTTGATAGATAGTTGGCTATCGTATAAGGAAGAACAAAATACCCATCAGCAAGTCCCTGCATAAGAGCAGATGCCCCTAGCCTATTTGCACCATGGTCCGAGAAATTAGCTTCTCCTGCTACGAAACATCCAGGAATTGTACTTTGCAAGTTGTAATCGACCCAAACGCCACCCATTGTGTAATGGACAGCAGGATAGATTTTCATTGGGGTTTCATATGGGTTTTCAGCTGTGATTTGTTGATACATCTGAAAAAGATTTCCATATTTTTCTTCTACCCATTTTTTACCAAGTCGAATGGTTGTCTCTTCGTTTGGATTATGATCGCCTTGAGCATAGGCTACTTGTTTTCCTTTGCTTTTGATTTCTGATGCGAAATCTAAATACACGCCTTCATTGGTGTCGTTTGCTTCGATTCCAAATCCTTCATCACATCTTTCTTTTGCAGCTCTTGATGCTACATCCCTTGGTACAAGGTTTCCAAATGCAGGATATCTTCTTTCTAAATAATAATCACGGTCCTCTTCAGCAATTTGAGTAGGTTTCAATTTGCCATTTCTTATCGCATCTGCGTCTTCTTTTTTCTTTGGCACCCATATTCTACCAGAATTTCTAAGGGATTCTGACATTAAGGTCAACTTCGATTGGTTTGTCCCATGAACAGGAATACAAGTAGGATGAATTTGTACGTAACATGGATTCGCAAACAAAGCTCCTTTCTTATGAATTTTCCACGCTGCAGAAACATTGCTACCCATTGCATTCGTGGAAAGAAAGTAAACATTCCCATATCCCCCAGAAGCAATAACTACTGCATGAGCTGAATGTCGTTCTAATTTTCCTGACACTAGGTTTCTGGCAATAATTCCTCGTGCGTTTCCATCTACTTTTACAATGTCCATCATCTCATGACGATTGTACATTTTGACTCTTCCTAAACCGATTTGTCTAGACAAGGCTGAATAGGCTCCCAAAAGAAGCTGCTGTCCGGTTTGTCCTGCGGCGTAAAATGTTCTTCTTACTTGAACGCCCCCAAAAGATCTATTGTCTAAAAGACCCCCGTATTCTCTGGCAAATGGTACTCCTTGCGCAACACATTGGTCAATAATATTTGCAGAAACTTCTGCCAGTCTGTATACGTTTGATTCTCGAGATCTGTAGTCGCCCCCTTTAATGGTATCATAGAAAAGTCGGTAAGTACTGTCTCCATCATTTTGATAATTTTTGGCCGCGTTGATACCTCCTTGAGCAGCAATAGAGTGTGCTCTTCTAGGAGAATCTTGGAAGCAAAAAGATTTCACATTGTAACCCATTTCTCCCAAAGAAGCAGCTGCAGAAGCACCCGCAAGACCTGTTCCAACAACGATGACATCTATTTTAGGCCGGTTATTTGGAGCCACAAGCTTCATTTGATTCTTGTGATTCGTCCATTTCTGGTCAATCGGCCCTTCTGGTATTTTAGAATCTAAAATTGACATAATTAAAATTTTCTAACTATTTAAATAAATTAAGATCGGTATAATCGCAAATAACAATGGGACAACAATTGCATATCCCCGCCCAAACACTTTAATCAATGGCGTATATTTTGGATGGTTCATTCCTAATGATTGAAAAGCCGAGGCAAAACCATGCCATAAGTGAAACCCGAGAACGGCCATTGATATCACATAAAGGAACATTCCTAATAATCCCAAAGGAACCCCGGAATCACTTTTGTTTTTCTTGCTAAAAAAAGCCATGACAACTGTGTGAAGGTCTTTATAACCTTCCGCTAAGATTTCATCTTTTTTAGACTTCAATTTTTTCTTCTGTTCTTCTATGTCAGCCAACTGATCATCCGATATCCCAGGATTGGATGCTAGATAAGATGAATATTGTTGCTCAATAGAGGCGTTAAATTTATCTGCTTTTAATATCAGCTCTGTTCCTTCTATTTCGCCTAATTCTCTGATTTGTTTTGTCGAAATTTGTTCTCCCTTTTGGGTCAAATACATAGTGTCTTGAGACGAAGGAGAATAATATGTATGCATAGGTACCTCATCCGAAACCTTCATTTTCCACCAAAAATTTGACATATGTGTCGCAATAAAAACCAAAACAATGGTTCCTAAAAGAGCCATGTATCGAGAGGGTAATGAAGAATTCGCACTTGGCTTATTGTAAGCATAGCTAACGGGGCGGGCTTTTTTATTTTGAATAAATAAAGCAATTCCGTCTATGGCATGAAACAGTATTGAAAAGTACGTTAAATATGACAAAACCATAATTGCTGGATTGTGGGTCATAAAGTAGGCGTACTCGTTAAAGGCTCGACGGCCTTCTTCACCTGTTTTAATTATCAGTTGGAGGTTCCCAATTAAGTGACCCACCAAAAACAGACATAAAAACAAACCAGTTAAGGCCATCCAATACTTCTTGGCAATGGACGACTTTATTAATGCAGAATTACTCATATCTCAGACTCTTTTTTACGTTGCAAAGTTATTGTATATAACAAAAGAATGCACAAATGGTTTTTATTTAGAATGGTTATATATAAGAGAGTTCTACATTTGAATCTGTAACCAGAAGAAATGCCTCGGCACCAATAATCATTGCCCTATTATCGTCAATATGTCCACACGGAAAATCAAAACAGACTGGAATGTCTAATTCTTTTACGTGCCTCAAAATAATTTCAGATGAATCTATGCCAAAAGGTACTTTTGTGTCCTTCATTTCAGTCATGCCTCCTACAATAAGTCCTTTTATTTCTTTAAAAACACCAGCATGTTTAAGCGCATACATCATTCTATCTAAATGATAAAGTTGTTCACAAAGATCTTCAATAAACAATATTTTGTTTTTATAATCATAGGCATAATTACTTGCCAGAAGGCTATAAATAATACTTAAGTTTCCTCCAATTAAATTCCCTTTTGCGGAACCACTTATGTTTTCTTTTGACGGTTGTATTTGAACCTTGAATAAAGAGCCATTGAGTGCAGAAAACAAGGTGTCGATTGCGGCTTTTGAGTTCTCTTTAAAATTCAATGGCATGGTGGAGTGTATGCTTTGCACCCCAATACTATTTATCAATTGATGAAAAACAGTGATGTCGCTAAACCCCAGAACCCATTTTGGGTGCTGAATAAAACCATCCCAGTCTAAATTTTCAAAAATTCTTACTGAACCATATCCTCCCCTTGCACATAAAATGGCCTTGACTTCAGGGTTGTTTAATGCTTCTTGAAAATCAAACAATCGTTCTTCATCTGTGCCCGAATAATAGTTGTGAGCTCCTAAACAATGATTTGAAATTAAGACTCTATATCCTCGTTTTTCAATAAGCGCTTTGGAATACTCAATAAAGGATGAATCAATACTTTTAGCGGGAGCAATGATTGAAATAAGATCACCAGGAATTAAGGTTTTTGGGGCTTTCATTTGATGTTTTTAAGAATTGTCCCAGCTATTAATAAGTCGTTTTGGGTGGTTATTTTTATATTCTCTTCATTTCCATCAATCAAGTGAATTTCAACTCCACTATTCTCAACCACGGAAGCGTCATCAGTAAAAACCGCTTGATAATCTTTTAAATATGCATTCTGTATTACTTCAAAAGTAAAACATTGGGGGGTTTGAACAACGATATAGCTCTTTCTGTCAACAGCTTCTGATTTACCATTACTTATGACTCGTATAGAATCCTTGATTCTCAAATAAGGAATAACCGCATCATGCGTTTTTAAGGCTTCAATGCTACGAGAAAGCGTATCTTGACTTACTAGAGGTCGAACACCGTCATGAATCATTACCTGGCCTTCTGAACATATAGCTAAAGCGTTTTTAATTGAATGGTATCTTTCTTTTCCTCCATCTACTACGTGATGCAAAATAGTGAATTCATGTTTTTGAATAAGATCACTCCAATACTCACGCCATTCTTTTGGCAGTGTAAGGATGATTTCTGCCTCTGGATTCCAGCTACTAAACCGCTTGATCGTATGCATTAAAATTGGCAATTCGTCCAAGTTTAAAAACTGCTTAGGGACCTTTGACGAAAATCTTTTTCCAAGACCCCCTGCAGTTATGATTACGGATAGTTTCATTGAATAAATATATCAAAAACTTAAACTCGAATACGTTTTTCAATGATATAAAGTTTATCAAAAAAAAGAAGAGCACTAAAAAAAAGAAAAGCTAAATTTGTCGCCATTATGTTGATAGGAGAAGATTTTACCAAAATTGCCATAGAATTTAATGGCCTTACCCTTTTAGAGCCAAACGCACTCATTACAGACTTTATCATGGGTGGATTAAGTATTTATATTGCGATTCAGCTGAAAAAAATCAAATCTCAGCACTCGTTTTTAAAATATTGGCACTATTTCTTTTTAATTTTTGGAATCGGTGCCTTCTGTGGGGGCTTAGCCCATTCCTTATTTGAATACACGGGTCCGCAAGGAAAATTCCCAACATGGATTTCTGCCATTCTTTGTGCTTATTTTATCGAAAAGGCCATGATTAAGTCCGTGGGAAACCTGAATAAAAACAACATCCTTGGGAAAATCGCATTTACAAAGATGATTTTGATTTTTTTAATTGTTATAACTGTTATTTCAACAAAAGCCTATCAAGAAGAACATACCATTGGATTTATACCCATAGCAATAAACACGCTTATTGGTGTATTTATTTCCGTTGCTTTTTTTAGCTTTTATAATTTAAAACGGGGATATAAAGAGTTTAAATATTTGTTTATTGGAGTCTTGATCATGCTGCCAACCTTTTTTATCTTTCTATTGAAGATTAATCTATATCCCTGGTTTGACAAAAGCGATCTATCGCATATCATCATAATCATAGGGAATTACTATTTCTATTTAGGAATTAAAAAAATGGATTATACTCGCCTTCCGTTTAAAACAGATTAACGTTGAATTCTTAGTTTGGAAGACTTCACAAAGTCTTTACCACCCATTGTCTTGGCAGACAAGAAGTATACATAATTACCTGAAGGGGCCGGCTCACCACTCATCATTGTGCCATCCCATCGGAAGTTCCTATCATTGGATTGAAAAACAACCGTATTGGTTTGATCAATAACAACGATTTGGAAATCTAGTTTTTCACTCATTTCAATGGTAAAGAAATCATTTGACCCATCGTTATTTGGTGTAAAAATGTTAGGGAGTATAATACTTTCTTCATTCTCCTCTTCTACAATTTCTTCAAATACCTCTTCTTGAACTTCAACAACATCTTCTACAATAACAGTTGCTTCTTCTACAATAGGAGGAGTTGATTCAGGTTCAACAGGCGTATTAGCAGCTAATGGAGCTGGGTTGGTTTGTTCAGGGGAACTTTGAGGTTCTGTCGATGATTCTATTTTGTTTTCAGCCAAATCAACATCTTCAATGACCGTCTCTTTTTCGTTAGGATTTACAATAGAAGATACTATATCAGTAGGTTTAGAAACGACTTCTTTCTTGTCTTCTTTTAAGTCTTCAATGATCTCTTTTTTAACTACATCAAGCGAATTTGTTTCCGAATCCTTTTCTTGATTATTATCCACCTGAATACTAGAAGATGTTTTTGGTTGAACAATCTCTTCTTCTTGTAATACAAAATATGTTGCAATACCAAGGCCTGAGACGCCTATAACGGCAACAGCAGCTTTGAATAGTATTGAGCTCCCTGCAGCAGCACCTGAGGTGGCGGCACTAGACAAAGAACTTGAAACATTCTTCCAGACAGCATCCGAAGGAGTCACCTCGTGAGACTGAAGCTTCTCTCGCAATAAATCTTGTATGTTATCCTTGTCAATCATCTTGTTTACTAATTCTTTCTTTTAAGTATGCTCTAGCTCTCAAATACTGAGATTTTGAAGTGCTTTCTTTTACCCCAAGCTTCTCAGCGATTTCTTGATGAGAATATCCTTCTATCGCAAACATATTAAAAACCACCCTATAACCGGGAGGCATTTTTTTTATTTCTTCAATAAGCTCATTGGCCGACATGTTTTCCAAAATATGCGCATTCATACTAAGCTTATACTCTTCTTGATCAATAGAGACATCAAATTTTAATTTTTGATTTTTTCTGATTTGATCTAAACAGGTATTTACAACAATGCGCCTCATCCATCCTTCAAAAGAGCCTTTGCCCTTGTATTCAGGTAGCTTGGTGAAAATCTTTACCATACCTTCTTGAAGTACATCCTCTGCATCATCTGTACTCTTCATGTAACGAAGACAGAGCGCAAAAAATTTCGGTGAAAAACTATCAAACAACGTCTTTTGAGCTAGCTGATTGCCTTTAATACATCCTGCAATTAAAGACTCATCATCCATAGCTCACAATATAAAGACTCTTATTCGGGTTAAAGGGTTGCATCAATCTTATTTTTTTTCATAAACAACAATGGATAAAACAGGGTTGTGATCAGAAAGCCTCTTGTTTTTTCGTCGGTTTTTACTTCTTGGTTCTTCTACCCACAACGATTTTTGAAGAACCTTTTCAGCTCTTCTTATCATTATGTAATCTATCCAAACAGGTTTTCCCGTAACTGGATACAAATTGTTGTCTTTAAAGTTTGCCGTCGCAGCCTTCCTGCTGTTTTTATTTAATTTCGGGTTATTTGACTTTAATTTGTTTTTCAATTTCACAAACATATTGCTCTTGTTTTGAATATTGAAGTCCCCGGCATAAATAAGTATCTTGTTAGAATCAATATCGTTAACCACATCTGAGATCTGATTAATTTGAGCGTTTCTAATTTTTTTTCGAGACAAATCAGATCCCGCTTGTAGATGAGTGCCTAAAATGGCTATTTCTTGTCCGTTTTTTTCAAAGGTTACTAATATGGCTCCCTTTTTAGCCAAACGGTCGGCTCCTTTAGAAAAGGAAAAAGAAATCACTTTTTCTTTAACGATGGGCATTTTTGAAAAAAGCACTACTCCCGAAGGGATCCCCAGCCAAGTCACAGGTCCTTTTTTCGTTTGATAGGGGTATGTACTCTTAAGCTGCTTCTTTAGTTCCCGTCTTGCCCCACTATGGAAAACCTCCTGTAGAACAAGAACATCGGCTCCAGAATTTTTTAAATAATTTCCAATCTCAGAAACGCGATCCATCTGACCATCGTTCATTATTGACGGCCTTAAAAAGACATTCCAACTCAATACCTGTATTGAGGATTGCTGACAGCTACTTTGGAAAGTTAGTGCAACAATTAAAACAATTAGGTATGACTTCAGAAAACGCATCTTAACAAATTTAAAGTATTTTAGACCAACAAAAAAGCAGAAAATTCTAATCGCATGAATAAACGCCTCCTTATCGTCCTTGTTTGTCTCTTCAATTTAGGATTGGGTCTTAGTCAAAAAAACACATGGCGTGCTGAGCTTGCTCTTAATGATCGCTTAAGTCTCCCTTTTTTTTTAGAGGAGCTGTCTGATGATCACTCATCGTCTTACCATATTGTTAATGGACCAGAAAAAATTGATTTAACCATGAAACAAAAAGGCGATTCTCTTCAATTAAGCTTTCTAGAAATGGACAGTTATCTTATGATATCCTTAGACTCTTTAAATAACTTTAGAGGGTATTGGCAAAACAATATTAAAAGTCAACGTATACCTCTTCATGGTATTTCTGGTCGTTTTCCTCGTTTCCATTCTTCAAGCGGTTCAAAGCCTCTGAGGATTGCAGAAAAGTATAGAGTGACTTTTTCACTGACAGATGATCCCTGGCCTGCTATTGGGCTTTTCGAACAAGCGGGACAAAATGTGAGCGGAACCTTTTTAACTGAAACTGGTGATTTTCGTTTTCTTTCAGGGAATGTGTATGGGAATGAGTTTTATGTTTCCTGTTTTGATGGTTCTCATGCATTTTTATTTACCGCTAAAATCAACGGTGAAGCCTTGATAGGCAGGTTTTATAGCGGTACGTCTTATCAAACAGATTGGGAGGGTATAGCAGATAAAAACGCACGTCTTAGGAGTCCAAATAAATTGACTTATATCATTGACTCTACACTAAGTCTCAATGACGTAAACGTAACTACAACTTGTGGGTTTAAAAAGAAGTTGGGCGGGTTTAAAAGCCCGGTAACCATCATACAAATCATGGGCTCCTGGTGCCCTAATTGTTTAGACGAAACGAATTACTACAAGGCGCTTTATGAAAAATACAAGTCGCAAGGGTTAAAAATCACAAGTATTGCTTTTGAGTATGGAGCAACTAAAAGAATTCAAAGAAAAAAATTAAAGCGTTTTGCAGACAAAGCTGAAATACCTTATCCCATTTATTTGGGAGGGGCAGCAAATAAAAAAACGGCATCAGTGCTTTTTCCAATGCTTAATGAAATATCTAGTTTTCCAACCAGCTTGTTTTTAAATGAAAAAGGAGAAATCGTTTTTATCCATACAGGGTTCAATGGGCCCGGTACGGGAGATGTCTTTAAAAATTACAAAAAAGAGATTGAGGGCATAATCGTAAATCTTTTGAAATAAAAAAACCCTTTGTTTATTCTACTAATAACTTAAAAACAACTCAATGTTTCCACTAAGATTTTTGACGGTTTTTTGATCAAACACACCCTTAGAATCAATCAATTTATCAATATAGCTTAGCTTTGGTTTTCTCGAAAAAACCTCAGCCCTTAAATGATGTAGAACATCGGTTAAATGACCCAAGGGCCGGATGCCACCCGCATGGCCAGATGCCACACCAACAAGCATGGTTTTTTTATCCATGATGTCATCCGATGAGATGGCGTCTAAGAATACTTTTAATGCCCCTGAGTAGCTTCCATGATATTCGGGAACGACAAAAATGATCTTATCTGCAAGATGAATATACTTCGTAATTGTATTCTTGAAGTTCTCAGAATGGTCTTGGTACATTTCTGAAAAAAGAAAGTCATTAGATAGGCTATCTAATGAATATACTTGACTAGCAATCCCTTTTTCTTCAAGGATTTCATTGCACAATTTTGCAACCTTTAGTGAATTGCTGTTTGAACGGTTTGTACCAGAAATTATTGTAATCATTATTTGAATGTTTAAGCCCCTTAGTTTTTCGCTTGCTCAGAGCGTTTCAAAATTAGAGTAATTTAATTAATCACTATCTTGTTTACAGATGAAGTTTATAAATGTTGAACAATATTCAATTAATCTTTACAAAGGTCATGAGTAGTGCGAGGATTAAAGCAATCGTGGTTTGGGGTGGGATTTGTATTCTATTTTGTCTTATCGTATATCTCGGAACAAATGAAATTGCTTCAAATATGGAAGGGCATTACGGCATGTATTTCGAGTTTGAAAAAGGCATTCCTCTGGTTCCTTGGATGATATACATCTATGCCTCTTTTCATTTACTATTGGCTCTGAATTTTTTTATTATTAAAGACCCAAAAGTTATTCGGGCGTTTACAATGAGTTTAATGGCGAGCTCTTTCCTTGCTGCATTGATTTTCTTAGCATTCCCTGGCGAGCTTGGTTTTTCTAGGGTTGAGGGGATAGAGGGGTATGAAACCATGTATTCGTTTTTGCACGAAATAGATCACCCCCACAATTTGTATCCTTCACTGCACATTACATTTTCGGTCTTGACCGCTTTTGCCATGTTCGATCAAACGAGAAGTAAATTGTTTCATGGGTTTTTATTCTCTTGGGTTTTTCTGATTTGTTGCTCAGTGGTTTTGGTTCATCAGCACCACTTATTTGACATTTTCACAGGTCTGATTCTGTCATTTATCGTGATAAAGTATGTTTACAGAAGGGTGTTGATCAAAGAACAACATTAAAACTCTTAAATATAATTTTGAAATGGAGACAACCTGCGGAATTGTTTTGTCGTTATTGCTTAAGAACAAACAAATTTCAACGAATAATTACGACTACTCGTTTTTATTTAGACAAAAGCAATTTTAATTACACGTTATTCGTTTTTATAAAACATAGTCT
>Ga0209251_1001307_pt1 | contig 19495 bp, 19 predicted proteins | sample SaaInlV_100m_DNA_6_FD_184665 | JGI IMG/M metagenome (GOLD analysis project Ga0209251, IMG submission 184665) | Marine microbial communities from expanding oxygen minimum zones in the Saanich Inlet - Saanich Inlet SI073_LV_10m_DNA (SPAdes) (version 2) | ecosystem: Environmental > Aquatic > Marine... | reverse complement strand
ACGTTTGATCAAATACATTGAGCGCGATGCGCCGGATGTCCGATTGCAAACGGATTTCGAGGGTCGAAGATGACGCTTTTAAGGCGCGGGCGAGGGCCTTTGGCGAGTTGCTTTCAAACGCGACAGAGGCCATTTTCAGTTCAGCGCCCATAGCCTCTGCGATGGCGCTTTGATCATCTACAATGAGCCTTGGTTTTAAGTCCCCAAAGGCAGAAAAGGTGCCGGCGACCGTCATCGTTTCTCCGAGGATTCTGAGTGTTTCTTGAGGCAATACGCCGAGGGTTCTAGCGGCTTGTTCGCTTAGCAGCACCTCGCTATCGCCTAAACGCTTGTCGTGGGCGTAGCGGGACGACTCAAAGGCATCCATGTGGGTCACGTTCAGTTCCACTAAGGCGCCATCGACCCGAATATCGGCATTGCGATAGTGCTGAATTCTACTGGCTTGAGCGACTGACCCAGGCGCCTTGATCAAAGCCTCAAGTGATGCCGGGTTACCCTCCGCGATTACGTCATATTTTAAGCGGTGGTCTAGCATCTGACTGAAATCAAGCCGAAAGCTGTCAACCATCAAACCCACACCGATGGCGGTTGCAATCGACAGCGACAATCCCGCGAGCGCGACACTCAGTTCTGCAGGATGCCAAAGCGCCTCTCTAACCCCAACGCGCATCAAGTACGAGCCACCAATATTGGATGACCAGCGCCTTAAACGAATCAGCAGTGGGCCGATGGTTTGACCCGCAGCCAGACTCAGCACGGCGATCGCGAAGAACCCACCGGCAAGACCCGTCTCGGGCTGAAACACGCAAATCAACCCGCAGACCAATAAAACCAGAGTCGCTACAAGGGGTGCCAGGGTTTGCGGCTGGCCACGCTGGGACCTTCTAAAGGCCCAAGCGCCGCCAACCAAGCAAACCGCCAACGCCGATCCAAAGGCTTTAATAACGACCCAGCCGCTAAGATCTAACGCCACCGCATTCCCTGGCACAGACATCGTCAGAAGTTTTGTTGCCAGCCACCAACCCAGGATCAGACCGAGGCCCGCTGCGATGCTTGCGATAACCCCAATTGAGCCTAAAAAGTAATTTCGGAGGTGCGGCCACTCAACCCCTAACCCATGGAGCCGATCAAATACCGGCCAAAGACGGCGCAACCAAGATACGGCGACTTGATAAATCAAAAGCCACGCGACGAGCAGCGCCAGCATCCCGAGGGCTGCAATGTTAAATAGAACGGATTTTCCAAATGCTCGAGCAGGGTACTGCTCTGCCGTATTGACCAGTTGCCAACCCGGGCCAATATCAAGGTTTGGCTTAGCAATGGGCAATCCAGCGCCAAAACCCGGCAGTAGATTTTCAGCCACCTCGAGGCTGTGCGCGAAAGCCTGTCCGATCACAAGACCAATATAAGACAGTTGATGATCCGGCCAGTCCAGAAGGTCATGAGCCACTGAGATGTCCGACAATAAGGTGCCCTCGGGGGCCTCAATGATCCCGTTGATGGGCAGCGAGAGCGCGTCCTTAAGGCTCTTATCGACCCAAACACCGTTGAACACAAATGCTCCGGACGCCGTTGGGATGTCACCCGAGGGCAGTTGCGACAGCAGATCGATGCCCAGCACGCGGACGCTCAAGTCCGCTATCTGTGCTGTTTCATCCACCACAGGCGATAAGCGCTCAAGGGTTGGCAGCGCGCCGGATCGCCACCTTCGTCGCAGTTCAAAGTAGTCATGGGTCTGGAGGTTTTCCCGGTGCAAATAGTAGCTAAAGTCAGCGAGGCTGCTGGGCACCAAACCATCGAGTCGACTCGAAATACTGGCGCTGACGAGGTGAACACTCACAATGGACGCGACACCGAGTGCCATGCCAACGAGCGCCATCGCGGTGGACCAGGGCGTGCGCCCAAGAAATCGCAGGAGTGCTAGCGGGATCATTCAGGCGCAAGGCTTGCAGAAGGTCGCGCGTCCAAATGCAATCGAGTATCGGCCATGGCGGCAATCTCATGACTATGGGTGGCCAGGACCAGCATGATATTTTGATCTCGGCAGCTTGAAAAAAGCAGGTCAGCGATTTGGGCGGAATTTTCCGAATCAAGATTGCCCGTTGGTTCGTCGGCCAACAGCAGGGGGGGTCTTAGCAAGACAGCGCGCGCAACGGCGACACGCTGTTGCTCCCCGCCCGAGAGTTTCTCAGGAAAATCATGCAGTCGGTCCGACAAGCCAAAATCACTGAGCAGTGTTGATGCGTGGGCCTCAAGATCCGGCCGTCGATTCAAACGTGCAGGAAGCCGGACATTCTCCAAAACAGTAAGGGTCGGCACCAGGTTAAAGAATTGGTAGACATAGCCGATGTGCTGGCGGCGAAACGCGGTTCGCGCACGCTCATTGGCGGCGCGATAGGAAAAAATTTCGTCTTGGATTTCAAGCGTGATGTCGCCATCATCAAGCTCAACCAGACCCGCGAGCGCGTTCAACAGGGTCGACTTGCCTGACCCGCTGGGCCCTGTTACGGAAATTGACTTGCCAGCAGCGACCTTAAAGGAGAGGTCGCGGATAACCTCAATCTGGCGATGGCCGTCTTGATAGTGTTTGCTGATCTGATGAACCGTCAGCGCTGAATAGTGAGTCATAAGACGGATTATCCGTTGGGGTAGAACAAACGCTAGAATAAAACACTCAGGCGTTCAGAAGTAGCCGGCTTAATGATTGGGTCGGCCTATCAAGCGCCTTCAACTGACCCATCTTAGCCCGGAAGGTGGCTCAATGGGCCGCATGTACTGCTCGGGACGACATGTACTGCTCAGGACGAATCGGTGGCCGTGATGGATAAGCTCTTGTACGCACGCGAGCTTATGGGGTTTACAATCGGCGAGGGTGGCGGGCTGCTCAGTCGGCAATCGATGGTGAGCTTGCTATAACTGGAACCCTAGATCGCTTGAATCGCAAACGGCCTGTGATAGGGGAACAGCTTCGACCTATTGCGACTCGATTAAAGGGCGCAAGGTTGTTAACGTGGTTGAACGTTAAGGCGTTTGGTTCGCTAAAAACGGATCACGACGTCGCGCCTGAAATGGCTGGACGCTGCAGTGGCTGCAGGGCCTGAACGGCGGCGAGTCATGATACAAGGCAGGCAAGCGGCGCCCGCGCAGCGTGCTGGTAACATTCGTTTAGGGAAATCAATGATAACAAAACGCCGATTTATCCAAGGCGCGTTGCTGGCGACTTTGCTGCCCATGAAGATCCGACTGTTAGCCGAAGGGGTTCCGATGAAAAATTCTGCAGAAAGCGCTATGCAAAATTCAATTGCTGAAATTATCAGCGAGTACGCCGAGCAGGGTATTCACCGCACCGGTACCGAGGTTGATCATCACAGTGCTGATTGGCTCATACAAAAAATTGAAAGCCTTGGTGTCGCCGCGACGGATACAGCGTTTGAGTTTCAGCGATTGCAGCCCATTACGACCCAATTGGTGATCGGCGATGCTGTCGTTTCAGGTGTGCCACTTTACGACTGCCACTACACTGACGCGGTCGGTCTAACCGGCAGTATCGGTGAACTCGGCAGTAATGCTGATATTGGCGTCATCATGGCCTTGCCGTTTGATGCCGCGCCGAATGTGCGGCGTCTCTATGAATCGAGAAAAACCGCCCAGCACAAAGCAATTGTTGTTGTCACGGATAGCCAGTTGCCGGAGGAGGGTGCGGCTTTACTGAATGCCGAGGATTTTACCGCGCCTTTCGGTCCCCCTGTGTTGCAGGTTGCCAATAAGCATTGGGCCGCGATCCAAGCTGCGATCAAATCAGGACAGCAAGTGGGTTTCGTGCTTTATTGTGAATATGTGAAAGCAATCGCAAGAAACGTAGAAGCGATCGTTAAGGGAAGTCGCGCTGAGCTTGCGCCGGTGGTCGTGATGACCCCTCGCAGTGGGTGGTGGGTGAACGCGTCAGAGCGTGGTGGTGGCATCGCGTGTTTTCTAGAAATCATGCGGGCCGTTAAAGCCTCGCAGCCAAAAAGAGATGTCATCTTCACGGCAAACACCGGCCATGAGTTAGGGCACACTGGCCTGAGTCTGTTCCTTGACAATAATCCAACCTTAATCAAAGACGCACTCATCTGGCTGCATCTTGGCGCCAATTTTGCCGCTAAATTCGGCTCGCAGGTCAGGCTTCAATATTCGGATGACGATGCTGTTGAAAGCCTTGACCCCTGGCTTAAACAAAACGGTTTGACACCAAGCGCTGTAACGCCGATTGGGCAACGTCCCTTGGGCGAGGCGCGGAATGTTTATGATGGCCAGGGCCGGTTTGTTTCGATCCTTGGCGGAAACGGTTTGTTTCACCATCCTGCAGATCGGTGGCCTGAGGCGGTTGATCTGCCAGTAACCACGAAGTGGGTTAAAGCGTTTACGCAATTGGCTGTCGCTGAGGCAGGTAACTCGAACGTGTAAAGCAAGCGTCGGGTATCTCGACCAATGAGATGCGTGGCGGCGTCACAATCGCCTTACGCTTTCGAATCAGCCAGTCCTAAAATTGGGTGCGACCATAAAGCGCATCAGGGCCCTAACCTGAATGCAGGCTCGGGTTTCTCAGGGCGTAATCGGCAGGGTTTCAAGCAACGCATTCAACGCACACCAACCGGGCGCGGTTTCTAATCGGTGGTTATGAGTCGGGTTGAAATGAGATCGGTCGTCAAGCGCCATGCCGTTAACGCTTGCAAAGCCCATTTCAAGTTCCGCCCAGAGCCTTGTTCCGCAATCTTTGCAAAATCGACGCCGGTTGTCGCGCCCTTTATCGGACTTAACACTAAATCCGCCAGGCGCCCCCTTGGTCAGGGTGACACTCTCTAGCGGGACGACATATGCCGTATAGAATGCAGAGCCGCTAACGGTTTGACAATCGGTGCAGTGACACAATATCTGCATTACGGGTTCGCGATTTGTCTCAAATTGTGTCCTGCCGCACAGGCAACCGCCTGAGATCCTATCTGACATGATTACCCCCTTCGATTCGAGCACTGTTGAGTTCGTCTTAATAGAATGTCAGGTCTTATCGGTTTTGGCGACACCCAGACGACACGTATTACCTTGCCGGTGCTCAAAGATCGCGGATAACAAGCCGGTAAATCAAGGTCGCCAAAACAGCTCAGATGGGCCTCGCCTGAGTTTGGCGGTATTCGCTTCGCTGCAATATCATCTCCCGATGGGGGATGGCGACGCGCAGTGAGGCGCACACCGCTGGATACCCGCGTCGTTTGACCACCTGAGCACTCCGGAGCAGTGCGAGACGTCCCATACAGCGACCCAAGGCGTGCCCGTGATGGGGTGCCGGGATGGCGCAGAGAAAAATCGGTCGGAAAAAGCACTGATTAGACCAGAAGCTTGGCGTTCGTCACCAAGTGCAATCCCTGGCGTTATGGCCTAAATCAATGACCGGGGGGATCACGCGTTGACCTTCAAAGGCTTGACCGCGTCCATCTGATTTACCGTGAGGCCCAAGACTGTCTTTCCGGCTCAAATCATAAGCGCTCAATTGCCAGCTAAAGGAACTGCTGAAAGCGCAGCCTGGTAGGCCGCGTGATTGTTTTGGCGATGCCACTCGAGCAGCAATATCTTCATCGCCATAGCGACCGCGACCGGTTGATCGAACATTAAATGATGGTAGGTACCCGGCACTGTTATGACTGGCAGCAGGCCGTCAGTGATCGCGAGCATGTGCTCGGCGTAGAAAGCACCTTCATCTTCGGATTTTTCGCCCAGCATCAAGGCGGTGTTGGTCGTGAGTTGGGCGAAGGTGTCCCGTTGTGCCGCGCCCATTTCCATGTGGTCAAAGAGGGCTGGATCAAACTTCCAGGTCCATCCGCCGTCAACCTTTTTAAGGCCATATTCTGCTAAGTGGTTCAAAACAGCCGGGTGTACGCCGGGTTGTTCTGGAATAAATCGAAATCGCTTCAGGGCAGCTTCTTTTTCTTCATAAATCCGCAGCTTGCGACCGGGTTCGACGCCTTCTCGTTCTGCTCGAAGCCCCCACTCGAGATATTCCTCAGGTGGCGCGGTCGTGAAATCCATGAACAAGATACCGCCTAATTCGGCATCGTGGTATTTACCGGTTTCCAGCGCCACCCAACCGCCAAAGCTGTGGCCGACAACGAATGGTTTGTCCCCTAATGCCGCGGCCTGACAAACCTGCCAAACTTCTTCTGCAAGTAGTTCGCCGGTGTAGCGCTCGCGCCAGTCGCTGTTGCCGTTACCCGATAAGTCTATCGCAGCGACTCGGAAGTTGTCCGCGAGGAAGGGTGCGGTGAAACGCCACCACTCTAGATGCGCATTGCTGCCATGAATGAGTACGATCCCGGGCTTACCAATTTCCCCCCAGGTTTCATAGACAATATTGGCACCCGCAACGTCAACACTGCCAGTTTCTGACGGTACAGCCAGGGCGCTTTCTAACCAGAACGGTAAATTCGTCATAAGGTCTCTTGTTTCATTTTTCAGCCACTAAGTTTAGGGAAATCAGGTGAAAAACGGAAATACTGACCCAACCCAGGCAGCCCGTCTGGTGAAGCGGGTGCGCCCGCTGTGGCCCGTTGCGCTGCCTCAGCGGGTCGCGCATAAGGAGAAAACCGATCAGTAAACACTAATGGGACGGTGGCGCACACTCTGGCGCGGTTAGCCTATTAATGCCAGAAAGACGCGGCGCCTAACGCCGTATCAAAATTGCCGGGAAGTTAGGCCGCAATGCGTGTATCACCAAGACCGAGCAATCTCGATATGATCGTCGAAAGCGGTAGATGAGAAGTTGGCGATCTTGCCCAGTTGAATCAGGACTTCACTTAAAAAGGCTTTGGGCTCGATATGTCGAGATTCAGGGGACAGAACGCCCGGCTTATGCAATTGACCGTCTGCAAGAAACTTGATTCCACAGGCGAGTGGGATGCCGGTAATGGCGCCCATACCAATGTTATCCGCCTCTGTTTCTTGTGTGGCGGGGCTTTTTAGGGACACCCCAACAGACGCCGGACGACCATTTTTAGTGCCTATTGCTAATCCGGACATTACGGGACGCAGGTCGGGCGCGTTATCGTCTGCGCTCACATCGGTATTTTGTTCAAACCAAGTTAGCAATCCTGCAGCGCGCGCCTTGCTGATCACGCCCCAGTCCACGAGTCGCATAATCCCTTTAAGCTGCCAAGAATCGATGCCGCCGCCATGTGCCAAGGTCAGAGATTCCCGTAAATCTGGGTAATTGGTGGGGAATGTAATGGCTTCTGGATGGCCAAAAATACGCCCTGTGAAAGACGGCAGGCCAGGATTCAGCGTTATGCCTGAGCCTGCCCTGATATCGAATGCTTTTTGTCATACTCATTGCGGCCTTGGCGCCAAAATGATCAAGCGAGGCGTGTCGGAACATTGCCCGTTCCACGTTCTGGCCAATTGATGGGGCTGGATGGGGTTCATCCGGTATAATTATCCTGCGAGTGTTCATTGCACTTGGCACGATGATTATACAAAGCCTTTCACACATCAATGTCTGCCCACTTTGAAACCGTCTTTGAGCGCACTTTTGGATCAAGCCGATGAAACCGCATCTAGAAATTACTGAAGCAAATATAGCTGCCATGGAGGCCTTTTCAATCACGAATGGTGCGCCGGTTGTCATGGTGAACCTGATGCAAGTTCGCGCAACAGCTTGCTACGAGGACCCGGCACTGAACAACTGTTCAGGCTATGAGGCCTTTGCGCGGTATACCCAAGGCTCGTCAGAAGTCAGGCAACACGCCGGCGCTGAGCTGATCTGGTCTGGTCGCGCCCTGCAAATGCCGATAGGGCCAAGCGAAAAAAGTTGGGACCTGGTCGCGCTGGTCAGGTATCCCAGCGCGAAGGCTTATATCGAGATGATTGCGACCAAAGCGTACGCAGCAGCCAGAGCGCACCGGCGCGCCGCACTGTACGACTCGAGATTGATCATGACCATCGAAAATGCTTAGGGGTTCGATCGGATAGAAAAAAAGCGCCTTGAAGCACTTTCCTAAAAAACCAAAAAGACGGCCGCCCATGAATCAGTCATATCGAGCCTAGGCATCAGGCGTTAGTCAGGCGTGGGCTGCCTGACGCCGAGCGCCTTTTTATCGTTAAACCGAGTACTGCGATTGATTGCAAGATGTGCTTGGCTTGATCATGACCAAGTAAAGCGCCTGAAAATCTAGGCGTGCTTCGGTCAGACTGCCGTCAAGGTCAATCGGGGATGATCCTTCAGGTTCAATGAGTCTGCTCACCTCGGTCGCCACTTTGGCAGGACAGTGATATCGATACCGGTCTAGAACATAATGGTATACATTACTTTATTTGTGAGATGACAATATGGCGCAAGCAATTCTCTATGGTATTCCGATATCGCTCTACACCGGCCGAGCTCGCAGCTATCTCATTAAAGCCGGTATCGATTACAAAGAAGTGTCGCCGATAGAGACGCGTTACCGCACTGAGATTGTGCCTGCCGCTGGTGGGAGAGCCGGTATGCCGACGCTTGAAACCGAATCAGGCGAGGTGATCAGAGATGGCGCCGCGATCATCGACCACTATGAAGCGCTCAGTGGGAATCAATTCTCACCCAAGACCCCCAAACAACGGATACTGAGCCGGCTCTTTGACGTGATCGGCGCCGAAGGCATGCTTCGCCCCGCAATGCACTATCGATGGAATTTTCCAGAGGAAAATTTAGCGCTGCTCAAATTCCATTTTCAATCTGCGATACCAAGGGGCGCGGGGCGGGCAGAAAAAGCAGATAAAGCAACGAATCGAATGCGAGCGGCGGGCGTTGGTTTTGGCGTGGTGCCGGAGACTTTCAGCCTTGTGGAGGATCTGTATGGCGAATGGTTAATGCGGCTCAATGCGCACTTTGCTGCTTATCCTTACCTGTTTGGTGGTAAACCTTCCATCGGAGACTTCGGCATGATTGCGCCGCTCTATGGTCACTTAGGTCGCGACCCAAAGCCCTTGGCGCTGATGCAGGCCAATGGCGTTCAATTGTATCGTTGGGTCGAACGCATGAACCGGCCGGAACTGGATATCGGCGAATTTGAAGATCAATCCGGCGACTACCTTTTGGACGATGAAATTCCCGACACACTGATTGCGCTGCTCAGTCAGATCGCAATCGACTTTGTGCCAGAAACAGTCGCTGCTGCTGCCTGCATTAATAACTGGATAGCGCAGCAAGACAGCCTATTGCCAGGCACAGAAGCGGCCAGAGGCGTCGGCCAAGCGCGGTTTGAATTGCGGGGTACAACGGTCACGGCGCTCGCTCAGCCCTATCGTTTTTATCTTCTGCAGCGTGTTCAGGATCTCTTTGAGTCGTTAACGGGTAAAGAACAGCAGGATGTCACAGCACTGTTCGACGCGTGTGATATGTCTGATCTGCTAACCACAAAACTCAGTCGACGCATCGGTCGAGATCACAACCTTGAGGTCTGGCAGTAGGTTTGTCTTGGGCAGAACCGAAGGCCGGATATAGGCGTCATCTGCGCTTGCCGACGAGGTTAGCTGCAATAACCGCTCACGATCCATAATGGGTCTCCCGTCTGAGGGGAGCGATCCAGCGCTTGTATACCGGTTAGCCCACTTTTTTCCATATAGGTCGCAACAACCTGGCATCGGTCTGCAGGGGGTAGGACTTGGAAAGCATGAATAGCCTTTGTCGGGAAAAGTCTGTGCGACATGGCAACGATGCACTGTCCACCGGGCGCCAGGCAGCGACTGATCTCAGTCATGACCTCGATCGGTTTGATCAGATACTGAATGGAGACAGCGATTAACACCGCGTCAAAAGCATTGTTGGCAAACGGTAAGGTTGGGGTGCGGTTTAGATCTTGCACGCAATAATCATCAAGCCGCGGATTTGCTGCGAGTTCAGCCGCGTTCATGCCATGTCCTGAAACATGCGCGTAATCTACATCCTCCGGTAGATGAGAAATCCAGGACGACATGAGGTCAAGTACGCGAGTCCCGGATGCGACCTGCTCCCGATAAAAGTCCGTCAGGCAGCTTATGGTCGCGTCGTCAATGTGCGTTACGAAACGCGGCTGGCTGTAAAATTTTTCGTCCGCTGACTCGTCGGGGCGTTGAAAAAAGTGTTCGGGAAAGTCTGTGCTCATAGGGGTTGAGTCCAAGGTTCAGGCAATCAATAAATTGAAGTCGCAGCACGATCATAAATTGAATTGGTTCTTCATTTACGATGCGCGCGCGGCACCTGTTATCGTCAAAGGATCTAGGGTAATGCTGGAGGGCGGGCAATGCACGATTTTTTCCAGCGCGCTGCGGATCATTCCTTCCTATCGGTCAAACATACCAACAGTAGGCGTTCCGGGGTGTGGGCTGGTAGGTTGGCAATCGATGATGGTTGGGATTGGGGTGAGGGTTTCGGATGGTCAGTTGTGATTAAGCGGTGGCGCGTTTTTTAGATAAGCATTAATTCTTTCAGCCGGCGCACCACGATTAAACCGATGGTCACCGTGGGTATAGCCTGCAAGGCGCATAAGATCGCTGTCAACACCTGCCGCCAGTAACGTTTCATGGAGGATAACGCTTTGTTCTACCGGCACGATTGGATCGGCTTCGCCGTGCAGAAAGAGGGTAGGCGGGCAAGCGCCCGTAAAGCGTCTTAGTGGCGAGGCTAAATTGGATTTCTCAGGTGCGCTTGTTATGGATTCTCCCAATAATTGTGTGACGGGGGAATCTTCCGCGTAATAATCGAGCAGCCCGTCAAAGTCTTTGCGAACGGATAGAAAGTCGGTTGGCGGGTACAAGGCTAAGACGCCCATTACTTCTGTGCTTTCTTCAAGGTGTTCGCCCAGTTCGCCATTGAGTCGCGCGTGATCCGAAGACACGCCCAGAATGCATGCCATATGGGCACCAGCGGACATACCGGCGGCAATAAGCTTGTCAGGGTTTAGGCCTAAAGCACCAGCGTTCGCGCGGAGAAACCGGATTGCAGCCTTCGCCTCGTGGCATTGAACCGGCCACTGAGCCACATCACTCAATGAGTAGCTAACGCTAACAAGGGCAAAGCCACATTCGAGTTGTTCAGCGGCGATGCGCTCGACGGCTTTTTTCAGATCGCTAGGAAGCCGGGAAAGCTCGAGAGGTAGAACGGGGTCTTTGAAATGAGATCAGTCAAGGCGCTTCCGCTGACCGATGTTGATTCGCCGTGCTCATTATTGTTAGTTGCTTGCGCCTGCCGAAGTGGGCGTTCTGCACGGGTATCTTTTTGCCGAAATTTAAGTACATTAAGGAGATGCTCTAAACGCAAGACGAACTCATGTCCAATGAACCTGGTGATTCCGAACAACAAAAACCTTCTGCGATTGATCGCATTCTGGATTTCATCCTGGAGAGAAATCGCTTAAACCAACGTTTGCACTGGACAACCATTGTCAGTGAAAAAACCTTGCTGGCGATTATCGGGATGCTGACGGTCGTTGCATCGGCGGACGCAATTTTCTCAATTTTTGTGGCCCGGGAGGTCACCCTCCCGGATCTTTTCCTCTTGTTTATCTACGTTGAAATTATCGGCATGATCGGCGCGTTTTACTCAACCAACCGAATTCCGGTGACGCTGCCCATTATTATTGCGATCACGGCGCTTTGCAGGTTGATTATTATGCAGAGCAAAGAGATGGACGCCCTCACGCTACTTGCAGAGGCTGGCGCGATTTTTGTGCTCAGCGGAGCCGCTTATTTAATGAGTCTCAAGGATAAAATGAGCCTAGAGAAGCTCGAACGCAGAGAGTGAGCACTGGGTTTGTCCACTACCTTTGAGTTCTTGGTTGGCAACCAGGGCTTTCAATGGATGGCTTAAAGCATTTGGGTTGCAATGTTGTGCAACAGTTTGCCCGCTTTAAAAAAACCTGAGATATCACGCCAGTAATTTGATCGATCATGCGCGCCATGAAGCGGCTTTAAGTTAAATACGCTATCCCTGAAATCTGTTCAGGAATGTCCAAACGACTTCTGCGCCATTAATGTCATCACCTCGACGTTTTTCCGGCCAGACGTGGCCCATATCTGTTATCTCGTAGACCTGAACTTGTGTCCCAGCATTACAGGCTGAGTATTTGTGGAGGACACCAGACACGCCATCGCCATTATAATCTTCCAAGCGCTCCGTCGAAGAATCGCTGCAGCGATTATGTGACGCCCAAAACGCCGCAAGGCTTAAAATCGAGCCGCCACCCAAACCGTTATCCCAAGAGACAACCTTGTCCGCCGTGCCATGGATGAACAGGACTGAGGTGGGTGTCGTAACGCCACAATCAGACAGCAGGTTTGCAGACATAAACCCTGTTACCGAGGCCACAGCAGTAATGCGTTGACTAAGCGAACAAGCCAAGTAAAGACTTAGCGCGCCACCGTTTGACATGCCAACGGCGTAAATGCCAGAAGGTTCAACTTCGTAACGTTCGGAAATTGCGTCAAGTATTTTAGAAACGAAACCGCTATCGTCAGCGCTACTTTTACTCTCTGCGTCCGAATCAGAATTCCAATGGGTGTCGCCATCAAGAAGTGAACCTTGTGGTACCACCAAAAGGAAACCCTCTTGCTCAGACAAATCTCGAAAGTCGCCATACAGTAATTGCTCGTCTGCACTGCTACCGTATCCATGAAAATTAAAAAGTACTTTGACGGCTGTGGTTCCATCTAATGATGATGGCGCATAGATCTTAAAAGTTCTTTCAACGCCCTGATGCTCAAGCGCGCATTCAAGCAGCGCTCCCAACTCGATACACGAGTTTTCCTTTGTTATTGGAGCCGCAGCCGGCGATTCAATTGACGCGGTTGCTGTCGCTGTCGCCTTAGATCCACCGCCGCAAGCGACTGCCGTCAAGGACAGAGCGAAAATTAAGAGTGATTGATATTTCATCGTTTTTAATAATCACGCTGTTTCATTCAGCATCAGAGTGGCCGTGCAAGGGCTTCAACTGAAAAACGGTATGGCAACGACAAGGCTAGCTAGAACCAGCGTGCACTCTAATGAGGCGCTCGTGACGGCAACCAGTTTACGCTTAGACATAATTTGCTCCTTTTTGGGTTAGATCTGTGGTCGATTTCATGGTTTTCTTCTGTAAAAGCAATCAGCGTGCCAAAACTCACCTGAGTCAGTGCCGATTCCCGGCGACCCAATAAGCGCAGTGCCGAATTCATGGTGGCAAATGAATTTGGGCGCTCGCCCGTAAAGGCCCGAACGTATTCAATAGCTATATACGCAGTTAACGCGCATGCCGAAGGTTTGCTCGGAGGTGCTGTTTAAGGCGCCCGCGTAACTGCGATGCTAACGAGAGCAACATCCTCTGAAGGGTTACGACGCCTAACCATGGCGATTTGGGCTGGGTTTGCCTATGATGCAGACATCATTTTTTTTAGGTAACGACAATGGGCAATTACAAATTACTAATCAAAGGCAAATTAGTCTCTGGCGATGAGACCATGACAGTTATAAATCCTGCCACAGAAGCAACCATCGTCGAATGTCCAAAAGCCTCCGAAGCGCAGCTTAACGTCGCCGTAGCCGCGGCTAAAGAAGCATTTCCTGCTTGGAGTGCAACCAGTATTGAGGCGCGTAAGAAAGTCATCGGTGCCATTGCTGATGTTATCGAAGCCAACGCAACCGAATTGGCGCAGCTGCTGACGCAAGAACAGGGTAAGCCGCTTGCGGATGCAACGGGTGAAGTTTTCGGCACGGCAGCTTTTTTCCGCTATTTCATGTCGTTGGATCTTCCCGTAAAGGTAATCGATGATTCTGACGGCAGAAGGGTTGAGGTACACCGCAGGCCACTCGGGGTCGTCGGTGCCATCGTACCTTGGAATTTCCCCTTAATCTTAATGGCTTTCAAGGTGCCGCCAGCCTTGATCGCCGGCAACACCATGGTGTTAAAGCCAGCGCCAACAACGCCATTGAGCACTTTACGATTGGGGGAACTGATTAAAGATATCGTCCCGGCTGGCGTGCTCAATATTATTACAGATGCTAATGATCTTGGTGCACCACTGACGGCGCACCCTGATATCCGTAAGATTTCTTTTACGGGCTCTACTGCGACAGGCGCGAAGGTCATGGCAGGCGCTGCTGGATTGCTGAAACGGATCACGCTCGAGCTGGGCGGCAACGATGCCGGTATTGTCATGGACGACGTGGATCCTAAAGAAACGGCGCCGAAATTGTTTGAAAGTGCTTTCCAAAATAACGGCCAAGTCTGTATTGCGATGAAAAGACTCTATGTACACGAAAATATCTATGATGAAGTTTGTGACGAGCTTGCAAAGATTGCCAACGAAACAGTCATCGGAGATGGTTCTCAGCAGGGTACTAAGCTAGGGCCGCTGCAAAATAAAATGCAATATGACCGTGTAAAAGAACTGATTGAAGAGGCGAAAACCGACGGTAACGTCATTAGTGGTGGCGAAGTGCCCGATCAAGCGGGGTTCTTTATCCGACCGACAATCGTCCGTGACATTCGTGAAGGGTCGCGGTTGGTTGACGAAGAACAGTTTGGTCCAGTGTTGCCCGTTATGAGTTTCTCTAACTACGATGAAGTCATCGAGCGTGCTAACGCCTCGCCCTGGGGTTTAGGCGGGTCTGTTTGGTCGACTGACTTGGATAAGGCCTACGCGCTGGCGGAGAAGATGGACGCTGGGACCGTATGGATCAATAAACACGCTGAATTGGATCCAGCCATTCCATTTGGCGGAGCGAAACAGTCCGGACTCGGAAACGAACTGGGTGAGGAAGGTCTCGCCGAGTTTACGCAGCTAAAAGTGATTAATATGGCTAGGTAAGAACTTTAAGCCACCCTTGCGCCAGGATGCCAAAGTATCTTGATTAGGTCCTTTTTCATATCAGAAAAGTAGGGCGGCTTTTAGGCAAAGCGCCGCAATAAAGACTGTAATGAGAAAAATACAATCACGAGCAAAGTTGCGTCGCAAACAAACCTAAGCAGCCTACATTGCTCCAGTTCTGCTACGTTCTGAATCCCCGGCATGCCCACCCCGGATTGCCTACGTGATTCGGCACTTAGTTATTGGCGAAGGCTTTGGGCAGATCCACGAGATGGGGATCCTCATGCCCCTAAATGTAAAAACGCATTAAAGGTTGCGGCGCCTTCGTGTCAGGGCGCGCCAAGCGATGTTGGCTGCCCTTGAACCCAAAAAAGGGCGCGTTAAGCGATAAATACGGCCGGGAACTATGGTTTCTCGTCCAGCAAGAGAGGCCTTTTCGGTCTCCCTCACAACCTGCTCGGGGCTGAGCCACATCCAGTCGGGCACTTGTCGGCTTAAATGGCTAAGTCCTGCTCGTTCATGAATGTTGGTTCTAACGTAACCGGGCAGGCTGATCGTGACAGAGACCCCGTGCGGTTTGAGTTCGTTATGGATCGAGCGACCAAAGGCGGTCACACCGGTCTTTGCGCTCGCGTAAATCGAGGAGTTGGGCATCGGTGTCTCGGCTGCGATGCTTGAGATGATTATGATGCGGCCGTGGCCACGAGATTTCATGATGGGGGCTGCCCACTGCACGAGATCGATGACCCCACCACACAGTAAATACTGCAATTTGGCGGATTCACTTTGGCTGAGGGTGCCGACTGATCCTGCCTTGGTAATGCCCGCATTGGCGATGATGAGATCCGGTACCGACGTGGCGCTTACCAGTTGCTGGACACCGGCAGAGGATGCCAGGTCGACGGGATAGCAATGCACAGGGCCGTTCAGTTCAGCCGCTGTGTTCATCAGGCGATTCTCTGACTGGGCAGCGAGATCTAGGCGCCAACCCAGACCGGTGAGGTAATGGGCATAAGCCCGGCCAATGCCAGATGAGCCGCCGGTAATCAGTGCGCGTTGTTGCATTGGGTGAGTATAGAGTCTTTTCAAGCGGCTTTCGCCGGTAGAGCCTCAATAGGGGTACGAAAATCAGCTGTCGAGTATGGATAGCATTGGGGGCGGTTCCGGTTGACGTGCCCTTAGATTTGTAGATGCTTTGCTTGGTGATTATGGCGCCAATCGTTTCAGGGTCGCAGATTTAGATGACCCTATATTCGTAATACTTGCCAACAGTTCGAGTCCCAGCCGGTGAACCAGGGCGTGGCAAAACATCTGCCCAAGCATGCGTTGTTCCCACGCAGGCACTTAAAACGTGAGTTCAAAAAAAGAGGGCTTCAGAATGAAAAAGGCAGCCACTTGGGCCGCCCCTTCAAGAGAATTATTACCAAATGTTGCTTTATCGTTATTAACCGCCGCAAAGGCCTAGTTTGGACTCGTGACGACAGACTGCAGATAGGCATTTGAGCCGGCGCAATCAGCGTAGTTGTCAAAGTAATCTTCCCTGGGTCGCCAGCCACCTTCATTGGCGATTTGATTTTGCACCGCGAGTAGCGCGGCTGCGTCTTTGTAAACGCGCAGGTGACCAAATTCTCCTGGGTAGTCACCATCTCTAATGCCAAGCGCGGGGATAATCATGCCCGCATAACCTGTCATGTCATCGAATTCCCATGACCGGTGCACAGCATTCAGGTCGTCCCAACTGACGCCCTCATGACGGGTGCACCAATTGACCACCAGAACACGGTCATCATCTTCCGCAATGCCATCAGCGGCGTGGAACGGAAAGTAGTGAGCAAGGGCTCGTTGACAAGATGCAGCGGCATCCACCGCGGTCAACATTTCGGCGCCGGTCTGGCCGATCTTGTCCCAGCCTGCCCCCATGTTTTCGTAGTTGGTGAATTCGAGCATCAAGATATCAATGTCGGTACCACCGCCGATGTATAAGGGCGTATTCACCGTCATCAACGTATTGTAGTCGTTATTTTTTGCCCACGTTTTAAAAGTCTCCAGAGCATCATTGAAGTCGTCCATCGATTTGCCGGGATTGAGCTGACAGATCGCCGATTCCATCGCGACGGCCTGCGTGGGCGCAGCGTGGTGGTCGGCTTGCAGCGGCGCCCAATTCAGCAGCAGCGCGAGGGTTATGAGTTTGAGTGAGATATTCATAAGCTTTTCCTTATAAGTTAACTAACTGGCTGATCATTGATCGAGGTCTTCGAGGCTGATCTGATGGTCGTAAACTGAGACGAATCGAACCAACTCACGATTGATTAGGGTCATTCGGCTCTGAATGCTGTTCTGGAATTTTTCCCACGCTTTGGTCTGCATGAAACGATCATTCCAAGCCTCCATCTCGGCCATTGATTCATAGCCGACCGTTATCACGTGTGTCGCCACGCCCCCTTGGCTTTCGTTGCCATAGTCGACAGCAGATAACCAAATCTGCCCAGGGAAAGCTTGCGCTTGATTACTGCCCATCATCGTGTCAAAGGCTTTAACCACGCCCGCGGGGTCTGTCACATTGACGCGGATGGCTTCCCAGACGACGTCTGAATTTGAGACGGTTCCCCAGCCTGTAATGGTTTGCATGGCGGAATTACCGACGGCTTCCGTGTGCTTGGACATTGCCCGTTGGAACGCCCGCCATTCGGGCGTTCCCGCAAGGCTTTGACTGGCGCGTTCAAATTCGGCCCGGCTCGGATAAATAGCCACGATTGAATGGGTCGTGCCATTTGGCCCGCCAAAGATCGATGCCTGCAGATGAACAGATGCCATCCGGTTTTTACCAACGTCACTGTCCTGTAGACGGTTAAACGCACCAACGACCTGAGCGACATTCTCCGCTTTCACTTTGAAGTGGTACAAGTCCCAGACCTGTGCGGCGTGCAACGGTATTGTGGTCAGAAGTGTGACGACAAAGACGGCAATGATTAAGCTTGTGTTTTTCATGTGGACTCCCTTTTGTTCCAGTACCTTTTTCTATCTGGTCCAAGCAATCATTGTCAATATTGGTTCGAGAATGGTCGAAATGGAATGAAATCGTTGTCTAAAAAACTAGGGATATCTCAGATCGAGCGTATGGGTAAGGGTTGGGTGGTTTTAGGTGAGGTAAGGTAATAGCCAGTGCTGGTGTGTATGGTCAATGATCTCAAATTGCATTTAAGATGGCCTGTCGAGTCACTATAAAATCTACCGCAATTGCGAGTCTCTATCATGCCGTGGACAGAGGTGAAGATCGTGTTGGCTCGCTGTTATGGCAGCAATGGCGGTTTTTTTGCGCAAAAAAATAGGCTGAAGATCTTGTCTTCAAGGCGGCGGTTGTGGCAAACATAGGGTTGTAAAGGGATGTACGGTTGAAGGAGCGACTCGATGCAACACCACACGCAAGTGACAATCTTACAAGAATTGATGCGGCAGCTTGATGCCGGTCAAAACATTGATGCCGGTGTGCAGTACCGGATGCCGACCAAAGATTACGTCTGTACTGATCGTGCTCAGCAAGAGCAGCAACATTTTTTTCGAGATCACCCGCATGTCGTTGGCTTATCGAATGACCTTCCAGAAAACGGTTGCTTTTACACCGTAGACGAATTGGGGATCCCAATCCTAACGACGCGCGATCAAACTGGACGTTTTAGGGCGTTTCTTAACGCTTGTCGGCATCGTTCAGCAAGGGTCGTCTCTGAAACGCGGGGTAAGAAGCCAGTGTTGATGTGTCCGTTTCATCACTGGAGCTACAGTGTCAGTGGTGAGTTGATTAATGTGCCGAACCAGGATCACTTTGGTGACATCGATAAAGCCTGCATGGGGTTGGTCGAACTGCCAGCTGAAGAACGCAATGGTATGTTGTGGGTGCACCCCAATCCAGCTGCGAGTCTTAATCTCGATGAATTACTCGGCGATTTAAATGCGGAGTTTGCCACCCATCCAGCTGGCGACCTTATTTTTGCTGGCGAGACAACGATTCAAAAGCGCTTGAATTGGAAATTAGCCAACGACACGTTTGGTGAGACTTATCACTTCGGCAAGCTTCATAAGGATACATTAGGGCAGCTGTATTACGGCAATAACCTTCATTTGACCTTGTTCGATCAGCATCATCGGTTTGTCACCGCGAATCATGGTATTGATGCGATGCGGGAAGAACCGATAGCGCAATGGCATATCGCCAGAGGCACTTTTGTACTGTACTACCTTTTCCCGAACGTACAGTTTTTGATTAACCCCGAGAGTGCAACGTTGATTCGTATCTATCCAGTTCCCGGTAATCCCAGCGAATCAGTAACTAAGATCAGCTTTTATTATTCCCAAGCCGCAATCGACGCTGGGGCCGCTGAGATAACCAAGGACGATGCAGCAAGTGTCTACGATCGGCGTAATGATCGCGGCGGGTCGCTGCAGGCCAATTTGGAAGTCTTTAAAAGCACGATCGAGGACGAGGATTATGTGATGGGCGAAATGCAGCAAAAAGCGGCAGAAAGTGGCTTGCTCGATCACATTATTTTTGGCCGCAACGAGCCGGCGTTGCACCATTTTCACAGTAGCTTTAAGGCGGCTCTTGGCGAGCCGCCCCTTGAGCGCATCCTCAGTTGAGTCGCCATCGCCGCTCGTGGTGTGGACTAGTCATTGG
>Ga0209251_1001303_pt1 | contig 19522 bp, 24 predicted proteins | sample SaaInlV_100m_DNA_6_FD_184665 | JGI IMG/M metagenome (GOLD analysis project Ga0209251, IMG submission 184665) | Marine microbial communities from expanding oxygen minimum zones in the Saanich Inlet - Saanich Inlet SI073_LV_10m_DNA (SPAdes) (version 2) | ecosystem: Environmental > Aquatic > Marine... | reverse complement strand
CAATCAATTTTTTCTGTGGGGTCTGAAGAACTGAGAACATCCCAGTATATTGCTCTACGATTTCATCTTGAGTCTCGCAGATATAGACCACATAGGTTCTAGGAATCTCTAGTTCAGCATTCTTGCCCTTAAGAATAGGGGACCATGGAGCAAAACCCATCTGACCCTTACCTGAGGGTACAGCAACAATAGGATTGGTGATGACAATAGTGTCTTCTTTGGTCTCTAGTAGATCGCAGACGACATCTTCACCAGACCACATACGGATTAATTTTACGTTCATTTGAATTCACACTCCATCATAATTTCAGTTAGACATGCCAGGGTATTAATCTCCTGGTCAGCAGCAAATGCTGCTTGGTATTGATATTTACCTAAGATCAAGACTGACTGTGCAATCGAGATTGGTTTCAGGTGAATATAGGTTGCCTCATAGATCTTGCGAAATAGGAGAGCAGTATCATTGTCCAGATTTTGGACTACCCACTTACGAACTTCTCCGAACTTCTTGTTCTTAAGTGATGAGATAAGTCCATTGATATTGAGATCATCTGCAGAAGCAAGGACAGCAGAGTCAATTGCCCCAGTAGCAGCATATCTTTGTAGTTCATTGAGAGTACGTCTGAAATCTGGAAAATGTTTTTGTACTAATTGTGCGACAACTTTGTCATCAAATTGTACATTCTCTTTCTCAAGTATAGTCCTGACACGGTTGAAGAACTGTCCAGCCAGTGCTGCTTTTTCTGGACCTCGAGCTGAGAACTCGACCACTGAGCATCGGGAGTGGAGAGGTTCGATAATTTTGTTTTTGTAATTGCAGGTGAAGATGAATCGGCAGTTGCGATTAAACTCCTCAATAGACGCCCGTAGGAGGAGTTGTACATCGTTGGTTGTGTTATCAGCTTCATCAATAATGATGACTTTGTGCTTGCAAGCAGACTCTTGTAGTGATACGGTCGAAGCAAACCCCTTTGCCTGATTTCGTACTGTGTCAAGAAAACGTCCTTCATCAGATCCATTAATAATTATATAGTCTGCACCGAGTTCTTCACACAGTGCTTTTGCAACAGAAGTTTTACCAACACCAGCAGTTCCTGCCAGAAGAAGATTGGGAATCTCACCCTTCTCTACGAATGATTGGAAAACATTTTTAGATGCATCAGGCATGATGCAGTCATTCACAGTTCTGGGACGGTACTTCTCAACCCAGATAAAATCATTACGAGTCATTCAAAAATCATTCCAAAGGTCGGTTAAACTCATTACAGATGATGTCTTTAGCATCGAACATCATCTTCATATATTCTACACCATCTTCAGGTGTAGTGTGGTCTCCACATGTGAAGACATCACAAACTGCCATTCTTGATTCTGGCCAAGTATGAATGCTGATATGAGACTCAGCAAGCATAGCAACACAGGTCACACCCTGAGGTTGAAACTTATGTGAGTTCAAAGAAAGCAAAGTAGACTTACACTTTCTGGATGCCGTATAAACGATGTCCCTCACATAACTCTCATCATCCATAAGGTCTGCGTTTGCATCCTTAAGGGTAAATAGTATGTGTCTCATTCAATACACCCAATCTGGTTTGCGGGATTCGTCACGAAGATAATTAGATGCAACCCAAGGTTTGCTGCTAATGTACTTTCTGTAAGCAGTAAAAGTGTCAATGCTTGTGTCATATTTAAACTCATCAGGCATTGCTCTTACGAAAGGTGTGACAAGACGAACATCACCCTGTGGGAAAATTTTGGTTGCTGCAGTTAGAGTTTTGAGACATGAGTGTTGTTTGGCAAATCGATGTTGATACTCTTTGCATAGTGCAAAACCGTGAGAGAGTAACCACCAAGAATTGTGAACTGATGCGTTTGCCCAAATAGTACATGGGTGGTTGCGAAACGCACCCTTCTCTGTACTGTAGGGTTCACCATTCATCTTAGGCAGTGTACCATATCCGTGACCCCATTGATCAGATGCAACGATAGCAAGCATCTGACAAGTCTCTAGAGGCATCTTGACAACGTGCTTATCAGGCAGCACGTGGGCAGACTCAATCGGACTCTGGTGGGATACGAAAATGTTCATGGTTCAAGTGCAATCCAATACTTCACATCATGGTCCTTATTGGTGAAAAGTGCAACCGATGATTGACTAATCTCAACATTGTAACTGCCTGGGATCATGCGAAGGTTCTCAACCTTGAAGCAATAGCAGAACTCATCATCGGTAGTTCCAACAGTAACGTTGAATGAGTTGCTGGTGTCATTCTTCTTATCTCGGACAGAGACCTGAATCTTACCATCTTCAGAGTACACACAGAGATCAGGAACCTGATAGACTGAAGATGCAATCAGCAGTTTACGCAACTCTTCAGAAGGCAGGAAGAACTCAACATCAACAGACGGCAGTTGGATGTCCTTACTGGGAGGTTTGACAATAATCTCAGGATCAGCATAGTAATACCTAGACTTTGAACGACCTTTCTCATTCTGAACTGTTACGAACGAATCAGACTCAAGATCAAAGACAGGTGCATCAAACAGACTAACACCACCCAGAAAAACCCCAAGGTCGTAAATAGCAACTTGCTTAGAGAACTCTTCTGTAACAGTTGCTTTTGCAAGAATGTTCTTGTTGATTGATAGAGTGGAGACCACATTACCACTTTCGATAACAATTGATTTGTTAATCGTACTAAAGTTTTTAAGGATGTCAATCAGATCCTTACTTACCTTTACTTTACTCATCAGTTGGGATACTCCTCAAGGTTTGCATTTTTATCATAGAAGTGTAGCAGCAAGATTGCATAGTGCAAGATCTTGATGATATCTCTTCGGGGGGTGCCTTTCTTATCATAACGAGAGGCATACTTGAGAATGTTGGATCGGCAGAATGCTTCACCATCACCACAAGCTTCGATCAGATCTAGAGTTTGGATCTTTTCATCACCAGCAGAATAGTGCTGGTTGTAGGTTTGGGAGATATACTCCCCTAACTCTTTTAGAAGTTCTTCTTCATTGTACTTCCAATTACGGTTCATGTTGGACATAATGTAACGGTTGTATTCTATCAGAACTCTACGGTATTGTCAACCAGAGTCTCACCAGCATCAATTTTAGTGTAGAGTTCTAGGAAAGACTGCTTCACATCGTCATCGAAACGGTTGACACAGTTGGTGATTGATTTGATACGATCACCAAAGATACTGTATGCTTGAACGATGTGGACTAGACGACGGGTAGTGACAATCTCATCGACACCACCAGAATAGAAAGTCTTGCGAATCACATCTGCCCAAGTGACCAGTTTCTCGATGAAATCGGGATCACACATGCTGAACTTGTCGCACACATTCTGGAGAATGCGAGTCTCTACAGAGATTGAAGGATAGGACTGCTCAAAGGTTACAGGGAAACGTTCTAGGAATGCTTCATTAAGTACGTTGGTGCCGATAAAACGACCATCATCAGAACCCTGTCCCTTAGTATTTGCAGTAGCAATCACTTGGAAACCATTTGTAGGTCGAACATAACGACCAATCTTTTTCAGGAAGACACCATTGCCTTCAAGCACAGACTGTAGACAAAGGATTTTATTAGATGCCAGGTCAATCTCATCTAGAAGCAGCACAGCTCCCCGTTCCAGAGCATCGACGACTGGCCCATTGTGCCAAACAGTGTTGCCATCAACAAGACGGAAACCACCAATAAGGTCATCTTCATCGGTTTCGATGGTGATGTTCACCCGAATGAGTTCCCTATTTAGTTGTGCACATGCTTGTTCAACACCAAAAGTCTTTCCGTTTCCAGACAATCCAGTGATGAACGTAGGGTAAAAGATCTTAGACTTGATGATCTTTTTTAGATCAGAGAAATTGCCGAAAGGAACAAAGGTCTCATCTTTAGTCGGAACAAAATTCATATCCTCCTTGGGAGATACTGGTGCATTGTATGTCTTCTCTAGTTTGTCAATATTGATTTGCCAGTTACCACGAGAAACTTTATAGTTCTCGATACGTGCACAAACAGTTGGGTACGAAGTACCAAAGTAATTTGCAGCTGCACGAACAGAGTCTGTAGTAACACTACTACCATAGTTACTGATTAGGTAATCAGTAATCTGCTCTGTGGTCAGGGTAGACTTGGCAGGCATTGAATCCATTTCTCTTGAGTACCTATAAATTATAGCATGTGAAGGGTTGCGTGGGAACCCCATTGGGACAGTCTGTCAGGTGAACACTGCTGTCACACCCACCACCGTGGCACCTGGATTTCTCGCAAGTGCAATTTCTTTTGCATGTTGGTAGTCTCTGCAGATTACGATCTCATCAAAGACTTTGCCAGCAACGTATAGTTGAACCTTACACTTCATGCGATTTGTGAAATAAAGTTTGTAAGAATTTTTTTGTTTGTCATCTTCGATCCCATGTGCTTTTTAAATGCTTTGGTAAGTTGTGCCTTACTTGCACCATCATCAACAGAGATCTGTTCTGCATCACTACCTAATGATTTATCAAGTGAAAGTAAATAAACTTGATCATATCCGACATTTTTGACAGAAACAGAACGTTCTTTCTTCCACTGTCTATCAATACTACTGTCAGTATAATCTGCATTCAAGCACTGAAGATACCATTTGATAGAACGTTTCTCGATCAGTCGGACACCCAGAAGGTTGACATCAGGAATAAGTTTCTTTACATAATCAAGACAGCCACGAGTAACCGAACACCCGTCAGTATTAACTTCGGCAGTATAGTTTTTGCTACGAAGAATAAGACGATCCCAATTACGAACTTGCCTACCATATGCTTTTTCAGTAGTCTCATAACGAGACCTTTCGTGATTATACTCTTCACGATCACGAATGATAGTAGTGCGAAGCATACAAGATTCACCATCAGATAAAAAGATGCAGGACATTTTTTGAACTTGATTCATTTTCTTGAATCGTTTGACAATCTGGGGTGTCATCAGAATAGTATCTGCTAAAGGAGTGCCACCAAGTTGAAACTTATAACTGGCAAGGCAATCAGTAGTGACTTGTCCCCACAGATACTTTACACATTTTTCAAATTCTGACTTGCTAGAACGACTGCTCAACCAATTGGTGAGGTGCATAGAGTCTGTGACAAAGATGTCACCTGTTTTTAGATTGTCAATTGAGTGAAGATATGAATCACCATAGTGAATACTCTCGGTGAAAGAATAGACTTCAAAGGGAATACCAACTTTACGGCAGAACCATACAAGGTTCATCAGTTGTTTTACGGTATCCTTCAAAACATTACACATTGAACCAGACCAATCCAAGAAGAAAATCATTCCATGATTCTTACAATCTGGGATCGTAGTGATTTTTTTGAAGACATCCTCGTTCCACTTGTAAGTATGCAGTTTAGACATGTCAAGCATACCTGTACGAGAAGTTGCACGACGGGCATATCCATCTGCTGCCTTCTTTGATTCAAATTCTTTTACCAAATAGTTGACAGTCTTGATTGAAGAATCTCTAAACTTCTTCAGATCACTCTCAACAAAAGATCTATGATATTCATAGAACTCACCAGGATCAGTCCACAATCTCTCTTCCATGTGAACAATAACTTCTTTGTAATCTACGATAATATTATCAAGATTGTACTCAGGTAGAGTTGCATACGTGCAATCTCTAGAGTTGGTATCATTCAAATCAACCATATTCTCTTCTAAAGCACGGTCAGTATCACCTGCTTCAACTCCACCCTCACGGACGTTAGACTCACCCTCACCAGGTTCTACCTCAGTAGCACTGGGGGATTGCTGTTCAGCATCCTCAGAGATCTCCTGAGATGCCTCTGAGGGGGTGGGTGGATCAGTAGGTGGTTGTTCTTGACCCTGCTGACCAGACTGAGACTGCTGCTGCTGTTGCTGGTCACCAACGTACTTGAAGATCATCTCAGCAACTGTGATCACATCAGAATAGGTTTCAGTCTCAGAAACCATGCGAACAAACTCTGACTCCTGAGTATTGAAATCGATCATCAAGTAATCACCAATCTTAAAATGTAGATTGATACGATCGATCAGTGGCAGTGCATTAGCATTGGTATCCCTGACCGAGAAGAAATCATTCTGCCAAAGTTCTTGATAACCAGTGAAGAACGAACGGAGGAGACCAGGATAGATCTTTTTAATTTTTCGTTCAATACGAGCATCCTCAACAATGTTCAGGTATGCCTGAGGAATATGATCGACATTCCAATCTATTGGAGTGTAGAGAGCATGTGCCACCTCATGACCCACCAGAAGATCATAGACATCATTAGTCAAATCTTTCCAGATGGGCAGTGTTAGGACACGATTCTGTACATCAAAAGATGCTGTCGATACCTTACGGTGTTCGATCAGCAGGTCTTCTGTTGCCAGCAGTTTCGCAAGTTGACCCTTGACTTCGATGGACATCCAGTTCCTCACCTGATGTAATCAGTATATCTCAATAAAAGACCCCAGTCAAGGGGTGGTGGTCACTTCTTCTTCTGTCCTTGCATTTTCTCAACTGCCTTGTACCAGGGATGCTTATACTGACCCTGAGGTGCTGGCTTCTGTTTTGTATTCATTATTGTTTAGTCTCTAGCATGTATTCTACAGTGGTGGCAACATCATTCATAGCATCACGAAGAAAAGGTTGCTGACCAGACTCCATCTGGGGTGAACTAGTATGATCATCGATCAGTGTCCACCTCCATTGACCCATGTCATTGCAATACCAAAGGTTAATTTTCATTCATTTCCCTTAGCTTTATTTTCTTTAACGATTTGGAAGTATCTCTTATAGTATCTTTTTTTCATTTCCTCCAACGTTTCCATGTCTTCTTTAAATCCCATGTACTTGAGTAGTTGGTAAGAACCCTCCAGATCAGAAATAAGTCTAAGAATGTTTACGTTAGTGATTTCAAAACCACCAAATACATATTTGTCAAAATTGTTACCAGGCATTATTTATGCTGATACGTTTTAGAAATCACGTCTCCTCCACAATAAGTTTAGAAAAATCTTGATGCTTTTCAAATTTAATTATACGAGGGAATTTATCAACTAGCACCTCTCCCTTATGAGATATGACAAAGATGTTTGTGTCTTCTGATAAGTCTCTAAGAATTTTCAAAAGATCTTCAGTACCTGTGGCATCAAGACTAGAGTCAAAAACTTCGTCAAGTATAAGAAGATTGGTGCTAACTGAATTTTTCATCTTGGCAATACTTCTCCAGGTGAAGAGCAATGCCAAGTCTATTTTTTGCTTCTCTCCCTCAGAAAATGATGCGTAAGTAAAGTCATCACGAAAACGAGATTTAATCACTTCATTAAATTCTTCATCAAGTTGAAAGTTGACAAAGAAGTCCATGGATTGTAGACGACTATTGATTCTCTGATTGATAGCAGGAATGTAAGTCTTTACAATCTTAGACTTGATACCATCATCTTTCAGGAGAGAAGAGATTAGAGTGTAACAATGCTGCAGTTTCTTGGATGACGTTAGTTTTCCTTGCAACTCCAGAAGTTCTTTCTCAAAGAGAGAAAGTTTTTTTACACTCTTGGATTGAGAACTCAATTGCTCCTCAAGAGTCACAATCTCCTTCTCTTTCTCTGAAATTATATCATTGTTCTTGGAGATTGTAAAGTTCTTATTTTGAATTTCGATGGACAATGTTTGGATATCATCAGATTTTAATTTAAAATCATCTAGTTTCTCCTGCAAAAAGAGCATCTTAGTATCAAGATCAGTCCGTGCTCCATGGTATTCAATACCTTTCCTATCAAGAGTTGCTAGTTGCTCTGTACGAAAAGAGTCATCGATAGGACGAGTGCATGTAGGACAGGTATGATTGTCAGTATAGAACTGAATCTGCTTGTCACCTGTCTTAATCTTATCATTAATCTTCCAACGAATAGACTTCATCTGATCCATGGTCTTGACTGCCTCAGTCAAATCACCAAGTTGCTGAGTCTTTTCCTTATGCATTGAGTTAAGATTCTTAACTTCCATCTGCATGATGTTATTCTTATCAGTCAAATCTTCACGTTTGACTTTTGCAGAATCAATACGTGATCTATGGTTTGCTCTGAGTTCGTTGAGAAAGTCTTTCTGCATCTCAATCTGCTGCTGCTTGAACACAATGTCACGATCAGTAGAACGACAATCAACCTCGTTCATCTTGAACCGATCTTTCAGTAGATTGTTCATGGTTGAGAAGATACGAATGTCTAACAGATCTTCAATCACCTCACGTCTGTGTGCAGCAGGTAGTTGCATAAATGGCACAAAGGTGCTGCTACCTAAGATAACAACCTGAGTAAATGACTTGTAAGTCAGTTGTAGAATGTTCTTCTCAAGGTATGTCTGGTAGTCTTTTGATGCAGCATCTTGATCAATAAGGGTGTCATTGCGATGAATCTCAAACCTGTTAGGTTTAATACCACGCACAACTTTATATTCGTTCTTACCAATTACAAACTCAATCTCTACGAGACAGTCTTTCTCATTGATAGAGTTTACTAGTTGGGGTTTGTTAATCTTACGGAATGGTTTGTTGAATAGAACAAACGTAAGTGCGTCAAGAATAGTAGACTTGCCAGCACCATTCTGCCCAACAATGAGTGTTCCTCTCTGTGGGTTCAACTTAACTTCAGTGAACTGATTACCTGTACTCAGGAAGTTCTTCCACCGAATTTTTTCAAAAACAATCATGTTGGGATAATAAATTCGTCAGAGTCTATAATTGAAAAACTGTATCCAAATACTTTACAGTTGTTGATTACAGTTTCTTTTTCTGTACATTGCACTTGTAGATCTTGTTCCTTCTCATCTGCTTCTAGTAAGAGACGAAATCTCTCAGCATCATCCTCCACCGTAAACATCTGTACAACCTTTGCATTGGTCACATTGTTTACAGTAGCATAGACACCACCCTTTTTTTCCGATACTAGAATATAGACCATCATAGTGCTACAGCTTCTTGATAGAGAGACTTGACGATATCCTTAACCATCCCCTTATCTATATCAGTGTCAACTTCATGAATATAGTTTTCGAGTAGAGTAAGAGTATCCTCAGTCTCAACATCTTCGTCGAGATCAGATAGTTCGACAGTCAGATCCTCAATAATTTTTAGATCTGCAACACCCATATCATACAGTGATTTGACGAAATTGTCAAACTTGTGGAAGTCTGTCTTCTTCTGTACGATAAGTTTTACATACCTATTCTTTAGTTCAGGTAGATTGCTGACACCATCATCATACACAATCTTTTCAAATATATTGATTGGATTCTTATGGAACTTAAGTTTAGATGTCTTGGTATCTAAGATATGGAATCCACGATCATCGTACACGTCATTCCAATACAACTGATAGGGATTACCCAGGTAGTTGATATTACCATTGGTTGACTTGGTGTGATAATGACCAGAGCAAACAACATCAAACTTACTGAACATAGCCATGTCAAGTCCATGCTCATGCACATAACCAGGGTGTGCCATGAAACCTTTCAGTTCTAAGTGTCCCATGCAAATCTTACTATCAGTTTCTTTGATAGCAGACATAATCTCTTGCATGTTATCATCACAGATCCAAGGCATCATCGTGATGTCAGTGTTATCGATAGTAATATCAGTAACCTTATCAATGACTGTGATGTTGGTATATTCGTTCAGCAACAGATTTGGTGCATTGACCTGTACTGTATTCTTATAGTAGATGTCATGATTACCCACCAACATCCACATATGAACACCCATCTCCTGCAGTGGATCAAACCACATTTCTTTTGCTGCATCTAGAGACTGAAAGTTAATTGACTTTCTCTTGTCGAAGGTGTCACCCAGACAGATGATGTTCTTGATATTATTCTTTTTGATAAAAGGAATGACTATTGAACTGTAGTATTCCTTATAAATTTCTTGGAAAGTTTGGTTGTCATTACGAACTCCGAAGTGTTGATCGGTAATCAAAAGGACTTTCATCGATTATAATATGACGAGTTAATTTGTTCTTTGATGCTATTCATATCTGCCATAGCAGCAACATCATCTACATCACCGTAGAATAACTGACTGTAATCTAGTTTGTCAACAATCTTCTGTCGAATATCCAGTTGCCTTTTCTCTTTGGCAATGCGTCTCAGGAATGCATAGAACACAATCTGTGTGAAATATGCAAACGGATTTGAAGATTTGTTATGATCAAAGTTATCAATGTATTGAATGCAGTTCTCAATACCGTCACAAACCATGTCATCCTTATACATGTAGTTAATGAAGTTAGGACGATATGAAAGATGTGTAGCAATTTTTAGAAAGCACCCGCCCAAATAATTAGTGATACGAGGTTTCTCTAGATTGTTCTCTTTAGCATACTTCACAGAGGTTTTATACTCAATGAGTGCAGCAAGAAACTCCTTATTGTTTAGATAGTGTTCTTTCTTTTTTGCTGGCATTGTGGTGTACATTGTTTATCTTTATCACCGTTGACCGCATTATAACAAAGAATTATCTTAGTGTCAAGGTATTGACAATATGACATTTTCTATGTACAATAATCCTTGTAGAGGGTTCAGAGATTTAGAGCTTATATATGTTTTCTAATTTCTTTTTGAAGGAAGAAATCGTATCAACGTACCCTTTCACATTTTCTGGTTCAATTTGTTCAACTTCAATGTCAGACTCTTGTACTTGAAACAAGGTGTAGTAATGTGACATTTCGTCAGAGACAGGGGCAATAGTAATAATGTCTTCTTCTTTCAATACAAAAAACTCTGCATCAGAAAACTGCATCCACTTACTAAATGTAACACCAATAATTTCTTTCAAACCCTCGTCATCTTCAACTTTCTTTTTAAAAGTTGTTGCCACCACGGGTTCTGAAATGAGAACCATTGATGTTTCTTCATCTTCGTCCGAGACTAAAACCTTAGCAATGATCTCTTCCCGAGTTTGAAGTTTAATAATTCCCAGAAACTCTTCGTCTTTTTTAATGTAGTTAATCATTCTTGTCCTTTAGTTTGACTTCTATGATCTCATAATCAAAGTCTTCTTCGTTATATATTTTTATACGTTCAATCATGTGATTGAGAGTGTAGTTTCGGTAGTGATTACCAGAAATATCATCCGCAATATCATATAGAGTTGCAGTTGTTTTGTTCTCACCTTTCCGAAGAACCCTTCCAATTGATTGCAAGTTGCGAATCTTTGACTTGGAAGGAGAAGCAAATATAACGTTGTGAAGATTCTTTATATTAATTCCTGTGGAGAAAGTTCCGTAGGAAGCAACAATTAGAGAACGTTCAGTTGTTTCTGTCAGTTCCCTAATTCGTTCACGTTCTTCTACATCGACTTCACCTGTTACATAATGAACTGGTCTATCTGTGATGCTACTATTTATCAGTTCAAAAAGAGGGTCTCCATGCTTCTCTACCAGGTTGAATAGTATAAGTGTATTACCAGGAAGATCCTTAGCAAGATTTTTTATAAACCTATTACGTTGATCGTGCTCAACGATATAGTCCATCTCTTCCTGAAAATTCTCAAACTTCTGACTAGCATGTCTAAGAACTATAACTTTGATTCTTAATTTTGATAGGTATCCTGCACGTTGTAGATCGGATGTCTTTGTAACTTTGTTGACCTTACCAAACAATCCTTCTAGAACTAACTGGTGTGTCTTTGCACCTGACAATGTACCAGTGAATCCGATACGATGTTTACATTGGTGCATCTTTGTGAGAATATTTGTTAGAGACTTTGCCTGGAAGTTGTGTGCTTCATCTCCAATCACCACATCAAATCTATCAAACCACTCTCTAGATTCTTTATGAATAGACTGCCACGTAGATATCACTACAGGTTTTGTCTGGTCATACCTATCTTTACCACCATAGATCTTATGGCAGTATGTTGATGCTTGCCAACCATACTCCTCAAAATCTTTGTACATCTGTTCTACCAGAGATGTGGTAGGTACAATCAATAGAATCTGTCTGTCATACCTCATGTGCCATCTGATCAATCCATAGATCATCATGGACTTACCAGATGCCGTAGGTGACAGAATCAATCTACGTTGGTATTTAATTGCTTGAAAGATTGCATCAACTTGATAGTCTCTTGCTTGATGCTTGAGATTTAATGTTCTTAGAAACCCCTTGATGGCAAGGTGATTTACATTGTCAGTCTCTTGTACGGGGAGACCATAATACTTACTATCCTTGACCTCGTATTCATAGTCATTTTGTTGTAACCACTCTATCAGATATGGAAAGAGTCCCACATACAGTTCACCTGTACCTGGGGAGTATAGTTTAATTTTGCCGTCCCACCATTTGTATTTTCTTTGGGATCTTAGATACTTTGCATTTGGAACATCAAACGTAAAGTAATCAGACAACTCATAATTTATATGAGGTGGTGCAGAAATTCTTAAGTAAACTTCATTCTTCTTGGAAATTGCAACTCTCATTGTATACCAAAATACTTTTCACATTCGATAACATTTTTGATCTGGTAAGTTCTACCGTTAATCATTCGTAAAATACTATCGCAAGTATTTATGATGGTACTCAGATACTCTAATTTGATTATTGCATTCTGAATTTCTTCATCAGATTCCATGTACAATGGCAGATCTTGTTTAAGAATCTTAAGGTCAAAGGGTTTCTCTGCATACACTCGGGCAGGTGCTTTGCCTAGGTAGTATTCAGTTTTCTCACGAAGAAGATTTTTATATCTCATCTCTCGTTCCTTTTTCATGAGAGAAAAGTTATTATAATATTCTAGATATTTTGCATGAAGTGAAGGGACTTGACGGGATACGTCTGCTAGTTTTTCGTAGTCTTTATCAATTTTACAATCTTCACGCCATTCATCTTGTAGTTGGTCTAGATTCATGATTTAATCCGAGTTCCTTTATTAACAGTTCTAATTTCGTAAGCAAGATATCTAAATGTCACTGTTGCTGATAGTGGTTCAATATCCCCAATGCTGACATCAAACGGTAGAGAACCTAATGAGATGGGGAATAAATTTTTAAATACAATATCAAAAGTAGGATTTAGATTGTTGTTTAATACTTCTAGTGTAGCATCACTGGTGACAATTTCAAAGTTGGTTAGCATATTTCCGATGCTATATTTGTTATTAAATTCTTTTCTTTCGTCAAAACTTTCAGGTACACCCATTCCACGAATCCAATTGTGAATCTCCAAATAATTTTCTAGGTTTTCATCAACTAGAAATTCGATAGAGAATGATCCAAACTGAATGTTTCCTTCAGAAGGAACATTGACAAAAGGTGTAGCTCTTTCGATAACACCGATTGTGATTTCAGGAATCACTGCAGTCTTACATAAGAAACTAGTCTTAGGTGAACGATCCAGCAAGAACTTAAATCCACCAGGACTTAGATAATTTCTATTTGTTAGTTGTTTGTTATACCAACCCATGACTCAAAGACTAGTGACAACTATATTTAGTCATTAAAAAAGACCCCTGTTTGGGGTCTTGATCTCGCACTACATAAGAACTGTTTTACATATCCTCTTACATCGACTTTGGTTTAATGCATCGCATTCAATTAAACAAGTATAGTAATCATTAATTTTTTGATGTTCTAACGTCGCTTCGTCTAGGGTGTCTTCAAAGTGACGCCACTCATTAAATTGACTTTGATTCATGAGAGACCGCATACAAACCTCGTGCAAATTTACATATGATATAGAAAGGGAAAATCTCATTACATATGCACCTCATTCAGTTGAATCTAATTATATCACTTTTGTATTCATTTGAACACAATCGGTGTATTAGGTAAAGAATATTAATGCCTACTAATTTATACCTAAGCATAAAAAAGACCCCCTTGTAGGGGGTCTGAAAGGGCATGTGGGACATGCTGCCCCACAACAACCTGACTCACATAAGGTTAGCAACCTTAACACGTCTGTAGTAACGGTTTGCATTTGCATTAAGTGCACCTGCACCTTGGCTGGTGCCTTCTGCGAATGGGTTAGCAACCATACCATAACGGGTCTTGAATCCGATTTTGGGCTGGAAGCTGTTCTGACCCACGGCACGAACCATCTGGAGAGGAACGTATGGGCAGTAGAACATACCTGCATCATATGCACTGGAACCTTTGTAACCAGCAACATAGAAGTGATCATCAGCAACGTTTGCTGAGTAAGGATCAACGTAGACCTTAATACGACCGTTGAGTGTACCAACCAGAGTGCTGGAGGTGTCATCGGGGATAAGACCGTTGTTGCCTGCAAGGGCAGGTGCATAGTCAAGCACACCAGCCATGGACAGAGCAGATGCTACATCTGCAGAGCAGATGAGGATGTTGCCCTTCCCACGACGAGTCTCGTGACCAATTGCGTTTGCGTCACGTTCGATTTGGAAAAGAAGTCCTTTGAACTTCTCAACTGACCAACGACCGTTTGAATCAACGTCAAGATCGAAAGTACCAGTTGTTGCCACATTGTTTTGTGCACCAGGACGTGCAATGCGGTAGATGGTACGAACAACCTCACGGTTGATTTCTGCCAGCACTTCAGTGCTGAGGATGTTTGCCAGTTCAGACTCGGCATCAAGACCATGAATTGCCTTGAGATCCTGAGCCAGTTCCAGGGTGTATTCTGCTTTCAGAGCACGTGTCTTGGCAGATACAGTGACCTTCTCGATTGAGAAGTTCATTTCGGCAAACTCATTACCTGAGGTGCCATCTCCCAGTGCTTCACCCTGAGCAGTGGTCATACCTTGACCACCTTGGGTGTAGGTTCCAGCATCGTTGAGAAGCTTGGGGTTGCTTCCAGTCTGATCGTTGGAAGCCAGTGAATCACCACTGTTCTCTGATGAGAACTCGGTATCTGCTTCGTTGAAGAATGCTTCTGCACCACCAGTACGGTTTGTACCGTAACGTGAACGCATTGCAAAGATGAGACCTGTAGGACCAGTCATCGGCTGGACGCCACAAATGTCATATGCAATCAGTTGAGGCATAGAACGACGGATCAGGCTGATCAGCACGGGGTCGAAACCTGCGGTTGGACCTGTTGCTGTGCTGCCACCTGTGAAACCACCAGCAGCAGACATTGTTGGTGCTGCTTCGGTAATCATTCCACGCTCTTCAGCAAGGAATTTTTCTTGGTTTTCTAGCAGGACGGAAGTAACGGCTTTCTTGTACTTGTCGGCGATATTAGGAAGATCGCTATGATCAAGAACAGGTGCCCACTTCTCCTGCAATTGTTCGGAACGGAACATTTGCTTGTTTCTCCTTAAAGGGTAAAATTGAAGGGTTTGTTTTTATTTATAAAGTTGTATCAGTTGAAACGTCCTAAGGCACGGACGTAACCGTCCATTGAGGACCCAGGAAGAGTTCCCTGATCAACTTCGATGTCTTCAGTCGGTGCGGATGCTCCACGATGGAAATAAGATTCCTTCAGCATCTGTACCTTCTCACGATATTGATCTTCACCATAAAACTCAACATTTTCTGCAAGACCTGCTAGCTTTTCCTTTTGGGTATCTGCTAGTCCGTCTGCAATAGATGCCACGATCCCATGCTTAACTTGCTCACCAAGTTGACGATTCAGATCGACATTAGTCTCGATCTGCTCGTTGAGTTTAGCTTCCATCTCATCTAGTTTTTCGACCATATCATCGAATAGGTCGAACTTTTGCTCAGGAACTTCAATATAGTTCTCAGAGAAAAGGCTCTTCATGCCATTGATTAGGTTTTCTGCGATATCATTCTTGATACCATGTTCGATAGCCAGTTCGTTATCAGACATCCACTGGGTTGCGACATAGTTTAAGAACTCGTCAACCTGCTCGGCAAGTTCCTCACGAGTTTTCGTGAGTTCTTCCTCAAGAGTTTCTTCATAAGCTGAGTGCACCAATTCAAGTTCTTCTTGAATTTTGGTCTTAACTGCTGCTTCAAAAATTGTAGCAGCCTTATTTTTGAACTCTTCGGAAAGATCTTCACCCTCTACGAGGGCATTAACGTCATCAGAGATATCGACAACGACTTCATATCCGTCGAACTCTTCATCTTCTGCAATGACTTCTTCTGCTTCTACTTCTGCTTCTTCAGTTTTTGAAGATGCATCAGAAGGCTTGGTTGAAGGAGCATTAGTTTTAGTTGCTTTCGCACTTGCTCTCTTACCAATAGCAGCAGAATCAGAATCGGGTTTAACGGTTTTAACGTCGGGTCCACCCAGATCCTCTGAACCACCTTTCGATGAGTCCATTTTTTCTGCTGGTTTTGCACCTTTAGTCACGACGTTTTCGTCAATGACCTCCGATTGCTGTAGATCTGTCTCTTGTGACATTGGTATATTTCTCCTGGTCGGATAGTTTTCTAATTTCTAAGATTATTTATAGGTCAAAGATTTTTGATGAAATCATTGAACGCGGAAAGTTTTGCTTGTTCCAAGTTCCTTCTCTTAACAGATTCGTTAATTGAACGTTTGTACCTAGCAACTCTCTGTTCTCTGAGTTTTCCACCGTCCCATACCCATTCTCTCCCTTCCATGATTCCTTCAACGAAAGCATCAGGTGCCGAAGGGTCTGCAACAATGTCAGCAGCTGTTGCTAACATAAAGTCGTCACCGACAACATTGCAACCTTCTTGCTTGACTAAGGAACCAATGCCTCTAGAAGAGACACCGAGTTTCACACCTTCGTCTAGAAGGGATTGAGCAATCTTGCCCATAGGGGTATTAAGGATCTTTGCTTTCCCAATAAAATTAGTACCATCCTCTCTAAGAGAAATAATACGATGCGACACACGGTCGAGATTCACAGTTGGTCCATCAGGGTGACCCAGTTCACCAAGTGCTCTAGAGCTCTCGATGAAAGTTTTGTTATAACGGTCTACTTCTTTGCGAAGGGTATCCATGGGATACCGACGACCATTTCTGTTTGTGATGTCCCCTTGAAGGAAAACACCCTCAATATATAGGGATTTTTTGCCATTCCTTTCTTCGACAAGAATCTCTACGTTTTCGATTTGCTCGGTAATTAGTTTCATTCTTCCTGGGGGTCATCGGGTTGTTCATCACTAGATTCCTCTTCTGTCTCGTAAGGTAGACCAGTAGCGGGATCACAATCTTGGACAGTTAGCTCGTCCTCAATATCTTTTAGTGGTTGAGTGATCTGACTAAAGTGGGCCATTACTCTCTCTTTCTCTGCTTCAATCTTGCTAGAAGCAACTGCAGAGAGTTGATCACCAATTTGGTCAATCACATCAGCTTTACTACCGCCAGTAAAGACGGTATTAACAATATTCATAGCAGCATCACTTGGCATAATATCCTCTTTCGATATAATTATTTAGAACTCTCCCTTTTTATAGTCTTTAGGGTCGATACCCTGTGGAGCGGGAGCACCACTTGCGGCAGGATCATCGGCAACAACTTCACCTTGTCCTGCTTCCATATCCATCCCAGCTGCCATTTCAGCTTCCATGGGATCCACAATAATACCTGCTTCCTTTTCTTTTTCAATCTGCTCATCAATCTCTTTCATCTCAGCCTCAGTTTGTTTGAGGACTTGACGACGGATATGTTCTACAGAATAGAATTTACCAACAAACTGATCCATAGTGGTAGCAATGGTAAGTCGTTCGTTAATCATTTCATTCTGCTTTAGTTCAGAGAAATGATTATCTGCAACGTAATCATATTGGATATGCTCTTTCATATCATCCCAGTCTTCCAGGGTGATAATTCCTTTCAGAACCAATTGGGTCTTGAGGATATCATTGAAGAGTAGGGAGAAATTCTTGCGAAGACGGGTGACAAACTTTTGGAACTTTACCTCATCTCTGGTGATCTCTGCAGATCTACCAATGTTGAAAGTGCTGTCAGACTCAATTCTAGAAGGAGGAACATTGAGTGCTTTATATAGTTTCTTCTGGAAATACTTAACGTCTTCTAGTTCACCTAAGTTCTGTCCACCAGGAAGAGTTGTGATTTCTGTACCACGTCCACCTTCACGACGGGGGAGCCAGAAATCTTCTAGCATTGACATGTACTTTCTGTCATCACGAATCTCACCAGTTGATGCATCGTATACTAACTTATTACGATAACGAGACATCACTTCCTTAAGGTACTGTTCTGCCTTTACCTTGGGAAGATTACCCACATCGATGTAGAAAATACGACGTTCGGGTGCTCTTGATAGTCTATAAATCACCAGAGAATCTTCGATCATTCTCAGTTGATTCAATGCTTTGATTGCTTTGTGCAAATGTGATAGAACCATATTCTTGTTCATATCAACAATGCTTGAATGACAATATGTAATTGCATCAGGTGCGATCTTCACACCAGTATTGTCATTACCTCTAATACCTTTTTGGTTGTAGATATAATATTCTGCAGTCTTTTGCCCCATTCTAATCTCTTGCTGCTGGGGTGCCATGTCACGAGTATCCTGCTTCATGATCTCTTTGACCTTGCGAATCTTGCGAGGGTCAATATATCTGAGTTCGCAGATACCTTTCTTTGGGTTCTCTAAGTCAATAACTTTATGGTAGAAAATTCTACCATCAATATACCATCGACGGAAAATGTCGTATGCTCTTTGGTCAAAATCTAGCAAACGCAAGACATAGTGAAACTCCTCCCTGATCTTAGTCTTTAGTGATTGACTAACTTTAGGAAGGTTGGATAGTTCGATCTCCACGGGTGAGTCGTCTAGTTCCCCTGCAATAGTTTCATTTACAATATCATCAATAGCAGCATCACATTCGGGATGAATGGACATATCACGATATCTCATGATAAGTTCCCATTCATTCTTTACGTGACCTTCCATGTCAACGTATTGCCCGAAATATCCACCTGCTACGATGGGTGCGGAAGCATCAGATGAGTCCTTAGGAACAAAGGATGCTGCCTTTTTAGGGACAGCATCCTTACGCCTACTGAGTGAAAATCCAAACAGAGAAGTATTATTATTCTCTTGTGCCATTATATTACTCTAGTTTGCTTACGTTCTATTTAGTTGATCAACGACTGATCCTATTTGAGGATTTTCTCTTGGCCTTGCCTTCGTTTTCCCACCACTGAACTTGTAGTTCAACAGTGAATTCTTCAACGGTATCGTTGGAGTCGAATGCTAAGTCAATAGCCGAAACGTTCGTGGGGAATGTACCGTAGAAACGGTACGATGCAATTTCTGCACCCTCACGATCTAGTTGAGTAACAACCATGTCTGCTTGATAGTCTGCAGGATTCTGCAAACCTGTGTTCTCTTGTTCTTTATTGATTGCACGAACCCATGATTCCATGGCTTCACGAATCATAAAGTCGGTGTCATTGAGAACCGTAATGGTCCAGGGCTCAAAGGTGCGGTCTCCCGCAACCTTGAGCACTCTACCACGAAAGGGTACTTCGATCACACCGAGTTGTGATGCAGGCAGGTTTGCTGCCTTGACCATAAATTGACCTTGGTTAACGACTGCGGTTGCG
>Ga0209251_1001296_pt1 | contig 19587 bp, 20 predicted proteins | sample SaaInlV_100m_DNA_6_FD_184665 | JGI IMG/M metagenome (GOLD analysis project Ga0209251, IMG submission 184665) | Marine microbial communities from expanding oxygen minimum zones in the Saanich Inlet - Saanich Inlet SI073_LV_10m_DNA (SPAdes) (version 2) | ecosystem: Environmental > Aquatic > Marine... | reverse complement strand
CCGAAAGGAGCGTGAACGGTTACTTGCGGAAGCGGAAAAAAAACGTCAGGAAAAACTCAAGAAAATTCGCGAGACGCAAAAGCAATTAGAAAAGTTGGAACAAAGTTCGAGCTTAACCGAGAAGCAGTCGCGAGATGCCCTTCAAAAACAGCAATCTGAAACGCGTCGATTTCAAGCCGCAATGCAAGATGAGATCGACAAATACAGTAATCAAATTAAAGATAAAGTACTTAAAAATTGGGCTTACAGCACGGATAGATCTGGGTTAAGGGTAGTTTATGAATTGGTCCTAAGCTCTTCGGGAACAGTCGTTGACCTCGAATTGATTGATTCCAGCGGCAACCCTGCCTATGATGAATCAGTGAAAAAGGCTATTTTAATTGCTTCGCCGTTACCGGTTCCAAAGGAACAGCCATTCTTTGAAAGAACATTCGGGCGTGGAGTCAGTATTGAGTTTAAATTTTAAAGGGGGCTGAATGTCTTTTGTTTTGCGAGTGTCGAACGCGCTAGTCCACACTGCTTTAATTGTGAGTATTCTGTTTTTTGGGATTGCTTCCGCTCAGGTAGAGATTGAGATCATCGCTGATGAGGGTAGTAAAATACCGATTACTGTTCTTCCATTCGGTGGAGAGGGAGAAGAAGCAGATTTGATCGCTGAAATTATATCCGCAGACCTTACAAAAACAGGGCTTTTTTCGATTCAAGATGTTGAAACAAGCTGGGGACTGTCGAAATTAAAGGGTGAGGACTTCGCCGATTGGCAAGAAAGGAAGGTGCAAAATCTTGTCGTGGGGAAGTTTGCCAAGCTAAAGGACGGACGTATTCAAGCCTCTTTTTGGCTATACGATATTTTAGGCCAAGCAATGTCGGTCGGTTATCAGATCAAAGACGATCCAAAACAATTGCGTCGAACGGCACACCACTTTGCCGATCTGATCTACGAGAAGTTGACTGGTGATAAAGGTGTTTTTAGAACGAAAATAGCTTATGTGGTGAGAAAGACGGATCTGTCAGCGTTGGTCATTGCGGATTCTGATGGACACAACCCGAATGAAATATTTAGTTCTAAAGAGCCCATCTTATCTCCGCGGTGGTCGCCAACTGGAGATCAGATAGCATTTGTCTCATTTTTAAATCGACGAGCAGCAGTCTATGTGGTGCCAGTTAACTACCAAACAGGTCGAGTAAGTGGAAAACCGGAGGTCATTGGTCCGTTTCCAGGATCAAACTCTGCCCCTGCCTGGTCGCCAGATGGAAAGCGTTTAGCGATCGCAATCTCTAAGGATGGTCGGTCGGATATATTCTCAGTTTTATTGTCGGATCGAAGTAAAGTGCAACTCACAAATAGTCGATCCATAGACACAGAACCAAGTTTCTCGCATGACGGTAAAAGTATTGTCTTTACATCAGACCGAACAGGTCAGCCGCAGATCTACAAGGCTTCTATTTCACAGGTGTCGGAGGTTCGATTGACCTACGCAGGACGATATAACGCCTCGGCACAATTGAGCCCGGACGATAGTTTTCTGGCTTTGATGCATTATGACGAAGGTCGGTTCAATGTCGGAACCTTAGATATGCAAACGGGTATTGTCCAGATATTGACGAAGGGCACCCTCGATCAGTCCCCTAGTATCGCGCCTAATGGAAAGGTAATTGTTTACGCGTCTGAGGCAAATGGGCGTGGTATATTACGATTCGTGTCTAAAAACGGCCGAGCCAAGCTCCGTTATTTGGGACCGAAGGGAGATGATATTCGTGAGCCCTCTTGGGGGCCTTTTATCAAAGATTAATTGGGAAATTTTATGACCGCGAGGATCTTACTACTGGCTGGATTGGTTGCAGTTTGCGCTGGCTGTTCGAGCAAAACCAAAACAAATGCTGATATTGAACAGAGAGATTTATTTGATCCATCAAACAGACGGTCGTTTGAGCAAAGTGTTGAATCCGTCGAGGCTGGTGGTGATCAAAACGAGGGTGATCTAAAAGCTCAACAAGATGAATTGAAACGTGAATTTGAGCGTGAAGAACAAAGACTTTTAGAGGAGCGCTCTAAGATCGATAAGGAAAATGCCGCGATCCAGGCTGAACAGGAGCGAGAGGCGGAGATTGAAAGGCAATTGGCAGAGAAAAATTCGTTATTGTCTCAAAGGAGTGTTTTCTATAATTTTGATAGTTCGTTGATTCAGCCAGAGTACCGCCCTATCGTGCAAGCACATGGAGACTTCTTATCGAGAAACCCGCAGGTTAGAATAAGGATTGAGGGGAATTGTGATGACCGGGGTAGTCGAGAATATAATCTAGCGCTTGGGCAAAGTCGGGCTGAACAATTAAAGCAAGCGCTGATCTTGGAAGGGGCTAGTCCGGATCAGATTGATGTGATGAGTTACGGCGCGGAGCGGCCCTCATTTTTTGGCATAAATGAGGAAAGCCGGGCGAAAAATAGACGGAGTGATCTTGTTTATATTGATGAAAGCTAGACCGCTATTTTGATGAGATATGTTGTATGACCCAAACTGATGATTCAAATGGTTAGGAGTCAATTGCGGGCATTTTTTTGGATCTTTATTTTCACAGCATTGAGCGTATCCTTCGCCCCTTTAACACTTGGGCAGGAGAGGATAGAGCAAGCCATATCGGAACCGAAAGCAGACGTGACTGATTTTTATCAGCGTCAAAAAATGGACGAAGAGATTCGGTCACTTAGAGGTGAGTTGGATCTTGTTAAGAGAAGGCTTGTTGATTTAGAGAAGGTTCAACAACTGGTTCGTGACCTGATGCAAAAGGTGTCTCGAATCGAGGCTCAAATCCGCGTTGGTGATGGATCAGCATCTTTAGCTTCAGTCACTGATGGCCTCAAAATAGACCTCGATCTGGTTGCGTCCAAAGTGGACTCATTGGATGTTGATATTCGAAAAAGCTTAGAGGCGTTGGCAGGCGATCTGTCTGGGGAACCTGTTAGCCTCATTCAACCTGAGCGAAGTGCAGTGCGTAAGGCGACATCCTCTGAGAATCCGCCAGCCTTAGCAGATGAAAAAAAGGATGTTAAATCCTTTTATAGCTATGCCAAAAATGCCTATGACAACAAACGTTATGACGAAGCCATTGAGTTATTCGGTTTGCTTAATAATGCCTTTCCCGAGAATCAATATTCTCAAAGTGGTATGTATTGGACCGCGATGGCCTTAAAGGATAGTGATTACCGGAGTGAGGAAGCGTTGAGCATACTGAAGTCGCTATTGCCGCGTCTTCAGAAGACTCATAACAAGCGGTGTGAAGTGGCATTAGAGGCAGCATTAATAAGTTTGGAGAGGAAGCAATGTAAGGTTGCAAAGAAATTTTTAACTGATGCAAGTGTCGATTATTGCAACAAAAAGTTGCATTCCTCGAAATGGTTAAAAGTTCAGACGCGTCTTCAAGAAGTTAACAGGCGTTGTGATTAATGAATTCTGATTCACCTAATGCAGTTGTTTTGGTGTCTGGTGGCTTAGATTCCGCTACGGTTTTTGCTTACGCTCAATCGAAGGGCTATCGATGCTATGCCTTGTCGATGGATTATGGTCAGAGACACGTTTCAGAGTTAAAATTCGCCCGACGCATGTGCGCTAAGCTTGGGGCTGTTGAGCATAAAATCATCAAGATAGATTTATCGGAATTGGGTGGCTCGTCGCTTACAGACCATGATCAGAGTATCCCAACTGGAGATACGGAGGGGATCCCATCCACGTACGTACCTGCTCGCAACACCATCATGTTGTCGGTAGCACTTGGTTGGGCTGAAGTCTTAGATTCAAGGGATATTTTTATAGGAGCTAATGCGATTGATTACTCAGGCTACCCAGACTGTCGTCCAGAGTATATCGAGACTTTTGAGACGCTCGCAAATCGCGCGACAAAAGCGGGTGTTGAAGGGGCGACGTTTAAGATTCACGCTCCGCTAATTGATATGAAGAAAGCTGACATCATTCACTTAGGGTGCAAACTTGGGATTGATTATTCCCAGACCATTTCGTGTTATCAGGCAACGTTTTCCGGGGCGGCGTGCGGTATTTGTGACTCTTGTCGTATTCGAAAGCAAGGTTTTTTAGAGGCGGGTGTTAACGATCCAACGGTATACCTTTAGTCCTCGGTTTCGTTGGGATTTTCAATCCTTGATAAGTAAGGTTGACCAACAGGTCCATAAGCCGCTAAAATGCTGGGCTTTTGTGTGGGCGGTTAGCTCAGCTGGTAGAGCAGTGGACTTTTAATCCATTGGTCGCGAGTTCGAATCTCGCACCGCCTACCACTAAGACAAAAAAAGCACTTACGTGAGTAGGTGCTTTTTTTTTGCCCATTCTAAAAGATTGGGCTGAAAGAGCCTGTATATTATGAAAATTATGAAACCTGCTAAATTGCATTACTTCAAAGGTCGTGGGAGAGCGGAAACGACAAGATGGATGCTGGCGATCAACAACATCGACTTCATTAATATATCCCTCGAAGACTATAATGATTTCGACAATCTAAAGACCTCAGGGAAACTGCCGTTCAATCAGCTTCCTCTGCTCGAACTTGATGATCTAAAACTGTCGCAAAGCAACGCGATGATTTCCTTCTTAGCTCGACGAGGTGATCTCTACGGCAAAACAAATGAGGATGCTGTGAGGTGTGACATGCTGGTGGGGGCGGTTGGTGATTTCAACGTTCCAGCTATGCAGTTTGCTTTCAAAGCCGATAAAGATGAAGCATCCAGAGACCTTGAAAATTCTTTAAAAAAGTTTGGGAAGCATTTTGAGTCTATTCTGACCCAAAATAAGGGAAAATATCTAGTTGGACAGAAACTGAGTATAGCTGACATTATTATGGGAGAGTCACTAACTTCTTTTATTGAGTTCTTACCAAACTGTCTCGATGATTATCCTCATTTAAAGTTGCTACAAGAGACGGTTGTTTCTGAACACAATATAAAAGAGTACTTGAATTCAGGTAATCGATGGCGACTACCTGATGAACAATATGTCATTGATATTGCTAGAGTTTTGTGCCGCCCACTTCCTTCACATATGTCCGAACCCAACAGGTTTGTTAAAGGCTAAATGTTATGCGTGATATGACATGCTATCTTGCCAAGATTAAAATAGGATGGTGAGCAGTTTGTGGAGCTAGGATTCAGAAGAGTTTATTACACGGTATGTTACACATCGCTAAATATGCCTAAAGACAAACCCAAAGGCGAGAATGTTTTCCATTGATTTAAAAAAAGGCACTTACTCCGGTAAGTGCCTTTTTTTGTCTTCGCATAACGCCACTGGAAGCAGCCAGTTTGTTAGGTATTGTCAATGCAAATCATTGCGGCGTAAAGGCATATCTAGACTGAAGGATTCTAGAACTTATCGGTAGGTTTAGGACTTGAGCACGGACAGTCGTATAATAGTGTCAAGTATCGTGATAAAAATAAAATTACGAACTTGCCGCGAGATGTGATTTTTTTATAAAGGTTTGACGGAGGGGAAACATGTTTATTAGAAGAATACTGGTCACTGCAGTGGCCGGAGTGAGTTTATTTTTGTCAGGTTGTAATCAACCTCAGGAAACCATCAAAATTGGTTGGATAGACCCTCTGTCAGGTGCTTTCGCGAACGTGGGTGAAAATGGACTTAGATCGCTAGAGTTGGTTGTGGAACAAATTAATGAGCGTGGTGGCGTACTTGGTGGATCAAAATTCGAAGTTGTCGCGCTCGATGGAAAAGCTAACCCCCAAGATTCATTAATCGCACTAAGGAAGTTGGCGGACCAGAAAGTTAAATACGTATTCCAGGCTAATTCTTCGGCTGTAGCAGGTGCGCTCACCGAAGCGATCGCTAAACATAACAAGCGGAATCCTGATTCAGCCATGATTTTTATGAATTACGGTGCGGTGGATCCAGCTTTAACGAATGAGCGATGCAATTTTTGGCACTTTAGATTCGATGCTGACATTGATATGAAAATGTTGGCGCTAAGTGACGCAATCGCCGCTGATTTATCAATTAAGAAAGTTTATCTAATCAATCAGGATTATTCTTTCGGTCACGCGGTGTCCAAGGTTGGTAAATCGATGCTCGCCCAAAAACGTCCGGATATTGAGATTGTCGGGGATGATTTGCATCCGCTTGGGAAAGTTAAAGATTTTTCACCTTATATTGCAAAAATTCGAGCTTCTGGAGCTGATTCGATCATCACTGCGAATTGGGGCGCTGATTTAGCGCTTTTAATCAAGGCAGCAAACGACTCTGGCGCAGATGTTGACTTTTACACTTATTATGCGGGTATTGCTGGCGGCCCTACTGCTATCGGTTTGGCTGGTGTCGACCGGGTAAAACAGGTTGGACATTGGCACGTTAATGTGGGCGGAGAAGTATCAGACGAAACAGTAGAGGCTTACCGAAGTCGATATCCAGAATATCATGATGACTTGTTCTTTTTAACGCTCAAGTACGGTATGGAGCTCTTGGCTCAATCGATTGACGAAGTTGGATCAACAGACGCATTAAGCGTTGCGAGAACGCTAGAGCAACAAGGTCGTTATAAATCGGTGACGGGAGATGTGTGGATTAGAGAGGATAATCATCAATTGATGCAGCCTTTGTACGTGTCTACATTCAAAAAATTGGGTGAAGAAGGTGTGAAATACGAGGTTGAACGCACCGGAACCGGGCCGAGAACCGATTATATGGTTGCTGCTGAAGATACCGTGCTCCCAACTACCTGCGACATGGTGCGCCCTTAGAGAATTTGTTTTTTGGCATAGCCACTTACTGTAAAGTGGTTATGCTTTATTTCTCAGCTTAGTTAAGCCGGATATTTAAGATTTTAGTCTTGTTATCCGGGTAACTTCAGCTAACGATCTTACATTTCTTATCACTCTTGCAAGATGGATTCGATTTGTCACTAAGATAGACAGATTGATTTCAGCGTAATTTGCGCTATCGTTCTGCTCGAAGTTGCCCGTTTCGATATTCGCGTTGGCAGCCGAAACTTTCGTGGCAATCTTACCTAACAAACCTTTGCCGTTTTGAGCAAGGACACAAATTTTTACCAGAAACGATTTAGATGAATCGGGGTCCCATTCCACATCGATCCATTTGTGTGGGTCGTTATGGGCTCTTCGTGAGATCGGACAGTCATGAGTATGTATATTCAACCCATGGCCCTTCTTGAGGTAGCCGATAATTGGATCACCAGGTATCGGATGGCAACATTTAGCGAACTGTAACGCCATTCCTTCAGTCCCGTGAATGACTAAGCTAGTCTTTTGTGCATTTGTTTGGGTTTCTGCGTTGTCATCAAGAGCTAACAAGTGACGGGCTACGACGATTGCGAGTTGTTTTCCTAAACCAATTTCAGAAAGAATTTCATTTTTAGTTTTTCCGGTATATTCTTTTGCCAGTCGATCCCAGTGCTCACGCGCAATGGTGTCCGGCTCCATTTTCAGGTCATTTAAAGCCTGCTTCAGCAAGCGCGCACCTAGCAGAGCCGATTCCTCGTGTTGCTGACTTTTTACTGAGTGGCGTATTTGCGACCGGGCTTTGCTCGTTACGATAAATCTAAGCCAATGAGGGTTGGCCGTAGCCTGCTTGGATGTGATGATTTCCACGCGGTCACCGCTTCTAAGTTCGGTATTTAAAGGTGCCGGTTCATGATTGACTTTAGCGGCCAGAGTTGAATTACCAACATCGGTATGAACAGCATAAGCGAAGTCAATCGTTGTTGCCCCTCGTGGAAGTGAAATAATTTTCCCCTTGGGAGTGAAGACAAATACTTCATCCGGGAATAAATCTAATTTAAGGTGCTCTAAAAATTCAGCAGCATTACCCGGTTCAGATTGAAGCTGAAGTAAATTCTGCATCCATTGATGAGTTCGTGTTTGTAGTTCACTCAAGGAAGTGTCGTCAGTCTCTTTATAGAGCCAGTGGGAGGCGACTCCAGATTCGGCTATTTGATCCATATTTGTTGTTCTGATTTGGACCTCAATAGGCGTTCCTACAGGACTTAACAATGTGCTGTGTAGGCTTTGGTATCCATTCGCCTTCGGGATGGCGATATAGTCTTTAAACTTACCGGGTACAGGTTTGTACCGTTGGTGAAGAATGCCGAGTGCCACATAGCAAGACGGTATATCTTTTACAACGACGCGAAAGCCATAAATATCAAAAACTTCTGCGAACGATAAAGTTTTTGTAGTCATTTTTCGGTAAATACTATGAATTGCTTTTTCGCGACCGGATACTATCGCCTCAAATTTATGATCCTTGAGGCAATCTTGTAAAGAGCCAAGCACGTTTTTAATCAGTTCTTTACGGTTTCCTCGTGCTCTCTTAACAGCTTTAGAGAGAACTTTATAGCGATTGGGATAAAGGTGGGACAGGGATAATTCCTGAAGCTCTCGGTACACATCATTCAATCCCAACCGGTTCGCGATAGGCGCATAAATTTCTAACGTCTCTTTAGCAATTCGTCTTCGCTTTTGCGGCTGCATCGCCGTTAGGGTTCGCATATTGTGCAATCGATCTGCGAGTTTGATAAGCATGACTCGCACATCCTTCGCCATGGCAAGCAACATTTTTCTGAAGTTTTCAGCTTGCTCGTGTTTCTGTGATTCAAAACTGATCTTATCAAGTTTAGAAACGCCATCGACTAAGTCCGCTACAACCTCACCGTATTTTTGACCAATTTCTGATTTTGTTATGTGCGTATCTTCCACCACATCATGTAGTAGCGCAGCGATCAATGCGGGGGCATCAAGATTCCAGCTTGTAAGTATTTGCGATACCGCAACAGGATGCGACACATAAGGCTCTCCTGTTTTTCGAAATTGCCCTTGGTGAGCTTTTCGACTGTACTGATATGCTTCCTCGAGTAGACTTAATTCACCGGGCTTCAAATAGACGGCGGCTTGCTCAAACAAGGGGGACGCCAGATCTACTTCAACGGGATGTGGCACTTCTCGGGAATCAAGCGTCATAACGTTATATGCCGAGGCTGTCTATTTTTTCGATATTGTTCCCATAGCTATCAAAACAAATATATTTTATTTATTTTCGAGTACTTCTATGCCGACTTTGGCACCAGCAATTTCCCTAAGTGCTATAACGGTTGGCTTGTCGTTATTTTCGTCAACCAAGGCGGTATTTCCAATGGAAATTTGTCTCGCTCTATAACTAGCCGCTAATGTTAATTCAAAGCGGTTAGGAATGAATTCCAAACAATCGTCAACCGTGATGCGAGCCATACTTTATTATCCTTTGATGTGGTTTTTTACAATTTCTTTGCTTTTCGACGTCGAATTCCTCAATTCAGCCGACCTTATGATCGCCTCTAGATCGGATAGCGCGTCCTCATACATTTCGTTGATGATAACATATTGGTATTCTGAGACATGCGCTATTTCACTAGTAGCTGCGTCAAGTCTTCGTTCAATGACAGATGCGGAGTCGGTGTTTCTTTTCTCGAGCCGGGCTCTCAAAACAGCCATAGACGGCGGCAAGATAAATATCGAGATACTGTTCGGGTAGTGCGTGCGAACAACTTGTGCACCCTGAAAATCTATTTCGAGAATTAAATCGTGATTTTTATTAAGTTCACTTTCAACTAATAATTTGCTGGTTCCGTACCAGTTCCCGTGAACATGAGCATGCTCTAAAAACTCTTTTTTATCTAAGCGTTTTTTGAAATCAGCTTCATCGGTAAAAATGTACTGTTCTCCATTTTTTTCTCCGTCACGAGGCTTCCTAGTTGTTACCGATACCGATTTTTTAATTGAGTTATAGTTGGCAATTAAGCCATCAATTAAGGAAGACTTCCCTGCTCCTGAGGGCGCTGAAATAATAAAAATATTTGACATGGATCTATTCGATATTTTGAACTTGCTCTCGTATTTGTTCAATAGTTACTTTTAGGTCCATAGCGATATTTGTTGTGCCAATATTAGTGGATTTTGACCCGAGTGTGTTAGCTTCGCGATTTAGTTCTTGCATGAGGAAATCGAGTTTTTTTCCTTGCGGCCCGTTGGAGCTCAAAATCGATAAAACTGAGGAAATGTGTGCTTCGAGTCTTTGTATTTCTTCTTCGATATCAACTTTTGTTGAGTGCATAACCATTTCTTGTGCAATTCTGTCTTCAGAGATTTCAGCATCTAGTTGGCTGATACGCGCTATTAGTTTTTTCTCATAAGATGAAATGATGGTTGGTATCAGCGGCTTAATTGATTGGACTAAATTGTTGATATTTTGAATTTTTTCTTGAATGATTTGCTGTAATTTTTGCCCTTCTTCTTTTCGAGCTAAGTTTAGTTGTTGGCTGGCCTCGACCAGAGCCCCTTGCGAAGCGCTAAATATAGTTTTGAGATCGGTCGTGTCTTGTTGTATTGCTCCTGGCCAGCGTAAGATATCATTGACAGATAATTTAGCTGCCTTTGGGTATTGCGATGTGACCTCTTGTTCTAGTGAGAATAAATTATTTAAAACTTCGGTTGATATCTTTTGCTCCAGTGAATCGTGGTTTGGGTTAATTGATATTTTGCACTCGACTTTCCCTCGATGTAAAAAATCAGCCAATGTGCGTCTGAATTGGATTTCATAGGGGCGTAATTCCTCTGGAATTTTAAAATGGAGGTCGAGATAACGGTGATTAACGCATTTGATGTCAACGGCTACTGTAACCGAATTGGCTGGGTGGGACGCAGTCGCGAATCCGGTCATACTTGTAGTCATGAATTGTTTCCTGTTTTATTAAAGTCTATTGGTAAGATAATACTTGAGTGAGGGGCCAGGGACAAAGACTTATAATCTTTTTTTGGATACGGGATGGAGGAAGTGATGATGAGCAGAGATGGTCGTGGTGTTGATAATCTACGAAAAATTATTTTTACGAAAGATTTTGTTGGCCAAGCAGAGGGCTCCGTCTTGGTTGAGTTTGGAAGAACGCGGGTGATTTGCACTGCCAGTGTTGAGGAAAAGGTTCCGTCTTTTCTGAGGGGAGGAGGAAAAGGTTGGGTGACGGCTGAATATGGCATGCTTCCACGTTCAACTGGCTCGAGAATGGATAGAGAGGCGGCAAGAGGAAAGCAATCTGGAAGAACACAAGAAATCCAACGTCTGATCGGACGTAGCCTTCGATCTGCGATTTCACTAAGTGAGCTTGGGGAAAGAACAATTAAGATTGATTGCGATGTGATCGAGGCAGATGGAGGCACTCGTACAGCGAGTGTGACTGGGGGATTTATAGCGCTCAGTGAGGCAGTGACGCATTTGATCAAGCGGGGAGCTTTACAGAGCTCACCGATCATTCATCACGTTGCTGCGATTTCTGTCGGGATTGTATCAGGCACGGCTTTACTAGATCTAGATTACGTTGAGGATTCAGGTTGTGACACGGACTTGAATCTTGTAATGAATGATAGGTCAGAGATTATTGAAATACAGGGAACTGCTGAGGGTGTTGCTTTCAATAAAACGCAGCTCACTGAAATGCTTTCATTAGGCGAGAAAGGGATTTTAGAGTTGATTAGTTTACAGAAAGACTGTCTTTCTTCGAGCTTATGATTTTTCCGAAAAAGATAGCTATTGCTTCAGGTAACGCAGGAAAGATGCAAGAAATAAAATTGATATTTCAGGGGCTAGGGATTCATTTTTTAAGCCAAAAAGAGCTCGGTGTTAAAGAGTCGGATGAGCCTTACGATACCTTTCTTGAAAACGCGTTATCGAAGGCGAGACATGTGTCAAAACAAACTGGTTTGCCGGCTATGGCAGATGATTCCGGTATTTGTGCGTCCGCACTCGACGGGCGCCCTGGGGTGAAGTCGGCTCGTTTCTATGGACAAAATTCAACTGATAAGCAGAATAATGATCATTTGATCGAACTAATGTCTGGCTGCACTGATCGGCGTGTTTACTATTACTGTGCCCTAGTCATGGTGCGTAAGTATGACGATCCAGTGCCTTTGATTTCGGACGGTCGCTGGTTCGGTGAGTTGTTAAGAGCACCGCGTGGCGACGATGGCTTCGGTTACGACCCGCTCTTTCTCGACTGCGACTTGCAGCTGAGCGGTGCGGAAATGTCATTGGAACAAAAAAATAAACTCAGTCATAGAGGGTCGGCAGTGAGGAAAATGAGGAATTTTTTTGAATCGGGTGCGTATTAACGAACCACATGATATCGACTTCTTTACCGCCCCTATCACTTTATGTCCACATACCTTGGTGTGTAAAAAAGTGTTTATATTGTGATTTTAATTCACATCCACTCCGTAGTGACGTTTCGCCAGAAAATTACACGGAGTCGATCATTAAAGACTTGATGCAGTATAGACACACGCTGCAAGATCGCGAAATTCAAACAGTTTTTTTTGGTGGAGGGACGCCATCTGTTTTCGAACCTGCTTTAATCGCGAGGATCATAGATTACGTGAAGGATAGCTTCAGCATTAAAGATGACGCTGAAATCACGTTAGAAGCCAACCCAGGCGTCTCTGATAGCGCTAGATTCGAAGGCTACCGAACGGCCGGTGTTAACAGGCTTTCAATTGGCGTGCAAACAACTAATGATGAAATTTTGAAAAGATTAGGAAGGGCTCACTCGAGTGAAGAGGCGCTTGTTGCTGTTCAAGAGGCTAAGCTTATCTTTGATAATATCAATGTAGATCTGATGTTCGCGTTGCCTGGTCAGACGCTTGACGAGTTGCATCTCGATCTTTTGCGTATTCTAGATTTCAACCTTAATCATCTTTCGATATACCAGTTAACGCTTGAACCAAATACTTGGTTTTATAAACATCCCCCAAAGTTGCCTGATGATGACCTTGCTGCTGAGATGCAGTCTGACATCGAGTCCGTCGCTAGAGCCCACGGTTATAAGCAATACGAAGTTTCTGCATTTGCTGGGCCAGGTAAGCGTTGCCAGCACAATATGAATTATTGGGAGTTCGGTGATTATCTCGGCGTCGGTGCTGGCGCGCACTCGAAACTTTCATGTTTCGAGAATTCAACGCGTCTCGTGAAACATAAACAGCCTAAACGTTATATGGAGTCTATCGAGTCCGGGGATGGTGTATTTACTAATCGAGCTATTCAATACGAATCGCTTCCTTTTGAATTTTTTATGAATGCTTTACGATTATTGGATGGCGTTCCCATGTCGTTATTTCAAAAACGAACGTTGATGCCCATCATGGAGGTTAAACCAAAGCTGATGTCATTAGTTGATCGTGGGTTACTCACAGTGTCGAAAGATGTAATTCGTACAACCCCTCTGGGTTTGCGGTTTTTAAATGAGGTGTTACAGGATTTTTTGTAAGTAAATTTTTTAGATTTTATTAAAAGTTATGTCCCAGACCTGATGGCCCAATTTTAGGCCTCTTCGCTCAAATTTCGTTATTGGTCGGTAATCCGGCCGCTCGGAGTAGTCATCCGTCGTATTGTTGAACTGTGAATTCTGTTCCAAGGTGGACAAGATATGTTCGGCATATGGCTCCCAGTCCGTACTAATGTGCAGGTAACCGCCATCTATCAATTTCGGAGCAATCAAACGTAAAAATTCAGTGTTGATTAGACGTCTTTTATGATGTTTCTTTTTAGGCCATGGATCCGGAAAGAAAATATGTACCCCATCTAGGCTTTTTTCATCAAGCATGTGTGTTGCAACCTCAACGGCATCATGTTCGATAATTTTCAGATTTCGTAAACTGCCGTCCTCGATCAAATTTAGGATTCGACCGATACCCGGCGGATGAACCTCAATGCCAATAAAATTACGATTGAGGTGCTCTCCAGCTATCTCAACCGTCGCATCTCCCATTCCAAAACCGATTTCTAAATATGTTTTATTGTCATTACTAAAGATTTCTTTAAACGCGAGCTTATTGGACGGATCAAACGGTATTAGGTACTGGTCCGCTAATTGATATTTGGCTCTCTTCTGCCCTTCGGACATTCTGCCTGCTCTGAGGACGTAGCTTCTTACTTTTTTTCTTTCCATTTGAGGGCTTATTAACAAGTTTGTAAGCTAATTATTTTTGTCATTTTTATTGGCTGCCGGCATGACGCCTGTGATTGGCGAGCTCGGAGATGCTCGATAAACTTCTTTCGACATTCTTCCCGCCAGAAATGCGTCTCGACCAGAAATAACTGCATTTTTCATAGCGCGGGCCATCAAAATGGGGTCATTCGCTGCTGAGATCGCCGTATTCATAAGCACAGCGTCGCACCCGAGTTCCATAGCAATTACTGCATCCGATGCCGTCCCCACGCCTGCGTCTACAATCACCGGCACCTTGGCGTTATCGATGATTATTTGCAAATTCCAGGGGTTAAGAATGCCCATGCCAGACCCAATTAGAGATGCTAGTGGCATAATGGCAACACATCCTAAATTTTCCAGTTGCTTTGCAATGATGGGGTCATCGGATGTGTAAACCATTACTTGGAAACCATCCTTCACAAGCCGATCTGCTGCAATTAGTGTTTGTGATACGTCTGGAAATAAGGTATTTGGGTCTCCAAGCACCTCTAACTTCACTAGATCGTGCCCGTCTAAGAGTTCACGTGCCAATCTAAGGGTCCGAACCGCCTCGTCGGCTGTATAGCAGCCCGCCGTATTCGGGAGAAGTGTTATGCGGTCGAGATCAATAAAGTCTAGGAGATTTTCTGCCGCAACGTCCTGTCCGAGATTCGTTCTTCTTATGGCGACTGTGACAATTTCTGCTCCACTCGCCTCTATTGCACGACCAGTTTCTTGAAAGGATTTATATTTACCGGTACCAATGATCAAACGGCTTCCTATAGATCGAGTGCCAATGTTTAAAAGATCCATACGTTGGTGAGCTCCAGGGTTGATGCTGCAATTTTTAAGAATTTCATTTAACCACCACCTACCGCTGTAACAATTTCGATTTGATCACCGTTTTCTAGTAACCGGAATTCAAACTGGCTTCTAGGAATTATTTCTTTATTGATTTCAAGAGCGATTTTATTGTGCACAATATCTAGCTTGTGCATGAGGGCTAATATCGTTATTTTGGCTTCAAACTGTTTTACATTTCCGTTGATATGTACCGCAATCATGATCTTTGGTAGTCTCTTGTTAATTAGTCTTTATTCTATCACTGGCCGTGCATAAATCGACATAGCCTCTTGCGAATATATGTGTCCATAGATGGTTGAATGTCATGGAGTGTACTGTTTGGTCAGTTAGGTTTTTGTCATCTCTTTCAGGAATGAATATATCAAAGCAAGGGAACAGTAGTGATAGTCATTTGTAGGTCCTCCATGCGAGTCTTTAAATTTGTCTGAGTTCTCAGATGAGATAGTTGTTTGGCAAATAAAGCATGGTCGGCATGACTTGCCTTGGCAGGTGAATCGAACACCATATTCGGTCTGGGTCTCCGAGATAATGCTTCAGCAAACCCAGGTTATCACTGCTATAAACTACTTTAATAAATTCATAGATGTTTTTCCTAATGTCCTAAGTTTAGCGCGCGCGACGGAGGATGAGGTGTTAAAACAATGGAGTGGACTAGGTTATTACTCAAGAGCCCGAAATCTTCTTAAGTCAGCCCGACTGATAGTCAGTTTTCACTCTGGCGCTATTCCATCGGATTACCACGCACTGATGAATTTGCCGGGGATCGGTCGATCGACGGCTGGCGCAATTCTTTCCCTTGCGTATAAGAAAAAATATCCAATCCTCGACGGAAACGTGAAGCGCGTGCTGGCTCGGGTATTTCGGATCAGTGGTCCGACTAACGCAGCCCCAGTTATGCGAACGCTGTGGCTAACCGCCGAGCAACTATTACCTGACCAAAACGTACATACATACACCCAAGGGCTGATGGATCTAGGAGCAACAGTGTGTTCTCGCCGAAACCCTAATTGTGCCATTTGTCCGCTGTCAAGGCGTTGTCGTGCGTTACTTGATGGCGTTATCGAAAAATATCCGGCTCCGAATAAGAAGAGAGCAAGCGTTAACAAAACGATTTACATGGTTATCTTTTTTCGCAATAAAAAGGTTTTATTAAAAAAAGGGTCAGGCAAGGGTCTGTGGCCCGGTCTTTGGGGATTTTTTGATTCGCATGAGTTGCCGGAAGATGCGCTCCATCAGACTTTGCGGGAACTAAACCTACGTATGGAATCTGTGTCTTTTCTTGAGAGTTTCCGGCATCAATTGTCCCACATCAATTATTTGGTCCGACCTGTAAAGGTTCACGTTTCGCCTCCTAGCGCACAAGCTGAATCCAGCGGAATAAAGTGGATCAACCTTGCCGATTTTTCTCAACTTCCGATTTCTGTGCCTGTTAGAAAAATAATAGATTCATTGCGTTAGTTGATGTCACGATGCCGGATGAGAGTTCGATATTGGGTATCTAATAGATTTTTCAACTCTTCGACAACATAAACGGACCGGTGCTGCCCTCCGGTGCATCCAATAGCAATTGCTAAAGTTACTCTACCTTCTCCAATGAAAAGGGGTAACCACTTTTTTGCGAATTGATAAATGTCGCTCACCATGCCTTTGGAGTTCGGACTGTTATTGAGAAATTTTTTCACTTCGTAGTCAGTTCCGGTAAGGTTTTTTAATTCGCTTTCATAGAATGGATTTGGTAGGCAGCGGACATCAAACGTAAAGTCGGTATCTAGAGGTATGCCATACTTGAATCCAAAAGATTGTAAAGTTAGTTGAAACCGTTGAGTTTTATTTTCAACTAAACCTCTAACAGAGTTTTTTAACTGCTGAGGTGTCAATCTGCTGGTATCGATTCGGTCAGCATCAACTTTTATTGCCTCCAATAATTTCCTTTCGATTTCAATACATTCAATTAAGGTATTGTCTCTGTCGGATAGTGGGTGAGGGCGACGGGTTTCTGAATATCGTTTTAGTAGCGTTTCGCTCGAGGCGTCCAGAAATATAATCTGCACATCAATACCGCGTGTTGATAGTGCTCCAATTTCTGCTGGTAAAACGCCTAGGAAGGATGGATTTCTGATATCTAAGCTGATCGCTACATTTTCATACCCTTCCGCCATTAATGTCTGGATGCAAGAGTCGAGGAGTTTTATTGGTAAATTGTCAATACAGTAAAATTCAAGGTCTTCGAGTGTTCGTAACGCAACGCTCTTACCCGATCCCGATAACCCCGTAAATATAAAAAGTTTCATTTGTCAGATGGGTTATTCAGTTGCTGATTGGAGATGCTTTGACTTTGACGAGCCATAAATTCTTGGGTACTGTCGATGCCCCTTAATTGTAGTACGTAATTTCGCACTGCGGCCTCTATGAGGACCGCTAAATTACGACCTGCCGCTACTGGCAACTGCACTTTTCGAACATCTACATCGAGGATTCGTTGTGAAGATGCCTGCAGCGGTAATCTTTCCATCTGACTGGTCTTGCGCTGAGCTGGTTTCATTAGTTCAACGATTAACTTCAGGTTTTTTCGACGTCTTACCGCAGTTTCTCCAAAAATAGTCCTAATATTCAATAGCCCTAATCCTCTCACCTCAAGAAAATCTTTTAAAAGTTCAGGGCTCCTACCTTCAATCGTTTTTGGTGCGATATGAAATAGTTCAACAATATCGTCTGCCACTAGCCCGGAACCACGAGAAATAAGTTCCAGCGCTAATTCGCTTTTACCGACACCGCTCTCACCAGTAATCATGACACCAACACCTAAAACGTCCAGAAGGACTCCGTGATGCGTGATGTAATCCGCCAGGGCGCGACCTAAATAGGTTCGGATAACCCATATAATTTGCAAACTTGGTAAGGAAGAAGTAATGATAGGTACCTTATGTTGGCGAGCAACACTGACAATTGAATCAGGACATTTTTCTTCATCTGACACGATTAAACAGGCGGTTTTGTCAATTATTTTCTCAAGAGAGTCAATTTGAGATTGAAATGGTATGTCTTTGAAGTAGGCTGCTTCGGTGCGACTAAAAATCTGGATCCAGTTAGGGTGAATCAAATTGAGGTGTCCAATTAAGCCATTCGTAGAAGAATTAACTGCATCTGAATTAATCGGACTGCATTCTGGCTCACAGGGTATTTCCCATTGAAGGCCCAGAGCATCCTGGTTATCTTCAAATAGTTTTTTTATTGAGATGGTAGGCATTTATTCCCCCAAGAGTTTTATTATTTCTGCTGAATTTGATGTCGTGAGTAACTTTTCTCTCGTTCCTTTGTTGCTAAACACTTCTGCTAAATGAGCGAGATAGGCTAAGTGTTGATTTTGTTGTTTCGCTTTTGGTGTGAGTAGGATAAATACCATTTTCACTTGTTTATTTTGGCCAGATTCAAATTGGATCGGATCTTCTAGTCTCGCAAAAACACCAACAAACCTTTTTAGCGGGGAAAGTCTGCCATGGGGTAATGCGATGCCGTGTCCGATGTTTGTGGACCCGAGTTTCTCTCTGGCAAATAAAGCATCAAAGGTGTCGGCCCTTGGAATGCCATACTTTTCTTCGATACAGAGGCCGATTTCTTCAAATAATCTTTTTTTGCTGGATATTTTGAGATCTAGGAGAATTTCGACCTCTTCAAGCAGTTTCACTAAGCTGATGTTAGTTGTCATTTTATGTAAACTTTTTTTCGCATTTGAGATGGAAGTATCTTTTGATTTTCCCGATATTTTGCGACCGTACGTCTAGCAATATCGATTCCTTTGTTGGATAGAAATTTTTGAATTGCGCTATCAGATAATGGACACTCTGGATTTTCAGATAGAATTATTTTTTTGATCACGTCTTTAACATGGGTGGAAGACATTTCACTTTTATCGCCAATCGCATTACTAAAGAAGTACTTGAGTTCAAACGTCCCTCTCGGTGTGCTTACGTATTTCCCCGACGTAGCTCTGGAAACTGTGGATTCGTGAAGTCCAAGTACCTCAGAAATTGTCTGTAGATTCAGAGGCAAGAGGCCCCGCGGCCCCTCTTCAAAAAAGCTTAATTGCACATTTAAGATTTCCGTCGCTACTCGCATTAAGGTTTCGTGCCGTTGATCGACACTTCTTTGAATATTTTTAGCTTGTTTCAAATATTCTTTCAATATGTTGGCGTCACCATTTTTCTCACGCTGAATGAGTCTTGCATAATCCTTATTTATTCCGATTTTAGGAATATGCTCATTATTAAGTCGAATGACCCATTCGTTATTGAATTTTTCAGCGAGAAGATCCGGCTTGACGTATCTGGCATGGTCCTCCCATTCCGAACTTAGCGGCTTCGGGCTTAGGTTTGATATTATTTTTGATGCGTCTTCTACATCAGCGATATCACAATCGAGTAACGTAGAAATTTTTTTAAAGTTAAAGCTTGCCAGCAGCGTGAGGTGTTGGGTTAATATTTCGTTCGCTATCGTTTTAGTTTTCTCGGCTATAGGGAGATTTGCCACTTGTAAGTGTAAGTAATCTAAAAGGTGTCTTGATCCAATTCCCATTGGCTCAAGATTCTGTAAGATAAGGCGCGCTCTCTCGAAGTCTTTCGCAAGCCAATCTGATCCTCTTGGGAGGTTTTTTTTAAGATCTTCAAAAGCCTCTGTTAAAAACCCATCCTCATCAACACAGTCGATCAAATA
>Ga0209251_1001294_pt1 | contig 19628 bp, 26 predicted proteins | sample SaaInlV_100m_DNA_6_FD_184665 | JGI IMG/M metagenome (GOLD analysis project Ga0209251, IMG submission 184665) | Marine microbial communities from expanding oxygen minimum zones in the Saanich Inlet - Saanich Inlet SI073_LV_10m_DNA (SPAdes) (version 2) | ecosystem: Environmental > Aquatic > Marine... | reverse complement strand
ACCCTGTTCCCGCTGGCATTGAGCACATCACCGGAGACCGCAGCAGCGAAGAAGGCCTCAGCGCACTGCAGGGCCGTGCCTTTGATGTGATCGTTGATAGCTCCGGCCGAACACTGGATGACAGCCGTCGTGTTCTCACGGCGACGGGGCACCCCCGCCATCGCTTTGTTTACGTGAGCTCGGCTGGGGTCTATGCCGGATCAGACCACTGGCCGCTGGATGAAAACAGTCCGACCGACCCAAAAAGTCGGCATGCGGGGAAAGCCGACACCGAGGCATGGCTCACAGCTGAAGGGGTTCCTTTTACCAGCTTCCGACCGACCTATATCTATGGGCCTGGCAACTACAACCCAATCGAGCGCTGGTTTTTTGATCGGATTGTGCATGAACAACCGGTGCCCCTCCCCGGCGATGGCACCACCATCACGCAATTGGGCCACGTCGATGATCTCGCCGAAGCCATGGCCCGCTGCATTGATGTGGATGCAGCCGCCAACCGGATCTACAACTGCTCCGGCAAGCAAGGAGTCACATTTGAAGGCCTGATCCGAGCAGCGGCTCAGGCCTGTGGAAAGGATCCAGAGACCGTTGTGATGCAGTCGTTTGATCCCTCAGCCCTGGATCCAAAAGCGCGGAAGGCTTTCCCGCTACGACTCAATCACTTCCTGACTGACATCACACGGGTTGAGCGAGAGCTGGCCTGGCATCCACAGTTCGATTTGGCGGCGGGTTTAGCGGATAGCTACGCCAACGATTACGCCACCAATCCCAGCTCAAGCCCCGACTTCAGCTCCGACGCCACCCTGATTGGGGCTTGAGGTAGTCCGCGGCCGAGGTCAAGGCCAAAGCCCAAGAGGGCCAGAACAACCACCATCCGCAAACCACCAGCGCTGACTGGCCGACCCATCCCGGCGGCCAGAGCAACAGCAACAAGCTCGTGAACTGAAGAATTGTTTTGGCTTTACCGCCCCATGACGCTGGAGCCCCATCACTGGCTCCCGCCCGCCAACCTGAGATCAACAGCTCTCGGGCCAACAGGATCCAAATCGCCCACAAAGGGAGCGTTCCACTGGCCGCAAACCAAAGCAGAGGAGCCGCAATCAGCACCTTGTCGGTCAGGGGGTCAAGCCTGGCCCCCCAGCTGGTGCCACCCCCAGCGCGGCGGGCCAACCACCCATCAGCCGCATCGCTCAACCCAGCAAATAGCAATAGCCACCAGGCCATCACAGCCCAACCCTGCTGAAGCGCCAGGATTAAGGGGAGGCCAGCCACTGCCCTGCCGATGGTGAGGCCATCAGCCAAGAAGCGCAGGGATCGAGACGGGATTCGAGACAGTGATGGTGACAACGGCGCAGAATGGATGCAGATCGTTCTGAATCATGGTCCTGCAGCTGACGGTGGCCGACGTGATGACCAAACCCGTGCTCACCGTTCGAGCCGACACCCCACTGCAAGAGGCGGTGAAGCTCATCAGTGACCATCACGTCAGTGGCCTACCGGTTGTTGATGAGCAAGGGGCATTAATCGGCGAATTGAGTGAAAAAGATCTCATGGTTCGCGAAAGCGGCGTGGATGCAGGCCCTTACGTGATGCTCCTAGACAGCGTGATCTACCTGCGCAATCCACTCAACTGGGACAAACAAGTGCATCAAGTGCTGGGGACCACTGTTGGTGAACTGATGCAAAAAAATAGTCACAGTTGCGACGGCACCCTTGATCTTCCCAAGGCTGCGTCCATGCTTCACAACAAGGGCACACAGCGTTTATTTGTATTAGATAACGAGAAAAATCCCATCGGTGTTCTCACCCGGGGCGATGTTGTACGAGCGATTGCATCCCAGCAAACAAACTGAGACAAATTAATTGCCTTTACGGATTGCGATTGCAATGGGCCGGATGGCGCGGAAGTCGACCAGATCGCCAACCTTCAATGTTTTTACTGGATCACCCGTGATGACATTGTGAACATCAAGGTTGTGAACTCCACCAAAAGGTCCCCGAAGGCTGAGCTCATGGTCGTCTTCTGAGATCTTGACCACCTGAGCAGTGCCGGTGGTCATTGCAACTTTGGCGCCTTGACGAACCGGTCCAAATTGCTCCGACAGAATCACGTCTTCTCGTGAAAAGGTGAGAGCCTTCCGCGAACTTTTACGTAGATCAACGACCAATCCATCAAGCAGGTCAACGGTGATCTCGTCGCCCACTTTGAGCCCTGCGGTGGACAAATCAACACCACTGGTGATCAACATGTCGTGGCCGTAGGGCGTACGAAGTTCCAGCACCTTTTCAGCAGGCATGATCCTTTGAACCGTGCCAGCCACCTTCGTTATTTCGAAGGATTCAAGCAGCTCCGCTTTCAAACTTCCTCGCTCAGTCACCGCATCAGATAGCAACGGTTGCGACTTCGCCATTGGATTGGCTTGCGCTTTTGCAATGGGCGCTTTTTTGATTTGAACGGCAACAGGTTGAATCAACCGAAAATTCACCAGATCCCCTGCGTTCAACAACGGGAAAAGGTCATCATCGGGATCCGCAAGAACATCGAGATTGTGAATGCCCCCCAGCGGACCCATCAAGCTGATGCTGCGGTCGTCCTCGGACAATTTAATAATCCGAGCAGTACCTGATGCCAAAGCGAGCCGCATTCCCTTCTTTAGTGGCCCCATATCGAGGGGCATGATGATGTCTTCCCGGTTAAAACTCAGCTTCGTCGTGGTGCTGCGTTGCAGGTCCACCACCAAGCCATCAAGCACCGAGACATCAACACCATCTCCAGGCCGCAACCCCAGTGGGGCTAAGTCGATGCCGACGGTGATGATTTCCTTATGACCTTCGGGATCAACCACCTCAATCACCTTCTGAGCAGGTGACACCACATTCACAACACCACGCAGGTGTGTGACCTCAAAACCTGCCAATTCCTCCAGCGAAAAACCGGCTCGCGCAGGGATGTTGAGTGTGAGAGCCGAAACGGCAGCAGCAGCAGTAATCAGAGCTGCACGAAAACCGGAAGTTCGGAACATCAAACGTCGACTAATTAAGCGTTGCGTCGACGCTAGCTCCTTTCGAATGCGTCAGAATGGGAGCAGGTTGCTTTTTACGGAAATCCATGTCCGTTCGTCCATGTTTGTTGGCAGCCCTGCTTGCAATTGGCTTTTCATCAACCGCTCCCGCTCAGGCCGACATGTCGATTGAGGTGAGCTTGAAACATCGATATCTCACGTTGTTTGAAGATGGAAAGGTCATTGGGAAATACCCCATCGCCATTGGAGCTCCTGAATCTCCAACCATCGCAGGAAACTTTGATATTAAAAGCAAAGATGCTGCACCCGTTTATCATAAGAAAGGAAAGGTAATTGCACCAGGGCCTGACAATCCCGTGGGTGTTCGTTACATGCCCTACGTAAGGTTTGGCCGCGATGAATATGCAATTCATGGCACAGCATGGCCGAGCTGGGTGAACCTAAGGGCAGCCGTGAGCCTTGGCTGCATTCGCATGTTGAACAACGATGTAATTCAAGTGTTCAACCGTGTTGATGTTGGAACACCAGTTGTCGTCACCACAAATTAATTTCACATCTAAAGACCATGATTCTCCGATTGATTCTTATTTCTGCTGCAACCGCCCTGCTTCCATCCCTCGCTTTTGCCAATGCAAACCAAGAGATGAATGAAGGGGATTTCCTTGACTTAGTCGATGCCAGCGGGCACGTCACGGTGCAAGGCAATGGCGTTGCTGGTGTCAACGTCAAAGCAAACGCCCAAGGCTTGAGCCTTCCAGCAATTGGTTACTGGTCTCCTGAAGGACATTGCTTCATCAAGCCAGCCCCAGGTCCATGCAATGGCGTCTTTAAAGAGTAAGAAATTGAGGCTTAAATCACCTTAAAGATTTTGCCTCCTGAGCTAGCTCTTCTTTTATTACATTCGAAGGAATCAAAATCTTCAACAAAGAGCCGTTCAAATGCATAGATTTTTACCCAGTTTATGCAATATGGCCTTATCTTGAAAACACACAAGCTTCTAATAATCGCGCATTTAACAACCAGTTAGGCAATTCCAAACAGCGCCAAAGTGCATCTCACCCTTCAAATAAATCAATGCCGTTAATGCAATGATGCATGCGTTAACGGCAACAAAAACAACGCTAATAGAAACTTGGTCATTCATTTGACAACTATCGCACACTTATATCAACAACATTCCCCTATCAAAACTAAAACTGTCACGACGCAAGGATGCAGGACTCTGATCAGGCCCAAACCACAGGAGTCGTCCTAATCACCATTCTGCACGCTTGAACTTGAATGAGCCGAGCTGGTTTCAAGCTCAAGACGAGAAGAAGCCAAATCATGCTCCTCTGTTTTCGTGAGCTGGCAAACAAGATTGAGTGCATCTTGGGCCGACATCTCGCCGTTCTCTTCCCACTTAATGCTGGAGAGTTCGACGGCGGACATGGGCATTGCTCTTGAGGCCAAGAACCTAATCAGCTCTTCTTAGAAGACGCGGCAGCTACTCACGCTTGGTAACTTAAAAGAATTGGAAGGCCGCTCAGGACCACATCAATCGCTGGATTTTGCGTCGTCCCACTTGGCCTTGCCGTCGAGCAGCAAGACAAGCTCTTCCAATTTTTGATTGGTTTCTCGAACATCAACAGCTTCAGGCATCGTGCCGTCGGCAACGACGTTGTAGTGATCCCGGCAGCGATTACGCAATTCCTGCAGGAGCTTTTTAGTGATCGTTTTCTTTTCTGCAGCAGTTGCCATACCAATCTTGATCCAATCCACCCATAGTTTGCCCTAAAGGAAGACACGGCATCAAACATTCGCCTTTGCAGCGATGGTGATCAGGTATTGCTGCCACCGCAACAGTGTGAGCCCATACACCTGGCCAAAACATTCTGCTGACCCACGTTGTCGATTGAGGGCAACATTCGTAAGCCCTCCAGCCAGTCCATATCCACTGGCTTTAAGCACGGCCTCCTTGATCGTCCAAAGCTGAAGCAACGACCAACGCTCTAAGCATGAGGCTGCATCCTGTTCGGTTGAAAACATTCGCCGCAATAACAACGAGGGAGATACTCCGATCCGACGATCTTCAAATTCCACATCTATGCCAATTGCCCCCTCACTCAGCACCCCAACGGTGATGGGCCCCGTATGGGAGATGCTGTGGTGGAACGCGCAATCGCGACGCCATCTGAGCTGCGGTTTGCCGTAAATCGTGCGACCCAACTCCTCGGATTGGACCCGTACACCGGCTTCACCGAACAAGCGCAACGTGAGCTGCTCACTGACCTGAATTTGGGCCGCGCGTTGAGGAGATTCCGGTAACACTCCAATGAGAGGGCCATAGCGAAGTGATGTGCCTTCGATCCATTCCCAAGTTGGAACAACACTCATTCCGCCATGGACGGGAGGGGTTGCAGCGGCGCTAAATCAAGGGGAGGAAGCTCTGGCGGAGGAGGCGCATCATTCAGGCCATCATCCAAACCGTCGTTTAGATCGAAATCGAGGCGGGGCTCACGCGGCAGGAGCCAATCCTCGTTGGACGTATCAGTTTCAGTCGACTCATCGAGCACGATCGGAGGGGGCAAATCTGGAGGTAAGGGGAGGAAAGGATCAGAACGATCCCAGGTTTCATCCCCACTGAGATCCGGTGAGAGGTCATCGCGATCGATCGACGGCTGTTCGCGCAACACCAGGGGGTCTGCGGTGATTGGCGGCTCCCGCAAAGGCGAGCGATCTTGATTGTTCGGAACTGCGAACTCATCACGATCTTGCGTTGGCTTGCTACGGGGTGATGGGGCCCAAATCATCCGGGCCAGGGGCTCAACACCCTGCTCCATCACACGGTTCAAACCGGCCAACGCCCGATCGGCCAGATGGCCACCAGCCAGCTGAACACAATCCACAGGTCCGTCGCAGGATTGTTGTTCGATCAATTTGGGGGTGAGACCTGCCACCAAATCTCCCCGCAACCACCGCTGGCGTGGACTAATACGCAGCATGTACGGCACGTGCACGAAGCTCGTAGCGCCACCGCTAATCCAGTTGGCATCTTCCTCAGTGAACCCTTTCGTTCCAGGAATGATGAAACGACTTTTCGAGGCGTGATCAGGCATGTACGCCGCGAGATAGCCACGACGTCGGGCCAAGTCTTTGGTTTGTTCAAGGGTGAGTCCGTCACGACTCATCAAAATCTCCAGATGGCCATCCTCCCGAAGGCCCATCACCATGCGAATCCGCGGCAGGTAATAGCGAATGCGCTGACCCATGCTGATGCTGTAAGCACCCTTGTAGGTGTCTGGGGGATCTTCCAGATCGTTGTAAAGGCTGTGCAGTCCGCCAATAAAAGTGTCGTACGTCGTACTGCGGGCGTCGGTGAGCTCCCCGTAGCCAAAGTCAACGCTGCCGTCTTTTTGGATTCCAATAAACGCGCGTTGACGCGATGCCGCACGGTTACGTCCCTTCCAGACCTTGGAGCCAAACTTCAGATCCCCAAGCGGAACAGTTAATTCCTGACCGGCAGCATCCACATGACGCTCGTACATCGGACCTGACACGTAGGCCAGTGCAGAAATGTCGTCAAATGCATCGTCTTCCCGATCCCATCCCTCGAGGAGGCCAAAACGCACCCGACGGGGATCCAGGTCGAGGGCATAAACCTCCTCATCCGGGATGTAGTTGAAGGGTTGCCCAGCTTTGGATCGGCTCCCAGAGCTGGGCTGATCCGTTCGTTCATCCTCTGGCCGGTCTGGAGCCGTTGGGGCAAGAGCAATCAGACCCGCAAAAACCAGCAACGGCAGAGCAATCAGCAGCCAGCGTTTTCGCATCCAACTCTTCTTAGATGCAGATGCGATTTTTGGAGCGTGTTTTTTCACGCGGTCTGTCGTCCTCGTTTGTTGGGGAATGAAGCGAGCCAAGGAACGATGGCGTCGTCGGCCACAAGCCATTGCTGGTAACGCTCGCCGCAGTCATGGCCTCCCGTCAACTGTCCAAAAGCTGGGATCACCAACCGTGGTCCCTTCGGATCAAAGGCAAAACACGGCAAGCGCAACCGATCTGAACGACTTTGTACCGATGCCACGGGATGAAGATGGCCACAAACATTGAGCTGATCGGGATCAGGGGGCGTTTCAGGAATGTGACTTAACCAGAGGTCACCAAGGCTCTGGGAGGGTTGTTGAGGCAAACCTTCAAGCCAACTGTCACGGTCGTGATTGCCACCGATCAACACCACCTCGCATCCACAAAGAGCCGGCAACGCCCTCAGAACAGCACGCAACGGCTCGGTTAGTCCAAGACGAGCGTGGATCAGATCCCCCAAAAGAATCAGCCGCTTGGGTTGCCACGCATGGCACAGATCAAGGAGCGGGTTGAGGGTTCCAGCATCACCATCACTCGGCATCGGCACGCCGTTGGCTTGAAACACCTCGGCCTTACCAAGATGCAAATCAGCCACCATCAGCACACGATCTATTTCCCGCCAGAGTGCCTTTTCTGGCAAAAAGTGCAGAGATTCATTCCCCCAACGCCAGATCTGACAAGCCATTACTCAAACAGTAAAAAAATGCGCGTTTCTCCGCCGCAGCTCTCGCATTGTGCTGCCTTCCATCATTCCAATCCAGCAGCGCCTTGTCGGCCCGTTGAAACGACCAGTGGTTGGAACGATGCATCGGTGCCAACCTGACATAACCCGCACCACATGAGCCCCCCCCATGACCATCGCTCTGCTGATTGCCCTGGCTGGCTCCTTGGCTGCCATGGCAGTGATTGTGCGTCGTCTTGAGCAGCGTTAAACCACGCCAAAGCATTCGGTCGCATCGCTGTTGTCGTGGCACCCTGAATCGAGACGATGGGCCGCATCCATGCGGAGGTTCCGACAAAAATCAGCCGTTGTGCTGGTTGTCCTCCTGCTAGCGGGACTCCCAGCGCAGGCACGCAAATTAAAAGTAGGCATCACCGGTTCCCCACCGTTTGTAATTGAGGAGAACAACTCCTTCCAAGGCATCAGCCTTGATGTTTGGCGACAGGTCGCGGAAGACAACGAGCTGGTTTACGACCTCGTGCCGCAGAGCTCGCCGGAGGCCGGCATCGCGGCGGTCGACCAGGGACAGATCGATGTGTTGGTCGGGCCGATCAGCATCACCCCTCGCCGTTTGGCCATGCCAGGAGTCGATTTCACTCAGCCCTACTACCTCGCCAAGTCCGGGGTCTTGCTCCCCCTCGATTCACCCACGATCTTCAGCCGCGTGAAGGTGTTCTTCGGCTGGGCCGTGATCTCTTCGATTCTGGTGCTCATCGGCGTATTGCTGGTGGTGGGCAGTTTGATTTGGTTAGCCGAACGTCGAGAAAATAGTGAACAGTTTCCGAAACGCTGGCTACCAGGAATTGCCAGCGGTATGTGGTTTGCCGTCGTCACCCTCACCACCGTGGGTTATGGAGACAAAGCCCCCATTAGTCGAACAGGCCGAGGCATTACGGCCACATGGATGGTGATCTCTTTGATTGCCGTGTCGTCGTTAACCGCAAGCCTGGCCTCAGCATTCACCTTGTTTTTCTCCGGAGCGAGAGAAACAATCATCCGTTCACCCGCTCAACTGCAACAACGTCGCGTGGCCACCATTGAAGGGACCAGTGGGGTGGAGTTGGCGGAACGAGGCAGCATGCGCGTTCTCAAAACTGAGAACCTCACCAGCGGCATTGAATTGGTGTTGTCGGAACAAGCAGAAGCAGTGATTTTTGATCGGCCGGCCATGCGGCATCACATCAAACAAAATCCTCACTTGGCTGTTCAGCTGGCGCCCTTCACGCTTGCGGAGGAAACCTATGGGTTCGTGTTTAAGACAGGGAATCCCCTAAGGAATCCCATGAACGTGTCGATCCTGCGACTGCAGCGCTTGGGCGAAATCAAATCCATCGCGAACAAACTCTTGAACTAATCAGCCCAGGGGACGGTGACGACGCAACGCCTCCTCCAACAGGTAAGCCGCGAGGTTTCCACAGCTCCGGCCTTCCTCAAGGGCGTGGCGCTTTAAGTCATCCATCACTCCACGGGGCAGCGTCACATTGATGCGCTCAGAACTGGCAGCATCCGCCACCGCTGCCGTTGGAGGGACTGGGGGAGCCTCCCCAAGGCGCTGCTGCAACTCAAGAACAAGATCCTGGAGAAGTGGCACGATTTCGTTTCAATAGTTACTCAATATTGACACATTATCGTGACAAATCGAACTCCTGTTGTTCGGCCGCCACTTCGGCGTAATCTTGAGCGGATTTTTGAGGTGCCATGCGTCCCCTGCCGCTCAAGCTTGCACCCGGCAGTGACCTGCGCCTCAGCCTGGAAGATTTGGCTCGTCGCGAGGGCATCGATGGATTTGTCCTTGGCGTGGTGGGCAACCTCACGCGCGCAGCTTTCCAATGCCCAGGCCAATCAGAGCCCACCGTCCTGGAAGGTGATCTTGAAGTGATCACCTTGAACGGCACGCTGAGCCCTGATTCCGTTCATCTCCATCTGAGCCTTTCCGATGGCGCTTGTCAGGTTTGGGGAGGGCACCTTGAGCCAGGCACCATCGTGCAAAAAGGGGCCGATGTACTAATTGGCGTTCTTGAACAAAACAAACCAGCGGCTACGACAACCGCAACGGCACCGCGCCTCGAGATTGCTGTGCTGCCCGGATGTCCCTGGTGCAGCAGGGCGCTGCGCCTACTTCGGACCTTGGATCTTCCCCACACCGTGATCACGGTGAATGACGACAGCACGTTCAAGAGCGTTCAAAGCCGTAGTGGGATGGGGACATTCCCCCAGGTATTCGTCGACGGCGCCTTGATCGGTGGCTACGACGATCTCACCACGCTCCACGCTGCTGGTGACCTCGAAGCCCTCCGTTAGCGACCCTGCCGAACTCCCACCATTCTGGGCGCTCAAGCCTTGGTGGTGTCAGCCCTGGTCGATTGTTTCGACCGGAATAATTGGCGTGCTGGGCTCCTGGCTGATCCTGCACCGGCTTTGGATCACCCTGCCAATGGCGATCGCCGTCGCCCTGTGGTGGGGCCTGTTTCTCGTCGTTGTGCCAAGCGCCTACAAAGAAAGCCTGCAGCAGGACTTATTGGGCCGCAGACCGTGATGCTTGGCGGTACCGCTGCTTCTCCTCAAAAAGCTCCCCTTCCAGTTGCTCAATCAAACGGCTGACCAGATCCTGAAATTCCGGCTGGCATCCGCGGAATGCCGCTTTATGGCGGATCGGTTCATTCCGCATGCGGAGATCCGTCAACATCAACTGCAGAGAGTCAATTCTGGCGTTGGAGTTCATGCTGGGCGCTAGCTCGCGCACAGAGGTTATGACGCAACCTGTCCGCTCAGATCCCCAACTCCTTCAGCAAACGCGTCTGAGCCTGGCCACCCAAGATGGCGTGGGCTGCCATGGCCCCGCTCGCCGCGACGGGGGGGATGCCAATCCCGGGGAAGGTGCTGGCACCACAAAGCCACAGATTCTCGAGTGGAGTCGTCACCCCAGGGAACAAGCCCTTCGCTGCGGAAAGTGCTGGCCCGTAGCTCCCTTCGCTCACATTTAAGAAATGGCTGTGGGTCAAGGGTGTGCCCTCCATCACCAGATCGCAGCGGTCACGAATATCGGGGATCGTTCGCTCTAGAACACGCCAAAACACCTCGCACCGCTCCTGTTTCAACGCGTCATAGGCCGGCGTGCCACGGGTGTGCTCACGCCACAACGACCAAGGCTCGCTGGCTGGGGTGTAGCCATGCAAGACGTGGCGTCCGGCAGGAGCCATCGAGGCATCGAGGACAGAAGGGACCGACAACACCACGACATTGCGCTCAGCGGCAATTCCCCGGTTCCAGTCGTCCACCCACACCGTGTGGATGGGCAGGGGAGCCAAACCGCTGGCATCAAAACCCAAATGAAGATGCAAAAAGCTGTTGCAACGAGGCGTCTCTATGCGTTGACGCTGCCATGCCTCAGCGGCGCCATCTGGGAGCATCGCCAGCGTGCTCCAGATGTCGGCGTTGCTCACAACGCGCTGTGCAGAAATCTGCTCCCCGTTCTGCAACTCCACCCCCACAACACGATCACCGTCCAACAGAAGAGATCGCACGGTGACGCCGGTCCGAAGGCTGCCGCCGTGCTCCTTAAGGCCCTTCACTAGGGCATCCACCACCGCGGCACTACCACCGAGGGGATAGTCGAGATGGGCCTCGGGCTGAAACCACTCCCCAAACAAGGTGGCCATCGCAGCGGCATTGGTGTCGCCCATCGGCATCCCACTGATCAGGAAGCAGAGCAAGTCCACCCAGTGGCGAAGGAACGGATCCTGGAGATGTCGATCCACCAACGGCCCAAAGGCACCGGCGAGGTGTCGCATCGCCCGGAGATGGGGCAGTAACCGCCCTCCACGCTGCAACAGTTGGGCCATCCCGTCCACACCCGGCCGCATCGACAAGAGCGGCAACGCATCAGCCGCCGCAGCAATCGGACGCAACACCTCCATGAATCGCCGCCACTCCTCCACAGCGGCGGAACCCCGCAGCTGCCCCACAACGGCTTCAAAACCGTCATTGCCGACGGCAACGCTCAGATCACCTTCGGGGAGCAGCACATCCCAAGCGCTGTAGGGAACAACCTCCAAGGTCTGGCCCAGGGCCCGCAGCACTTGAGCTAAGGGGTTGTTGCTTGGCCAGCGCCCTAGGCCACTCCACAGGGATGGACCCGACTCAAGGTGATAGCCCTGTCTTTGAAAACCATGGGCGGCTCCGCCTGGCTGGTGATGAGCTTCAAGCACCAACACATCCCGACCCGATTTGGCACAGAGCCCCGCACAGCAGAGCCCTCCAATGCCACTTCCAATCACGAGGACATCGACGCTGTCCTTCACCAATCCCTGTGCGGTGGAATCATCATTGTGGTCGCTTCTTCTGATTGATGCGCGGGCGATTTCTCCTGCCAGTGCTGTTGCTGGGACTGGCCTGGGCTCAGGAAGTTTTCGACCAAGTGCTCTTCTCTGGCAACTGGAATCTGCCAATGGGTCCAGGTCTGCCGTGGTGGGGAGTTCTCAGCGCTCCGTTTAGCCACTCTGGCTTTGGGCATTTACTGTCCAACAGTGTGATTTTTCTCGTTCTGAGCTGGTTGGTGCTCACCCGAGGGGTTAGGGATTACCTGTCTGTCTGGGTGGCAGTTCTGGTGATGAATGTACCAATCGCGCTGTTGTGGCCCACCCGAAGCCATGGACTCTCTGGCGTGATTTATGGGCTGCTCGGTTATCTCTTATTGATTGGTTGGATTGAGAAAAAAATTCTGCCGATCGTGTTGAGCCTGGTGGCATTTTGGTTGTACGGATCAGCAATCATGGCCTTGATTCCAGGGATCTCCCCAGCGGGGGTGAGCTGGGTTGGCCACGCTGGAGGATTCATGGCTGGCCTTATCGCCGCTTGGACCCAAGGCAACGACAACCCCAAGGCGACTTAAGTTTTTAACACCAACGGAGCATCTTTACTGAACCGTTAGAGGTATTGATCCAAAAAAGCCAATGGTGTTGCCATCGTTTCGGAATAACCCAGCAAGCTTTTATCGCGGTGTTGATATAACAATGTGTCATCACTATCTAATAAATAAGTAGCCCCACGCTGGGCAATGAAGTCATCACAAGGCACATAGGTGCGCCAGTTTCCAAGCACTTCATTCATATTTCTCAGTCGCCAAGTCGCCAATTCAAATGGTCTCTGGAAACCATCACCACCGGCCCGGCGGAACATCCTTCCGCGAAAAGACGGCAGAGGCGAGGCCTGCACCAGGTCCTCGTCAGCGAACAGTTGCGGGGCCTGACGATCGCCCGTGTAACCGCGAAACACCTCCTGCAGGGTCCCTGGAGAACCAATACCAGCGCACATCAATAAAAAACCGGGCCAAGGCCCACCCGGCGTCGTCAATCCTGCCTCAAGGCCCAATTGCTCATGCAAGGTTGGAGCAGGGTCAACCTGGAGTTGCTCGCGGGGAAAACCTGTAAATCCACAAAAGCGATCCGCCCCGGCGGCGTCACCAATGGCGAACACCTGAACGGTGACGCCTTGGTTTCGCAAAGAATCCATCCGGGGGACGAGCACCTGGGCGTATTCCAAGGAATCAAAATCGCCTAATTGCCCCATCACCACCGCCAACCGCCTTGAACCTTGTGCCGTATCTGGCGTTTGAGCGAGACGGCGTAACAGTGCTTCTGGTGCTTTCATGACCTTGTGGGCAACAGCGTTGACAACAAATGATGTTGTTAACGCCAGCATGGACTTTTTATGCTTCAACCGTTGAGCCGTGCCACCGGGTTGAGGGGCTCCGGAGCGGAGCGATAACGGGCGCACTCCAGCCAGGGATCACGGCCGACCGATCAACCTGCCTCGGGTGCCCATCCCATTTCCTTCTGCCAAGTCGGTGCCCATAGCTTGCATTTCTTTGTCAGATGGTCGCCCTGGGGCAACTGCTTCTGCCTCACGTTGCATCCAAGAATCGTCCGGCAGTGCTGGTCCACCCCATAGGCGAAGTGTTGGCAGGTGATGCAAAGGCAGGCGCCCTTCCAGCCCTGCAATTCCCTTTCATCGACAAAACTCCATTCCTCCATCACTGCACCTCATGCTTGGTACATCTGTACTACTTCAGCAGGGGTATCTTTCGCAAGCGCAGCCTGTGGGGTCTTAGAGGCTGGGGCTCATCCATGGCCTGGAAACTTTTTCTGAGCGGGCATCAACCATGCCGTTCCGGAACAATCCCACCCAATAGTTGCGGCGCAGGGGTGAACTGATTGCCGGCGAGATTGATCAGATGTTCAAAGCTTTTAAACAATCAAGGCATCACGATCAAAGCCGATCCGTTGATGCATACATGACGCTTGAATGAGCTATGCAGCAACGCCTTCACATAAAGCTGGGTAACGTTTTACTTGAAGAACTCCCAATGGGGCTCTTAGCTACGCCCATAGGCAAATCCACTCATGGCCAACCCATCCCCAGAGCACAAATCCCTCGTCAAAACTGCACCTGAGCAGCTCGCCAAAGGCGCTGAAGCAATCACCAAAAAACCAGAGCGTCATACACCACAAAGATGGAGAGGCGGAGCCCTTAGCGAATAACAATCCCGATCGGGATTGTCTTGATCACCATCAATTGAGTAGCACCTGAGAAACTAATTTACTCAGCCTTAAGAATGGCACGAATTAGATTTGGTCTTTGATCTAAGCCGGAAATACACTCCATGACTAAGTGACGAGCTTCCATTGCATTGGAGGCACACAAATTTTGTTCATAGCTCTTACCTTCAAGATCTTTGTAGCGGATCAAATACTGATAGACGGCTTGCTTGGTATTCATTGATTTAATAAGTCAAGTCTCACAGATGTGAGGCTCTTTTTTGAATGTTCAGCCAGCCACAGCAGAAATGCTGTAAGGAGCCTCAGGAAAGCTTGTAGGCATTGGATCGAGTTTTCCCTCAGCCAATGCTTTCGCACGGATGTACATCTGGCTTGAAGTGGCTCCGGCTGCTTCCATTGCTTTTGCAACAACATCCCAATTACGAATTTCAGTTGACATTTGAAAAGTTTTGAAGATGACATAACTTTCGCCAGTCCCTCTGACTCATGGCGACAGTGAAACCCGCCCCTTAGCCGAACACGCGAAACGAGTGGGCAATCGATATGAAGGAGCGAATCTGTTGATGGGTGGCAACCTGGATGAAAGCAGTAGTCTTCGGATTCAGCCAAGAAAGCCAGCATCAAAATAGCGAGCACCGGTTGGTTCAATCAACGAAAAACTTCTCGCTGTCCTTGCAAAGTTGTCAACAACGGAACAATCAAATGCACATTCAGTACACATCAGTTGGAAGTACAATTTCAAGAATATCCATAACTACATTGAAAAAGGAAAACATGCTTTCTTGATTAATCCCCTTGAAGAAAACATAACCTGGGCTGACGAAAGCAGCAAATTCCAACCTCAATCTAAAGGGGAATGAGTTACAACTGAAAATCCACACCAGGGGGAATACAACGATTCGCATCAAACAACGATCAAAATCAACCGAGCTGATGGCACTTATGCGTTAAAAATGTTTTATAAGTAAATGAGAGAAAATACGCACCAAAAAAATGGAAAATGCATGAAAATTTTTTGCTTCTAAAATACTATTCCAAGCCAACAATATATCCTGCAAAAAACAATCAATCTCACGCAGGGCAACCACTAAAACCCTCCTAAGGTCGGGGCGACTTGTGTGTGGTGTGGTTCGGTTGACCTGCACCTTGAACCAATGGTGTGATTAATAGACAACAACTCAGCCATGAAGGGTGACGCTGCCGGTCATGCTGGATGGCTAACGGAAACAGGGGTCGTGGCTACAAGTGTTTGCCAGAACTGTGGAAGTCGTCGCTTTCGCGCCGATCGCTCGATGGCAGGTCGACTGGTCTGCCAGTCCTGCGGGTTAGCAGCCGGGACTCGGCCGAACCGCTCCACAGCTCGCCCATCTGGACGATCTCGCCAACAACGCTGGCGCTGGCTTGTGGGTTTAGTGATCGTTGTCATCCTGATTGTTGTGCTCATGGGTTGAGCAACTGCACCACTTCAGCCGTATTGGCGGAGAGGGGATAGGAGGCCAATAGGTTGATCGCCTCCCGCATCACCCGCTGACGCTCAGGCCCGTAACTTCCACAGCGGCTAAATACCTTGGCCATGCGAGACGCCGTAATCGGATTGCGCGCGTCAACAGCAGCCACTTGTTCCGCCATAAACCGATAGCCACTGCCATCAACGGCATGGAAGGTGGTGACATTGGCGGTGAAACCACCCAAAACAGCACGCAGTGAATTCGGCGCAAGGGGATCAAAACGGGGATGCTCCAACAGTTGCTGGACGCGCTCCAATCCGTTGAGCCTTGGGGCGGATGCTTCAAGGGCAAACCACGCATCAAGGATGACCGGCTTGTTTTGCCAGCGGTCGTAGAAACAGGCCAATGCCTGATCTCGCTCCTCCACTTCTAGGGGTTGCAGGGCCCTCAAAGCAGACCGCGCCAGAGTCATCGACGAGCCAGACACCGCCTGAAGTGCCTCACGACGAACCTCCTCATCACCCGCCGCTGCCAGCCAGCGCCAAGCCAAGCCGGTCAAGGCTCGACCGCCTTGACCGGCGGGCCATGCCAGCGGCCAATCGTGACGCACAAGAGACAACACCTGGCGCAACGGCACCTGAAGCTGGCGCCCAAGCTCGGCGGTCCAAGAACGCATGGCGTCGTATAGGGCTAGTGGGTCGACAGGGCTCTGGAGGGCTTCCAGTTCAGCCATACCCGGCAACGACAACAGCGCTGCTAAATCGGCTCGATCCGTAGCCTGGCCGGCCGTAATGCGCTGCTGCATCGCCTCGATCAGAGCCGCTTCCACCGCCTGATCACATCCACCCTGAGCCCGCGCCAGGAGCACTTGCCGAGCAAGGCGCTGGCCCGCATCCCAGCGCGAAAAAGGATCGTCGTCGGCCGAAAACAACTGGAGATTTTCCTGCAACGACTGATCCATTTGAACGATCAGCGGAGCCGAAAAACGACGCAAAAATGACAGCGCCGGAGCCGGAGAATTGGGCTGCCCTTGAAGGGTGGTAGTCATCGTGTCGCCATCCATCACCACCAAGGCCTCGTCGCCAACACGACCCTCGGGTCCCACCAACGCCATCGCCAGTGGCAGAACCAATGGTTGCTTCTCCGGCTGACCGGGGGTAGCAGAGGTGGACTGCTTTATCTGCACTGTCATCTGCCCAAGGGCGTCGTCCCAGGAGCGCTTCACCTCCAAATGCGGCGTACCCGCTTGGTGATACCACTGACGAAACTTCGACAGATCAAAGCCAAGGGGCTGTCCATCGGCGCAGGCCCCATCGGCAATGGCTTGGACAAAATCTTCCGTGGTTGCTGCCGTTCCATCAAAGCGACTGACATAAGTGGCCATACCGCGCATGAACCTGGTTTCACCCAGAAGTGTGTGCAGCATGCGAATTAACTCCGCACCCTTTTCGTAGATCGTTGTTGTGTAGAAATTATCGATTGCTTGATACTCAGCGGGCTTAACCGGATGAGCCGTTGGGCCGGCATCCTCACGAAACTGAGTGTTTCTCAACATCGAAACATCCTCAATTCGTTTCACCGACTCTGAGTGTAGATCTGCCGTAAAACTTTGATCACGGAAGACGGTAAGGCCTTCTTTAAGGGACAGTTGAAACCAATCTCGACACGTGATCCGATTACCACTCCAGTTGTGAAAATACTCATGGGCAATAACACTTTCGATCCGCTCCAATTCAGCATCTGTGGCCGTTTCTGCATCTGCCAAGACCAGCTTCGAATTAAAAATATTCAGACTTTTATTTTCCATGGCGCCCATGTTGAAGTGACGCACAGCGACAATGTTGTACTCATCAAGGTCATATTCCAGGTTGTAAACCGATTCGTCCCAAGCCATCGATCGTTTCAGCGATGCCATGGCATGGGCCGTGAACGCTTCATCACCGGCCTCAACGTGAAGCCGCAATGCCACGTCGCGCCCCGACGAGGTGGTGTAACGATCGCGAATCTCCCTTAGATCACCAGCCACAAGAGCAAAGAGATAGGAAGGTTTTGGAAATGGGTCGTCCCAAGTGACGGCATGGCGATCAGTTCCGACAGCTTCTGTGCCAATGGGGTTGCCATTACTAAGCAAGACCGGGCAACTGCCTCGCGGCGCTTCAATCCGCACCCGCCATTGGCTCAACACATCAGGCCGGTCGGGATGCAAGCTGATTCGGCGGAATCCCTCCGCCTCGCATTGGGTACTGAGCAAGCCACAGCTGGCGTAAAGACCCTCAAGGGAACTGTTGTTGTACGGATCAATCCGACAGCGCGTCGCCAGCACAAAAGGCTGCGCCGGGGTCTTGTTGATGGTGAGGAGACCCTCCCGATAGGACCATTCAGACGGTCCCAAAGGAACATCGTCGATGGCCAAACTCTCAATCGTGAGATCGACACCCCGCAGAAGAAGTGGAGCGCCTGCAGACTGCGGCGTCAGCTCCAACCGGCTGCTAACAACAACATGATTCGACTGGACATCAACGTTGAGTTCAATGGCAGGCAGATGGAAAGCCCAAGGCGTGTAATCCGCTAAGCGGATGGGTGCAACAGCTGCCATTGATGCAATTGGAATAAACCGAGTCCATCATGACCAGTCCGATCAAGAATCGACGACTACCGATTGATAATAAAAATGATTATCAATTTGCGCACAGAAAATGAATATTATGGATGCGTAAAAATTTTATTTAGACATCGTCAAAGTTATAGGAATAGCCGGTCAGGCTCTCAAAACCAATTTACTGATTATTTTTCTTGAGTTGCTCAAGCATTGTGTCGAACTTCTTCTTCTGCTCGGCAGGAACAAACTTGGGGCAAGCCCTCAACGCATTGCCGACCAATCTGAATTGCGATGATGCAATGAATTGCTTTTCATCTAGGGGAGTCTTTAGCTCAGCTGCTTTACCGCCGTGCTTCTGGAAAACCGTGAACACCTCGGCAGCGATACTCACCCGCACCGCTTTCACAAATTCCACTTCCAGCGACCTGGCTTCGCAGAAGGTGACGACGGACATCGAAGAATATGTCAACAACTCACTTTTGGTGACAGGCAATCCTGCCTTGGATTGTGCAACCGCCGATGGAGCCAATGCAGCTCCACCAAGAAGAACAGATGCTTGAAGGGAGGCTGCTGTGAGCCAAAAATATGCTTTTGAGTTCAATTGACTCATTGATCTAGAGCAATCATCGCCCATCTAACTCAGAGAGCGCTGGTCCATGGTCCAGGTTGATGAACCGGACATCGAACAGCATTCAGGAAACGGTTTTTTGATCCAAGGCGAACTTGGTTGAACAGAAACGATCCCGATGACGCGTTCGTCCAGAAATGAGTTGTTTCCTCTTAACAATTTCCAAGAGAAAAGAGAAATTTTGAGTATCGAAATCTTCGATTTAAAGAAAAATTTGGCACCAAATCAATGCCATAAACACCAAAATATTTGTTAAACCAATGAATCAAGAGCTTTAAACACTCAGGATCTCAACCCTCTTCGATTGGAGGAAAAGCGTCTGATTGGCGGATTTCATGGTGATGTTCAACAATCGCGAGCACACCGCTATCCCACGTGTAGATCGCCCGGTAGCGATAACGATCTTGATCGAGCAAACGAATGTGCTCAAGGATGTCCCACTGCTGGTAATGCGATTCGAGAATTGTTTCGTGCTCGTCAACCTGGCGAAGCGTTGTACGCACGGGATCGCCGTTGAGGTAACCGCGGCTGCGTTGAAGCTGATGCCCCCAAAGTGTTGCCTCCATCACCCCTTCACGCTCGTACCAGGGCTTCCTTTCAAAGAACGCTTCCGACACTTGCCCCTCAGGCCACCAACTAAAGCGGTAGCGGCTTTCGCCTCCCTCAGGCTCAGCAAAAGCTTCCATCTTCAGGTTCATATCTAAATGAAGAACCTGGTCGTCACTAAAGGTGTACTGACGACGCGAGCGCCACAAGCCAAGATTGCGCCCAAACCAGCGACGCAAGCTGGTGTCCATCTGAATCGGCGT
>Ga0209251_1001289_pt1 | contig 19715 bp, 20 predicted proteins | sample SaaInlV_100m_DNA_6_FD_184665 | JGI IMG/M metagenome (GOLD analysis project Ga0209251, IMG submission 184665) | Marine microbial communities from expanding oxygen minimum zones in the Saanich Inlet - Saanich Inlet SI073_LV_10m_DNA (SPAdes) (version 2) | ecosystem: Environmental > Aquatic > Marine... | reverse complement strand
CATTCCGTAAGAATGGGTCGCCTGAGATTCGAACTCAGGACCAGCCGGTTAAAAGCCGGATGCTCTACCGCTGAGCTAGCGACCCTTGCCCGCTTGGGCATGCCGAATCCGGCACCAATGGAGAGTATCACTTGGTATGCCGTCAACAAACAGACTGTTGGGCAATGACATTCCAGCCATGCCAGCGCAGATCCCGTGGCCGAATCCTTCGATTGCTCCTTCGGCATGGGTGGCTCCAAGCGCCGTGGTGATCGGAGCTGTTTCATTGGCGGATGGGAGCAGCCTTTGGCCGACGGCGGTGGCACGGGGAGACATGGCCGCCATCACCATCGGTGCTTACAGCAATGTCCAAGACGGTGCAGTGCTGCATGGCGATCCGGGGCAACCGGTCTGGATTGGCCAAGAGGTCACCGTTGGTCACCGTGCCGTGATCCATGGAGCGACCCTGAAGGATGGCTGTTTGGTGGGCATTGGCGCCATCGTTTTAAACGGCGTCACCATTGGCGAGGGTGCCCTCGTCGCGGCAGGTTCTGTGGTGACGAAGAACGTCCCCCCACGAACGATGGTGATGGGGATTCCGGCCAAGGTTTGTCGAGAACTCTCTTTGGAGTGTGTGCAGGAGCAACAAGCCCATGCTCGTCGTTACTCAGATTTGGCTCAACTGCATGCGCAGCGCCTGGAGTGATTGCATCGAAATGGATCAGCTGAAAGGAAAAAGCGCGATATCTGACGTGTTGTCCGTAAGATCACCGAGCGCATTTTCAAGTTGCAAGCATGGTCCGAGTTGCTCTTGGCCTGGTTCTGATCCTTGCCATCGTCGGTTACTCGGCCTTCAGTGTGATTACCACTGGCCAAGTGCTCGGCATTGACGCCCGTGTCTTCCTCGTGATTGCTCCAATCCTTGCGGCGCTGAGCTGGGCGGCCTTCAACATCGGCCGTGCTGCCGTTGGACAACTGCAGCTTTTGTTAAGACGCAGCCGCGCCTGATTCAGGCCTTTAAAAATTCGTAGGCTGAGGGCTGCCTCGGCCACTCCGTTGCCCAACGATCGATCCGTCACGCGATCCGTCACTGTGTTGGGGGCAGGTCTTGCTGGCACTGAAGCTGCGTGGCAAGTGGCCTGTGCTGGCATTCCAGTCACCTTGGTGGAGATGCGGCCGGTGCGTCGCTCGCCAGCTCACCACAGCAGCGATTTTGCTGAATTGGTGTGCAGCAATAGTTTTGGTGCCCTGAGTAGCGATCGCGCAGCTGGATTGTTGCAAGAGGAGTTGCGACGGTTGGGCTCCCTCGTGATTCGCACAGCTGATGATCACGCCGTTCCTGCCGGTGGTGCTCTCGCCGTGGATCGCGGTCGTTACAGCGCCGCGCTTACGGAGATCCTTGATCAACACCCCTTGGTGACGATTGAACGTCGCGAGCAGATGGACCTGCCGGAGGTAGATGCCGTCACCGTGCTCGCGACAGGCCCACTCACCAGTGAGTCGCTAGCCAACGATTTGCGGGGATTTACCGGCCGAGACGACTGCCATTTCTTCGATGCAGCGAGCCCCATCGTTCATGGCGACAGCATTGATCTCAATTTGGCTTTCCGAGCAAGTCGCTACGACAAAGGCGACGCGGATTACATCAACTGCCCGATGAATAAGGCCGAGTTTCTCGCGTTCCGCGAGGCTCTACTGGAGGCAGAACAGGCGGAACTCAAGGATTTTGATCAGGAGAGTGCCAAATTCTTTGAGGGTTGCTTACCGATTGAGGAGTTGGCTCGTCGTGGTGAAGACACGATGCGCTATGGCCCTCTGAAGCCCATTGGTCTTTGGGATCCCCGCTGGGGAGACGTCAACGACCGTGACGTGCGGAGGGCGAAGCGTGCCTACGCCGTTGTTCAACTGCGTCAGGAAGACAAAGACGGTCGCTTATGGAATCTTGTGGGTTTTCAGACCAACCTCAAATGGGGTGAACAGAGGCGGGTCTTACAGATGATTCCCGGCTTGGCCCAGGCGGAATTTGTTCGTTTTGGGGTGATGCACCGCAACACCTTCCTTGAATCCCCTCAGCTGCTGGACCCAACGCTGCAGTTCCGCACACGCCGGCATCTCTTGGCCGCAGGTCAGATCACGGGAACCGAGGGGTACGCGGCGGCGGTCGCTGGTGGTTGGCTCGCGGGAACCAATGCGGCGCGGCTTGTGCGGGGTTTGGATCCCATCGCGTTGCCCAACACCACGATGGCTGGTGCCCTCACCCACTTCGTGAGCGAAGCCCCCACAAAGAAGTTTCAGCCCATGCCCCCCAACTTTGGGTTGCTGCCAGACCTGCCCGAACGGATTCGCGACAAACGGGCCCGTTACGGCGCGTATCGCGATCGATCCTTGGCTGATTTAGAGCCGATTCGTGCGCTCATCCCAGAACCATTGCTGGCATGACCCCTCTCCACCGCTTCGGCTCGACGTCTCGAACTGCGCTTCCTGCGCTTCGGGGTTTGGGCTAACGCGGTGATGCCCTTGGCTGGGCTGTCGGCCCACGTGCTGACTGGGTCGTCTGCGATGTTGCTCGATGGCCTAAGCGGCAGGCTGCAGCGCAGACCAAGACGTGTAGGAGATCACGCGCGCCGTGTTGATGCAGCAATTGGTGGGATTTCACCGTGCAACAGCGTGGCCGGACTGCCTTTGTGGTGGTTTACATCAACCCGGTACAACCGCAGGACGGCTTTGTGATCGATGGGCTGCGCGATCAAATCGATCAACGCTGCAGTTCAGCACTGGGACGGCCCGTGCGGTCTGAGGTCATCCTCACCGTGAACCCCCCAATTCATCACTTGGATCCAACTCCGCAGGCTGCCCCTTAGCGTCATCACTAGTGGTGTTCGAAGCTTTGGTCGATCAGCAGCAATGGGATGCCGTCGTGATCGGCTCTGGTGTGGGTGGTTTGGTCACAGCGAGCCAGCTTGCGGCGAAGGGTGCAAAAACGCTGGTACTGGAGAGGTACCTCATCCCTGGCGGTAGTGGAGGCGCGTTTCATCGGAACGGTTACACCTTTGATGTGGGTGCCTCGATGATTTTTGGATTTGGGGAGAAGGGCTACACCAACCTGCTGACGCGCGCCCTGGCGGACATCGGGGAACACTGCGACACCATTCCCGATCAGGCCCAGCTGGAATATCACATGCCTGGCGGGTTACGCATTGCCGTCGACCGTGATTACGACACCTTTATTGCGGATCTTTCAGCCCGTTTCCCCCATGAAGCCGAAGGTATTCGTCGCTTCTATGACGCCTGCTGGCAGGTGTTCAACTGCCTAGATGCGATGCCGTTGTTGTCGCTTGAGGATCCTGCTTATCTCACCAAGGTTTTTTTCAAAGCGCCCTTCGCCTGCTTGGGGTTAGCGCGTTGGCTTCCCTTCAACGTCGGGGCCGTTGCGCGTCAACACATCAAAGATCCACAACTGTTGAAGTTCATTGATATCGAATGTTTTTGCTGGTCGGTGATGCCAGCCGATCGCACACCAATGATCAACGCAGGCATGGTCTTTTCAGACCGTCATGCCGGTGGAATCAATTACCCCAAAGGTGGAGTGGGTGTGATCTCTCAGAAGCTTGTGAAAGGGTTGGAGCGCCATGGCGGATCGATTCGCTACAAAGCCCGCGTCACCCAAGTGTTGATCGAGAAGGGCCAGGCCGTTGGCGTGAAGCTGGCTGATGGCGAAATCATCTATGCCAAACGGGTGATTTCCAATGCCACCCGTTGGGACACCTTCTCGGGTGAGGTGGCAGGGACAAAGGGGGAAGGTCAGGCCCTCGTCGGTTCCGACCAAACACCGGCCAAGGAGCAGGTTTGGCGCCGACGTTACGTACCGTCGCCCTCGTTTTTATCGCTACATCTGGGCGTACGGGCCGATGTGATTCCGGCTGGCACCCATTGCCATCACTTGTTGCTGGAGGACTGGGAGCGGATGGAAGACGAGCAGGGCGTGATTTTTGTGTCGATGCCATCGCTGCTCGATCCCGATTTAGCACCGTCGGGGCATCACATCGTCCATACGTTTACGCCGTCATCGATGGAGGCATGGAAAGGGCTGAGTCCGTCGGATTACAAAGTCAAAAAAGAGGCTGATGCGGCACGGATGATTCAACGCTTGGAGGCCATTCTTCCTGGTCTCTCTGGGGCGATCACCCACAAGGAGATCGGAACACCGCGCAGCCACCGGCGCTTTCTGGGACGATTTCAAGGCAGTTATGGGCCGATTCCTGCGATGCAATTGCCTGGGTTGTTGCCGATGCCGTTCAACCGCACGGGAGTGAAGCACCTGTATTGCGTTGGGGATTCTTGTTTCCCCGGGCAAGGGCTGAATGCAGTTGCCTTCAGCGGTTTTGCCTGCGCGCATCGGGTTGGTGCCGATTTAGGCCTGAACCCCTGGGCCCTGCCGGCGTGATGGGCTGATTAGCCTTTGCCTACTGAAAAGATGCGATGCCGACCAATCCGCAGCCATCGTCTGAACAACTTGCGCGATTCATGGAGCAACGCGGGGATATTCACAAACCGTGGAACCTCCAAATCCTTCGGCTTCAGAAACTAAAAGAGGCCAAAAACACGATGGATCCGCTGGAGTACATCGCCAAACTTCAAGAAGCCCATGCCGATTTGATGCGCTTGGGCAAATTTTGGAAGGGTCGAGAAGCTGAGGTGTTTGAAGGGGTTTATGTGCCTTCCGAATTGATTGAGCCGTTGCCTGGATCACCCGACGATCGCTAAATCCCATGGAACGTTTTGGCCTTTCTCCTCTGATTCGCTTCACCCTGTTGAGCCTGTACGTGGCGTTGGTGCTGCCCTTGCCCGTCTTGGCCCCCGAATCCTTGAGGCCGTTAATGGTTGCTGGCCTGATTCTCGGGCTTGTGTTGGTTGTGGGTTTGCTGAGCGAGCAGGTTGAAACCGATGCTGCCGGCCTTCGGGTGCGTTATCCCGGCTGGATTCGTTGGTTATTGCGACGGAGCTGGTCGATGGACTGGGCCGATATCCGTGCCTTGGTTCCTGTAGGAACGAGCCAAGGAGGCACCGTGTATTACCTAAAAGCCGCTGATTGTCGTCATCAATTGCTTCCGCAGCGCATTGAACGGTTCGATTTGTTTCTGAAACTGCTCAGTGAGCGGGCTTCCATTTCAACCAAGGGAATCGGTCGACTGACCCCTCCTTGGACCTACCAAGTGCTTGCTTCCCTCGCAGCTCTCATGGTGGTTGGAGAGCTGGTGTCTGGTTTGGCGATCAGCCAGGGCTGGATCAGCTTGCCGGCAAGTTATCCAGGCTGAAGCGATAGCCCCGTTGACGCACAGTGGTGATCCCACCGCCCTCGCCAAGACCTGCCTGCTCGAGCTTGCGCCGCAGGGTTAGAACTTGAGTATCCACAGAGCGAGGACCACCACTGAAGGGAGGCCATGCCATCCGAAGCAATTCTTGGCGACTGCGTACCAGCCCTGGGGGCATGAGTAAGGCGCAGAGCAGAGCAAATTCCCGAGGACTGAGTTCCACAGGTTTGTCGCGGAGCGTGACCTGTCTCAGCAAGAGATGCACCTCGAGGGGACCGACGGTGACGCGCTCTTGCAGACCGCTATGACCTCTCTTTAAAAGGGTGCGGCAACGCGCTGCTAACTCTTCCAGCCCAAAGGGCTTGCGCAAAACATCGTCTGCACCATCTTCTAATAGGCCGACAACAGGTTCGGCACCACTGCGAGCTGTTAACACGATCACTGGGCAACGCAGTTGTCCAGCGAGGCGGAGGGCAGAACTCTGCTCAAGGATCTCTGCGCTCACCAAGAGATCTGGCGATTGATCCTGACAAATTTCAAGGGCTTCGACGGCTCGACCCACGGCTGCGGTGAGGTGACCGTCTTGACGAAGACGCTGCACCAGAACAGTGCGCAGGGTGGGATGAGGCTCAACCACCAGAACACGTGAGGGTTCAAGACCGCTTCCGGAGCCAGGCATGGAGATGGCCTGGTCAGTAGGAGTGTTCGACTCAGTAAGTAAGTCTTGTGGCGTTGAGGTCACTGGATCGATCGAGGCGCGACTAGGCTAGTACCAATTTCATGAAGCGCTGGTAGCGAGAGCTGCCGTCTCCCACCAATGACGTCACTTGATGACCCACAGGCCATCCGTCATTTTCAGTCGATTTGTGATGCGTGCCAAGAACTCACGACGCGATATCACACACCTTCTGAGCTTCGGCTCTACGCCGATGGATATCTTCATGCGCTTCGTAAAACCGGCTCCCTCGACATCCGTGAGCAACATCGCCTAGAGCAGCTAATCGACCGCTGGATCTTGGATCCCTCGAGTTTCATTGGTCCAGATGGGGACGTCAGCACGCTCTACATGCAGCATCCCCACGGCTACTAAAACCGTTTAACTCGCGAGGGCAATTTCAAGTTTTTCTTTGAGTTCGCCAGAGTTGTACATCTCGATCAGGATGTCGGATCCACCCATAAATTCCCCTTTGACGTAGATCTGAGGAATGGTTGGCCAACTCGAGAATTCTTTGATTCCCTGACGAATCTCCATGTCGGAGAGCACATCGAAAGTTTCAAAAGTCACCCCGAGGGAGTGAAGAATCTGCACAACGTTGTTGGAGAAGCCGCATTGGGGCATCAATTTGGAGCCCTTCATGAAAACAAAGATTGGGCTCGTCGCGATCAAGCCTTCGATACGTGATTTGGTGGAAGCGTCCATGACGAGGAAAAGAGGTCTCGAGAATTAGGAAGGGACGGAGGTGCTGAGAGCCAAAGCATGAATGGCCTCACTGGCAAGCTCCTGTTGCAGTGCTCCGTACACCATTTGGTGTTGTCGGATGCGCGACAGGCCACTGAACGCAGTGGACACCACACTCACTTGGAGATGGTCTCCACCGCCAGTGAGATCTTCAACGGTCACCGTTGCATCAGGAATGGCCCGTTGGATTGCAGATTCGACCGCGGACGGCTGCACCATGACAAAACTCCCAATTCAATGATGTTGGCAGATGAACTCAGCTGCCTGGCCTTGATGCACCCTTGAACTCCGTTTCGACAAAACCAAGTTCGACAAGGCTCTGATAGGCCTTTTGGCCCTGAGGTTTGGAGGGTGTCATCAGCTTCACCACCTCGACGAGCACGGGAACGGCCACTTCGGGTTGGTTTTGACGACGGAAGAGGGCCGCTAAGCGCAGATCAGATTCCGCTAATAATCCAAGGGCTTCACGTCCTTTTTCGTCCATTTCGCGGGGAATCCGTGCATCCAGGCCGCGGAACGCGCCGCTTAAATCTCGATAGAACGACAACAGCTGTTTCGACACTTTCCGGGCTTTGTCGTATTCGGTACGAGCGCTGGCTAGGTCTCCCCGGGCTGCGGCGGCATCGCCACGGGAGATCATGCCGCGAACGGCCGATGGGTTAAAGCCACTGTCGGGTTGCGCCAAAACCCTGTCGCTGGAGGCCTGTTGAGCGAGGACCGGCGGAGCTGTGACGCCAAGGGTGGCCACCAGGGCGGCAGCCGTCAGCAGAGAGCGACAACCCATGGGGTCAGTCAGAGCAATTTGCGCGGACTTTAGAAGGCTTTTAGGGGTCGTCCAACAGCCTTGCGGGCCGCTTGTTCAGCCGTATGCATCGCAGCGGTGAGTTGGATGTTGAACTCTTGTGCCGCATCTCGGCCCGTTTCTTTCGGGACGTGCAACGCCTCGCCAAAACAGACCGCTGCACGACTCAACGGTCGTGGTGGAGCTTGGCTGTAGCCCAGACCAACTGGGATAACAGGAACATGGACCCCTTGGCTTTGGGCGAGCTGGGCAAGACGCATCAGACCACCACGCACCTGAATCGGGGCATCGGTGCGTTGAATCCGCCCTTCTGGAAACATCACCAGCTGCTGGCCACTGGCCAATAAATCAATGGCAAACCGCAGTGTGGTCATCGATGGGCGACCTTGATTCACAGGGAAACAGCCCAAACGTTGCAGGAACCATCCCTGCAGACCTTTCATTTCCGTCGTCGTCACCATGAAGCGACAGTCGCGGCCCGTGACCCGTCGGCCTGCTGCCATGGGTAAGAGCAGCGCATCCCAACGGGCCCGATGGGTTGGCGCCAAAAGCACAGGTCCGTGGTGCGGCAGTCGTTCGCGATGCAACACCAGCCGTTCCCGGAACTGCAATGGCAGAGCCAAGTCTTGCGTGGCCAGCATGGCCAAGGGTGCCCAGAACCGGTCGATCCCAACCTGCAGAGCGCTTTCTCGGGTTGCCAGTGCCGCTGTCAACGGTGAACAGTCGTCAGGAAAACCTCGAGAATGTAAGGCCCGCCGGCCGTCCTGCATAGGATTTGGCCATCAATACCAGCCTCCATGGCCAGCTTGGGCGTCAATATCGATCACATTGCCAACATTCGCGAAGCGCGACGCACGGTCGAACCCGATCCCGTGCCGATGGCGATGCTCGCTGAATTGGGGGGTGCTGATGGGATCACAGTCCATCTCAGAGAAGATCGTCGTCACATCCAAGATCGCGATGTTGAACTGTTGCGGCAGACCGTTCGGTCTCGACTGAACTTGGAGATGGCTGCAACGGCCGAGATGGTGGCCATTGCTTTGAGGGTGAAGCCCGACATGGTGACGCTGGTGCCAGAACATCGCCAAGAGGTGACCACGGAGGGTGGCCTGGATGTGGTGGCGCAGTTGTCGGAACTCACTGGAATGGTGAGCCAGCTTCAGACCAGCGGAATTCCGGTGAGCTTGTTTGTGGATCCCGTGGCTTCTCAGCTACGAGGCTGCACTGATTCCGGGGCGCGTTGGGTGGAACTCCACACCGGGCGTTATGCGGAGGGCAGTTGGAATGATCAACCCCACGAATTAGCTCGACTCACCGAGGGCACCGCTACGGCTCGGGCCATGGGCCTGCGTGTCAATGCAGGTCATGGGCTCACGTATCAGAACGTGGAGCCTGTGGCCGCGATCCCCGGAATGGAAGAACTGAACATTGGCCATACGATCGTCGCCCGTGCAGTTGTCGTTGGACTGCAACAGGCGGTGCGAGAAATGAAGGCGTTGATTCAGAATCCTCGGCGTGACCCCTTGTTTGGACAGGCACTCGGATGACCACTTATCACTTCGTTGCCGCCAGCGAGACGTTCCTCACCGTTGATGAACCCCTTGAGGAAGTGCTCAAGGAGCGTCGGCGGAACTACGCCGAAACCAACCGAGAGATCGACTTTTGGTTGCTGATTCGCCCAGCATTTCTTCAAGCATCAGAGCTGGCGGAGCTGGCCAGCCAAGTGCCTCAGCCGTCCGCAGCGGTTGTATCCACAGATGAAAAATTCATCACATTTTTGAAATTAAGGTTGGAATACGTTGCCGTGGGACGTTTCGAGGCTCCCTCTTCGACCATTCCTGACCCCTTGTCTGGCAGCGTTTGATGCATCCAAGTTCATTACCCGTGTCCAAGCGGATCACGTTGTTGGTTCGCGCCTTGAATGGTGCCGAAAAAACCAATCAAGCCTTGGCAACATGTGCGGATGGCGATGCCATGGTGGATATTTTATTGGGCGCATCAGCGAAGCTTGGTCTTCGTCTGACGCGCCGTGACCTAACGGAAACTCCGCCCATTCGGGATTGGATTTGGTTTAAAAATAATCAACCCTTGATCACCATTGGAAAGTAAATGAAGGGGTTGGATCGATTAGTAAAAGGCGAATGAGACTTTTGATGGTCTTCTTCTCATATTAATTTTTTTTCTAAATTGATAAAATGACCGCTATCAAAGGGGGCTTCTGATCTGTTTTGTTTCTGTTGGCGTGTTCTTTAGTTGATCGATTGAGTTGTACTAGCTTGCCTACTTTTTGAAAGAGTCTTGCCTTTTTGGTTTCGACCAATTGTTGGTGAAAGCGGAAAATTACACATCAAAGCTCTTGGTTGTTTTGCCAGCACCGTTCATTGCAAAAATTCCTGGTCGTGATCTTTGTTGTGGAATTGTGATGCGGTACTGCATCCTTTGATGTCTGGTGCACTCGGTGCTGATTATTTTGTAGAGATACGCCAGCCCAGCTCGAGCGGGTGCTTTCTGTTCTTACTGGTGCTTCAGAACTTTGCTGACCCTCTATCGCAGCAACCGCGCTGAATTCCTCGCTCAATTGCTGGCTCAGCAACTGATTGACCAGCAACCGGGACCGTTGGAAACGCTGGAGGTGATGGTGAACACCTGGCCCACCAGCCGCTGGTTGGGCGAACAGCTTGCGGTAGCAAATGGAATTAGCTCGTTGGTTCGCTTCCCTTTTCCGGGTAGTCGATTTCGAGAGTTGGTTCGTCAGGTTTTAGATCTTCCCCCGAAGGAAGCCGATCCTTGGCGCGCCAATCAATTGGTCTGGTCTGTACTGGAACTCCTCCCGGAGTTGCTCGAGCAGCCAGCCGCCCTGCCACTGAAGCGTTGGTTGGATGGTCGGGAGGGAGGTGGCCAATCCCAAGCCCTCAGTCGTGATCGCTGGCAGCTGGCCCGGATGATCGCTGATGCCTTCGACGATTACGCCCTCTATCGCGCTGATCAATTGGGTCAGTGGAGTGCGTCCCCATCATCAGCGGAGACCGATTGGCAACCACTGCTTTGGCGTCGTTTGGCGGATCAGCTGAACCGCCCGCCCTTTGGCCTGCAGGTCCGTGACGCCATCGACCGATTGCGGCGGGGTGCGGTATCCGCTGATTCTCTTCCTGAGCGATTGCGTTTGTTTGGAATCAGTGCCCTAGCCCCCGTGCAAGTGGACCTGATTCAGGCCCTCTCGGGTGTTCTTGATGTGGAGGTGTATCTCCTGACGCCTTGCCCCGATCTATGGCAACGCTGTGGAAGCCGTCGAGAGCTGCTCCAGGAGGCTTGGTTGGAGCCCCCAGATGGACATTGGCTTGAGGCGGCACCAAGGCTGGAAGCCAGTTTTGGCCGTATGGGGGCTGAGTTCCAGCAATTGTTGGAGGGGTCGGGTGATGTTCAGTTGGGTGAGCGGCGCGAGGGAGATCTCTTTGCGTCACCGGTGCAGATGGCTGCAGCATCCCCGGGCTCTCCATCTCTCCTGGAACAGCTGCAAGAGCAGCTTGTTGATCCGGAGCAGTCGGGAGGACTGCTCCGGTTAGCCAATGATCAATCGCTCTTATTTCAAGCAGCCCCTGGTCCTTGGCGAGAGGTGCAGCTGGTGCGGGATCGGATCCTCCAGTGGCTCGCTGCGGATCCAGACCTCGCTCCGCGTGATGTTCTGGTGATGACGCCGCAGGTGGATCGTTATGCCCCGTTGCTGAATTCAGTCTTTAACGATGCCGATGCCATTGGTGTTGATCTCCCCTGGCGTCTCACTGACCGCACTCAGCAAAGCAGTCCTGGACTGTCAATGGCCATGCTCAACCTGCTGGAGTTGGCGGCTGGTCGTTTAACGGCTACCGGCTTAGAGCAATGGTTGGCCAACCCTGCTCTTCAGGAATTACAGGGGTTGTCGTCCGAAGACTGCACCTTGATGACGCGGGTTTTGCAGCACACAGGTTTCCGTTGGGGGCTCGATGCAAAGGAACGGGGTGGAGACGAAACCCATGGGTTGCGCTGGTGTTTAGACCGCTGGCTTTTGGGCCTGGTGTTGCCTGTTCGTGATGGATTAGCCCCTGCGGGTGCGGCACCGTTCCAGTGGGAGTTGGATCCGGAGCGCTTGGTGCGGTGGTGGACTCTGCTGGATCGATTGGCTCGGATGCTCGAGCAGTTCAGGCGACCTCAGACCTGTGCTGCATGGGTGGCGTTGCTGCAGTCGGTGTTGCAGGAATTGTTTGGGGATGGCCGCGCTTGGAGTGGTGAATTACAAACCTGGACCGCAGCCCTAGAAGACTGGCGATTGCGGGCCACCGATTGCGCGCTAGAGCTTGATATCGCCGTTGTCTTGGAGGTGCTTAATGAAGCTCTGTCGGTGGATAGCGGTCGTTTCGGGCACCGCACTGGTTCGCTCACCATCAGCGCCTTGGAACCGATGCGGGCCATCCCCCACAAGGTGATTGTGTTGATGGGGCTCGATGGCGCCGTGTTCCCACGTCCCAATCAACGCCCAGGCTTCCATCTTCTTGAACAACACCGTCGGCTTGGTGATCCCCGCGGTAGTGATCAAGACCGGTACGTCTTATTAGAGGCGTTGATGTCAGCACGACGCCATCTATTGATCAGTTGGTGTGGTCGGAATGAACGCACCGGTGAGGCCCAACCCCCTGCGGCTCCTGTGGAGCAATGGTTGGCCCAACTCCAGCAGGAGTTGTCCACCAGCAGCACCGACGGTTTGGTGCTGACGCCAGCTGCCAACCCTTTGGCGCGTAGCAACTTTCAAATCGAGGCCCCTTTGAGTTGCGATCGCCGTCAGTTGGAGGCCCGCCGCTGGTTGGATCGTTCTCGACCGGAACCAAAACAGGCCCTGGCGTGGCCCCTGGCCTGGACGTTCCCTCAGGCGGACCCAGGGACCAGTTCCAAGCCAGAGGAGCCGTTGGTGTTTGAAGAGCTCCTGCGCTGGATGCATCAACCCCAAGCGGCTTGGTTGCGTTCGAAGGGTCTGCGACCGGGTGAGGGGATTGATGCAGTGGAGGATCTCGACCCCCTCGAGCTCAATGCCCTCGAGCGTTATCAGCTGTTGGATCAAAACCTGGAACCGTTGCTTGCCGCCGGAGAGTTGCCGAATTGGCGGTCGCTGCTGGCCGGTCAGGGGGTGCTGCCGGCTGGAGCTGGCGCCGCCCTAGAGCAACAGGAGTTGGCAGACCGTTGGCAACGCCTCAGACGTCAGCTCGACAGCCTCGGCCCTTGCCGTCGCGAGGACATCGTGATTGAAGGTGTTCTCCGACCGCTTGTGTTCGCTGGGGAAACCCAAGTGGTGGTTCAGGCGGGAATGCTCAGTGCGAGGGGTGTGATGCGTGGTTGGCTTCAACATCTCCACCTTTGCCGGTTGATGCCAACCCCCACGGCGGTAATTGCCCGCAGTACCCGTGCCATCGGTGCGGAAATTCACCTGCACTGGATGGCGTTGCCAGCGGACCAGGCGGAGCAGCAGCTGGTCACGCTGCAAGGACTAGCTCATCAGGGGATGCATCAGTGCTGGCCCATTCCCCCTAAAAGTGGTTGGCAGATGGTTTGGCATGAGCAGCGCAAACCAGGGACAGGCATGGATCGTTTTCGAACGTGTTGGCAAGAGGAGCGCCTTTCGCCTGCGCTTCAGCTTTGTTTCGGAGCGGAGCTGGAGGCGGATGCGCTGTTGCAGACACCGGGCTTCGATGAAGCCTGTTCGGCGCTGTATCAACCCCTGTTTCAAGCGCGGCGGAGTTGATCGCAACCATGGCAGAACGCTTTGACGCCAACACCTATCCCCTTAAGCCTGGAATCCGTCTGTTGGAAGCCAGTGCAGGGACGGGCAAAACCTTCGCGCTTGCCCATCTCACCCTTCGATTGATCACCGAGGCGGCTTACCCGTTGGAAGCACTGCTCGTTGTGACTTACACCGAAGCCGCCGCTGAGGAATTGCGATCTCGGATTGGTCAGCGTTTGCAGCAGGCGCTAGTTGGGTTGGAGCAACTGGAGAACGAAACGTTTCCGTCGGCTCCCGACCCGGTCATGGCCGCATGGTGGGAGCAATGCACGGCGTCTGCGGATCGACGCATCAGAATTCGACGGCTGTTGGTGGCACTCGAGCAACTCGACCGGGCTGACATCGCCACGATCCATGGGTTTTGCCGCCGCAGCCTGCGCCGTTTAGCCCTCGATAACGGGGCTGCGATCGAACCTCAACTCGAGAGTGACGCGGCCGCACTTCAGGCCGAGGTGGTGCAACACCTCTGGCAGCAGGAGCTGTTGACCCTTCCCGATGAGCAGTTGCAAGGGCTACGGCAACGGGGGTTGTCGCCGCAAACGTTCGGTGCGGCTTTGGCCCGACTGGATGGAGATCCCAACCCCCGGCTGGCCGGCGATTCGACAATTGTTGATCGACAATCGCCGCTGCGTGATCAGCTCCCGTGCTGGATCGAAAGCCTTTGGCATGCGTTTCAATCCCACTGGGAGAGTGATCATGCTGCCCTGGAGTCGGGTTTTCGAGCGGCAGCTGCGCAGTGGAAATCCCAGGGTTGTGGCTCAACATCGCCCTACAGCGCGAAGCCACGCACGGATCGCTGCGCTGTGATCAACCAATGGATCGCGATCCAAAACGGTGTGCCGTCCCTGGCCGCGATTGCCTCGGTTGAGAAACCCTTGAAGGAGTATTTCCATCCCGGCAGTTGGTGCCGGATGGCCCGGAAGTGCGGAGAGGACGAGCCCAGTTTGGTGGCGTCGGCACTGCAGTCCGCAATTGGTGCCCTTTGGGATGAGCCATTGGAACGGGTATGGCGATATCTGCTGGAGCGTGGTCTTGAGGAATTACGGGAGCGTCGTGGTCGTCGTGGAGCGATCACTTTCGCTGGATTACTCGCGGCGATGGATCCGGGTGATGGACAGGTGGATTGGCTGGCACCGCTTCAGGAGCGCTATCGCGCGGTGATGGTGGATGAGTTCCAAGACACCGATCCGGTGCAGTGGCGTTTGCTGCGACGGGCCTTTGGTGATCGCATTCACCATCTTCTGCTGTTGGTGGGCGATCCAAAGCAAGCGATTTATCGCTTTCGTGGTGGCGATCTCGGAACTTATCTAGAGGCTCGCCAACAGGTTGATCGCATTGATCACTTGCTCGATAACTTCCGCGCCACCGCATCGCTGATGGACGGGTTGAACACGTTGATGGCGCCAGGCATGCCTCGCTCTCACTTGGAAATTCCTGCGGTGCGAGCTCAAGCCGTTGATCAGGTGTCTCCGACGACGGCCGCGCTACAGCTGCTTGAGCTGGAGCTGGATACGCCTGCATCACGAACGGCATTGGAGCAGCAGTTGCCGCAACACCTCGCTGCGGTGGTGTTTGAAATTTTGGAAGGCCCCGATCAACCCGACCCTTCTGATCTGTGTGTGCTGGTCAGTCGTCATCAACAGGCGACGGACCTACGTCGGGCCCTTGGCGCCGCTGGCATTCCCAGTCGGTTGGTCACCCAGGGCGATGTGTTGGAAAGCGAAGCCGCTCTAGTGGTGCAGCGCCTGTTGGATGCCCTGGCAGATCCCGGTGATGATCGTTGTTTGCGGCTGTTGGTGAGCTCCCCGCTCATGAATTGGTCCTTAGAGGCGATGGAGAATGAGGGGGGGCTCGATCAGCTTGCTGAGCAGCTGCGGCTTTGGGAACGCGCCCTACCCAAGCTCGGTTTAATGGGATGTTTGGCCCAACTCCTGGAGGGTCAGCGGACTGCGGATTTGTCCGAACGGGGCCGAATGTTGGGGGACCTGCAGCAGGTGGGTCGATTGGTGCAGGAGGCAATGCATCGGCAGGGATTGGACAGTGCAACGGCAGCGAATTGGCTGCGTCGCGAGCGCTTGCATCCCACAACTCCGGTGCCAGAAGCTCGTCAGCCCCACAGCGACCAAGCCGATCAAGCCGTGGCTGTGGTGACTGTCCATCGCAGCAAAGGGCTGGAGTATCCAGTGGTGATCTGTCCCTATCTCTGGCAAGCCCCGCGCCAAGAAAGTGGACCGCTCTGGCGGGAAACGGGTGATGGTCGCTGGTTCATTGCGATCGATTCCCATTGGGGAAAGGGACACCGTGCCGCGCAACAAGCGACTGACGACGCCATGGCGGAAGCGGAACGGTTGGCCTACGTCGCGATGACCCGTGCCCGCTCCCAGTTGATGGTGGTTTGGGTGCGTTCAACGGGACAAGAGGGCGCTCCACTGCCGTGTTGGCTGTTTGGCGCGGACGCCATCCATGATTCGGTGGATCAGTTCAGCGATGACCGCCTCGACTTGGCCCTGAGCGAGCGGGGTGTGTCGCTGTTGCGCCGTGTTTTGCCCGATCCCCTGCTCCCATCTCAGCGTTGGCGATCACTGCCGAGCGAGCAGCCGCTCGGCCTTGGAGAAACGCCTGGACGAATCGATCGCAGCTGGGGACGGGCGAGTTACTCCGCCTGGATCTCAGCGCCTGTGGATCCTGTCGTGCATGAACAAGGTCGAGACCCTGACCCCGGAGCTGAGGAGTGCAGTCTCACTGGACCGGAGCTTTGGCCAGAGCAAGGGCCCCTTGCCGATTTCCCGAGGGGTGCCGTGGCTGGGGATTGCCTGCATCGGATTCTTGAGCAGATCCCATTTCAGGCCGCGGATGCCGACGACCCTTCCCTCTTGGACAGTCTTCGGGCAGCTGTGATCGACTCGGAACTCAGGCGGGCTGGGTTGGATTGCAACCTGCAATCGATGGTGATGGAGGGGCTGGATTATGTACTCAAAACTCCCCTTGGTGGCCCCTTAGAGCAGTTGCAACTCAGCCAGTTGGGGCTGAAGCAACGCATCCATGAATTGAGCTTTGATCTGCCGGTAGGCCATGTACGCACCAAGGATCTCGTTCAAGCCTTTCGTTGTTCTCCCAACGCACGGTTTGGAGGGCGATATATCGATCACCTCGCCACGTTGGGGGTGAATAGCCGTGGCTTCCTCACCGGCTCGATCGACCTGGTGTTTTGCGACCCCCATCAGTCGCGCTGGTGGGTTTTGGATTGGAAGAGCAATTGGATCGGGGAACGTCGATCGGAGGGCAGCCCTGGCCGTTGCGGACCGCGTCACTATCACCAGGACGCCATGCAAGAGCAGATGATTCACCATCACTACCCCTTGCAAGCCCATCTCTACTTAGTTGCCTTACACCGACACCTGAGTTGGCGTCTGCCGGATTACAACCCCGAACAGCACCTGGGTGGATATGTCTATGTCTTCTTAAGAGGGATGCCTGGAGATCAGCTCGTTTCGCTTGAGGACAGCGCAAGTGTGGGACCAGGACGTCTGGTGGAACCTGCACCGTTGGAGCGGGTGTTGGCCCTGGATCGTGCCTTGTCTGAGGTTGATCGATGAACAGTTCTGGTTGGCCAGCCTCCTTTGCCTCTGGCTTGCACGCTGCGTTGGTGCGCAGGATCCCACCAAATCGCAATGGGCCTGAGCTTGAGCAGCTCAGCCTTGCCTTGATTGAAGCGCTGGAGCAGGGCAACCTCACGGTGCCGTTGTCTCCCGAGCGCGAGGAGCTGGTGCGGCAGAGCGGTTGGCTGGAGGGAGAGGCTTCACCGTTGGTGTTGCAGGGTCAACGGCTGGGTTGGCGTCGTTGGATGCAGGCGATGGACGACGTGGTGGAAGCACTGGTGGAACGCGCGACACCGAGTGATCCACTGCCGACTGACCCATCCCCGACTGATCCGCGTTCTACCGATCCAGGTTCTTCTTATCCAGGTTCTACCGATCCACCGTCGAGCTTGAACCGTGAGCAACGCGATGCTGTCTTGGCCCTCGATCAGGCTTCAGTGGTGTTGATCAGCGGCGGACCGGGCACAGGCAAAACCAGCACCGTCGTGGAATTGTTGGCGCGGGTGCAGTTGCATCATCCCGGCCTGCGTATGGGTTTGGCCGCACCCACGGGTAAGGCGGCTCGACGGTTGGGCGATGCGGTCCGCCCTCGACTTAAGGGGTTGCCATGCGGCACATTGCATCGCTGGCTTGAGGCAGGTGCCCATGGATTTGCGCGCCATGCCGAGCGACCGCTGGAGCTGGATCTTTTGGTGATCGATGAGATGTCGATGCTCGATTTGGCGTTGATGCAAGCGCTGCTGTCTGCACTCCCTCCGTGCTGTCGTTTGGTGTTGGTTGGTGATCCGGCGCAATTGCCACCCGTTGGGAGTGGTGCGGTTTGGCATCGCTTGCAGCAATCCGATGTCAGAGAACGATTTGGGACCGGTGCGATTCACCTCAAGCAGACGTATCGCAACCGTGGAGCTGTGGCTCAACTGGCCAGTGCCTTACGGGAGGGTGGGATCGAAGCGTTTCAGGGGGGTCTGGCTGAGCTGGATGCTGAGGCGAATGTTCGGATCCACCGCGAATCCTCCCGCCGTTTGCCACCGATGATTCGACGGCACTGGCAAGGTCATCACCGCCGACTTCTCCAGTTATCGGAGGGACTTCTCGATTGTTCAGAGGCAGAGTTGAGCGGACAGGCAGAGCCTCTGTTAGCAGCCCTGGAGCAAAATCTGGTGCTGTGTCCCCGTCGCCGTGGGCCCTGGAGTCTTGAAGATGTGCATCGGTCGTTGTTGGGGGAGGTAATTGCAGCGGATCCCCGTCGTTGGCCCAGTGGCCTTCCAGTGATCTGTGGTGGGAACCAGCCTGAACTGGGCCTCGCCAATGGTGATCTGGGAATCACGGTTGGAGCTGGCGACCAGAGCCGTTTGCTGTTTCGGGTGGCGACGGATGATGGAGGTGTGGAGGTGAAGCGTTTGCATCCGGCACGGTTGCGACGACTGGAGCCAGCGGTGGCGCTCACCATTCATCGCGCCCAGGGAAGTGAGGCCGACGCGGTGTTTGTGCTGTGGCCACAACCGCTGGATTCCCCTGATGGGTCTGACCACGATTGCCGACTTCTCTATACGGCCATCACACGGGCCCGTGTCAGCCTGGATTTAATGATCGTGCCGTGATGCGCGTTGATCGACCTTGGGGTTGGTACGAACACTTGCTGTCGGGCGAGGGTTACAAGGTGAAGCGGCTTTTGGTGTTCAAAGGCCAGCAATTGTCGTTGCAGCGGCATCAGCATCGCAGTGAAAGTTGGACTGTCGCTTCAGGTGATGGGTTGCTCTTGTGCAACAACGAATGGGTTGAAGCACATCCTGGAGTCATGCTGACGATCCCAGTTGGTGCGGTGCATCGAGCGCGAGGAGGGCAATGTGATTTGGTGATTATTGAGGTTCAACATGGCGATGATCTTCGCGAGGAGGACATCGAACGATTGCAGGATGATTACGGCAGGGTGATAGCTTGAGCGCCAACCTTTGAAGCGTAGGCAACACAACCGGATTGCAATCTGTTGGATTGTTGGGAGGTTGTGAGCCTGATTTCAGAGATCAATCAGGCCAGGGCCACCTTCCATGACTGAACAGCAGCAGCAGCACGAGGATCCCTCGTGCGCAGTTGATCTTTCCGCATCTGCATTGCCAGAAGACAAAAAAGAAGTCGACCAAGAAGAAGTTTTAACCACCACAATCGAGTCATCCAACGCCGAGCCATCCACAACTGAGGCGTCCACAACCGAGGTCACGGCAGAGGTCACGGCCGATGAGGCCAAATCAGAGCCTCAATCCGGATTTGACGGTTTTGGATTCAGTGAAGCTCTCCTCAAAACCCTCGCAGACAAGGGCTACAGCGACCCCTCACCGATCCAAAAGGCAGCGTTTCCGGAACTGATGTTGGGCCGCGACCTTGTCGGTCAGGCTCAAACCGGTACCGGTAAGACAGCGGCCTTTGCATTGCCTCTGCTGGAACGTCTGGAGAGTGGCCAGAAGACCCCCCAAGTGTTGGTGCTGGCTCCCACAAGGGAATTGGCGATGCAGGTGGCTGATTCCTTCAAGGCCTATGCCGCTGGTCATCCCCACTTAAAAGTTCTGGCTGTCTACGGCGGCACGGATTTCCGCTCCCAAATCAGCACGTTGCGACGGGGCGTTGATGTGGTGGTGGGAACGCCAGGCCGTGTGATGGATCACATGCGCCAGGGCACCCTCGACACATCTGGGCTCACGAGCTTGGTGCTCGATGAAGCCGATGAGATGTTGCGTATGGGCTTCATCGACGATGTGGAGTG